>OKRX01000240.1_pt1 | contig 43431 bp, 53 predicted proteins | sample 1601241 | NCBI WGS metagenome assembly OKRX01 (sample SAMEA3541500, study PRJEB24748) | human gut metagenome | biome: human gut; feature: human-associated habitat; material: faeces | place: China | collected 2012
AACGGGACGAACCCTGCCTGCGCTAGTCTTGTTGTTCGTGCCCACGCCGCCGTTGCCCATGCTCACGTACCAACTGGTCGAGGCGTCGTATTCGGTGCTGCTCCAATACCAGTCGGTTGTAATTATATTTTGATTACTTGATACAGATGACAATAACTCGTTGATTTCAGTCTTATACTTGGCGATGGTGATGAGTTCTCCTTCGCTGGGAAGATACCATTCAGTTTTGTCTTCAAGTCCGTCCTGTTCAAGTGTACAAGCCTTGTAGTTCTTCGCTGCTTCTGCGGCTGGCGCACCGACGACACCGCCATTATCTTTGATCCCTGCGGTGGCTTCTATGATAGCGTCGGTATTTTGTTTTCCGTCTGCCGTTTCATAAAGCCCCTGATTACCGCTTCCGTAGTTCTTAACTCCACGGATATCTGTTCCGTATGCCCCCCACTTAAAGTTTCTGCCACCGATATCGTCAACACAGTCACTTTTGGCAATAACGAACTGACGACGATCCGCGCGAATACGGACACCTATACGAAGATATTTGGAACGGTTATTTGCGCTAAGAGAGTTCCACTCTTCAGCCGTAAAGAACACGTTAGCACCGTCTTCAATGCGGATTGTGGCAAAGGAAAGATCAAGCAGTCCGCCCGCCCACCTGATATATTTTGCAATGTCACTGGCAGGCGTATTTTCATTTACACTGGTAAACCCTATCTCCTGCAGAACCGCCACCTGTTCCTGTTTGTTCACGCGCAAAAGCAATGCGCTTTCATTATTCTTGTCTGTCATAAATATACTGTTTTAATAGTTAGTCTTCTGCTATTGCCCTTACATGAAACAGGTTTGTATTTTTATTCTGTACAACCATGTGTCCAGTGTTTACATTACACGTCCATGCGTTAGTCGTATCATAATTGGTACTCGTCCAATAATATTTGTCAGTCAGCAGCATACTGTCGCTGCTCCAAAATGCGCGCAACATCTCGTTAATCTGGTCGCGGTAACGGTACAAAATCATCATGTGTCCGGAAGAAGGCAAGAACCATTCCGTAGTATCTTCCAAGCCGTCACCGTCAAGGGTGAAGGCTTTATATGCAACGGCAGCTTCTGCAGCCGGAGCACCTTCCACACCGTTTGAGACTGTCCCTTTCAAGGCATCAAGAATCAGTTGCGTATCTTCTTTCCCGGTGAAGCAGGTGTACATCTTACCCAGCAACTTTTGTGAAAGTCCATCGATTGTTTTACCAAGACCACCCCAATAGAAACTGGTAGACAGTCCTTCCGCATAGCATTCCTGTGCCGCGATGACAAAAGACTGTGAATGCGCCCGGATACACAGACCACGACGGATGAATTTCAATTTATTGGCAGGAGTCAACGAGCTCCATTCTTCACGGGTGAAATACCATTTTGAGTTATCGGAAATCCGGTTACATGCGACACGCATGTCCAGCAATCCGGTAGCCCACTTAATCCGGTTAGGAAACTCGCTGGCACGCGAGCTTTCCGTAATGTCGGCAAAGCCTACAGCCTGCAATGCTTTTACCTGTTCCTGTTTATTGAGACGCAGCAGGGTTGCGCTCTGTTCTTTTGTACTCATCTTATTTGCTATTTACTATGTCGTTAATATCCATATTTTCTTCCACAAACCGTTGAAGGTATTCTTCATAGGTTTCGCCATTATAGTAGTCTATGATTTCAGCCACATTGTCAAGGGTCACCTCCTCATAATAAGGTTCGCCACCGTAGGACTCGTTATTGAACCAGTCAATGATTTTGATATATGCGTCGATGACTGTTTTAACGGTCAGACCTTCAAAGCCATTTCGGATCATTTCGATATCCGAACTTTCTATCACTTCATCCAGCAGATAGTTTCCGGTAAGTACGGGCTTCTCTACCTGATTTCCGTTTTCGTCCAGTCCCCCGATACCAAGTTGCAGGATTTCCAGCACTTCCGAACCGTTCCCGATGAAATCACGGTTCGTGATACGGATATGGCGGAATACGACATTACCTTCCTGCGAATCGATTATATCGCGGATCATCTTTACAACGTCGATAAGCGGGCAGTTTTCCACGCGCAGTGTGGTGATGTTCGGCATGGATTCAACAACGATGCCTGTGTCCGCATTCAGCCCCTTATAGCTCAACTTATCGAGGTTCATCAACTTGAACTGTGTCATGGTGGTCGGCAATTCCGCATATTGAACCGGACAGCCACCCACAAAGTTGACGATTTGAAGGGAACTGCCGTATGCCAGCAGACGCAAAAGGCGCGTTGCTCCGGTCAGGTCAAGAGATACCAGCTTTTTGAAGTTCTCTACGTTCAGGAGTCTCATATACGGCTTTTCACCAAGCGGAAGGTCTGTGACGCTATTGTTAGCATATCCTTCGCGCTTACTGCCGAACACCAGTTCCTCGACGCGGATCAGCGTAGTGAAGTCCTTTGCCTGTGTACCGTCAATATTGACAGTACTCAAATCACCCAAAGACTTGATTTTTGATGCACCGATGATATAGATCGCACTGGATGAATTTGAACCGTCAAAGTGGAATGTCACCTTTGAACCGTCTTCTTCCGCCCACGCTCCCTGTTGTGCGGCTGGTGTGTTGAATCCCGCCCATAGTTTCCATTGCTCGCTCGCTGTGACTTCGATATTGATGTTCTCACCGATAGCACGGAACATGCACATATTATCCGCTTTCAGGATTGTACTGACACCGAAATAAGCATCAAGGAAGTCATAACGGGCAGATACATAGTAATGGCGGTAAGGGATACCCATACCGGAGATCACGTTGAATGCCTGACCGCCCGGATTGGTGATGTACTTCGCCACGGAATCACGGCAGGCAACGATTGCGGGTATCATCAGGTGGTCTTTTTCTTCCGACTCACGCAGTACGGCTTCGTAGGAGAAAGCAGACTCGCCACCCGGAAGGCGCGATGTACGGATCTTCTCTGCGGTCGCTGCAAGTCCGACCTGATCATAACGCCACATGCCTTGCCATACGACGCTCATACGTCCGGCAAACACGTTTTCCCCCTCCATGACGCTATCAAGCATCACGTTATACGGAAGTTTGAAGATACCGGAGTTATTCTTGCCGTTCGTACTGTCCGAGTCATAATCATGGTTCATATACCAACGATAGACACCATCCGGGCAAAGGTACAAAGCCCACATGCTGTTTTTCGATAACTGGTCGACGCCTGAATGATACAGGATACGGACTAGGTATGCGCGGAAAGAAGCCACGCTGCAATACTTGTCCATTTCTTCAACCAGCTTCCGGTATCGGTTTTCAAGCGTGTCGCTAACCTGTACCCCGTTGATACTGATTTTGCCGCCTGCCATACGGTTCTTCGGGTTACAGGAATACACCCATTCGCAGAACTGTTTCCAGCGGTATGGTGTCTTCTTTCCGAGCGCATAAGCAAGGCTCATGTCATCATCGTCCGGTGTACGGAATTCAAAGAACATCGTCCATTTCGGAACAAGGCTTTCCGTTGACAGTTCCGCACCGTACAAGCCTTTCACCCACTTGCTGTGCGTCGACTGCATGGTCATGAAGTTGTCTATGTCATCGAAGATGCACATGCCTTCATAATCAAGCATTTCAACACATTCAACCGGATTCAGGACACGCCCGGTAACGACCGTTTTCTTGCCGTTGAAAGAGATTGTCCCGGTGGTGTTCTTCCATGCTCCGTCGACGTATTCCATAAACTTGTACGAAGCGTCCGTCGATTTGGAAAGCATGTATATTGTATCCTGATCGTAGTCGCCAGTATGGGACATGAAATAGGATTCCGTCACGTCCGGAAGGTCGGTGAAGTCGCCATAACTCAAACAGTCGGCATTGTAACCGGGAACATCTTTGAAACCGAAAGTCGGTGGATTTCCCTTGTCAATGTTCCAGTCACCGCGACACCAAAAGTACGCGTCATTGATATTTCCGGTATCCGACTTGAAGACAAGCACGCTGTTACCATCAATACTTGTACGCAAGTCCAGCGTGTTGTTTTCGTCCGCATAGTACGCGTTTTGCGCTGGTGTCATGTAATCCTCGCCCAAAGCTTTCTGCATATCGTTATTGATACGGGAAATCGGTGTGTTCACCTTGTCGGGTGATGCATAATTCACCTTCAGGCAGACCTTGTCGAATGGGATAGTCTTGCCACGCAGGATGATTTTCTTGTTTGCAATCGCATCGAGCAAAGGTTGCGGAGCTAGTTCCGGATACATTGCACGGATGATTGCCTTTTTCAGCTTGTATTTCCTATTCTTATAGGTCGGATAGAAGGCGGATGTCGTACCCTGATTGGTCGTTTCCACGTTCTCGAAAATAAGGCTCATGCCTTTGTCCTTGCAGAAAAGGTACAGGTCTGTATATATCTTGGTGGACGTGTCCGTTACGTTATCAAGCGTTTCAAGTTTATAGTCCCCGTGTGGCATTTCCACCAGACAGTCGCACATTTCAAGTGCTTTGTTCAGGTCGATTTTATTATCGGTTAGGATATCGTTCTTTTTGTTCAAAGCGATCATTTCGTCCGTGTCAGATTTACCGATTACAAATTCATCGTTAATCTGTTCGTCCGCCATTTCCTTTTCCCAAGAGAGCAAGCGGTACATGTACAGTTCCCCGGCTGTTCCGGAGAAGCTGATCTGTTCGGACTGTTTGATCGCGCTTTGTCCCGCCGTATATTTGGATGCGCCAATCAGGTCACCGTCACAATACAGTTTAATATAACCTTTGCCGTCCTCTTCCGCATTTGCCTTTTCAATGACGAAGGCAAACTCGTAGATGTCGCCCGGCTTGAAATACCGTTCGATCAGTTCAGTTCCGAGTGCTTTGAAGTACACACATTTTGAAGTGATACGCCACCCGATTTGGTTTGCTTCGTCCCAACATGACACGACGTTCGCGTCAGGATCGGCAGCGTTCTGCGTCTTTATCTTGATGATGGTAGTCGATCCGGTCTGCTCGATGTTGGTACGGTTATAGGGACGATAAGTACACAGTGCGTCGGCATCATCCGAAACCTTGAACGCTTTTCCTTCGGTCTTATCAGTGACAAAGGCATTCGTGGAATAGTTGAACCCGTTCTGCCTCATTTCATAAAGTCCGTACAGCCATGACTTGTCCTGATCCGAATTGTCCTTGTCTGCCGGATTGAAATAAATTATATAGCTGGAATCACCGTTAATGTCAATGACGGAACTGTTAACGGAGTACTCAATCGTATTGCTTTCCCCAGCACCGCATTTCCCGTAAATACCCAACGTATTCCGGATGTTGTCTGCAATCGTGAAGCCATCGACACGGGTGGACAGATTGAATGTACTGTTACGTCCTACTGATACGGTAGTCAGCACTGTGTCGGTTTCATTATTGTCCCCGGTAGATGTATTGGTAACCTTTGCGACCCTGTGTATTTCGACGTGGGCATCGGTGGCGACATGGCTGGGATCATAGCACGCCACCTCGATATTGAGGTTTGCATACTTCCTGACTGACCATGCCGTTTCCGTCTCTTCTGAATGTGCCAACGAGACAACGGGCATAAGGCTGGACGGGTTGACGATCATCACGTCAAAGAACTGGTAGTTCGACCACACACCCGATTCCACGTCCTGTGCGACGACTTTGATAGTATATGCACCGTGTGTCAATCCCAAAGACGAAACGTTGATTTGCAAGTCCTGTGAGCGTGTAGAAGCCACACTGGTCTGTGATATCAGTTTCCATTCTTCACCCACTTTGATATGTGCCGTGACCGTGGATTTGTTAGCGGATGACAGTTTGAACACGTCCGTCATGGTGACAAGTCCGGAGCCTTGCTGCAATGTTTTATACAAAGCCCATACGCGCGATAGTTTCAGGTTTACAGCCGTGACGCTGATTGTCTTCTGTGCGGTGTTTCCCCCGTCATCGGTGGCAACAATCACGAACTTGCGGTTCATCGCTTCGCTGAAATAGCTTTTTACCGGGATGGTGAAAGAGTAGTCTGTATCAGATGCGGAGCTTTCCCGGTTCACGTTGAACGTTTCAAGCGTTTCACCCGTTGACTTGTCTTTCAGTTGCAGGGTTTCGATATTGTTGTATGAAACCATTTCGCCCGATCCGGTACGTGACAGGATTGCAAGCTTGATTGTCAGGTCGTCAGTTCCGAGTGCGGCATACAGGGACGTTTTTTGTGGATAGATGTACACGATAGTTCCGGCAACGTCTCCACCGCCACCAGTTCCGACTGCAAATGTGAAACCGTCTCCCAGCGGAAGCCCTTCCGCATTCTTCATGTACACACGCACCGTTCCGTCTTCTGCCTGTTCGCCATCCACGTCGACGGGCATGGCATCATAGACCGCACCACCCGCTACCGGATTCACGCTGTCCTTGATGATTTCGGAGTCTGTTTCGACAGTTCCCCCGGCTGCAGAACCAAAGTCAATCCATGCCGCCAAGTCATTATAATCGGCACGGGACGCGCACAGCTGTTTGGACTCGAACGTTTCTTTTCCGGTGCGGTAGATAATAACTACACCGGGCTTGATGCATTCTGTCTCATTCGCTGTCTCGTAGGCTGTCAGGGCATTGATAGCAGTTTGAAGAATATAATATCCGTTTGACAGTGGTGCAATTTCATCAACCAGCAGCACTGCGCCTTTGCCCGTCATGTCACCGCCAGCACCACCGAAATCCGTCCAGTTTGCTTCTGTGGCAAAGCCTTCAAGGGATGATCCGGCAAATTGCTTGGACTCCCATTCACCTTCAGCGATTTTATAGGTCAAAACAATACCCGGCTTACGGTAGATGATGTTGTCCATATTTTCCCTTTCCGTAATCGCGGCAATAGCTGCAGGCAAGGAATAAACAGAGCCGCCACAAACTCCGTTGACGTTAATAACGGACAAGGCTTTGTTAGCCAGCGACAATGCGGAAGACGCGGTAGTCTGTGCGTCTTCAGCCGATTTCTTTGCCGCTTTTGCCGCCAAGTCCGCAGACGCGGCTAACTGCATCGCGTCGGAGTCGGCAGAAAGCAAAGCCCCGGCAAAGTAAATGTATGTCTTGTTGCCAAACAGGTATATTTTATTCTCGTGCGGGGATGTCCGGTCAGCGTTCATGTAGTTGTCAACACCCCTCCAACTTGGATAATACTTGTTGTCAACGAAGTAGGCAAATTTACCTTTGCTAGCAACAAATACAACCTTACCGCCTTCTGCGGTTGCGCTGGACTGCTCCAGCACAATGGAAGCGTCAGTCGCTATTTCGTCAAAGCGTTCCGTTGAATGATGAACGAAATCTACCATTAAAGAAGACACGTCCTTCGATGTACTGTCGGCATCGTCGGAAAGGCTTTTAAGTTTACCCCATACCGTCCCGTCTTCGCTTTCTGATGTTTCTTCCGTACCGACATTATCGGATAGTTTTCCGATGTTTTCATTTGCTTTTTTTGCGGATTCCGCAGCTTCGTCGGCTTTCTTTTGTGCAGCATCAGCCGTATTCTTTGCCGTTTCTACATCTTCTTTTTTTGCATATACGGAAAGGTTACCTGTCGTGCTGACAAGTTTCCAGCCGGGATTCTGAAAGGCATAGATGTTGCCGTTGTCGGCTGCATCAGGGGTGCTGTCATCATATACTGTCACAATCTGACCAAATTTCAACGGCTTTCCGTCAGAGCCAGCCGGGGAAGTACTGTCCGCGTTCATCTTCGCGACGGTCGTATATGTATTACGAATACCCAGTCCCACCTGATTCTTTTCCGCTTCATTGATGACATCTAGCGTCTCATCAATCAAACCGCCCACTTCGTCAGGTGATATGGATAGGGAGTCTTTCTTTGCGGAAAGTTCCTGCGCCCGTCTTTTTAATTCGTATATTGTTGCCATTATATTATTTCTTTACTAAAAATTGAACCTGATAGGAAAACCCTTCGGGAAAGTCTCTTATAGCTTCCTGTTTGGATATGTCATATATATATGCTGCCCCATTTACAAGTTGGAAAGTATGAATTGCGGCAAAATTGTCATTCCTTACAACAATTTGAGGTTTGCGGTCTGCTTCATAATAGTCATAATATACCCACGGTGAAGCAGCACCCGAAAAAGCCTTCAAAGCCCTAAAATTAATTTTAACGATATCAAAGCCCTGATTGCTTTTGAATACTTTAAAAGAGACTGAAAGACTATCTTCAGAGATACCGCCACTTACTTTGGTACGAATCTCTTTTTCTTCATAAATCATCAGGTAATCGTTCATGTTTTTTACCGAAGAGGCAAACACGTAAATATCCGACGAGGTAACCGTATCAGTGAGCTCCACTTTCCGGTATTGATACACATTGTTTTCGGATGTGTTTTCATATATCTCTTTTTGCCCCTCCGTACTGACTACTTTCCAGTATAGGCTAGCGTTCATGCCACCTTCAAAGCTGCCTTCCTCTACTCTGTAAACTTCTCCGTTAATGGCTATATAACCTTCTTCCCAGTTATAAGTCGTCGGACGTCCGGCAATAGAGATAGGGGGTGGCACATTGCATCCGGAAAGAATGACATTACCGTATGTACTGACTATTCCTTTCACAGTATCTGCAAATGCGCTTTGCATAAAGTCCAAATCGTCCAAATAAAACGGCTGTCCGCCTTCTCTAAATAACAGTTTATTCATATTCGTATATTTTAAGGACGTAGGTTCGTCCGGCTGGTTTATAATAGTCAATCAAATTTTTAATTTCACCCTCATACGCTGACAGGAACGATGGTATGTTCACCATGTAATTTCCTGAATAGTTTCCTTCACCGCGCTGCTGGATGTATTTAATTTCCGCCCCTTCGCTCCGTTTATGCAGATAGGACGGTATTTGCTCTTCCCTGCGATGATATAAGTACGACTCCTTTCCCGCAATATCAGTGATGTATATTTCCCGGTCTTTCAGGAAAAACCTGTCGTTCAGAACTTTCTCGATATATATCACCTGACCGTTTATATTTAGCTTATCAATAGCCTGTTTACGGTAACTTTTAAACAGGGTGTAAATGAAGATTAAAGGGAGAAGAAAGATTGATATAATTGCAAATATCTTCCTTTTCCTCAATGACGGACGAAGCACATACTGCGCGTATTTGATAATGTCAAAATCATACCACATAAGTCAGAGAAGTTTCAAGGCTGTTCAGGATGAAACACCCGGCTACAGCCGTATAGTTATTATTTTTAATTACATTGTATTCCGTAGCTGATGACGCTTTCGCGGCACATTCTCCAAGTTCGACATCTAGTACGCCTTCAACCCTCTGTATCGCGTCAACAAGCTTTGTCTTATTGAATTTACCGCCATACTCAATGCCTTTCAGATAATCGTTTATGGCGGCAAGTACTGGCTTACTGCCATCCGTCAGGCGGACACCGGAAGCATTGATAACCATCGGGTCGACTTCTATGGTGGCGTTGATACGGATGTCATCCGCTTTCATTGATTGAATAGAGAGAATCACCCCGGCAATCTTAATCGAATTCATATAGCTTTTAAATGCCGTTAGAACGTCCCCGGTCAAAGGACATGGAAGCCCGCCTTCGTCTCCGGACACGAGTATCTGAATACTTCCCCCGCGATCTTTGACCGCCACATACTTGACAAGCTGTTTGGCTTCGTCGATAGCGGAATACTGGAACTGGTATTTTTCCGGATCATAAACCAGCGGATCACCATACTGGAAAGCCAGCGCACTGCTATGATACCAGCGCACCGTCGGTATGATATTAGCGTCAATCCGTTCTTCTACGTCCGTTTTGAACTGGTCAAACATTTGCTCTATGACGTGCGCTGTTGCCGCAAAAATGTAGAACAGGGTGCTTTCTATTGACACGGGAGAAAACACCGAATCAAAGTCGGCATCACCTGTGATACCATATATGTCCCGGATAATGCTGTTAGACATATAGGCGTCCGTCATTTCTTTCTTTATTTCTGCGATTGTTCTAGCCATTACTTAAATTGTTCGGTAAATTGTTCAGTGAAAATTCTCAATCGTATTGCATTTGATGCAGTTTCAGAAGTAGCCGGGCAAACAGAGTTCCGCTGGCAGTAATCAGCCAGTTCGCTGTTATATACCTTTTCCGGTATTTCAATTTCCTGTCCGGCTTGCAGGGTATCCGTTATGCTCATATCGTTTGCCTTTGCAAGCATAAATACCGCTTCGATTGTACCATATTCCTGCACGGCTATATCCAGCAGGGTTTGCCCGGCTTGTACTACTGTTTTCATCTTACATTTTTATAAACAAAAATTATAAATGCTACAAAAAAGACTGCTATTACGGCTTTTGCCCACGGAGGAATGTACCTGACCTTTTCAACGATCTTTGTATCATTCTTCTCCTGTTTCTCTAGTTGTTCCTTCAATGTCAGCAGGGTTTCCTGAATTTCTTGAATTTGCACCTGTAACTGTTCGTTATATGTTTCTTTCTCCTGTTTGGTGGACGTTCCTGTCGCTGTCTCCGTCGAAGTCGGGTACTGTTTCCCAGTCGAATCCGGTGGCGAAAGGTTTGTCTTTTGCCAGTTGAAATTCATCTGCTGCATCATTTCCATAATTCGCTCGACGTTCTTGTTTACGTCAACTTGCGTTTTGTCGGTGGACGTTTCTTCCTTTTCCGTCTGCTTTTGCTCTGTGCTAGTCTGATGGACGGTCGTGTCAATCTTCGACGAACGACAAGAACAGACAGACAGCACCACGATTGCGAATAGAAAAATGAGTATCTTTTTCATGGTCGAACGATTACAGGTGGTAAAAATGAGGTAAATTCACTCTTTACATCGAAGCAGGGACATTCTTTCATCCACTCGCATTTCTCGACGATGCCGTTCCCGTTCTTGTCCGGACTGGTATCGCGATGTCCGAGGATATCAATAATGTCGTGGCGGTGACAGATGTCCTGAACGAGCTCGCGCATCGCTTTCTTCTGTGCGTCCGTCCGGGTATCCTTTGCCCTGCCGTTCTTGTCCAGTCCGCCTTCATAGCAAATGCCAATCGAGCAACGGTTGTAACTGTTTTTTTCACCGGGAACAATAAAGTTATCATGTGCCCCGATTTCGTTTTCCGCACGCATGGGAATCACGCGACCGTCTTTCCGGATATAATAGTGGTATCCCCATTTTCCAAAGCCACGGGCTACGTGTGAATCATTAATTTGCTTCTCTGTGAAATCTTTGTCCTCCCGTGTTGCAGAACAATGAATGATAATGTATGTAGGTTTATTCATCTTTCTTTTCCTCCTTATTTTCTGTTTCGTCTTCTCCTTGAATGTATTTCTTATACTTGCATTTATACCTGTAATCAACTCCGAAGAGTGCGCCTGCAAAAGTCGAAACTTCGCCATAGGCGACTAAAACAGAGTTGTCAATCTGTCCCGTAGGTACTACCCAAAATCCGCAAAACAGCAGGATCATTCCGGATACGGACAGGAAAACTGCGATCCATAACTGTACGTGTAGTCTTTTCATGATACATACTTATAAAATCAGGCGGAAGACTATCCACACCAGTAATATGACCGCATCTGCCAACAATGCTCCGCGTACCGTTGCCCGAATGTCTGCCGTGTCCGGATCATCGTCTTTCGATTCTTTCCATTTACCAGCCAGCCATGCGGAGACAGTTCCCAAAACCATGCCGCCCAATACGCTAAGGAAGCTCACCCCAAACAGGAAAACTGATGCTACCACGCACACGGCTAAAATGAGCATCCCAATCAGTCCGTGAATGATTTTATCCACTCCGAACTTTTTAATCAAATCGTTACTTGCTTTCATTTTCGTTAATTTAATCGTTAGTAATTTCAATATTTATTTTGTCCACCAGCTCCGAATAGTCAATGCCCGCGCGTTTCAGGTGGACTTTCATTTGTTTCTCAATGACTATTTTATTAGCCTTTGAACGTATGTACCGGATCAGGTTTGCTCCAAGAACCGGGTCTTCCTTCAATTCTCCCTGATTCAGTTCCAGCACTATTGCCGCGTTTTGAATCAGGGTGTCACCGACTGCAAATCCAGTCAGTTTCCCGTCTGTCGCTGTATGCGGAGCAATCCTGATATCACCGTCTTTATCAAGTAATAGTCCTTTCATTGTTTCACCCTTTCGTTTTCAATATCCTTGACTTGTGTTTCCTGCAGGGACTCCGTAAAATAGGCGGACAATGCTGTTTTCAAAGCCGATCCCCCGTCGTTCGGAACAGGCGTCCAGCCGGACAATTTCTGTTTCAGCGAATTGATGTCCTTTTCTATCAGGTTCAGCCGTTCCGTCAGTTCACCGACTTTTACCAGTCCGCCCAATGTCCCGCCATTCAGCACTATTTCGTCCACTTCGTCAGCGGAGATCAGGAAGGTGTCAGTCTCCTGTCCCTCAATGATCCCGACCAGACAAATCGTTCCCGGTTTCGGGTAGATACATAGTGCCCCCATTCCCAACTGGACGTTATAGTATTCAAGTTGGTCAACGACTCCCGTCACGTCCATTGTCCTGCCAGCCTTATCAACCGTGTCGACTGTTACCCAGCGCAATTGCGCCTGTTTTGCACCGTTTATCCGTCTTTCAAATGCGTCACGTAGTTGTTCGTCCGTTGTCATTCCGCACGCCCTCCCAATTCTATTTTTTGCCTGTACGTCGCATCGTCACTGAAGTCCTTTGTCACTTTCTCAACATAATAGCATCCGTTCATTTCAGGTGTCACCTCACTTTTAAGGTCGATTGTCATTCCGTGATGGACGACAGGTACTCCAAACAGTTCGACACCCCCGCGATACTTCTGCTTTTTAAGGCTTTCATAAAAGTCCTTTGCAAACTTCTTCAAGTCTTCTACCTTGATAGACTTTCCCTTCTCATTGTAGGTAAGGTTATAAACCTCACTTCCTTCTACCCCGGCTTTTGCTTCAAGTTTCTTGCCGCCCGCACCGATGCTGACCACCTTGACCTGAAACTCACCGTTCGTTTCGTTCAAGTCCTGACTGACAGCATTTTTTTCCAGTACGATATTCACCTTTTCGGTGTCGACCTTTTCGGAATAGACATTTCCGCAATACAGGACTTTACCGATGAAATAGCAGTGAAGGTTTGTCTTTTTCCGTATGTCGTCAAAAATTTCAGCAACCGTTTTGGAAGAATACCGTACTGCACCAAGTTCCGCGTCATAGTTCGTTTTCACTTCATAACCTTTGGCAACATCTGCCAGCAGTTTCTTCAGCGTGACATTCTTTGCGGAATAGGATACCGTCTTTCTTTTTAGTTTGTACATTTCATCCTCGCACCGGATCGTCACCGGGACACCCCAGCCGATTAATGAAATATACCCCTCAAATTCCGTGTACAGGTCACCGTCATATCCGAGTTCAATTTTCACCTGATCCCCGGCAGACAGCATTTCCTTCAGGTCTTTTCCTGCAAAGTATTTGATACGCCTGGGAAGTATTATTTCAGCCGAATCCGTCAACATCTTCCATGAACTTTCGATGTGAACCGACGATATCGCATGAATGACCAGTTCCTCGCGTTTTTCGTTTGCCGGAAATATGATCCGGCTGCACATCATATAGCTCATAATGTCAATTCGTAAGGGTTGTCACTTGTCGCCTCTATCGTGAAGGGGACTACGCTGCTGTTTCCCTGAATCGGGTTGAACGAAAGGTTATCAATGACAATAGAATAAATATCCTTGTTATTGAAGATACTTCCCGTCACTCCGATCGCTTCCGTCACTTTGCGGAACTTATTAAGAGCGTTCACCTGTTCGGCTACCGTCTTGTAACCGTCCCGGCTTTTATCGGCTATGCAAAATCCCCGGATGTTGATTTTCCAGTCATCAAGCCCGTAGATTTCTTTCACAGTCCCGTGAACGCCCAAAACTTTAGTCTTCGAGCAGTTCATGGAGCGCGAAAAATCAACGATAGTTGCATAGGGCATCGGAAAACTAGCCATGTTCATCGTACCGCGTGACCCGTCCGGATTATAGGTGCTGTATTGCTTGTTTCCGTCAAGGGTAAACGTTCCGATCACCGGAGTCCCCATCCAGCTATACGCTTCGGCATCGGCATCCGGAATGGTTGTCACTCCGGTATATTGTCCCGGATCGTAATCCTGCAGGGTGCGTCCCCACGGAAGATAAATCGGGGATGAGATTCCGAAAACTTCCGTGAACAATGCACCAATATTTAACGCTGTATTTCCTGTCATAACTTTATCCTATTGCTGGTACTGTATCGGTTATCACCGCTAAAATTTCCCGTTTTACTTTATCTGCAATTTCCCGTACATCCGCACCACCCGCGACACGGAAATTATTATTGAATGTCACGTTCATGGTGATGTTTTTAACGCTGCTTCCGCCTTTTCCGCCAAGACCGGTCTTCCCATCAGTAGCCTTTGTTCCTCCGGTTGCCAGTACGGTTTGCCCGTTGACCGGAGACAAAGGGGAATTCAGGTTAAAACTGGTATCCCCCTTTTTTTCTCCGTCTTTAGGATGTGACTTTTCCCAGTCTGCCATGCCTTCTTTCCAACCGTCTGAAAATGCGCTGCCGACCTTTTTACCCCCTTCAAGCGCTTGCTGTGATAACCTGTCCCACACATCGCTGAAATGGAAATCATCATCGAACCAGTTTGCCGGGTTTATGACATCGACAATGGCTTTCATCACGTTAAAAATGAACTTATAGTATTCCGTGAAGATTACTTTTATAAAGTTCCACAAGGCATAGAAGAAGGCGCGTACTCCTGCAAACTTATTCCAGAGAAAAGCGACCAGTGCTGTAATGGCAGTGATTGCAAGCGCTATCCATCCAATAATCGGAATACTGTAAATAGCGGTGGATATGAGAGCAGAAGAAGTAACTGTTGATACGACCATTTTAGCCATCCCTGCTAGCCATGCAATTGATGATTTGATAGAGACTAGAGTCATGATCTGTCCGATAGACCATGCGACAGTTCCGAGTGTTACTAATGCCCCGACAAGGACTCCCAGCACTTCAAGAACTGGCGCAATAGGTTCTACAAATTCAAAGAAGCTGATTTTCAGGTCATCAATAAACGCTTGCATACGTTTCTGTTTTTCGGCATAGGTATCCATTTGTTTGCCTGCCATATCGACTGCCGAAGTAGAACCCTGTATTGCTTCTGTCCATGTATCGATTTGGTCTACGCCATCAATCAAAGCCATCGCTGAAGCAAGGTTTTCACCACCGAACAAGGCGGACATGATTGTCGCATTATGCATGACCGGAGTCAGGGCACGCAGGCGGTCAGTCAGTGAAAGGGACTGGTTTTGCATCGTTTCAATACTGACCCCGGCAGCTTTTAACTGTTTAACCGCGTCCGTAGTCGGAGCCTGTAATTTGACTATCGTATTACGCAAGGCAATACCGCCTTCAGAACCTTTTTTCCCTGATTTATCAAGCAACTGGATTATGGCATTCGTTTCAGCGAATTCAACACCGAATGTTTTTGCGACACTACCCGTTTGTTTCAGTGCTTCAGCTACCTCTTTAATTTCAGCAGAACCTTCGACAGTTCCAGCCGCCATGATGTTCATATAGTCCGTCATGGTTTGGGCGGCTTTCATCGGATCATCTAGGGAAACTTTGTACTGGTTCATGGCGGTAGACATGGCGGCGGACGCTCCGGGAACGTCATTCTGCATTGTCTTACTAAGCGTCATTACGTTATTCGACATAATTTCCAGCGCATCCGGTGCTTTCTTCAGTTCCGGAGTTATCTTTGAAAGCAAGTCCTTGTAAACGCCCATAGCGTTTGCCGCATCGACACCGAACACTTTTGCAGTTGTCCGTGCTTTACCAGCTAAAACGTCCAGTTCCTTGCCTTCCATGTTGGTGATACCGGACATTTCAGCAACGGCAGTTTCAAAACGGATACCCGGCTCGATAGCATCGTTAAAGGAATCACGGATATTGTCGACACCTTCCTTCAGTTGGTTGAGAAAGAACATTCCTTTTCCCAGCCCTTCCAGTTTTCCGGCTGCTTTCCCCGATGTTTCTCCAAGACGGTCGACCACTTCCTCCGTGTCGTCGATGACCCGTGTAGCTTCTTCAGCTGCATCGGTCGCGGCATGTAACGGAGAGGTGATCCGGTCAACCAGTTCCAATATCCATTGAGTCACTTGCATTGTCTTTTGAGAATAATCGGTTTACTACTTTAGCGACTGCATTGTACGCCACTATTTCAAATTCTTCCAACTCAGTTTTCCGCAACATGCGGTATTCGGCATAGAGCCTGAGCCATTCATCTTCGTCCAGTTTGCCCGGAACGTCGACGCCATATACTTTTTTCAGAATGGCGTCTATTCCCTCGACAAGACCGAACGATTTTGAATATTCCTCTATGCTTTGCTGATAAAAGCCGCCTGACCAGCGATTAACTGCCCAATGGCGGTCAGAACTGAAGTATAGACGGCAGAATCGTCCAACGCTTTCATATTACCAGCTGCCACGCAGTTCCGGATCAGGATGTCATTCGCTTCTTCAAGATCGTCCTTTTTCTTCGCCATTGCCAACAAGATGTTTTTGCTCGGACGGACAATCAGGTAGTCATAACGTTCGTCTTCATCCACCTGTACGGTGACATGTTTCAGTCGTTTCCCGTATTTCGTTTTCAGTTCTGCGTGCTCTTCTTCCTTGAAGTCAACGATTAGAGCCTTTTCTTCCGCTGTCAGTTCCTCGTAAGGCTTTCCAGCCTTGATTTTCTTATCTTCCATTTTTAAAAGTCTTTTAAACGGTTATTAAACTACATTGCTACGTTCCAGTCGATGTGGCTGGGAAGAAGGGTGAATTGTGTTGCAATGCTTTTATCACCCTGTTTTACGTCTACGCCATTGTCCGTGAATTCAACGTTCCGGATGACGTCCTTCATGACAAGCCCTTTATACTCATACATGACCGGAATATCGAACGGTTCAATATCCATGAGACGCTTTCCCGGACCGAGTGCCAACTGCAAGGCGTTCACTTCTTCTTTCAGAAGGGTGATCGATGCTTCAGCCTTGTAATTTCCTTCACCACGACCGACGGGAAATTCACCAGCCCCGTAAATGTTCTCTTTCTCTTTGCTGTCCTTGTAGGAAAGGGCTGTAATGCCTTCTACCTGACGTCCGAGCATGACAACCTTGACGCTGTTCCATCCGGCTATTTTTCCGAATTTGTTGATTAATGTTCCTAACAGTCCCATATTTTTAGATTTTATTCGTGAAACCCAAATCAATCTCAAACTCATGTACAATACCGTCCGCAACCAGTCTCACCTTGATATTAAAAGGCTTGTCGCTGACAGCCATCTGTTTGGGGTTGATGTAAATATCGAAGTCCGCAATATTCTCCGAATTGACCATGCTTTCCAGTGCGGATTTGACAAGCGCGTCCCAACTGCTGATCGTGGTGTTACTGATATATCCGGTTGACGGATCAGCCTTCACCTTGCTTCTTACACGAGGCAAAAGAGTACTGCGGATGATGCGTGCAGCCTTGTTCCAAACAGCGTTATATTCTATGTAAGCATAGTCGCTGCCCGCTTCCGTACAAGTACATGAATTGCTGAAGAAGAACCCGGCATACCCTTGAAAGCTACCGACAAAGTTATACCCTTTGCCTGTCAGATTTTTCTGGTCGGATACGCTCAACTGCGAGAAGGGTTTGCCATTGCTCAAAGCCGCATCCAGCCAAAGCCCGTTCAGTTTGTTAGTCAATGGATAGTCCTTTGTTCCCTTTGCTGTCCGTGGGTGGTTTTCAATATCGACGCTGCCCATGTTTTCATGTACATAGCGGACAGATAACATTCCGAGTGCGCTGCCGACGGCAGCATGTGTCCTGTACGCTTCGTCCTTTGCTGCCTGTGCCGGATCTTGTCCTATCACGACAGCGACATTTTCAGAGTCTAGCTTCCGAAGATCGACAGCATCATTAATGGCATTAATATACTTACCGCCCCCTTCCAATACTACCACATCGATATACAGGTGGTCTTCCCTGAATTTATTGACCATCTTCTGTGTCTCTTGTACGGCTACGGTGATTGTCTCGTCCGCAGTCAGTGAGCAGATACCAATGGTATTTACCCCGTTGATGGTACGCACCGCATTGACAAAATCGTCCTTCGTCATCAGGCTTGACACCTTTTCGGACTTCGGGACTAGCATCAGATACAATGAGCGTTCCGGAGACAGGCGGAAGACTTCGCTGGTATGATAGTGTACCAGTTCCTTGTTTTCAAGGTCGATGGTTTCATCCCAGCCCAACGCTTCCAAATCGGTGATATCGTTCAGGGCTTCCGGCTTATAATACTCCAGTTTGCCGATCTCTGAACCACCGACCACGAGCAAAATGACGCGGTCGTTGGTATCGGTATCCCGTACCAGCCCGCCATTCACTTTGTTAATTGATACTCCTGTAAAATTTCCCATGATAATTATTGTTATACAGATTTACCCGATAGAATTGCACCAATACCGAAGTCTTCGATACGATCTACAATACCATAGGTTTGAGTACGGTATTCAGACGTAGGGCTTTTACTGCGCGTATCAGTCGTTTCCGGACGGTACAGAGACTTCACAGATTCGATATGGTAATACGTATTCGGGGCATAGAAGAAGGTACTTGCTTGGAAATCTGTGTCTGCAGAAGCTTTCGTTCCTTCTTTTACTTTTTTCGCTGTATCCGCATTGTAGAATGGACAGTCGTTGTTTTCGAAGAATTTAAGCCCCATGAAACCTTTTGGCTTCATAGTCACCGGGTCAATGTAGAATGTACGGTCATAGAAATATTTAGATGCATCTTTATCCAGCATTAAGTCACCCATGTGCAATGGAGAAAGTACTATGTACAGGGCATCGGTAACAGGAAGATTCCATGTTTTAACTACCGTTGCGAAATTAACCAAATCCGCGTAAGTCAACCTCAAACGCCCGTTAATGTCTTTTTCGCCTGTTGTCCGGATGATAGGCATTGCTTCGTTCGTATCATCTTCCGGAGCGAGTTTATGTAACACATGATTACGGATACCAACTTGGAAAGCTTGATTATGCTTTACACGGATAACAGCGCGCTTGTCAAATGCTAGATAACGGATTTCGTCATCTGTACATGACGTCGGTTCTGTGTCGTATATTTCCCACGGGACTATAATATTTTGTCCTGTCATGGCTTTAGGAGTGAATTCCTCCGTATTATTCACGCGGAAGCCTACATTGTTAATCAACTTGTTTCTGCGTACACCATCAGCCGCTAAAGCCCCGGCAGGGACAGAACCAAGAACTTGCATGAAGTCTGCTCTGTAATTACGACGTTCGATCAACAGTTGTGGATCGATGTACTTGTTCAAAAAAAGACCGTCTACTGGTTGTGCCATATTATTTTTTTTAAATGGTTAGTATTTTATTTTCCGTTACGTTTTACGAAGTCATTCAAAAGACGTTCGTATTCGACCGGATTTTTATCCATGATATTTTTCAAGGCTTCCGGATCGTTTTGCAGATCTTCGAATTTCTTGTTCGTGGTATCCGTAAGATTAGGAGCATGAACTTCCGGCATTTCCACAGGCTTGATTGCATCAAGCAACTTTTTTGCCGTATCGAAGTTACTGGTCAAATTCGCTTTCCAGTCGTCGCGCACGTCAGCCGTGATTCTTTTCTCTTTGACAGCATTGTTCAGGATGTTTTCAATCTCCTGTCCCTTGCGTTCCTCTTCTTGTCTTTCGAGCATTTCGACGCGGTCTGCCTTGCGTTTCCACACGTCCACTTGCGCGATAAATTGTGCTTCAGTGAAACTTGCGTCCATCCCGAAGCGGGTAGTCAACATTGTTAAATCCATGTCATTTCTTGAATTTTCGTTATTAATAAAGTCAGTAATTTCAATTTCACCGGTATAACCGCAGTTAGTTATCATTTGGGCTGTAGCTCTGTCCACCTTTGCCTTGCTTGTTACTTCCGTCACAAAGCCATTTTCCTTTGCTTCCTGTGCGCTCATCCAATAGTCGCCCTTGTCCCATGCGTCTTTGATTTTTTTCTTGTCGGTACACTTGGAAAGGAAAGCGTTCAGGTAGTGGTCATTCAACTTGCGCATGACCTCCAACATAGACTCAATATCAGCGACTTTTCCGCATGCACCCCCGCTGACTTGGTGAATCATAAAAAGCCCGTTAGCAGGCATAGAAAATGATGTGCAGTTAATAGCGATGTATGTTGCCGCACTAGCTACCAGTGCACCACCTTCGCCTGTGATTTTGCCGGGAAACCTCTTGATCACGTTCACGATCTCGTTAGCTTCGAAGCATTCACCACCCGGACTGTTGATATAGATGTGCACGTCCTTGACCCCTGATTTGATCAGTTCCTCAACTTTGGAAGTGAATTCCGCTTCCGTTTCCTTCCATTTTGATATCGTGCCTTTGAGTTCAATCCGGGCACGTCCGTTTTCCGCTGTTGCAGTCAGATTCATTTTCGCGATATTTAAAATTTCATGCTGCAAAATTGGAAAAGGAAAGGCGGGTACGGAAAAAGCGTTTTCATCTTGGAAAAAAAACAGTGTTAACAAGGACGTATTTTTTCCAACTTGGAAAGAATACGTTCCAACATGAAAAGCCATTTTCCATAGGTGACGATGAAATATGACCTTTGCTTGCGTAAACGAAAGGAAGCGATATGCCAAGCAAAGAGTACTACCGTAAATTAAAGAAGGAAGCACACGACCTTTATGTAAGGGATGGAATGATGTGCAAGGAGATTTCCGAACGTATCAACGTGTCGGAAAGGTCTGTGTCAAATTGGATCAATGAGAATGACGCACTTTGGAAAAAAGAACGACAAGCGTCCGTCATTTCATCGAAGAAGCAAGGGGACAACCTGAAACAAATCATCAACATTCTTGCGGATCAAAAACTGGAGCTATTGCGCATGATTGACGAAGCTATTGCAGAAGGTGATAGTGATAAGGTGCTGGAGTTACGGAAACAGGCGGCAGGACTGGACAACAGTGTAGCGCAATGGGGAAACCAGCTCAAAGAGGTGGATAAAAAGAACCGGATAACGCTGGCTATATACATTGATGTAATGGGCAGGATATTCGATGCGATGAAGGCATACAATGCCGAACTTTACTTCAAAACACTGGACTTTCAGGAGAACCACCTTTATGAAGCCGCAAAAATGTTGGGATAATGAAAGTCGAAGATAGCAAAGCCCTCAAAGAGTATCAGGAGAAGCTAAAGCGTGCGCGGTGCACAGGCAACTTGATTGATCCGGACGAATCACTGACAGTTCGGATGAACCGCATACAGCGTGCAAAAAGTGATGTCAAATACCTTGTCGAGACTTATCTTCCACATTATGCGACCGCAGACTGTGCGGACTTTCAGATCGCGCATGCCAACAAGGTAATGAACGATCCTATTTACAAAGGCTATGCGGAATGGGGACGCGGACTTGCAAAATCGGTATGGAACGACGTGATTATTCCTTTATGGTTATGGATCAATGGTGAGACACATTATATGTGTATCGTTTCCGATACGTTTGATCGCGCGTGTGACCTGTTGGAAGATATACGTGCGGAGTTCGAAGCAAACGAGTTACTGAAGCATGATTTTGGCGAACAGTATAATCCCGGATATTGGGAGAAGGGAAACTTCGTAACGATGAACGGGTTTATCTGCAAGGCATTCGGTGCAAAGCAAAAGGTTCGCGGGCTTCGTAAGGGTGCACACCGTCCTGACTTGTGGGTGGTTGACGACTTGGAGACGCCACAGACAATCAAAAATAACCGGATGCAGGATGATTATGCGGACTGGATAGAAGCGGACGTACTGGCAACTATGACAGGAAAGCGCAGGCGGTTGATAGGTGCAAACAACCGTTTTGCATCCCGTATGGTGCAGACAATTTTGAAACAGCGGCATCCCGATTGGGACTGGCACTTGGTGAAAGCCTACGATCCGGTAACGTATGAGCCTGCGTGGAAGTCAATGTATTCCGCACAATTCTATCGGCAACAGGAAAAGGATATGGGTATTCTTGCGGCACATGCGGAGTACAATCATGTTCCACTTGTCAATGGTAAAATATTCAAGCCGGAAATGGTGAAATGGGGGAAACTCCCCGATCTACACACAATGAATGCGATTGTAGCGCATTGGGACATTGCGTATGCCGGAACAGATACGAGTGACTTTAATGCCTGTAAGATTTGGGGACGGCACAAGAATGAATTTTGGCTGATTGATGGTTTTGTCAAGCAGTCAAAAATGAAACTCTGTGTACAGTGGATGTGTATGAAACAGGCAGAATTTAAGGCAAAGGGGATCATCTGTTTTTGGCAATATGAGAGCCAGTTTTGGAATGACGAAGTTAAACGAAACATCGAAGAAGCGGAAGCGGAAACAGGTGTAGAACTGAACCTCGTTCCGATACAAACTCCCAAAACTATGGCTAAGTTACTTCGCATGATTTCTATGCACCCATACTATCAAAACGGTCGGATATATGTCAATGAGCAGCTAAAAGCAAGTCCCGACATTGCTGTCGGTTTAAAGCAATTATACGCTGTTGAGCCGGGAATGACGGAACATGATGACAGCCCGGACGCTGACGAACAGTCTATCAAGAAACTTGAAATATACACCGATCCTCCGCAGTCGGAGGACGAACCCGCAACGCGACCGTGGAAGGCGGGAAGATATAAACGTAAATACACTTGGTAACTATGAAGTATATCAACATGGATGACCTGACAACCGTCATACAAAATCGGTTGCTGGTTGAAAGTATCGAAAAAGATGAAGAAGTCTTGGATGGGATTGAAGACCTTGTCATCAGTGAAGTATCAGCTTACATAAGCGGTCGTTATGACGTGAAAAAGATATTCGGTGTTACTCCGATACGGACAGGGCTATTAATACGGATAATATCCTGTATTACCGCCTTCCGTGCAGTAAGCCGGAATGCAGCCCGCAAAACGGGAAATAACCCGCTATCAGACATGAGCGACTGGGCTGACCTTATGCTTGCCAAGTTACGTGACGGGATCATGTCGCTTCCTCCTGAAATTCCTTTGATAACGGACGAGGAAGGTAATGTAGAATCTCCCATTCTGTTTGGTCACACACGGAACAATGGATGGTTTCTTTAAATAGTTTTTAAACCGCTTTTAAAAGGTATGTTATGTATAAGAAGTTAAGAGAAATATTCAGCTGGTTTCAGCAGAAAGCCATTCGTCGAATGAGTCTGAAAAATGTACTTAATGAGTATTATTTTCGGATGGATAGCAGTGGGACACAATCTTCGTCAGGTGCTGCTTATAAACGACAGGCTATCGTCTACCGGGAAAAGACCATTGATGACTGGATCATGGCGGTAACTTCGGCAACCGATCCGGATGATCCCCGACGTGGCTTATTATATCGGTTCTACCAATCGTTGTACAATGACGAGCATTTACAAACGACGATTGACAATCGTGTATTACCTGTACAACAGGCGGAGTTCAACCTTGTAGATGACAATGATAATGAGGACGAGGAAGCGAAGAAGCTGCTGGATCGTCCGTGGTATCACCAATTAATCCGGATATGTTTTTTACACCAGATGCAGGGAGTCTCACTTGCCGACATTTCCCACCTTGATGAAAACTTGGAAATCAGCCATGTGGAAGAAGTTCCCATGTCCAACTATATCCCGCAACAGATGATAATCGTCAAGGAAGAGTCAGACAAAACCGGATGGTCATATAAGGACGGAGCACTTGAACCGTATTACGTTCAGTTCGGGAATGCGTGGGCTTTGGGTATGTTGAATGAGCTGGCAATTATCATGCTTGCCAAAAAACTGGGCTTAGGCTCGTGGATGAATTACATTGAGAAATACGGCATTCCGCCCGTCTTCGTTACTTCAGACAGACAGGATAAAAAACGTTTGGACGAATTATTCGAGATGATGTTGGACTTCAGGAATAATTTCTTTGCAGTGTTGTCCGGAAATGAAAAGGTCGAGTATGGGAAAGAAGCCGGGGGAAACACGACCGATGCCTTTTTACCATTAGAAGAACGATGTGACAATCAAATCAGTAAGCGTTTGCTTGGTCAAACAGGTACGACCGAGAATGGAGCGTGGGAAGGAACGGCAGAAGTACATGAACGTGTTGAAAAGTCACGGCACGAATATGATAAGATGCTTTTCCAGTTCTATTTCAATTATATTATTATCCCTAAACTGGTAAAGATAAGCCCTGTTTATAAGCCGCTTGAAAGACTGAAATTAAAGTGGGACGATACGGAAAGTTTGTCTATTACGGAATATATCGAGGCGATTAACAAACTGGCTTATACCTTTGAATTTGATCACGAAGAGGTCGCAAAGAAAACGGGACTTCCGATCATTGGTCAAAAGAAAAATCCCGGTGGTGAGCAGCAGGGAGGAACACTGCCGAATCAGCCCAAAACAGACCCTCAAAAAAAAAAGACCGAACCGGACGATAAAGCGGTAACGTCACCCGTCATGGAAGCCGGAGAGTATGATTTCAGCGGCATCATCGGCAGGGTGATGAAACAGGTTTATGAGCGCAAGGTCAAAACGGGAGATATTGACGAGGAATTATTCAGGAAGACATACGAGGAACTGAATAAGAAGGCAGCTGAAGGATGGGGGAAAGACGATTATGATGATCCGGAACAGGCGGAAGAACCTCAACGGATACGTGACAACTTGTTCAAGTTCTCCGGAGCGAAGACGTATCAGGAAATTAAGGAGATGAATGACGCTCTTTACGACGAAAATGGCAAAAAACTATCTTATAAGGATTTCCGGGAAAAAGCACTGGCGATCAACAAGGACTACAATGAAAACTATCTTCGGACGGAATTTGAAACGGCAGAAACAAGTGGCAGACGCGCCAGTGAGTGGCAAGAGTTCAAAGCGAACGCGGATATCATGCCTAACCTGAAATATGTAACTGCGGGGGATGAAAGGGTACGAGAGTCACATAGGATACTAGATGGCGTCGTAAAACCTATTAATGACCCGTTTTGGCTGCAAAACTACCCGCCCAACGGGTATCGGTGCAGGTGTTATGTCGAACAAACGAATGAGCCTGAAACCCCTGCCACGCCTATGGTGACGATACCGGATGCTTTTGCGAACAATGTGGGGCAGTCCGGTGAAATATTCACTGTCGCTCACCCGTATTTTTCAATGCCTGACGAACACTTGGAAAAAATCAGGAAAGAGACGGAAAGAAGCAAATTATACGCTCCTTATCATAACGATCCGGAGTCGAAAGTACTAATCAGCGACTTTGCCGATCCCAAAGACTTGGTGAAAAATGTCGAAAGCGCACGGGTGATTTCAAAAGAGCTAAAGATGAAAATTAAAATCCGCCCACATATCAATGAGGACGGGGTAAAGAACCCGGAATATTTGATTAATGAAAAGCTGGCAGACCTGAAGAACATTCAGGGACTAGGCGGTATCAAAAACGGGCTGGACAGTTCACGTAAGCAGCAATGTGAGTACACGGTTTTTAACCTTGATGCATTTGAAAGTCTCAAGCCCGAAATGGTGCAGAACAAGTTGAATGGAATATATAAGCTATATGGGGACAAGTTCTCCGGACAGCAGATGATATTCATTTATAGTGGGAAGGCTGTGAAGGTATCGTGGAAAGACGTGAAAGCCGGAAAGGTTACCAAGCTCTTAAAAGAACTTCAGGAGTGACAGCCGAAACTGACACTCCTGAAGGGAGTTCTTGACCTGTTACAGCCGCGAACATTGCAAATATACAATTTTATTTTGAAATACAAATGGAAAGGACTGAATTACCTGATTTTTTCAAAGAATTATCCACGCTGGTAGAAGATGCGCACCGCTATGCGAAAGTTGCGGGTGTGAACTTCTTCAAGCAGAATTTTCGCAGGCAGGGATTTCTTGACACATCACTGACACCGTGGGCAAAGAGATCGCTCACTATTGGTTCGGATCGCGGTGTATTGATACAAAGCGGAAAGCTTCGCGATAGTATCCATGCAGTCAGTCGTGGGATAGACCGTATCATTTATCAGACCGATCCGCTGGCTTATGCCAAGATTCACAATGAAGGCGGTTACATTGTCGTAACGGAGCGAATGAAGCGTTATTTTTGGTATTTGTACATGAAATCGACCGGAACAATGCGAAAGAAAAAGAATGGTGAATTACGGCAAAATAAAGCCAATGCGCGATTGTCTACAATGGCTTCCTTTTACAAAGGCATGGCACTTAAAAAGGTGGGAAGCAGGATAAGGATTCCGAAACGTCAGTACATGGGTGAGTCGGCTACATTTATGAAGCTGCTGGACGCATGGATAATATCGGAAATTGAAAAACGATTCTCAAATATTTAATCAATATAGTTATGATTTGGACAGACTGTTACAAAGAATTGGTTGAAATAATACGGAACAAAGACGGGTTCCTGGCATCTATCCCGGATGAGTATTCCGAACTAAAGGAAAGGATGGAAAATACACCAGAGATTGAACATATTGACATGTGGCATGAGCAGGTCAGTTTTCTCGATGAGGAGCATCCGTTCCCGTCTCCGGCTGTATTCATTGAATTTAATACACTGGGCATCGAGGACGAAGGGTTACTCGTTCAACGGCTTCACACACAGATTGATTTCCGGCTATTTTACGAAACCTTTTCCGATACCTGTGAAGGTGCGGCAATGCAGGAAGAGGCGTTGTCCTTCCTTGATCTGTTGACATTGCTGGGAATGATGCTACACGGGAAATCGGGGAAGAACTTCGGCACGCTCCGACGTACCCATGTCGGACGGGAAGAGTCGGGGGGTGCAGGAAACTTGCACCGGATCAGCTTTGAATGTGAAATTATGGATTATACCACAATGGAACTTGCAAGCCATGCCGATATGAAAGACCGTGAAATGAAAATTAGCAACGGGGGCTTACCGGAGAAGGCGGAAGACGAAGAACCGCTGTACTATCTATGATACAACGCCTAAAAGCTAAGGCTTAGTTGACTTATATCATCCTTTTTTTGAATCAGGCTTTTTGCCCTCTTTTAATTGCTCGTAATATGATAAATTCTCCGATATATAAAAGATTCGTTTATAGATGTAGTTCTGATCAAGGAAGAACAGGTCATGACTCATACGCAAAAGAACATCCTCTAAGCGGATGCGCTTTTTATCATAGAGATGATAGAACGTTTCTACCATCTTCCGGTCACGTATTTTGGTCATTTCAGGATTCCGCATAAAAAAACATTATTATAGCGCAAATATACGGATTTCCAATGATTTGTCAAAATTGAATATAAGCCTGCGGGGGAAAGGCTATAAAAAGCCCCCAGCCTGTTAGTAAAGACGCCAATCACATACTAACAAAATGCGAGTAGACGCACAGCCGGGGGCAAAGACCCTTGCTGCGTCTACTCGCATTTTTGCTTTATGTGATTGGCATTGCAAAGATAATCAAATTTGTATTATGAAGGTCATAGAGATACTAAACTTTAATCGGGAGCTCCTGAAAAAATTGCGGGATGCCGGAATACGGCTTGAGGATTGTCGCTATATCGATCTGTATGCGGATTATATGAAACTGTTAGGACATGGTGAGAAAGTGTCTTATATAGTCGCAGCATTATCTGACAAGTACCTTGTCAGTGAGAGAAAGGTATATAGTCTTATCAAGCGTTTCCAAAGTGACTGCAAAACGTTTGCAGTGTAAACGGCTTCATGTATCGTGCCGGATTGACAGCCCCGGAGTACTTTTGTCCCGAACTCAAAATTATTAGTTATGGGAAAATATACGTATAAACCGCAATATGGCGTTATCGTCATTTGCACAGATGAAAAGGAACAGCAGGCTATTTATGAACGCCTGAAAGCTGAAGGTTTAACTTTAAAGGTAGTAAGTGTATGAGAGTAGAAGTACGACACCATTGCAGCGATTTTGACAGCTATCGCGCTGCAAGGGTAAAGAGCCTTTTCAATGCGGAAAAAGGTTGTGATTGGGAAAAGGTAGCTGAATTGCCCATCGAGGACAAGGAATGGCAAATAGGTTTGATAGTCGGACCGTCAGGAAGTGGAAAAACCAGTATCGGAAGCAAAATCTTTAACGAGCCGATTTATGACCTTTACTCCGGTTGGGACAGTAATAAACCTATTATTGACTGCATCGCTCCGGACGGGGATTTTAATACAGTCACTGGAATGCTTTCGGCTGTAGGTTTGGGTGATGTTCCGGCATGGTTAAGACCTTTCAATGTACTGTCGAACGGTGAGAAATTCCGCGCTGGTTTAGCTCGCTTGGCTTGCGAACGTCCGGAGCGTGCAGTCGTTGATGAATTTACGTCCGTGATTGATCGTCAGATCGCGAAAGTGGGTGCAGCAGCATTCTCAAAAACTTGGAGACGTGGCAAAGGTAAGATTGTCCTTCTGTCCTGTCATTATGATATTATTGAATGGTTGCAGCCGGATTGGGTGTACGATACTGCGGAGGCACGCTTTTACGAGCGTGACTGTCTTCGGCAACGTCCAAGACTCGAACTTCAAATTTATAAAGTCAGGGGAAGTGTATTCCCAAGACTGTTTAAACAGCATTATTATTTAGACTTGCCGTTGCCCGTTGCTGCGGAATATTTCGTGGGTTTCATTGGGAACGAGCCTGTATGCCATTTGGCAGTAGCCCCCCTTTTCACAGCTGGAGCGTATCGCTCGACGCGTTTGGTAGTCATGCCGGAATGGCAAGGCATCGGAGTTGGTACTAAATTTTTAGCTGCAGTATGCGAATACCACCTGAAGGGGAATGGACGTTGCGGGAAAAAGCTACCTGTATTTTTCCACACTTCACACCCCCAGTTATGCGGGGCTTTGCGACACTCAAAGAAATGGGTACAAACGGGAGCCAGCCTTTATGGTTCGAATAAGGCGAGAAGTGCAAGTTCGATGGCAAAGTCCATGCAGAGAAAAGGAAAGTCCGATAAATGTTCTACCGGATACGGAGGTCATTTCAGGGCAGTACAGGCATTTAAATACATTGGGGAATATGATCATCAAGATATTAGGAAATAAGGACTCACAGGCTTACAAAATAGCGGAAGCCTGTGTACGTGAGAAAGGTCACCGCGTTTGGAACGAAAGCACCGGAGTGTATGATCTAGCCATTGCCCCGCTTCTGACGGAAAAGGTGTCGGTGGAAGTGTTGAAAGAACCGCTTTACGGGACATTGATATTTCACCCGTCACCACTGCCGTATGGGCGTGGAGCGTCTTCAATCAAATGGGCTTATAAACGGCAAGAGCCAATCACTGCCGCCACATGGTTTTGGGCGGATAACGGACTCGATACGGGGGATATATGCGAACAGGAAATAGTCAAAATAGACTATTCAGCCCGCCCGCGTGATTTTTACGAACGTGATATTCTACCCGCTATGGAAAGGACACTGGTACGTTGCTTGGACAACATTCAAATGGGATATATACGAAAAATACCGCAGGTGGAAAGCTATTCAAGCTATGACAAGCGGTTATAAACATTTTTAGAAAAAACGAAAGCCGTGCAGAAGAAAAGTTCCGCACGGCTTCATTATTGTTATTCGTTAATTCTTTTAAGCCAATTACTAACACATTTTTCCACTTCTGCATAGCTGACAAACGTTCTTTTTTCAACAACTACTAAGTGTCGCATTAATTCACTGCGAATCATTCCTGTATCATCCTTCCAAATGTTTATAGCTCCGTTATTTCCGGAAGAAGTGCACGCATATCCCAATTCTAGTGTCGGTTCTATATCGCTAGTATCGTTAATCCAATATGCATCAACTTTGTACTTCTTTACCCCAGGAAGCTTCTTTAATTGACAAAAAGGCTTTTCCTTCTTTACGAGTATATTCTTATTCATTTCTTATTTGGTTTTACTTCAAAATATCAATAGCTTGCTTCAATATAACGTCAGCCATTTTTTCATCACCGATTTCTATTTTGCAAATTATTCTAAGTTGCGTTGCTAAATATCTTGTAGCCTGTGCCAACTGTTGAACATCTTTGGGGACTTCCATGTCATTTTCAATCGCAGAACGTACCAATATTTCTGCTATCCTAAATTCTATTTCACTCATATTTATTTAGTTTTGAGGGTTATTTACCGGGAAAGTACTTTCCACATTTGTTACATATATCGTTATCTGCATCAAACATGGAAACATTTGTAGAGCCACAATAAAGGCAGATTCCTTTATGTTCCTCATCTTTCAATTGTGCTGGATATAATAAGTCTATTGACTTACATAAGACAGCCCTTATATGCTCTTTTTCAAGCCCATCAGGACATTCTTTATTAAGCCAGTCTAAATCTTCTTTGATTAGCTTCATGTATGCCCTTTTATCAATCTTTATGCTCATATCTTTTCTTTCTTGAGTTATTCGGGAATTTCTTCAATGTCAAACCACTCTACATCGGGATTATTCAGTCCATAAAAAGTTATTAATCCTTTACGGTCAATAAAACCACTGTATTCGGTTTCAACGGGTTTGTCCACTCCGATTTCTTTAATTGTAATTTTATAATGTTTACGTATCATACTTCATGCCATTTTTAATCTTCTACCGTTTTATCATCAGTTAATAAACGTTTCATTGATCGGTCTCTTTCCGCTTTTGAGGAATAATTGTCCCCATACCTTTTCCAACTATCCGGATTTATATCGCTTTTAAAAATGATATGTGGCTGGGGGTAATCATGGCGACGCAGGATTGTATATCCGGCTTTGCACAGTTTTCTTTGGTCTTTTGCATTCATCTTTTTTCTAATTTAGAATTAAACTTGATTCTAGCATAACGATAGAATCGTATATAACCAAACAGGTAGGAAGGGTGCTCCGTATTATCCGATATGGTAATTTGTACATTATAACCTTTTATCCGTAAAAAACGGGCGGCAATTTCCTCAATAGTGTATGTTTTTGCATATATATCCCAGTCACTAACGGTCAATACCGTTTTCACATTCCCACTTTTCAGAATCCTTTTAAAATTTCTGATAGAGCGTATTATCTCCTTCTTTTTGTTCATACTTTAGTTTTATCCTCTTTTAAAATAGTTTTATAGGCTTCTTCCATCCGTTCAATCTCTTTCATACATACCAGCCATCCGGGAAAGCCCCCAATGTTTTTGTCATCGATATAGCAATGGGCATATATCTTTTTCCCGCCTTCCCCATATTTGGCAACATTTTCAGGATCATGGTCATTTACACGGTCAAATGGTATTTTGCGTTCCAACAGCCAGTTGATGGCATTCAATAACTGTTCACCAGTACGGCACGTCCAAATAATGATTTTATGTCCTTCATCATGTAATTTCCGGAGCGATTCGCCAGCGTATGGCTGCTCCCCGTCAATAGCCGGGAATTTCCCCCGGCTAATGGTTCCGTCAAAGTCAACTGCTATGATCATAATCTACAAAATGAAGGTTCAATACGACGCCATACTCCGTTTTCATCACGCTTATGGAAATAGTAATTAGTTGCAGTTTTATATACCACATTGCTTTCTTTGAACAACTGCATGATAGCCGCATATTCTTCATCAAAACGTGACTCCAATTCATACAACTTGCTTATAGACTTATAGTCCAAATCCCCCTGACGGTTACGTTCGAGAAGCGTCATTGCCATTTGATACATCGGATCATCGACTCCTTTTTCTGAATGGGCTATATAATTCTTCAGGTAGTCAATCAGCCTTTCGGCAGCGAGATCGGCACGTTCATCAAAACTTTTCACTTTATTGCTTTTTACCTCCAGTTTGAAGTTCCCGTCTACTACTGAAAAAGTGGCGGTCTCTTCACCCTGACGCATACGGAGCTGACCGTATTCCCGCATTACGTTGCGGAAAGCCTTGCTTTCACCCACAATCCAATCATAAAAGCCCTGAACATCATTCACTACTGGCATGAGTTTACTTTCCACATCGAACATGAATTGATGCCTCAATGCTTCGTAGGTTTCTTTCCGCTGAATGGACTCTGTTTTTTCTTCCTCTTTCAGTTTACGCAACAGTTCTGCCTTTTCTTCTTTTGACAATTTACTAATATCCATACTATAAACTTTTAAATGATTAATTACAATTTGATTTTATATACTTCTTTCAGTTCCCGTTCCTTGTTTTCCGCTTCGATATAAAGCGATGACCTTTGGTCTACCAACTTCGCAAATGTATTGCGATCCATATTCCCAGCATACAATTTTTCGTGTATGGCATCCAGTTCACCGGGAATCTTGTCAAGCCGATCCAGTAATTCATTAATCCGGTTAATCCGGTGTTGTTCCGCACTAATATCCGCCATCTTCTTTCTTCTTTAATATTGATTCCAGCTTCGGTATCAACAGGAGAAGTTCTTCCCCGTCCAGTTCGCGAAACTTCTTTCCTGCTATCCGGACATCAAGGCAAAACGCATTTACCGCTCCCCAGTCCGTTGTGTCGATTCCGATCCGCTGCACTCTCTTCAGGACAGCCGACCTGCGTCTCCTTATTTCTCGTTCGGTGATAGTCAAATCCCGGTTTTCTTTTTTCGCACCATTCAAATAGCCGCAGAGATACATTGCTTCGCTGTATGTCAACTCTTTTGTGGTATTTGTCCGTCCGTCCGTTAGGGCTAGCAGGATAGCCCGCTTTTGCTCGTCATCAATGCCTTGCGCGTTGTATATTGTATGCAAACGCTTGATAAGGCTTTTACTGATAGGTTTCTTCATTTTCTGCTCCATCATTATCACTTTTAATATTTTCAATCCAATGTTTTTGATACCCTTCCGCCCAAACTATGTAATATCCGCGTGAACCTCCTTTGCCACGTCCGATAAATGTTGCCTTGAAATGTTCTACGTATATTCTTTTAAAACTGTCACGTTTCACTTCATAAGCCGTTTTTCCTTCTACCTCGCGTCCGTCCACATGTGAGATAAATATGAATATCTTTCGTGGGAACTTCTTGCGGAGGCGGATTATTTCAGGGGCTTTCGCTCCTCCCTGTTGCTCGAAGTACTGTATGGAGTCTATCATTATCACGTCCGGGCTACGTTGCTTAGACAGATAATCTTCCAAGTCATTTATAGTGGCTTCGTCCGAGTAGATTATATTGTTTGTCTTACTGCTGATACCTACATCAAGCACGGAGTTCACGAAGTCGTCACACGCGCCCATTTCCAATGTCAGATAAAGAACACGAAGCCCCATTTCATCAAATTTGCGAGCCAGTTGCAGAGCGAAAGAACTTTTACCTTGTCCCGACTTTCCGTAAATGATCCAGCAACCGGATCTTTCCGGACGACCGAATGCCAGATACCATTCACCATCAAAATCAATATATTCATGTCGGATGTCTTCTAGGTTCTTCTGACTCCAAACTTTCATGCCAATTCTCCGCGCTCTATTTGTTGTTTGATAATACGGTCTTCAATCATGCCGGACAGCTCGCGCAGATCATCGGTAAACCAAACAGATTTTCCCGGTACGGGTTCTTTTTTCTCTTTATTCAACTTGCCCCAAATGGTATCCTGTTCCTCCATATCGTTGATTCCGTTTGCTGCGCAAATGGCTTTAACATCTTTCTTTGTAGCCCCCAGCAATGTGATATAGTTACGGCAAAATCTACCGTCGATTTCATCATATCCTTCTATACGTCCAACATAACGTTTTATATTACGTTCCAGCGTCTCTGTTCCGGCTACGATAACTCCCAAACGGTGTAAAGTGTCATCATATAGCGGTATAAACGTGCAAAGAGCACTGTGCGCCAGTTTTCCGGCATCATCAAGGATTAACAAAGGAGATTTTCCAGCCATACGGTTAACGTGTGAAACAATCAAGTCCATAAGGTCATCGTTATCCATATAGCGTGTTACTGTTTCTCCCATGCATGTGGCTAACTTGGTCAGGAATTTACGTGCTGTCCACTTCCGGCATTTCAGGTATATAACTGAATTATCAGCACTCATGTTATAAAGGTCTATGAGGGATTGAGTCTTCCCACTGCCGGAACGGGAAGATATACACATCCATTTGTGATTTTTCTTAGCCGCCACGAATGCAGTACGTACCTGCTGGTAGCTGGTGACGCTTTCCACTACATTCCAAACGTTCTCATAATAATTAAGACCGGAAGCAATCTTTTCAGCGATGGAGTCTTCATTAGCTCCATACTTGCCGCTTCTGAATTGAGACATGGCGGTGTCTGATATTCCACATTTCCGCGCTAACTCTGTTGCGGATGATCCGCGAGTGATTAACTTCTCTATGTACGTTTTTAATGCTTGATTCTCCATGTTATATATCTTTTTAAATTGTTTTTAAATCATCTTGAAAAATTCATGTCCAGCGGGTTATAATCGTAATCGTCATCATCTCCGGTGGAAACCATTACGCTTTGCTTGGTAATACGCTGGGTTACTTCCGTAAAGTCCGCATCTGTGGCATCATCCCTCATTTTTGACCGGACATCCTTATGCTGCCCTAAACTGTCAGTAATCAAGTATCGGTCAAGGACTGTTGCCGCAGCTATTTCAGGAATACGCTGACAAATAGTAGTAATCCGTTTATCTACGTCTTTCACCTTTTCTTTTACCGTTTCCGCAATTTCATAGTTGAACTTGTCTACCCGTGTCCGATATTCAAAGTGCTCCGGTTTCTGATCTGCCAAAGCCATCGGAACTTTGATGTCACGTTGCAACATGTATTGTAATGTCCCAATCTCTTTGTCAACGCGACCGGACTTCAGGCGTTTTGCGTTCGATACAAGCACCTGACTCATATCGTCCGGGTCAAAGCGTACTACCCAGTCTTCGTTGTAATGGTCGCGGAGAGAAAGGTCGAAGCTGTCGAAGCAGATTCGTTCACCCATGAACTCGATAAACATACCCGAACCAGTAATCTTATTTGTGCGTCCGGTTGTTTCCCCCATGAGCATCAGATATTCCTCAATCCCGAAAGGCATTTTACGGACTTCTTCGGTACGTTCCCACGCAGCGAGGTAAGCATCTATCTTCTTTGCCCGTTCCTGCGCTATAATAGCCTCTAATTGCGCAATAACGGTGGCTTCATCCGGGATGAACTTGTGATTTTGGTTTAAGACTTCCAAATTAGGCTGGTTATCTTTTTCTGCAGTGATACCGAAGCCTGACCAATTCGCCTGTTTTTGGCAGTATTCCACATTCAGGTGTTTGAAATAGGGTTCTACTATTTTGGACTTTGCATTTCCTAAAGCGGCTGGTGTATAATACTTAGTCATGGCTTCATAGAAGGGAACCATCACCTTCTTTTGATAATTGTCGCTTTGTAGCTGTAAAGGCTTATAGCGGTTACCAAACAGCTCTTTGGTATGCTGCACCGCGTTTCGTAATGCTTCACGAATAAGAGCGGGTGATTCATGGTCGCCAATGGCATACCCTACCGGATATTTTTCGCATGCGTCAAGTACGACTACCATCGTTTTCCGGTTGGTATAAGTGGTGTACATATATCTCTTTTCCTCACCGTTTTTCTTTACCGTTTTGGGAGTCTTTTTCTGATAGAACAGTTCCGCATCCCATCCGTCCAGCGTCCAGTAAGTAAGTGCTTGTGTCGGGGCTTCGCGGTGTATCTGTTTCATGCGTGTATTTTTCAGGGCTTTACTGCCTTTGTTTCCTGCCATTGTAGTCAGAGCAAACTTTTGTCTCCAGTTCTCGACCGTGGTAGGACTGTCAATCGGCTTCCAGTCCATAAAGTAAGCCACCTTGTTATATTCCTCCATGATCTGAACATTATTCAGATTGTTATGCATACCGATTAACTTATGCATTACTGCCTGTGCGTCCTCATTTATCACGACTGCCGCGTATTTGTTGCCATACGATTTGTGAATGACACTGCGATAGCCTTCTTCCTCGCTGATCCGTCGTGCCGCTTCATATTGCTCGCATTTACGTTTCAAAGACTTCCAGTTCTTTGGTAAGTTATGAGGAAAAATATCACGCCCGTTCGGGTCTTTCAATGTTAGTAAATCATTGCTTAATTTGCAGAGTTTTTCCCAAACATTGATCCGTGTGCTTCCCCCACCTATCGAGTTAACTTTACGACCATCGCGAAGGGACAGGAGTGCATTCATTATGCGCACATTAAGGGTATATTCGTCAACCTTCGCAGGCGGAAGTTTCTTATCACCATCATAGCGGTATTTCACACTGAAAAACTCATAGGCAGCGTTACCGTAGACAATCGCATCTTCCAGTATGGACTTCTGTGTTTTAGTAGCAATTTCCGCACGGGGGTCACCTTTACGTACAATGTACTCTTTCTTTACGTCCTTTCTCATGGTTTCAAAATCTACTAGGGCAGGACATCCGGGAATACCACGACGGAGTACGATAAGTTGACCGTTCTTTTTCATTTTGTAGTATGTGTTTTCGTTTATGAATCCGTCCTCACTCCCTACTTTCGTTTTAGGGTTAAAGAGGATTAACTCATTTGCAAAAACGCAAATCCGGTTATTAAATATCTCAGCCATTATATTAATATTATTACTTGTGCAAGTTTCGGCACTGCCCCGAAATTGTAGCTGCTTCCCTACTTTTTACCATACCCATTGAAAACATAGGGGTATTCAAATTAATAGTGTTACCTGAAAACAGGGAAGTTCTGTACTTGCTATCCATTTACTTATTTTCCGCTCTCAATTCGCGTTCAATAACTGTCATTACAGAAAAGGCTGCTATTACAAAAGCCGCCCACATTTTTGACGAGGAAACTTCAATCTGATCTACTAATGCTATAGCGGTGATCACACCCGCCACAACCATTACATTCTGAATCATTCTAATCGTTTTCATACGCATATCGTTTTTAATATTGTTTTTAAAAGTCTATCCCTATTCTCCCGAACCGAGATAGTTTTGCTACATTTGTAGCTATAAACCAAAATTTATAAAACCATGATGTTTTTTTATGACTTAGAATCCAAACTTGCATCCGATCAGGAAATGTGCAAGAATATTCTCCGGGATATAAAATGTCCTACTCACAAACTAAAAGCCTGTATCTTTATGATTACGACGACAACTTCACTAATGCCCATATTAAGAAGTGCTGTTGTCCGAAGTTTGCCAAGATAGTGTCTGATACGCTCCTTAAGGCAGAGGCTATCGACGTAGTAGTAATTGACGACTGTGAATACACTCGCTGAATCAGACAATCGTTTTACTGAAACCCGACATGTATCGCTGACCATAAAGAGTTTCTTTCTAAATCTGACATGGTTAGCCATACGTGTTACGTCTTCAATCGTTAAGTTATCACCTATTACAATGGCTTGAAAAATGATGCGATCTATACGCTTCAAAATCTTATTCTTTTGCATTACAGATTTTTATTTATTGCTTATTACTCCTGTTACATTGCCGTGAGAATCCAAAACTTTAACTGTACGTTTTAATTCATCGGTCACATCTATGATTTGTACCAAACTTCCACCATTAATCAAAGCTGCTTCTCTAATTTTACGAGCCTGTTCACTATTTCTACGAAATAAAAGGGCTTGACTTATATTCTGTATGCTAACTCCGAAAATTTTAGCAAGGTTTGCTTTCCCTGAAGCACTTAGTTCTATTTTCTGTCTCATATATCACTAATATTTAATATTTTCTGTATATTTGGGGGCTGTTTCAAAGAAACATGCTGCAATATTACGAAGATTTTAGTAATCAAGCAAGGAATTTGCGAAGATTTTAGTAGAAAAATAAGCTTTTTAACTATGATTTTAGTGACTACAAAAGAGAGATTATTACAATACCTTGATTATAAAGGTATTAGTAGAACCCAATTTTATGCCGATTTAGACATAAAAAGGGGGTTGTTAGACAGTGATAAAATGAAAGCAACAATATCGGATGTGGTTCTTGCTAAAATTTTAGTTGCTTATCCTGATCTAAATTTTGAATGGCTTCTAACCGGGAATGGTGAAATGCTAAAGCAAAATAAACTTGCTCCAGTAGAACCCTTTATTAATACTCGGTTGGACTCTGACGACTTAGTGTCTATCCCGATTGTAGATATATCTATAGCTGCTGGATGTGGCGGGTGTGACAACCCCGATAGTATTGAAATAATGGATACTATAAAATTACCTTCGCACATGCTTCACCGTGGAAGTATATATTATTGTGCTCTCGTTCGCGGTGAGAGTATGTCACCCACTATGCTTGACAGCTCATACGTTATTTTAAGACTGCTAGACAGATGTGAATGGGGAGATATAAAGGATCATTATGTATATGGTATTAGTGATCGTGAAGGAAGATCTTATATAAAAAGAATTAAGAACCGTTTTCGTGATCATGGATTTATCACATGTATGTCCGATAATGTAGATAAAGCTAATTACCCAAATTTTAATTTAATGGAGAATGAAATAAATAATATACTTTATGCTGAATGGTATTTATCAGCTAAAATGCCGAATTTGAACGAGACTTATTATGATAAGGTAAACCATTTGGAGAATGATATGGACATTTTAAAAAATCAAATGTCTCAAATAATGAAGAGTGTAAATTCAATAAAGTAAAGTCTACTCATTAGTATATAATGAGTCCCATGTCTCACCCATATAATAAATTAAGTGTACTACTTGTGATTAAATCATTGACATACACGTAGTTAATACATGATAACATATATCTAATTTTGTATTATAGGTTATAACTCAATATCAAAATCTATAATATAGGTCGTAACTCAACATAAAAAATCCCCAAAAAAGTACGGGTGTTAGACGGGTGTTATTCACATTTTGTTTTAAAATCATACGGGTGATTGACGGGTGTTAGTGCGGGTATGCTGATTTTTAACTATAAATTAACATCTATAACTTCCGGTATAGTTTAAGGAAAATAATCACTTCGATTTGCTGTATTCTTTTCATTATTTTGTATATTTGCAATGCAAAAAACTTCCATATAGTAACTATATAGAAGTTTTTTGCATTGTAATTATCTAAAAATAAAGCTATGGCTAAAGAGACTAAGGTTATACATGTCCATCTCATTTTCAAAAAAACAAGCCGTTTTTTTGGCTCTATATCAGCAATATATTCCGAATTTACTGCTGAAGAGATAGGTATTACGGAAGAAACCCTACGGCACAAAGGACTGACGGATGGTGTTTCTTTTGCTACTAAAAAAGCTATTATACAACAAGGAGTACTTATTAGAAGCGTGCGAAAATAGGATTTTAAGCCGTTATAACGCATTTCTATATCCAAATCAACAAAGGCTATACACCCAGTCTAAATGGAGTGTATAGCCTTTGTTTTGAGTCTAAAGCAGAAGTAACATATAGCCTTTCCTTCGTCTTTTTATTTCAGCCCCCTATTATTTCCCTTTTTACAGCACGGTTCACCGGAACGAATATAGAAGCAACGGAAGCAAAATAGAAGGAACGGAACTTTTTGTTTTCTCCCCAAATATATCGATAGACATTCGTCAATCACCGATGTATAGGCGGTTTCACGTACTTCTCCCTACACCTCATTCATGCCACATTTTGTATTGAGCCCCGTACTGAAGAAAGGTTTCCCTGCTGTCAACATCACCAATCCTGACAATTTTATAAGCCTGCTATACTATTTCGGAATGTTGACCATTAGCGGAATAGATAAAGGCAAGACCAAACTGACCATTCCGAACCTGGTGGTTCAAGAGCAGCTCTACACTTATTTGCTGAATACCTACAACGACGCAGATTTGAATTTCAGCAGCTACGAAAAGAGCGAACTTTCAAGCCAGCTCGCCTATGATGGCAACTGGCAAGCCTATTTCGGTTACATTGCCGACTGCCTGAAACGTTATGCATCCCAGCGTGACAAGCAAAAGGGCGAATTCTTCGTTCACGGCTTCACCTTGGCCATGACTGCGCAAAACCGCTTCTACCGTCCTATCTCCGAGCAAGATACACAAGCGGGTTACGTCGATATTTTCCTCTGTCCCATGTTGGACATATATTCTGACATGAAACACAGCTACATCGTTGAGTTAAAATACGCCAAATATCGCGATTCTGAAAACCGTGTGGAGGAATTGCGTCAAGAAGCCATCGCCCAGGCCAATCGCTATGCCGACACAGACACGGTGAAACAAGCTATTGGCTCCACGCAACTACACAAGATTGTAGTGGTATATAAAGGTATGGAAATGCGGGTATGCGAAGAGTTATAATGAACAATCTCTTCACCCTTCACTTTTCCTTGTATTATCCTATCTATAAGCAGTTTATGGGTGAAGGGTGTTCCCTTCACCCATCCTTTCACGTTTTTTCTTTTTCAAACTGTACCTTTCCACAATAAAAGCACTACCTTTGTCAATTATGTATGTAATATACAATATAAAATGAACGACAATAAATTAAAAAACAAAACAGTCCCTTTCAACTACGCCCGCTGCTACAACGAGCAATGTCCGAAAGCTTGTAACTGCCTGCGTCGGGTGGCTGCACTTCTCACTACCGCTGACACGTCCTACATCAGCATCGTAAACCCAATGTGTATTCCGGCCACCGGCATTGACTGTCCCCACTTCCAAAACGCAGAAAAGATACATGTGGCATGGGGTATCAGCCACCTGCTGGACAACGTACCTTATAAGGACGGAACAAATATCAAGCAACAACTGATCGGACATTTCGGAAAAACGCTTTACTATCGCTTTTATCGCGAAGAACGCTTCCTAAGCCCCGCAGATCAAAACTATATCCGCCAACTTTTTCACCGGAAAGGTATCACCGAAGAACCGGTCTTTGACAGTTACACGGATGAGTATAATTGGTAAAGCCGCGTTCTAACCAGTTTCCAGCCTGCTGAAACTTTTTGTTTCAAGCGCTAGAAACTAAAAGTTTCAAAGGGTGAAACGATTCGTTTCACACCGAGAAACAAACTGTTTCACTACGGGAAACCATTCGTTTCAAGGTATGAAACAAAAAATGGAACTAGTTAATGAAAGCAGAAGAAGTATCAGTGAAGGATATATCGTCTAAAAGTTATATGTAATACAAGTGTTATTGGTGAATTTTCAGAATGTATGTGAAAGATCAGAATAAAGAGTTGAAGTGTACAGCGTAAAATTCTCCAATATTGTAATCAAATAGACAAGAACGGAGTGAAAAAATATTTAGAAAAAATAAATATGGAAGAAGTAATAAGAAAATATGTAGATGAATGTTGGGGCTTTGTGCAAGAACACAGAGAATATCTTATGTATGTCCCTTCTTATGAAGAACACATAGAGCCTGAAATGCAGGACACATTTGATAATATTATACCACAAGGGAAATCGGTTAAGATATATGTCACTCAACCGGAACATACTAATTATATGGTGGACATTATTACGGAAAAAGACCATGTATGGAAAGCGATAGATAATCAAATTTCAGACGAGGATATTTCCAAATTAGAAAGTAAATTAAATGTTATTCTTCCGCTTTCATATAAGATCTACTTGAAATACAAACACTTTTATGAAATATTTTGGGATTTAGATGTTCGTCTATATCCAAAGCCCATTCATTCATGGAATAAAATCTTAATTGAAAATAATGAGGAACTGCAAGAAGAAATTCTTAACAAAGGGTATTTTGCAATAGGTCGATATTCTGATTATGGCGTGATAGCTCTTAAATTGACAGATGATGAGAATAAAGAAGGTGAAATCCTTCTCTTTGATTACGAAACGCCTGAAACAGAAGTATTAGCACCCAACTTTATAGAATTTCTTAATCAGATATTACAAAATCCTAAACCTGTTCTTCAAGAATTAAAAGGTTGGGAGAAAAAAATGTATAAAATGGAATGATGCTACTAACAAGCACCTGTACCACATAAACGGCAGCAAGCCGCAAACCATTACCGATAGTGCAATAATAAAATGAAAAAGAATGATTTTATAAATAATCAACTGCTATCAATGGGCTATTTGCCATTGCCATACAATAAAGACCGCAATAAAGTCTTTTATAAAGAAATGGATAATGGCTTAATAGTCTGTGTAGGTATTGAGTCTTCTTCTTTGTATCAAGACAGAAGAAAAACTGTTTCATTTTATACAGCATTGTCATATACATGGGCGATGTATTCACCTATATTATTGCCACAGGATTGTTACTTACGAATAGGTGAAATATTGGGTAAGAATGATTTGTGGTTTCAAACTACCACAAAAGAAGAAAAAGATTTTATGTGCCAATCGATACAGCAAGCGGCAAGAATCTGCGAAAAGCAAAGTAAAATCATATTGCACTATATCTTAAAAGAAAATCAATATGTGGAGTATAAAGAATATATATGCAGATTGAACTGCATAATAGATTTTGTTAAAAAGCAGGGAATCACCAGTAATGCAGATATAAGTATCATTTATGAAGTGATTAAACCAGTATTAAAAAGAATAGGTGTACCGCTTTCCAAGCATACTACAAAACTATATGCAGTGGATGCCATGAATTGCATCCACTGCTCTTCGGACATAAATAAGCAACAAAGAAAAATAATAGCAAGCGAAATAATATCAGTAACAAACGGGTAAATTGTCCTAAAAGAAATGATCCGTCTGAGATTAACATTTATCAAAATAAAAAAATAAACGAGGAAACAGCAGTTAGCTGAAACACATTAACAGTAGTACAACAAAATCAATATGGAAGTAATAGAAAGTAAATGGTATAATAAAGAATGGTGCAAATACAGCGTCTATTGAAGACGTAGAAAAACTTCTAAATACAACCTTGCCCTATCAGTACAAAAGATTTCTGTTATGGAGCAATGGTGGCGAGGGTAAATTAGGAGATAACTACATCTATATATGGGCTATTGAAGATATTGTTGCTTACAATAATGACTATGGAATACACAAATATCTTCAAAAAGAGTATTTAGCATTTGGCATGGATGGTGATATTGGATATATTTTCCACCTGCCAAACAATAGTATATATAGGGTAGATTTAGGAGATTTAGATATAGCTTCTATTAAGTATATAGCACCCTCTTTTGACGACTTTTTAGGCAAGGCTATTTATCTTAATTTCGATAAGCCACAGAATATTGTTGACAATAGTTCAACCATATAAAGTGATTAGACATGGATATAAATAATGAATAAACTACAACTCCAAAAACAATAATAACTCCTGATTCATATCGTTTTTTGATTAATAAAGTTACGGATATGTCAAGAAAAAGGCAAATTCCACCTCTACTATACAATATGCAATAAACTCAAAACGTTGCAAATTTCCGTCCTCATTTGCCCTGTTTACATAAATAAAAACTATCTTTGCGTTTCAGAATCCCGAAAGACGAAAGAAAT
>OKRX01000246.1_pt1 | contig 43175 bp, 40 predicted proteins | sample 1601241 | NCBI WGS metagenome assembly OKRX01 (sample SAMEA3541500, study PRJEB24748) | human gut metagenome | biome: human gut; feature: human-associated habitat; material: faeces | place: China | collected 2012
TATCATAAAATTTCCCCCTTTTCTTTTGTATGCAATATAGAAAAAAGAGCCGCTGCCAAATAAAGATGCTCTTTGGTATCTGCATTCGGCAACAGCCCTCTTAAATGATTTGAGCAAAACGGTAAGCCGGGTTATGTCGTTGAATGGTCATCTATCTAGTCCTGCTGTCGCCAGCAGGCTCAAGCGACCTACCCGAGAGCAGACGGGCCGCCTTGCGCTCTCTGTTCGGTCTTGCTTCGGATGGGGTTTACATGTGCCCCGGCTGTTACCAGCCGGGCGGTAGTCTCTTACACTGCCCTTCCACCCTTACCCGGTAAACCGGGCGGTACATTTCTGTTGCACTGTCCTTGGAGTCGCCTCCACCAGACGTTATCTGGCATCCTGCCCTGTGAAGCCCGGACTTTCCTCACCTGCAGCCTTTCGGTTCTGCAGCCGCGACCATCTGTCTTACTCAAAACATCCTAACTCTACCATATTTTCAGGCATTTGTCCAGTCAATCATACTTTAAAACAGCTTCCGCCGATAAATTCGCGCACAATCGAATTGTGCGGCACCTGTTCGCTGCTGACACCCAGAAAATAATCGAGAAATTTGAGCAGCCGCTTCGCCTCGTTGTACTCCGCCGAATCACGCGGAACACTATATAAGATCGGCTCCGCATACTGTTTGAGCACCGAAAGCTCATATAAAAACGCAGAGTTGAACATCGCATCCGCCTCTTCCTGATACGGGAAAATATTCCGCTCCTCGCCCCGGCGTACGGAATCCCACATCCGGATCGTGTCCTGTGCCGACGCACCGCGCGTTCTCGCATCGCGGACCATCCGCCGGATCAGACGTCCGTCCGTCGTCGGAACTCGGTTGTGATCGTCGATATTTAACTGGGTCAGCGCACTGATATAGATCTTAAATTTCTTATCACGCGGCAGTGAATACGACAAATCATCATTCAGGCAGTGGATTCCCTCGATGACCAGAATATCCTCCGCCCCAAGCTGCAAAAAATCGCCCTTATATTCGCGCTCGCCCTTGACAAAGTTGTAAACCGGCAGTTCCACGCGTTTTCCCGCCAGAAGTTCTTCCATATCTTCATTAAACTGTTTCACATCGATGCAGTTTAATGCCTCATAATCGTAATTTCCATTTTCATCCCGCGGGCTGTCCACACGGTTGACAAAATAATTGTCCACCGCGATCGGATGCGGTTTCATTCCCAGCGCGGCGAGCTGAATCGACAAACGGTGTGAAAAGGTCGTTTTTCCCGAAGAGGACGGTCCTGCAATCATGATCAGTTTGCGTCCGCTCTCATAAATCTGCTCCGCAATATCTCCGATCTTCTTTTCCTGCAGCGCCTCCTGCATCAGGATCAGGTCGTTCATGCGCCCCCGCGCGATCGTATCGTTGAGTGTTCCCACGTCAAACACACCGAGCTTGTGACCGAGCTTTTCCGCCTCCTGCTGGACTTCAAACAGTTTTTTCTGCGGATGGAACGGCTGAATCGCCTTCGGCTGCTTCTTGTTCGGCAGACGCAGAATAAATCCTTCCTCGTACATCTGTAAATCAAAATATTTGAGATACCGGGTGCTCATGACCATATATCCGTAGAAATAGTCGTCATAATCGCCAAGCCGGTAAACATTGACCCGCGACGCCCGCCGGTAATTGAACAAACGCGCCTTGTCATACATGCCCTGCTCCTGGAAATGATCCATCGCCTCATCCGTATTTTCACTCCGTTTCTGCAGCGGCAGATCCTGCTCAGACAGGCGCTTCATCTCCTCTTTCACACGGTCTAACAGCTCCTGGCCGAGTGTTACCCCGCCTTCCACCTCCACATACAGACCATTTTCAACAGAAAAGCAGACCGTGATATTTTTCACATTTTCCCTGCCTGCCACATCCTGAAAGGCTTTCATCATCAGAAAGACGGCACTTCTCTGATATGCCAGATAGCCAGCCGTATCTGCCGCTGTGATAAATTCCATCTGGCAGTCCTTCTGCAGTGTTTTATGCAGCTCCCGCAGCCGTCCATTTACCGAGACCAGAAGAATATCATTCTCGTAATTCTTCTGATATTCCTCCGCAATCTCCGCGTAGGCGGTTCCCTGCGGATATGTTTTTATCTCACTCCCAATCCGTACCTCCGGCATGTAATCCCCTCCCTAAACAATCTGGATTGGAAACGCCGGTTTCTCCCGCACAACCTTCACGGCATCACCCAGCTTCCTCATCAGATATTTCTCCATAAATTCTGTAAAAATGTGTTCAATTCCATAATGTCCGGCGTCAATGACCGCCATGCCCTGTGCAACCGCGTCGATTCCTTCATGGTGGCTGATATCTCCTGTGATATAAACCTGCGCCCCGGCTGCCAGTGCCTCTCCCATCGTGCTTCCTCCCGCGCCCGGGCAGACCGCCGCTTTCTGAATCACTGCCTCACCGTCCAGCTCACCGAAGACCGCCGCATACGGCAGACCAAATGCCTCCTTGACCTGCTCGGCAGCTGCCCGCAGCGTCATCGGCTGTTCGAAGCGTCCAGTGCATCCGATTCCGTAGGAAGTGCCGTCTCCGGTCTCTCCCATTTTCTCTAAAACTTCACAATCCGTCAGTCCCAGCTTCTTTGCCGCCAGATCTGCCATGCAGCCCGGCGCTGCATCGAAATTCGTGTGCATCGCATAGTAGGAAATATCATCCTGAATCATCCGCAGGACTCTTCTGCCGATGAAATTCTGATCGGACACCTGCTTGATTCCTTTGAAAATAAGCGGATGGTGCGTCAAAATCATATCCGCCCCCGCCTGCTCTGCCTGCTCAATCACAGAATCGGTGGCGTCCACCGCCAGAAAGATCGTCTTCACTTCCTTCCCGCTGCGCCCCGCTAAAAGCCCCGGATTGTCCCAGTCACATGCCATGCTGCGCGGCGAAAGTGTTTCCAGGATCTTGATAATCTCACTGCATTTCATGTCTCGTCTCCTCTATCAGCGCCAGATAGGCGGTCAGTTCGTTGATGCGCGCTGCTCGGCGGCTGATCGCCGTCTCTCCCGCTTCACTGGCTTCTAAAGTTTCCTTCTTGTTCTGGGCATCATTTTCTGTCAGCCCTGCCAGCACCTGCCGCGTCATCTTCTCTTCTTTCTCCAGATACGCAAGCAACACCGGATCTTTCTTCCGGATCAAATCGGCTCCAAAACGGTAATCCTGCTCTCTCCCCGGCCGCATCGTGCCTCGCGCCGCTTCTATCACTATGTAATATTTTCCCTCGTCCGTCAGCATCGCTTCCCGGAGAATCGAAAATCCCTGTTCTTCCAGAAAATGACGCACTTCGTCCTGCTCCGACTGCGGCGACAGAATCAGGCGTTCTTTTCCCTCGCTCCAATTCTCCCACACATGGCGTCCCTGTTCCAGAATCCGGCAGGTCAGTTTTCCGCCCATTCCGGCGATCACAACTGTGTCTGCCTCGCCTGCCTTCAATTTTGCCAGTCCGTCTGACAGGCGCAGTTCAATTTTCCCGGAAAGCCCCACCTCTTCCACGTGTTCTTCCGCCCGCTCCAGCGGACCTTTCCGCACATCCATCGCCAATGCCGACGGGCACACGCCCTTCTGCACCAGCCAGATCGGCACATAACCGTGATCGGTGCCGATATCTGCTACCCGGCTGCCCGGCTGTACAAAAGAAGCGATCCGTTCCAGACGCTTCGAGAGTTTTACTTCTGTCCGCATGATTTATTCTCCTGTGTTCTACTTTTTATTTCTTCTTTCCAGATCATTCATCCAGATAATCCTTCAATTTTTTGCTCCGGCTCGGATGGCGCAGCTTCCGCAGCGCTTTCGCCTCGATCTGGCGGATCCGCTCGCGGGTGACATTGAACTGCCGTCCTACCTCTTCGAGCGTGCGCGGTCTGCCGTCGTCCAGGCCAAAACGCAGACGCAGCACCTTCTGCTCCCGCTCGGTCAGCGTATCGAGCACTTCCATGAGCTGTTCATGCAGCAATGTATAGGTTGCCGCATCGACCGGAACCTGCACATGATCGTCCTGAATGAAATCGCCCAGATGACTGTCTTCCTCCTCGCCGATCGGTGTCTCCAAGGAAACCGGATCCTGTGAAATCTTCATGATCTCCCGCACACGCTCAACCGGCATCTCCATCTTTTCCGCGATCTCCTCCGGGGTAGGTTCCCGTCCAAGTTCCTGTAAAAGCTGTCTGGAAGTCCGGATCAGACGGTTGATCGTCTCCACCATGTGAACCGGAATCCGGATTGTCCGCGCCTGATCCGCGATCGCGCGCGTGATCGCTTGACGGATCCACCAGGTTGCATAGGTGCTGAACTTGAATCCTTTTGAATAATCATATTTTTCAACCGCCTTGATAAGCCCCAGATTTCCTTCCTGAATCAGGTCAAGGAACTGCATGCCTCTGCCGACATAGCGCTTCGCAATGCTGACAACCAGGCGCAGATTCGCCTCCGCCAGACGTTTTCTGGCATTTTCATCTCCCAGCTCCATCCGCTTCGCCAGCTCAATCTCCTCTTCCGGAGAAAGCAGCGGCACTTTTCCGATCTCTTTCAGATACATCCGGACTGGATCATCGAGGCTGACGCCATCCGGGATGCTGAGATCCAGGTTGTCCACGTCGATCGGCTCCTCCTCCTCGCCGTCTTCAAAAAGTTCTGGCTCCATGTCCTCATCGTCATCCATCCGGAGAACGTCTACATGATGATTTTCCAGAAAATCATAGATCTGATCGAGCTGTTCCGGACTCAGTATCTCACCATGGAAATAATTCAATATTTCTTTATTGTCCAGTACATTTTTCTTTGTTTTTGCCAATTCCAGAAGCTGTGTGAGTTTTTCTTCAAATGTATCTTTTTTTTCTTCCATAGTTCGTCCTTCCTTCCATCCTCAGAACCTGCCCGACCATTTCCAATTTTGTTACTGAACACGCATACGTGTCCAGTAACGGAATTTGCCGTGGCTTCGCATTTCAATACGGCAAATTCCTGCTGCCACCACGTTTTCTTACGGCACTTTCGGTTCCAAAAGTGCCTACCCGTATACAGTAACCCGGCTTTTCACTTCCGCATATTATTAAAGTAAGAATGTTTCAAGGAGCGTAACTGTCCCACTGATACACAGTTACCCAGGTATTTGCTTATGCCGCCCATTCTGGAAGTTTCCGGGCTTTCCTACTCCTACCACACGATATCCGGGGAGACGAAAGCCCTTTCTGATATATCATTTCAGGTAGAAACCGGCGAATTTATCGCCATTGTCGGACCGTCCGGCTGTGGAAAATCCACGCTGCTCTCCTTAATCAGCGGGCTCCTGCCGCCGGAAGAAGGTTCCATTCTTATAAATGGGGTTCCGCTCTCGAAAAGCCAATGCCGCATCGGTTATATGCTGCAAAGCGACCAGCTTTTTGAGTGGAGGACGATCATCCAGAATGCTGCCCTCGGGCTGGAAATCCAGAAAAAAATGGATCATGCTGCGGAAAACCGCCTCCACCGGCTCTTAAAAATCTACGGACTGGAACAATTTGAGCGTTCCCGCCCCTCCGAACTATCCGGTGGAATGCGCCAGCGCGCCGCCCTGATCCGGACACTGGCGCTGGAACCGGAGCTTCTGCTTCTCGACGAACCATTTTCGGCGCTCGATTATCAGACACGCTTAACCGTCTGCGATGATATCAGCACCATCATCCGGGAGAGCCGCAAAACAGCGATTCTGATCACCCACGACCTCTCCGAAGCCGTGAGTGCCGCCGACCGCATCCTGGTTCTGACTAAACGCCCCGGAACCATCTGCCGCATCCTGCCGGTTACCTTCCCGCTGTCCGCTAACCGACCGCTGGAACGCCGGAATGATCCGGCTTTTTCTCTTTATTTCAATGAACTATGGAAGACACTGCAAGGGGAGGGCAAAAAGTATGAAATGTAAGAAAGAATCCACCGCCCAGAAAGCCTACCTCCGCCGCCAGCTCCATCGGCGCCGTCTGGTTCTCTTCTGCCGGATTTTCTTATTCGTTTTCTTTTTAATATGCTGGGAAATGAGCGCCCGACTAGGGCTCATCGACGCGTTTATTTTTAGTTCCCCGTCACGCACCGTGCGCTGTTTCCTGCGGATGATGCAGGACAAAAGCATCCTCATCCACACCGGCGTGACGCTCTATGAAACGCTGATCAGCTTTACACTGGTCATCCTCTGCGGGCTGATCGGCGCGGTTCTCCTCTGGTCGAGCCGGAATCTTTCAGAGATTCTGGAGCCGTATCTCGTCATGCTCAACAGTCTGCCGAAATCCGCCCTCGCCCCGATTCTCATCGTCTGGCTTGGGAGCAACATCCGCACGATCATCGTTGCCTCCATCTCGGTCGCTGTCTTCGGCTCGATCCTGACACTCCACAACGGATTTTCCTCGATAGATCCCGACCAGATCAAATTAATCCGGTCCCTCGGAGGAAACCGGATTCATATTTTAACCAAAGTCCTGCTGCCAGGCTCAATCCCGCTGATTCTCGCCAACATGAAGGTCAACATCGGTCTCTGCCTGGTTGGCGTCATCATCGGTGAATTTCTCGCTGCCAAACAGGGACTCGGATATCTGATCATCTACGGCTCACAGGTATTCCAGATGGATATGGTTGTGATGAGTATTATTCTTTTATGTATTATGTCTGCGGCGCTATATCAAGGAGTAGGAATACTGGGAAAATTCCTACAGCAGCAATATCACCAGCATTAAAGCAATCTGTCCACTGCTTCACGTTTGCTGTTCTTAAGCGCCTGCATTTTTCCGCATCCTGTTCCCGCCGAAGCCTGTTTCCTGCCGCTTTTCTTTCCTGCATCTTGTAGAAAACTTGCAGGGAACAGACTTTACAGCTTCTGCTCCTTCTCCAGCTTCTCTGCTTCTTCCATCTCCTCTGCCGCCTCGACTGCCGTCTCCTCCGGAGTCTCGCTTTCAAGCGGAGCCGTACCGACCGCGATAAAGGTTCTCGCAGCCGCCAATGGCAGAAAGCCTACATAGGCGCTGTAGATACCGAACTGACCGACCGCCCACGCTCCGAGTACCACGCCCAGGAAAAAGCTGATGACCGTATAGGTATAAAGAATTGCTTTTCTCTTAAATTCCTTATCCTTTGTCAGACCGTACTGCAGCCAGCCAAGCACCGACTGTTTGAAGTTGTTCGTCATAAAGATCGTCGCGCTGTTAAATCCGTCGGCACCGGAATAGACGCCCCACTGAAATGCAGATGCAAAGAAAATCGGATAAATTCCGACCAGCGCCGGTTCAAGCGGCAGCATCGACGCCAGTGCCAGCGCAGCCGCATCCACCCAGAGGGCAAGTTTCCGCATGTTTATCTTCGTAAAGTTCGTGAGCAGATATGCGGATGCCACGCCCAGTCCAAACAGCACCAGCGCAGCCAGACGCAGAAGGACGTTAAACCATTCCATCGATACCAGTTCCGCTCCCATCTCCATCAGGTTGCCTGTCTGAGCAGAGCCAAAGTTTCCGACATGAAGCAAAATCGCATAGGCTCCGAGAAATCCCCCGACCAGGGATATATTCCAATGAAGGATCGCATCCAGGCGATCCCGAATCACTTTCTGTACCATACCATTACCGCCTTTCGCGGTTGATTGTATCGCGCGGCGGCTGGATCGTCAATGACAATTTACAAAAAATTACCATTTCTATCATAGACATTATCTATATAATGGCAAAAAAATCACTCCGGATAGTCTCCCAAAAAAACTGTCCGAAGTGTTTTTTCTATCTCCTTTAATCATGCACCGCACAAGTAAAAAGCATATCCCGGTTAATGGTTTTATAAAACATCTCCCGTATTTCTTCCGGATCACTGGTTTGTCCCAGAATCCACATTAATTTTGTCACAACCGCTTCCAGCGTCATATCATAGGCCTCCAAGAGGTCAAATTCCTTTTTAATGCTTTTTCCCACCTCGTAGACTGACATATTGCTGCCCTCATTGGTTACCTGTGTGGTCATGACAACTGTTTTCCCGGTCCGCACCAGATCTTCAATGGATTTATGAAAATCACCCGAATCATAAGTTGGAATGCCTCCGACACCGAAGGACTCCAAAATCACCACATCACAGTGTTCTGCCATGTAATCCAGCACGCCGGAATCCATGGCCGGTATCAGCTTCAAAAGGCCCACTTTCGAATTCAATGAATGATAAAACCTCACCGGTTCTTTCATCTGCTCTTTATCATCCAGATAGAAAATAATATGCCCATCTAGGATGGCTGCAATATAAGGGAAATTGATACTGGAAAAGGCATTGTAGCTCTTCGTTTTTTCTTTTTTTCCCCTGGTTCCGGCAATAACCTTGCCGTCAAAGACAATCGTTACACCATATGCCTTATCGCTGCTGGCGAACCGCAAACTGTCTGAAAGATTTGTTCTGGCATCGGTGATTTCCAAATCAATCGGCTTCTGTGCGCCGGTCACAACGATAGGTTTTCTCGAATTCTGCACCAGATAGGAAAGCGCTGCCGCCGTATAAGCCATGGTATCGGTTCCATGGCAGACCACAAATCCATCATAATCTTCATAGTGTTTTTCAATGGTCTCTGCAATCATCAGCCAGTAACGCGGCTGCATATTCGTACTGTCAATATTAATCACCTGCAGCGAATCCACCTTACAAAACTCTTTTGTATCCGGAACATACCTAAGCAGTTCTTCCGATGTAAGAAGAGGCTTGAGCCCATCCTCACTGCTTTTACAGGCAATCGTGCCTCCCGTTCCAATCATTAAAATTCTCTTTAATACCCTGTCTTTTACTAAACTACTCATTGATTCCTTATTTCATCGGCAATTCTCTTCCCTGTCTCAGACTCCGCAATTCCTCCTAATGCAGTTTCCCGAAGTTCTCTTGGCAGTTGCTTCCCTACTCTGTACATAGCCTCAATTGCCTCATCTGCCGGAACCGGACACACCGTATCTGCCAGTGCCAAATCTGCACTGACAATGGCATTCACCGCCTGAGACGCATTTCTCTGTGCACATGGTATCTGAACTAATCCCGCAATCGGATCACAGACCAATCCCATCACATTAATCAATGCCAATGACACCGCTGCTGCCTGCTGTCTGCAGGTTCCGCCTGCCAGATACACTACGGCTGCAGCTGCCATAGCAGCCGCCACTCCACATTCTGCCTGACATCCTCCCTCCGCTCCTGCAACAGTGGCATTTTTCACTACCACCGCTCCAATTCCGGAAGCAATGAGAAGTCCTTCCAGGATCTTTCTCTTAGATAGATTCCACTCTTCTTCCATCGTAACCAGAACGGCTGGAAGAATTCCGCACGAGCCTGCAGTCGGGGCCGCACAAATCTTACCCATCGCCGCATTCGTCTCACTTAACGAAATGGCACGTGCCATCATTTTATTAATCCCCACCCCACACAGACTATTTCCGTTTTCTGCATAGCTGAACTGGCGCTCCGCCATACCGGTGATCATTGTTTTCCGAAGGCGTTTTCCAGATTCACCAAGTGCCGCTGTCGTTCCATTTTTCATGATGTCATATCGATTCTCCAGCTCTTTCCAGACATCATCCTCACATTTATCCGTACAACGCATCTCATCCTCAAGAATCTCCATCCACATCGGCTGATTTCGTTCCTCGGCTGTACGGCACAAATCCTCAATTGTATTATACACCTCTGCCTTTCCCACTTTCTTCTATATTCTACTGCATATTCCTGGCACATATCTTAGGTCGTTACTGTTCACGCATACGTGCCCAGTAACCTTAGGCCTTCCTGCCGAAAGTTATATCTGTACTGCCTGTACACTCAATACATCCGGAATCCGGCGAAGACGTTCAAGAATTTTATCATCCACCGACTCATCCACCTCTATAATGCTCAGTGCATGCTCTCCTTTCGTATTTCTCGTCAGCTTCAGAGTTCCTACATTCATGTCTTCGTCCAAAAGAACGCTGGTAATCTGATGAATCATGCCTTTTCGATCCATGTGACTAATCACAATTGCAGGCAACTCAGCTGAAAGATCAATCCGGCAGCCATTTAAATCATTAATCATGATACGACCACCTCCAATAGACGATCCTACCATACAAAGAACCTGCTCCTCTCCATCAAAAAGGCGAATTTCTACTGCATTTTCATGAACTCCCTCCATCTGCTTTTCAAAAAATTTCCAGGCGAGTCCTTGTTCAGCAGCAATCTGGAACGCGTCGGGAATCCGCCCGTCTTCCGGACTCATACCAATAATACCCGCAAGTAATGCCAGATCAGTTCCATGTCCGCGATATGTTTTCGCAAACGATCCATGTAAGCCAAATTCTGCTCTGTTAAACGTTTTTCCGCAAAGTGCGCGGGCAGCCCCTCCCAATCTTGCAGCCCCTGCTGTATGGGAACTGGACGGTCCTATCATAACCGGTCCTATCACATCCATAATACTAATATCCATCTTTCTCCTCCTGATAGTCAGAGTGCATTAACGTCTTTCTGCCGTCATCCGTTCCAGATAAAGAAGTGTTCCTAGCGATGATATTTCATTCAATGATAAATCGCTCCCCATTTCCATATACTGTACTGCTTTTTCAATTCTATATTTTACAGAATTAACATGAATTCCCAAAAGCTGTGATACTTCTTTAATACTGCGAAGAACCAGATAAAGGCGAAGTGTGTTCAAAAAAATTATCACTTCATCTGAATATTTGATTTTTAATTGATCCGCCGAATACAAAAGAACTTTCTGTTCCCTCGGCGCATTCGTAAGCAGGTAAAGTAAAGAAAGCTCATCCATACTGTAAAGTCCCTTCAAAAACAGAAGAGAATTCAATAAATTTTTTATTCGCATGATCTCTCGATGCAGTTCCTTATTTTTATATTTTCTTTGTGAAAACACAAACAAATTCGGTTTATTATCTTCTGACAACCTGCAATAAACATCATACGGCGATTTCATCCCTTCCTCTTCCGGAATTAACAAAATACAGTATTTCTGATTATAGTTACTTTCATACAAAATATACTTTCTGTCAAAGTTTAATTTCGATTTGTCAAAACTATCAAATCGCATGAACACTATGTATATTTTTGCTTTCCCGTAGTATGGTATTGCTGGTTCAATTTTTCGTATTTTACTGCCCTGAGAAATATTATCCAGTTCCCGAACTATATAAGGCGCCATCTGATGATATAGCTGAAGCATATTCTCCTGCACTGACCCCCGGCTCGGACAGCAGGCCACCATGCTGTTTTCTCCAAAATATACAACTGCCAGGCGTGAACTATCAATTCGAAGCATCATCGGCGATTGCATCGTATTCCCCTCATTCTGTCGTATCTTCTGAATCCGGGAAATCAAAAAAGCTACCGTAATTCCTTCTGTTCCATAACTGTAAACCGTCAATGCACTCATCACAATCGGAAGCTGCAAAATCTCACTCATTTTCCGGCACAGCATATCCGGATCTTTATTCACATGAAAATCAACAAAGGTCCCCAATGCCATATCCATCCAACTGCGTTCGATCGATTCCATGCTGTTGTTTGCGATGATGCTATATTCCGAAACCATATCTCCCCACCGAACAGTTACAGGAATATATAAAATCGGAAAACCACATTCATTTCCCAATTTCAATATCTCAGGATCTATCTCCTCATTTAGGTAACTTCCAGGCATTATCCCGATCCCAGCACATCGATGCTCGATCATCGCCTCAATCAGATGTATCCGGTTTTCTTTATTATCCGCCAGGCTCCAGAAACTCGTCAGATAAAAAATCCCCTCATCCAAATACTGAACAACCGCTGGATAGGTCTCTTCTAGAATCTCGAATCGTCGTATCACACGATACGCACCATTTCCTCCCGCTGCAATATAGCCTTCACGCATGGAAGGCAGATTCAATATATCAATTGCTCTTATCATTCTGCCAGCACCTCCGAGTCGTGTTATATAGCGATCAATTATACTACAAATTGCCCGAACCCGCACCTAAAATAAAGATTCAAATCAACACATTACACAAACCCTCAAAAAAGGGGGATGCTGCAAATCTGCAGCATCCCCTTGCCTATTTTTCTATCCTGATCAATGACCTAACTGATGTGCCATTTCTACAATTTCAGGAGTAGGGCCAACAACTCTACCTTCGTCAAGAATCTGAACACCATCTACCCATACGCTGCAGTTTAAGCAAATACCATCAGAATGGGTTGCTGCCGGGATACCACCCGGAATATCCGAAACAAGCTGAGGACCAACATTACCAAATCCCCACTCTGTACATCCCCATACTCGCTCATCTTCTACGATATCGCCATTGAGCATTGCATTCGGTCCAAAACCAAAGCTTCCATGCGCAACCAGATAAATCTGTTTGTCATTGAATGATTTCATCCATTCTGCATAAGCCTTTGCATCAGTTCCTTCGCCTTCAATCTTGGTAACATAACCCTTTTCAATAGTAAATGTAATCGGATTCTTTACAGCTCCCAGAGGCGGTGTGATAGTACCATCTACAACGATCGTTCCATTGATGCTGTCAAAGTTCGGAGACCAGCTAATCTGTCCTGGGAACATCTTAATTTCACCCTTACGTACATGTCCGTCTGCTGTCACATAAGCTCTACCCGGCTCATTATCGCATTCCAGGTGCATACCATTTGGAGATGTGATTACAAAATGTTTTCCAGCCTCACAGAAATCAGAGATTGCCATGATAAATTTGGTCAGAAGATTATTATCAACTTTTCCAATATTACGAACCATCAGCTCCGGATTAACTCCGCACAGATTCATGTATCTTGGTCTATCTTCTGGATCCGCTACAATCTTATCATATGCAGTTGAATAGAAGATCCATTTATTGTTATACTCTACCCAGGCATCACATCCCTTGATAGCCGCCACTAACGGCTCAATCGGCATATCAATATCGCCGGCTTTTCCACAGTCTCTTGGTGTTGACATTTTCAGGACCAGCGGTTTTGCCCCAAGAGCAAAAGCAGCTTTTGCTGTTGCGTTTACAACGTCCATATTCGACTCTGTATCACACGTAATAGCAAGGGATTCTCCGGGCTGCAAATCAAACATATCATGAAGCAGCTTATAGCACGCATTCGTTAATTCTAATTCGTACATGTATGTGTACCTCCTATCATTTTATTGTTTTCTTATCCTACTCTTCGTATCTAGCCAACGCAGCCAGATAAATCTTTGTATCACGAACCAAGTTATCAATTACCACATATTCATTTGGTGTATGACACATATCATCCAGTGTAGACCAGATTACAGCAGGAATATTTTTCTCCCGGAGAATGGCGCCGCAGGTGCCGCCTCCGATACCACCGCAGTAGGCCTTTGTTCCCGTCTCCGAGATTGCCTCCATCAAGCTCCGTACTACCTTACTTTCCGGCGAGGTAGGCGGCGGTGCAACCACCCGGGTCAGATACTCCACATTCATGTTAATTCCCGGGTATTTTGCCTCATATTGCTTCATAAGTCCTTGGATAAACTCCATCACTTCATCCACTGAATAATCCGGTAAAATTCTTAAATCCATACAAAATACATCTTTTCCCGGCATGACATTAGGACTTTCCACATTGGCAAATTTTTGTGTCACCTCAAAGGTCGACATTGGTGGATTGAACATGGTGTCTTCTTTATCATATCTCGTTTTAAGAGCATCCTCCAATTCAACACCAAATTTCATTCCTATATAACATGCATTGATACCCAGATGTGGCATCGCTGCATGAGATGTTTTTCCGTTTATTGTAAATTTAAGCCAAATCTGCGATTTTTCTGCAATTTCAACAAAAGAGCCATCCGCGCTGCCCCCATCCGGAACAATTGCCTCATCCTTCGGCTGAATTAAACCCTTGTCAAGAAGTGCTTTCATACCGAAATCACTTCCCGTCTCTTCATCCGACGCATAATAGAAGCACAAATTCCTATCTATCTGGATATGTTCGGCAAACAACGCCTCGCATGCATACATGGTAGTAATCACTGACTGGCTGTTATCTTCACATCCAAGTCCATAGATTCTTCCATCCTTTACTGTAGGAGTAAAAGGATCCGTATCCCAGGCACTTAAATCTCCCGGACCTACGGTGTCCACATGGCTGATAAACCACAGAGAACGATCCGTAAGCTTAGTTCCGGGGATTGTCACAACTACGTTGAGGCGCACGCCTTCTTTGACATTTTCGTCCGGAACCTCGTATACCTCATAGGGGATCTGGCGCTTATCGAACCATCGCATGATCCACTGCATTCTTGCATATTCGCCGGTGCCTCCCATCTTCGGATTGACAGCAGGTATCGAACTCATCTCTATCATATCTGCAACCATCTGTTCCCGTTTTTCTGAAATCAGATTCTGCAATTTCTGAACATCCATCGTGTACCTCTCCGTAATTTATTACTTATTGATTAATGACCAAGCTGTCTTGCCAGCTCTACAAACTCTTCGGTCGGGCCGACCACCTTACCTTCATCAAGAACCTGCACACCATCAATCCAGAGGCTGCAGTTCAATGCAATACCGTCCGAATGAGAAGCTGCGGCAATTCCACCTTCCATATCAGATACCAGCTGCGGACCAACATTTCCGATACCCCATTCTGTACAGCCCCATACACGCTCATCTTCTACGATGTCGCCGTTAAGCTGTGCCATCGGTCCAAATCCAAGACCACTATGAGCCATCAGGAACATATTCGGATCATCGAAGCTCTCCAGCCATGCACGGAAGTTTTCAGCATCTCTTCCACCTTCAATTTTTTTGATATAGCCCTTCTCGATATAGAACTTAACCGGTCCCTGTAATGCTCCGATTGGCGGAGAAAGAGTTCCATCAACCACAAGCACGCCATTTACACTCTCAAAGTTCGGAGACCAGCTGATCTGACCTGGGAACATCTTAATATCATTCTTACGAACGAATCCATCCGCCGTTACATAATCACGCCCCGGCTCATTATCACACTCCAAATCCGTTCCTGCCGGAGTTGTAAAGCGCATATGATGTCCTGCCTCACAGTAATCCGAGAATCCCTGGATAAACTTGTTCAGAAGAATGTTGTCTACTTTACCAATGTTGCGAACCAACAGTTCCGGATGAACACCGTTCTGATTCATATATCTCGGACGATTGTTCGGATCTTCTGTAATCTTGTCATAAACGGTGGAATAGAAGATCAGCTTATAGTTGAATTCTACCCAGGCATCACAAGCCTTAATACCATCAATCAGTGCTTTCATCGGCATATCTTTATCGCCAGCTTTTGCGCCTTCCGGTGCAGCGATCTTAAAGATAAGTGGCTTAGCTCCGAGAATCACTGCTGCTTGTGCAGTTGCTTCTACAATCTCATCACTGGACATTGTATCAGTTGTAATCGCAATTGTCTCTCCAGGTTTCAACATGAACATGTCGCGAAGCAGCTTCAAACAAGCATCGAGAACTTCATATTCTAACATAACACCCTCCATTCTATTGTCTCTTGGGACAATGTGTCTTTTTTATTCTTAATTCCCGGCATTCGGGAATCTCTGAATCACTATTTACATTTTCCACACAAATGGCATCGGACAAAGTGACCAGGTTCTACTTCCTGCATTTCAGGATCCACTTCCATACAGATTTTCTGCTTAAAGGCACATCTGGTATGGAAACTGCAGCCACTTGGAACATTAACAGGTGATGGAATTTCCCCTTCACTCTTCACTTTTTTCGGCTTCAATGCTTCTTCTTCCGGTGTAACAACCGGAATCGCCGAAAGCAGCATCTGTGTATATGGATGCATTGGTGCTTCATAGAACGTTTTTGTTGGAGCAATCTCACAAATTTTGCCCAAGTACATAATAGCAATCTTTGTGGATACGTTTCTCATAACACCCATATCATGTGTAATAAACATATATGTCAGCTTCTGCTCTTCCTTCAGCTTCATCAGCATATTCAGAATCTTCGCCTGAATAGAAACATCCAGAGAAGAAGTTGGCTCATCCAAAATAATAAATTTCGGATTGCTGCAAAGAGCTCTGGCAATCGATACCAGCTGACGCTCGCCGCCTCCGATGGAGTTCGGTGTCTTGTACATGAACTCCGGTGGCAGCTCTACCATCTGAAGAATTTCACGAATCTTGTCATCAATTCCATCCTTCGGGACTACATTGTGCACTCGAAGAGGAAGACTTAAAATCTGGCGAACATCCTGATATGGGTTCAGCGATGAACCCGGATCCTGGAATACAATCTGTGCATCCCGGCGGAAATCTTTGCTGCGCCCTTTTGTCTTATTCGTAATGGTCTGTCCATTAAAAATAATTTCTCCATCCGTCTGACGGTACATTCCCATGACGGTATAGGCAATCGTACTCTTTCCGGAACCGGACTCGCCTACCAGTCCCATAACCTCTCCTTCATTGATGGAAAAATTAACTCCGTCAACGGCACGGACAAAGCGATCCTTTCCAATGGGGAAATACTGCTTTAAATCTTTTGCAATCAATAATTCTTTTCCCATTACTCCGCCCCCTCCTTTTCCGTTTTTCCATCTGCATAGCGGAAACAGGCAACTTTATGTTCCGGTTCAATCTCCACTACTGGCGGACGTTTTTTCTTACATATTTCCGTTGCGTATGGACATCTAGGTGCAAATCGACATCCTTCCGGAGGATTTACATAATCTGGTACATAACCGTAAATTCCTGCTGATAATCCGCCGCCTGAAAGCCTCGGTACACAGGAAAGAAGTCCCTGCGTATATGGATGAGACGGCGATTTAAACAAGTCTTCTGTCCGACATGTCTCCACAATATTTCCACCATACATGATATAGATTCGGTCTACCAGTTCTCTGGCCACGCCAAGAGAATGAGTAATCATAATCAATGAACGTTTCTTTTCTTCTACAAGCACTCGTAAAAGATGATGAATCTGATCCTGAATTGTAACATCCAGTGCTGTACACGGTTCATCCGCAATCAAGAGTTCCTTCGGTGTAACCAACGCTGATGCAATACAGACGCGCTGCCTCATGCCTCCTGATAACTGATGTGGATAACTTGCCATAATACGATCCGGATCCGACAACATAACACTGGTAAGTGCCTGATGTGCTGCCTCCGTGATGGCTTTTTTATCATTCTTTTTATAAAGACCGGAATACTTGATAATATCTGTCAGCTGCTGACCAATTGTAAATACTGGATTCAACGCTGACATAGGGGACTGAGAAATCATGGATATTCCGGTTCGTCGTAACTGTAAAAGTTCTGATTGCTTCATTTCCAGAACATTTTTTCCTGCAAAATCTATCTTGCCATCTGGAACATGGATTAAATCCTTTCCCAGAACTCCCATTACTGTTTTCATTGTTGTTGTCTTGCCACAGCCAGACTCACCAACCAGACCTATTTTCTCTCCTTTTCCTACCTGCAGATTGATATGATCAACCACTTTAGAATAACCGCGATAGGTACGATACCAAATGGAGAGGTCTTCAATATTTAAAATGTTTTCTCTCATCCTTAGTGCCCTCCCTTATCAAACATGTCGCGGATACCGTCTCCCAGGAAGTTAAAGCCTAAAATCATAAATGCAATACCAGAAGCTGGGAATATTGTCAGCCACCAGATATCTGGCATTAATGCAGCACCGTCAGAAATCATCTGTCCAAATGCCGGTGTAGGAGGCTGTTCACCCAGACCAACGAAACTCAAGGACGCTCCCATCAGAATAACCCAGCCTACATCCAGCGCCATTTTTGTAAAAATAGGAGACAAACAATTAGGAAGAATTTCTCTAAAGAGAATGTGCGCCTTGGAAGCTCCTATTAATTCTGCATTTTTAACAAAGTATTCTTCCGAAATAGATGATGCCTGGCTGTATACAAGTCGTGTATACCACGGCCACCACATAATTGTTACTGCGAGCATGGAGTTCATCATGTTCGGTTCCAGAATCGAAGCTACACACAGTGCCAGAATCAGAGACGGTACAGAAAGGAATACGTCCGAGATTCTCATGATAACTGCATCTATCTTAGTTCCATGATAATATCCGGCCAAAAGTCCAAGTACCGTTCCTACCGGAACAGAAATAGCCAGAACAACGATACTCATAATCAGTGCACCGCGGAAACTGAAGATAACTCGCGAAAAAACGTCACGTCCCATCTGATCAGTTCCAAATAAGTAGTCCTTACAAGGCGGAAGGCTGGCATTTGCGTAATCAACAAAACTACCGATGCTTTCCGGATGCGGAACAATTACTTCTGCAAAAATTGCGAAGAAAAACGAAAGCAATACAAGCACAAGTCCAAATACTGACAGTTTATTGCGACTGAATTTGTATTTATAAATTCGAAGATTCTCTCTTGTGGATGGAGATAGAAGCGGTTTACGAGCCGCTTTTGTTTCACCTTGCGTACTCATTACTTACTTCCTCCCTTCCGCATTCTAGGATCCAGAGCAGCCACAATCAGGTCTACCACCAGATTCACTACAAAAAATGTAATACCGATAATCAAAACAACCGCACATATAGCATTTAAATCCTTAAACAACATTGCATTAATTCCATATCTGGAAATACCAGGCCAGTTGAAAATACGCTCTACCAGGAATGCATTTCCCATCAAAGACGCAAAGTCCATACCCATGGTCGTAATTGCCGAGGTTGCTGACGGTTTCAGAAGATACTTCCTGATCAACAGGTTCGGAGGAAGTCCATGTCCCGTAGAAACTGCCATATATTCTTTGGCTGAGTTATCAACCAGAGAAGAGCGAAGGATTCTGGCATCCTGAACCATCGGCGGTACGGCAAGTGCAAGTGCCGGAAGAAGCAAATGTAAAAATGCATCCCAGGCCACTGTGAAATCACCTGCCAGCAACGCATCCAGCACAAAAAATCCAGTTACCGTTTTCGGAGCTACCAGTGTTGTGCTTAACCGTCCCAAAACCGGAATTGCCTGTAATTTATATCCAAACAGAAGCAAAAGCAGAATTCCGATTACGAATGCCGGAAGTGCTACTCCGATATAAGACAGAACTCGAATCAAACCATCTACCCATGTATTCTTGTATTTACCAGCCAGAAGTCCAAGAATAAATGTTCCGATTACCATAAATACACCAGCCATGATAATCAATTCCAATGTTGCTGGAAGAAACTGTGCCACGTCCATGGCTACCGGTCTCTTAGTTACAAAAGAGTTTCCAAAATTTCCTGTTACTGCACTAGTGAGCCATTTTACATATTGAACCGGGAACGGATCATAGAGGTTCATCTCCATGCGAAGCGCTTCTTTAGCTGCCTCAGTGGCTCTGGCTCCCAGAGCGATGGTAGCTACATCACCGGGAACAACTCTGGCAATGGTAAATATCAATAATGATGTTCCAAACAATACCAGGATTCCCATCAATAGCCGTTTTATTATGTATTTAATCACTACGCTTCACCTCTTACTGTCTGCAAAAAGGATGCTGCAAAATCATATATTTAGATTATAAACATGTTTTATTTTGCAGCAGAGCCTTTCACAAATCTTACTTTTGATCCAGATTATACTCAAATTCAGAGTAAACCTGACTATAACCATTTACACACTGTGGAACGCCACCCTGCTCTACAAACGGCCAGGTAACATAAGAGCTCTGGTAAGCACATCTCTCTGAAAGGTCACAGAGCCAAGCGCTCGGACAGACTTCATCAACAATATAGTTCTGGATATCTGCGTATTTTGCAAGACGCTCATCCGTATCTGTAGTTCCAAGTGCATCTTCAATCATATCGTTAACGGTTGAATCAGCTAACCACTCACCATTCTCCCAGGTTCCTTTTGTCTCATCTCCATAACGGCTCTGTAAATAGATACCTGCATCATCGAACGGCGGAGCAGAGTTGATAATTGTAATCTGCGGAGAAGTTTCTACTGAACCCATCTGATCAATCAGAGAAACCCACGGAGCTTTTGCAATTGTAATTGTCACTCCAATTTCTTTTGCTGCTGACTGCATCATCAGTGCAATCTTTTCAAGGTCAGATACATCCGAGTTAACAACAATTTCGATCGGATAGTTTGCATAATCATTTGCATATTTAGATGCTGCGATGTATTTCTTAGCCTGCTCAATATCAAATTTAAAAGCCTTTGTATCTACATGACCCATAACACCTGCTGGAACCGGACCGGTTGCCTTAACGGAATCTGGGAAAATAGAATTAAGGATCGTATCGTAATCAATTACGCAGTTCATCGCACGACGGAAATTAATATCATCCATCGGAGCTGCCTGTGTGTTCATGTATACATTATATTCCAGACCATTGCTGTATTTAGCAATCGAAATACCATCTATCTTGCTTAATGCAGACAATGTCTCAACACTCTGCCAGGTATCTGTGATATCCATCTCTTTATTGTTGATCATCGTTCGAACTGTGGTTGCTTCGGTGATAGCCATCTGTTTGAAAGCTTTCGGAGCTTTCTCATTCTCCCATCCCATAAACCAATCCGGATTCTGCTCAGCATAGAAATAATCCTGCTGTACCAGTTCAACTGCTTTATACGCACCCGAACCTGCATCATGTGTCAGGAGATAGGTTCTTCCGTAGTCACCATTCTCACCGTAATTTCCGGCTGACTGTGTATTTGCCTTTACTTCATCTTCATTCAGGATATACAAACGAACCAGAGCGTTAATAAATGGTCCATATGCCTGTTTCAGATGAAACTCAACTGTATAATCATCGACGGCTACTGTCGTTCCCGGCTCAACATAGCTTGTAAAAATATAAGCATATCCCTCACCAATCGTTAACAGACGATCCATCGAATACACAACATCCGAAGCTGTTAATTCATCCCCATTATGGAATTTAATTCCTTTCTTCAGGTTGAAAGTATATGTAAGACCATCCTCACTGATTGTCCAATCTTCTGCCACTCTCGGGATAACGCCTTCATCCGCTTCATTTGACGGGAATATCAGTGTATCATAAATATTGATCGCTGCAATTAAGCTAGAACCAGTATTTACAATGGCCGGATCCAGATCCGGTGTACCGGACACACCAATCTTGATGCAGCTTTCCGCTTCCGCTACCCCCTGTCCGATTGCTGCCGCCTGGCTTCCTTCTGCACTACCTTGATTCCCACCGCCACATCCAGTTAAAAGCATAGCAAACATCGACGCTGCCAATACAACACTCAAAACACGTCTTTTTTTCATTTGGTCCTCCTTTACTGCTGAAACCTTTCGGTTTATCCCGCCAAAGAGACGTACATCTCATGGCATTTTCTTCTTTTTTGTGTTTATTTTCAGATTCGCTCATTGATATGTGATTATTATAGCAATTCACCCCTTCCTCTTTCAATTGTGTTCAACCACAAATTCTTCTCATTTTTTTTGTTTCCAACAAACAGCCCGCCTTTACTGGGAGGACAGTTTCCGTCAATGGCGGACAGTTTTAGCACTTGTACACGTGAAGCGGAGCGTTTTGTTTCATAGGAACATCCTATGAAACAAAAAAACAGCCCCTGCCACACGACAGGGACTGCCTTTTATATTAGATTCTAGGAGTTAAACTCTATATCTAATAATATGTAACGATTCACATTCGATTATTTATCTTCTGCGATACGTTTTTTGTTGATGTCTTTCCACATCTCAACGTCTACGCCCTTCCAGCAAAGCTTATCCGGGTTGTAGTACGGGTCTTTCTTTGCTTTCATCTGCTCTTCGTAGTCTTTGTACAGTGCAAATACCTTCGGAGACAGAAGCAGTACAACTAACATGTTGATCCATGTAGATCCACCAAGTGCAAGGTCAGAAAGGTTCCAAGCCAGACCGGAATCGATATTGCCCCAGATGAAGATAAGGATAGGCATAACAATCTGCATAATTCTGATAACTACTTTACGGGTAGCTGCTTTATCATCGCCCTGGAACAGGTAAAGAACCGAAGTCTCGCCCTCGTAATAGTAGCTGATTAAGCAGGTAAAGGAGAACAGAGCCAGCATGATAGCAATGAACAGAGGAGCAATACTTCCCATAACGGTGCTGCAGGCATTCTGAACGAAGATAACGCCATATGTTCCATCTGCTGCTAACTGAGCCATCTGATCGTGCATTGCACCGGTACCACCGATGTAACCAAACTGTGTATTGTAGCATCCGCTTAAGAGCATCATCAGACCAGAAGCGGTACATACGATAACGGTATCCAGCCAAACACCAGCTGCGTTTGCCATACCCTGTTTAATCGGGTGGCTGGTCTCTGCTGCTGCTGCGGTCGGCATGGACTCACCCATACCAGATGCAGATGAGAATGTGCCTCGTTTAACACCCTGCTGGATAGCGATACCAACGCCGCCGCCCAGAAGAGCTTCTTTGGAACCAAATGCACAGGATACAACCTGAGCGATAACGCTCGGAATCTGACCTGCGTTTGCGATTAAGATAACGACTGTTGCAATCAGGTAAACGCCTACCATCGGCGGAACCAGCATAGATGCTACAGAACTGATTCGTTTAACACCACCCATAACTACAACTGCCATAGCCAGTGCGATAACCAGAGCCGTAATCCACATCGGAATACCTAAAGCGTTCTTAAATCCATCGCAGATTGTATAGGTAGCTGCTGCCGGCATGAATAATACAACGCCCAGTCCGAAGAATGCTGCATAGAAAGTACCATAAGCTTTCCAGCCAAGACCTCTCTCAGCACAGTAAGCACCACCGCTTCGATACTGACCATCGATACGGTTCTTATAAAGTACGGATAATGTACACTCAGTAAAGCAAACAGCAGAGTTTGTCATACCAGCGATGATCATCCAGAAGAGTGCACCAGGACCGCCCATGTAAAGAGCTACGGCTACACCGGCTACGTTACCGGTACCAACACGCATCGCCATGGTCGTACAGAAAGATGCGAATGAAGAAATACCGGATTCAGACTCCGACTTATCAATGATTCGGCTCCACATATCTTTAAAATGAACAAACTGGAAAAAGCCGAGACGGATTGTAAAGTATAAACCACTACCAACAATCAGAACTAACATTCCAACGCCCCAAATGGGTCCGTTCAACATACTGACGATGTTGTTAATTGCTTCCATATAAAGTTCCCCCTTTATTTGATGTAGTGCCGCGCGCTGGCTAAGCAAGTTTTTCAATTCGCTCAAAAAACTTCTTGCTTTTGAAAAAATTATATCACTAAAGTGAAATTTGTTCAACAAAATTATTTGAATTTATTATGCAGAGTTTTCATGATATAGCATAGAATCATGAATCCCTCTGTTTTTTTCATGAAATAAATTGCACTTTTTCGAGCGTCAATTAGTATAAATGCACAAGATATCATGATATTTTGTCTACAACTGCGTCATTTTCCGTTAGACTCCCGTTCAGAATTTTGTCCATTTTCTTTCGGAGTTTCATGAATTTTGTTTACCATTTGTTTATTTTTTAACTTTTTGTGTGTTTCATTTAGATGAATTTTTTATGTTGTATTTGAGATCGTAGGCATATTTCTATCTTTTTCTCCCATTTCTTTCACGAATATGATATACTAGGGACACTTGGCAGAGCCATCGGAATGAATGTCCGCCGCACACGCACCCATGTAATCCGCCCGGATATTCCGTATGAATCAGATTCGTATTCTACATAATTCTTACAAATCTTCTCATCCTCCTTTGGTATCTGTCAGCTCTGTACATTTTATGAATCAGACCGAACGCTTATTACGAAAATGGAGGGAGTATTTTTTGGATCTCAAAGATATGCGGCTTTTTTTAGCCATTGCAGAAGAAAACAACCTGACGCGTGCCGCCCAGAAAAACGGTTACACACAGTCGGCGGCAAGCCATATGCTGCGAAATATTGAAACAGAACTCGGGTTTTCCCTGTTTTCGCGTTCCCAGAGAGGACTTGCCCTGACGCGGAACGGCGAGGCACTGCTTTCCCCGATCCGGCGGACGCTGGCGGCGGCGGAATATTTTGATCAGACAGCTGCCTCCATCCGGGGTGTCCAGACCGGGCACATCCGGATCGGCGCTTACTTAAGCGCTTCCGTCCAATGGCTGCCGCCCGCCCTCAAAAAGTTTCTTACCGATTACCCGGATATGACCGTTGAAGTGCTGGAGGGGTGTTCACAGGAGATTGAAGGATGGCTGGAAAATGGCTCCATCGATTTCGGCATCGTCGGTCCCCACCCGGACGGAAAGATGGACTGGCTTCCCCTGAAAAAAGAACCCTACCTGGCTGTCTGCGCAAACGATTCTCCTTATGCAGAATATGAGCGCTTTGACTTAAAAGATCTCCCCAAGGTTTCTTATATAGAAGAAAAAGGTGAAAATGACCTGCTGCGCCAGTTCCAGCAGCTCGGCATCACACCGCCAAAGCCGTCGTTTACCTCGCAGAACACCTACTCCATGCTCGCGATGGTCAGCCACAACCTGGGGGTCTGCATCCTGCCGGAGCTGGTTGTCCGCGATATTTCTAAAAATGTTGTCCGGCTGCCGCTCAATCCGCCGATGGAGCGCGTGCTCGGTGTCCGGATTCTGTCAGCAAAAAAAGCGTCCCCAGCTGCCAGCCTGCTGATCGCGCAGCTGCAGCGGACAGTGTTTGAGTTGGAAGGACCACTTTTATAGTCAGATGCTTTTTAGAAACTTAAGATGAAAGTTTTGGGAAAAGAGGAGTCATTCGAATATGAATTTTCAATCAATGGAATATTTTGCCGCGGTTGCGAAAAACCGCAGCTTCACTAGGGCCGCCGATGCGCTGCATATTACCCAGCAGACATTAAGCGCCCATATCGCCGGAATCGAGCGGGAGCTTGGATGTCCGCTCCTAATCCGTCACATCCCGCTGGAGCTTACCTATGCGGGGGAGGTATTTCTGCGCTATGCAACGGAATTTAATACAAAATATGACTGTATGCTTCACGAATTTGGCGATATTTTAAATAACCAGACAGGAAAACTGCGGATCGGCATCGCATTCACGCGCGGACACGCCATCATGCCGAAGCTGATCGCCGCCTTTCAAAAGGAATATCCCGGCGTGGATGTGGAACTCGTCGAATCTTCCAACGATGTGCTGCAAAAATACCTGCTGAACGGCACAATTAATCTGGCGATCGCCAATTTTTCAGTTCGCATTCCCGGCATCATTCTGCGGGATTTCTATGAGGAAGAGATGGTTCTCATCGTCTCCACTGCCCTGCTGCAGAACATTTACGGCAAACAGACCGAAGCCATTATCCAGGAAGTCAGCCGCCATCACCGCTACTCCCTTCTGGCTCCATGTCCGTTTCTCCTAAACCGTGAACATGATCTAGTCGGACGCATCGGGCGGAATATCCTCGCGACAGACAACTTCGTCCCCTCGGTTCATGCCTGCTCTGACAACATCGCTACCCTGCTTGCCCTCTGCGCGATGGGAAAAGGTGCCTGCATCAGCCCGAAAAACCTCGCATTTTCTATTCTCAGCAAGGAACAGCTGGATACACTCCATGTCTTTACGCTCGGGGAAGAAGCGCGGTACCCGATCAAATTTGCGTGGCTGGAACAGAGCTATGAGTGGAATATGATTTCACGGTTTATTGAATCGTCGCTGAAATGCACTCATTAAAAACAGGGGAGACAGCCTCACACACACCGCTGTCTCCCCTGTTTATTCCCCAAATGGTCCCTGTGCGCCTCGGCGCACGCCTCTTATTCATCTACCAATGTAATCTGTACCCTTTTCCCCATCGCCGCTGCGATCTTTACCATAAAATCCAGCGACGGATTGTAGCTGCCGCTCTCGAAGCGGGTGATATTCGGCTGGGAAATCCCCGCCTTTCTGCCAAGCTCCGTCTGTGTCATGCCGTTTAACTTACGGTTCTGCTTAAATCCCTCGATCGTCGCCTCCCGCGCCTCCTGCTGCCAGCGCTCCATCCACTGTCTGTATTCCGCATCCGTCTGAAACGTCTCCGGAATCCTGTTTGCGTTTTTCATTGTGCTACCTTCTCCTTTTCGAATCTGCTCTGCCGCGGCGCCACCCTCCCAAAGCTCGCCGCTGCCGTCCTCTATAGAATACCATCTTTCCACCCTATAAATCAAGGTATTTCCCTGTAACGGTCCACCGGCAATTACTTTAGATCGCCTTTTCCCCTAAAACATACGATTCGCGCGCTCTGCCACTTGAAAGCAATGCCTCTCTTCTGGTATAATAGATGGACTTATGCAAACATCTGCCTGACCGCTTCCAATCGGCGGACTCCCAGATATTTGCGGCAAATCTTATATAATGTTTGAGGAGTTACAATTTCATGGAAAAAAGAGAATCTTTCAACAGTAAGTGGGGCTTCATCCTCGCCTGTATCGGCTCAGCGGTCGGTATGGGAAATCTCTGGATGTTTCCCACCCGCGTCTCCCTGTACGGCGGCGGCTCGTTCCTGATCCCGTACTTTATCTTCGTCGCCCTGATCGGCTCCACGGGTGTCATCGGGGAAATGTGCCTGGGACGCGGCACCCGCTCCGGTCCAATCGACGCGTTCGGCGCTGCCTGCGAGACACGCGGCAGGCGCAAACTAGGTGACGCGCTCGGTTTCATCCCGGCAGCCGGTTCCCTCGCGATGGCGATCGGCTATACCGTCGTCATGGGCTGGATCCTAAAATATGCCATCGGAGCCTTTACCGGTGCCACGCTTGCCCCGGCCGACACAGACGGTTTTGCCTCTGCTTTCGGCTCGATGGCGTCCGCATTTGGAAACAATGGCTGGCAGCTTGCCGCCCTCTTCTTCTGCATTCTGATTCTGATGTTCGGCGTCGGAAGCGGAATCGAGAACGCCAACAAGCTGATGATGCCGGTATTCTTCATCCTGTTTGTCTTTTTAGGCATCTACGTAGCATTCCAGCCGGGTGCGATGCAGGGTTACCGCTACATTTTCCGCATCGATCCTGAGATCCTCGCAGACCCAAAAACATGGATTTTCGCACTGGGGCAGGCATTTTTCTCCCTGTCCGTCGCCGGAAATGGAACCTTAATCTACGGTTCCTACCTCTCCGATGAGGAAAACATCCCGGCATCTGCCGCGCGGGTTGCCCTGTTTGATACGATCGCCGCGATTCTCGCCGCCCTCGTCATCATCCCGGCAATGGCAACCACCGGTGCAAAACTTGATCAGGGTGGTCCGGGACTTCTCTTCATCTACCTCCCGAACCTCATCCGCTCAATGCCGGGCGGTACGTTGATCGCGATCATTTTCTTCGTAGCCGTTCTCTTCGCCGGGATGACCTCCCTGCTCAACCTCTACGAAGCACCGATCGCCACCGTCCAGGAAAAACTCCACCTTGGCCGCGTCCCTGCCTGCGCGGTTATCGGTATCATCGGAGCTGCCGTCTCCCTGTTAATCCAGGGCATCGTCTCCGACTGGATGGACGTTCTCTCCATCTACATCTGCCCCCTCGGTGCCGGACTCGCCGGAATCATGTTCTTCTGGGTATTCGGAAAAGACTATGCAGAAACGCAAGTCAACAAAGGCCGCGAAAAGAAATTTTCAAAATGGTTTGTACCGGTGTGCCGCTATATTTATATTCCGGTATGTGTGCTGGTATTAATATTAGGCATCGCATTGGGCGGTATTGGATGATATTGTATGATATAAAAAAAATGATTGACAAATCTCATTTCCGCGCTATAATAAGAACTATCATTTAAAACCCACAAAACAAGTAGGAAATATATTTTTATAATCGTTTATAATTTTAAGGAAAGGAGGAAACCATCATGAGAACATCTTATTCAGTTATGTCTGCTATGTGTTGTTGTATGGAGTGTATGTGCTGCTGTTGCTGTAACACTCTTACTTTTGTTGTGCAGACAGATAACTGGATGATATCTTCATGAGGTTTTTCTCATCTTGCTTTCACTGGAAAGTGATAGATACAATCCAATTTAGGAGGTCTGGACAACCAGACCTCCTTTTTTGTACCCATTTACATTTCAGTATGCAAAATCAAATATTTATATTGCATTCAGATATATCCTTCGTATAAAAAACGCGACACATACAGAAGTCATTTTTCAGGAATTATCCCTTAAAAATGTGCTTCCCCAGATAAACAAAGTTAAAGGAGACCAGAAATGATTCGATTTGAACATTTAAGTAAAACATTCCAGACGAAAGACGGTGCATTTGAAGCACTGAAGGATGTGTCCTTCGAAATCGAAAAGGGCGATATCTACGGCGTCATCGGTTACAGCGGTGCCGGAAAATCCACCCTGATCCGAATGGTAAACGCCCTGGAAAGACCGACTTCCGGAAAGATTTTCGTTGAAGATAAGGACATTGGAAGCCTGAGTGCAAAAGAGCTTCGCAGCCTCCGAAAGGGAATCGGAATGATTTTCCAGCAGTTCAACCTCCTGGAATCCAAGACAATTTACGACAACGTCGCGATTGCCCTGAAACTAAACGGTACCCCGAAAAAAGACATCGAAGCGCGTGTGAATGAGCTGCTGGAGTTCGTCGAACTTTCCGATAAGAAGTCCTACTATCCGGGACAGCTCTCCGGCGGACAGAAACAGCGCGTCGGTATCGCAAGGGCACTTGCAAATAATCCGTCGATTCTTCTCTGCGATGAGGCGACCAGCGCCCTCGACCCGAAAACGACCGATTCCATTCTCGATTTGCTAAAGAAGATTAATGAAACTCTTCATATTACAATTGTGATTATCACACATGAGATGAATGTCATCCAGAAAATCTGTAATAAAGTCGCCGTCATGGATTTCGGTAAAGTCGTAGAAACGGGCTCTGTCATTCAGGTTTTCTCAGACCCGCAGTCCGATATTGCCAAACGGTTTGTCGGCAATCTCATCCACGACGTTATTCCGGAACCGCTCGTCGAGAGCATCCGCCGGGAAACGCGGAACAGCCGCCTGCTCCGCATCAAGCTGGAAAATACAGACAGCACCGAGCCGCTTCTCTGGGATATCAACCGGCGGTTTGAGGTGGAAACCAACATTCTCTACTCCACCATCAACGTTATTCAGGGCATCGTCGTCGGCATCATGCTTGTCCTCTTCATCGGAAGCGACGAGGAAATCAAAAAAGCCGAGCGCTACATTCTCGAATCAAACGAAGAATATAAGGAGGTTGTATTACCATGATTCAGCAGTATTTAGGCATTTCGCCGGACAAACTCATCAAGGCCGGTTGGGAAACCCTGTATATGGTCGGTATTTCCCTGATTATCGGTTCCATCGTCGGATTTTTCATCGCCATTGTCTTATGGCTGACCCGCAAAGGCGGGCTCAAGGAAAATCCATTGCTTTACACGATTTTAAACGGTTTCATCAACATCATCCGAAGCACACCGTTTATCATCCTTCTGGTATGTGTAATGCCCTTTACGAAAATCATCGTCGGCACCCGGATCGGTACCAAGGCGGCTATCGTGCCGTTAGTTATCTATACCGCCCCATTTTTAGCAAGACTTCTTGAGACATCGCTTCTGGAAGTCGGCGGTGGCATCATCGAGGCAGCCCAGTCGATGGGAGCGACCACGTTCCAGATTATCGTTCATTTTGTGCTTCCGGAAGCATTTGCTTCGGTTATCCTGGCTCTGACAACCGGCACCATCGCCCTCATCGGAGCAACTGCGATGGCTGGCTACATCGGAGGCGGCGGCATCGGAAACATCGCCCTGACCTACGGCTATCAGACCTTTAACTTCCCGCTGATGTTTGCAACCGTTTTCATCCTGATTGCATTTGTCTGGATCATCCAGAGTTTGGGAAACCGGCTGTCACAGAAGAGACGGACACATCAGTAAACCAAATTATATCATAAAAGCTATTAAATTATTTTATATACAAAATAACAAAACGAAAAAAGGAGAACCCCATTATGAAAAACGTAAAAGCCTATGTAAGAACCACACTGACCGCCGGTCTGATCCTCGCAGCTGCTGTTCTGGGAGGCTGCTCCAAGAGTGATGCCGGAAGCTCTGCCGCTGATACTTCCGCTGCTTCTTCCGGCACCGAATCTGCTGCTTCCAATTCTAATAAGAAGGAGCTCAAATACGGAAAAGCTGCCGGTCCGTACACTGTCTTATTTGAGGATGCCATCAAACCAATTCTGGAAAAAGAGGGCTATACACTCACCGAGGTTGATTTCTCTGACCTTCTCCAGAATGACCTTGCTTTAAATGACGGCGAAATCGATTTCAATGTAGAGCAGCATACCGCTTATGCCGAAAATTTCAACGAAGCCCAGAAGGGTAACCTGGTCCCGATTTCCCCGATTCCTACCGTTCCGGCTGCCATCTTTTCTGCCACCGAAACCTCTCTGGACGCCATTCAAGACGGTGCCAAAGTAGCCGTTCCGGACGATGCCGCCAACACAGCCCGCGCTTATGTTCTCTTACAGAAAGCCGGATGGATTACCTTAAACCCGGATGTGGATCTCTCCACTGTCACCCAGGCGGATATCACGGAAAACCCTTACAACATCGAATTTACCGAAATGAACTCCACCAATATTCCAGCTGTTTTAGACGACTTTGATTATGCGGTTATCACCGGAAGTATTGTATACAATGCAGGAATCGATCCATCCACTGCCCTTCTTCAGGAAGACATTCTGCCGCATCTGATTCTGCAGGTCGTTGTAAAAGAGGAAAATAAAGATGCTCAGTGGGCAAAAGATATCGTTGCTGCTTACCACTCCGATGAATTCAAAGAATATTTAGACAAGAATAACAATGGTTTATGGTTTGTTCCGGAGGAACTGTTTAACTAATAGGAAACAGCATCGGAAGGCACCAGCAGGAAACAGGAGGATTTCACATGGCTCTCATTTTAGATAAAACCGAACAGAAAATTGTCGATATCATCGACGCACACCGCGACGAGATCATCGCATTCGCCAAAGATATCTACACCCATGCAGAGCTGGGTTATAAAGAATACAGAACTGCAGAAAAATTTGCTTCTTTCATGAAAAATCTGGGTCTTGAGACAAAGGAAGGACTGGCTGTCACCGGTGTCAAAGCTTACTTAAATGAAGAAGAGAAAACGAATGTAAGTCTGGCTCTCATCGGGGAACTGGATGCGCTCCGCATCCCGGAACATAAATATGCCAATCCGGAGACTCAGGGAGCTCACTGCTGCGGACATCATGCCCAGCTGGCCGGTGTCATCGGTGCAGCCCTGGCTCTGACTCATGCAGATGTAAAAAAAGAACTGGACGGACAGGTTGTATTCTTCGCCGTACCGGCAGAGGAATATGGTGAGATTGAATTCAAGAACTCCCTGACCGCCCAGGGAAAAATCAAATACGGCGGTGGAAAATGTGAACTCATCCGCATCGGTGCTTTTGATGACATCGACCTGGATATCGTCCACCACACCGGTGATAAAGATATCAGTGTCGGTTCCCACTCCAACAATGGTTTCGTCTCCAAGGTCATTCGTTATAAAGGACTGGCTGCCCACGCAGCCGGTACCCCGCATCTGGGAGTCAATGCATTAAATGCAGCCTCCCTCGGACTTTCCGCCCTGGCTTACCAGCGTGAAACCTTCCGGGATGATGACCATGTCCGGATTCATCCCATTATCACAAAAGGCGGTAATCTCGTCAATGTAGTACCGGATGAGGTGGTAATCGAAACTCTGGTACGTGCCGCCAACAAGGATGCCATCGCAGATGCTGCTGCCAAAACGGACCGTGCCTTCAAAGCTGGTGCCATCGCCGTCGGTGCTACCTGCGAAATCACCACTATGCCCGGATATCTTCCGGCTCTGAGTGAAAAAGCCGATGAATCAGTTCTGGCAGCCGCTGAGATTGCCGCACAAACCAGTGAAAAAGATTACCAGATCGTCCAGGAAGATACCCACGCCTACAGCGGCGGTTCCACCGATGTGGGGGATGTACAGCATCTGCAGCCGGTCCTTACCTTCAACACCGGAGGTAAAGTAAGCGGCCTCCACTCCGTTGATTTCGATATCGTGGATGAGGAACTTGCCTATGTGGTCACTGCAAAAATCTTCGCCCTCTCCGCTTACCGCCTGCTTCGGGACGGGGCTGTGAAAGCAAAAGAGATTGTAGCGAATTATCAGCCCATCTTTACCAAAGAGGAGTATATCAAATATATGGATTCCTTTATTAAGACGGAGACGTATCAGTAAGATAACAGAAAAGAAGGACGGGAGGTACTTTTTACAGCACCTTCCGTCCATTTACAGTCAACTTAAAGGTCGTTCCCAGTATCTCCGCCGACTTCCGGCAAAGCATCATTCTTCCCAGGAAAATCTCAAAATAATCATACATGGAACATATCTTTTCATCTACCTAAAGATTCAGGGCGATGACCGATCGATCCTTTTCAATCTTAAGTTTGGATTCTGTTACCGCATAATTCACACGGTCGTGGATATCAAAAGCGGCTCTCTCTTTTTCACGAACACGGCTTCTTCGCACATCCGTCTTATCAGCGATAATCAAAGCTGCGGATATTACATCCTCCGGACTTCCGGTGGACTCATCATGGTTGCCGATGGCCGATATAATCGTAATCCGGTCATCCGGCGGCGTCCATTGGAAGAGCCAAGACAGCTTTCCAGGTGCATATAATCCTTTACTTCGCCCCAATTTACCACAAATCCGGCTCCGTGGGAACAGAAGACCGAGCCGCTTGGGTTTGCCAAATCCGCATCCGGATCGTAGCCGGCTGCTTCGATGACCTCTTCCTCATTATGGTAGGGTCCATATCCATCTAGGGATGAAGCCGGTGCACGGCCGGTAAGTATCGCCTGTCCATCCTCCAGAACCGGTCCTTCAAAAACCGCAAACCGGCGTTCCAGATCCGTCATTGCACGTCCTACCATCTTGTCCGGTATCGTCAGATGAAATGCATAAAATGGCTCCAAAAGCATCGAATGTGCCTGCATCAGGCCATGACGGATAGCCCGGTAAACCGACTGACGTAAATCACCTCCATTCAAGGTATTCACAGGCAATTTTACTACCTGTTATGATACCATGAATGGCGGGGATTATAAAATTTTATCATCGGTTGATGAAATTCAGTACCACCACAAGCAGCAGCATATGAACTGGATAAAATGCATAACAAAGATACTGGAATGGTTTACTGTGGTAGCCTTGTCTGCCGCGGTACAGCCAGATGGGGATCAATGCCAAAAGCGCAAGCCCCTGCTGGCACAGTTCAAATTCCATGCCAAAGAGCTGAACCGGATACATCAGACCGCCCAGCAGTTCCACATTCAGCCAGTATAGGGCAGCCAGCTGTCCCAAGAAGCACCACCATTTCCGCCCATGTAGGAAATAGAACACAAATACCGTCAGAACACCAACCCCGTAGTAATCCACCATGCAAAGAGTTCCCAGTATCAGTCCTGCTGTCACGGCAATCACCGACACTAGCAGATAGACCCAGGTTATTCCTTTCTTCCGCACCTGTTCCATCAGATGGACACCTAAAAGGCCTAGAAGGAATGTCCAGAGCACATTCTGGTGAACCGGATAAAACCAGGTACCGCCGTACATCAAATCAAAGGGAATCTCCGAAAGCACTGCAAACAGCAGCATCCGAAGGATGTACTTTTTAAAGCTTCTGGTGTGGAAGTACCCCTCCACCGCCATAAAAGCGAAGATGGGAAAAGCCACTCTTCCGGCACAGGTAAGCCACTCCCTGGCAGGAAGAAGCGTCGCCCAAAGGTGATCCATCAGCATAAGCGTCATGGCGATAATGTGCAGGACAGCTGCAGTAAGTTCAAAGTTTTTTGAAGCAGATGAATCCATTCAGTTCTTGTTCCTTTCCTATTGCATTTCTATCGTATAATTATAGCTGTATGTGTGAACATAAAGCATATTGTCCTGAGGCACCAGAAGATCTGGCTGTTTTTTCAGCTCCAGGCTTGCAATAACCTCACCGGTGTGAAGGTTGAGCTGATAAAGATAATCCTTTTCCGAGGTAAAACCATACCCGCAGATAATAACATCCTTTTTTACAATAAAATTCATGGTGTTGCAGGTCTGATCCCCACTTCGCCAAAGAAGCTTGTTATTTTCCAGATCATAGGCAAACATAAAGCAGCTATCCGGCTGTGCGTAACCATTTGTCACACTGATGCCATAAAAGATATCATCCAGGAGGCAGGCATTATTGCCGTTGATATACCATTTATCCGTTGGATACTCCAGCACATACAGACAATTTCCGGAAATATTTTCATAAATATACAGCGCATCCCCGGACCAGATATACTGATATTCGTCATCATAGAAATTATTCCATTCCTTTCCGACCATAGGAAGGGATAACTGTTTGCTTTCATACCATTCGTTCGCAAAATCGATTCCATTTTCCTCTTCCGACACAATTTTTAACGTTAACGGTGAAACTGCATCTCCCTTCGGATGAATCTCCCCAACTCCGGATAAGTCAATGGTGATATACTTAGTTTCAGGAGCCGCATTTTCCCCTTCCCCTGCATCCTTATTTTGAATCAATACGGACTCCTCACCGGTCTCCCGGACACTTTCTGCAACACTTGACTCATTTTGCATCGTATAATCCATGTCCTTCTTGCCACAGCCAGCCAGGGTGAGCAAACAAGTCCACACAATCATAAAAGTTAGAAGTTTTTTCATATATATCCATTCCTCTCTGCTCAAAAAGATGTTATCACTTTGGATGAACTTTCTTCTGAGCCATTTCTATTTGAACACGTTGAGAAGTTACCTTAACTTATCTCTATATCAAAACATGCCCGGCAGTTTCGCCGCCAGGAATAATCCAGCACCAAATGAGATCAGATTGGCCACAAAGGAATACAGGATATAATATGCATCCTCCTTTTTCTTTTCTGATAGCCTCTTAAGAATTGTGCAATACAACACTGCCTCCAGAGCAAATACAATCAGCTCAAAAAGTACATAGAAAAATGTAAATGCAAGAGGACCGGAATTATAATTAATCACATTGAGCAGCACATTTAAGATAATCTGCGTAATAATGTTGACAACAGCCAGAATCAACAGCTGTTTTTTCTGTCTGAAACCAAACAGCAGCGCCACCATCATTTCGATTAAAATAGTAAGGACGATCCTTGCTCCAAGAGCCAGCATCCCCTGCCGGTAATTATACGAACGGTAAGCCTCAATCCGCTCATTGGTACTCAAATCATCATTGTATTCCACCGAACCGATATCCACACCATCCATATCCACTGTATAATACGTATCAAATGCATAACGAGCATAAATTCCACTGGATACAAAGGTTTCCGTTTCCGGATAATACAGAAGAATTTTAAAATCATCCGGCGGATAATAGGTCCATGCAAGCTCTTTGCTTTCACTTACCTTCCAGCTCCGCTGCAGAAAATAGTATCCATCCGGATCCTTGTAATTCACAAAGATCTCCCAGATACCAGGATCCATGTACTCTTTCTGGGCACTCTCCGTTCTTCCATCCCAGGTACTTGCCGGACCAGTAGATTTCTCCTTCGACAGCAAAGTTCCATAACAGAGCTCATCCCCCATATGCTCAAACTGAATCCGAACAGAGGCCTTTGGTCCCATATCGGCATTGACTGTCATCGGAAATGCTGAAACTGCCATTATCATACACAAAAGCATTATAAAAACAAGACTGTATTTTCTATTTTTCATACCAAAAGCCTCCCTTCAGATATTTTTATTCTGGTGAAGAATCTCATCGGCATTCTTGCTGCAAAATACTACATCCGATGGGAATCATCTTCCATCTTGTAAACAAACAGGCGGTTCATCCCCTCCTGCCATGGGTATTCAAATTCCAGACGATTCCCAATTCATCACATATTCTTTTTCTCTTGTGAATTCGTCCATCTCTTCACTCTGAATAGTAAATCCTTCTCGTTGATAAAAAGACATTGCCCTGACATTCTTCTGATATACCTTTAACTGTAATTTGTCTTTTTTATCCTTGATGTAATCCAACAACATTTTACCTATGCCACATGACTGCATTTCGTCAGAAACAAAAATACCTTCTATGTATTCATCACTTACTCCTATAAAGCCTTGAATCATTTTATCATCTTCATACACATAAACTTCCGCCTGTGGCAGCATTTCCTTCACGAATTCATAATTACTTATCCAGTATTGTTCGGAAATAAAAAAATGTGCCTTCAGATTGGTCTTCAACCATATGTCAGCAACTCTGTTTATATCTGCCTTCTGCAACTTTCTAATCATAACGATTATTCTCCATCCAACCTGATTATAACACGATTAACTCATTACGATTTACCTATCTGTACTCAACAATTTCTTCGAAAGGTTTCCTTGGTCTTTTAGCCGGAGCTTCATTGGCAAATCCAATCGCAACAATTCCTGTCAATTGGCTGTCTGTTCCGATAAAATCCATCAGCTCATTATAGGCAAAACAAGTATTGGCAATCCATAAGGTGCCCAATCCATATCCCGTTGCTGTCAGAATCATATTTTCAATCGCCGCACCTATGGACAGTGAATCACATATTTCAACAATTCGCTTTTCATTTTCAATGCTTGCAAATGGAGTATGCTGGTTGGTATTAAGCACTGCTATAAGGCATGGGGCCTCCTGCATGATTCTAACGGTATTCTCAGCATCCGGTATGGCAAATGCCCATTCCGGCATAAGTTCATGGGTCATTTTTTCTGAATTTATACCATGACGCATGACATCAACCAGTTTATCTTTTTCTTTCCCCTGATATACAATAAATTTCCAAGGCTGCCTGTTTTTAGCAGATGGTGCAAGGGAAGCACTGTATATGATCTCGTCAATTAACTTCCTTTCGATCTCATCTGGCTTATATTTTCTTATACTTCTTCTATTCTCAATTTCACGTATCATAGATTTCTCTCTCCTTTAGAACCTTGCCCTCAAGACTCATCTTCTCCTATGATTTCCAACCTATCCATCCCAACATGACATTTCAGGAAAAGCACCTCAACACCTGCTGCCTTTGCCTCGTGAAGTGCAGCGCCAAATTCGGGATGCGTTTCCGTATTCGGCCTGACTTCACTAATGCCTTCCATTTGAATCACAAATGCTATCAAACATTTATATCCTTGTCCGCACGCAGCTGCAAGTTCCTTTAAATGCTTAACTCCTCTTTCCGTCGGGGCATCTGGAAAATATCCAACTCCGTCTATCTCAAGGGTGCAGCCTTTGACTTCCATTAGATATTTTTGCTTTCCTTTTTCCATATAGAAATCCAGCCGGCTATTTCCAAAGGTATACTCTGGTTTAATAGAATCATACCCCTGTGTCATCAGCCATTCTTTTACCACTTTATTCGGTGCCTGAGAATCAATGTTAACCCATATCTTATTCTTCTTAACTGCAATCAAATCATAGCGAGTCTTTCGATTTGGATTCTTTTCTATGCAATCTTCCAAAATCACTTCCGCCCCCCGCAGCAGTAATTCACGACAACGTCCCGTATTCTTTACATGAACCGATTCTACCGCTTCCGAGCCATCAATCTTTACCCGCGCAATAAAACGATTGGGACGTTCTATGAAAATTGCTTTCACTATCTTATCATATTTCATGTGACGTTTCCTATTATATGTACTGAAACATTCATTTTACACGATTGGATTCACTGGCAGCGGCCTGTGCTTTGCAGTATAATAATCACAATCAATTCGAATAAAACTAAAAGCGGAGGCATCGCTTCCATGTTTGTCGGAACCTTTGCTACGATTGCCTTGGAAGTTATGGGACATCCGTTCGGTCTGGCAACCATCCTGGTTGCAGTTCCGGTTTCTTTCCTTACCCTGATCGTTGTCTCCTTACTGACCCAGAAAGAAAATCAGGCAGCTGCCTAAAAGATGGCCTTTACTGATAGAAAAGAATTTTATAGTAAAACCGATTGGTTCAGATGGGCTGCCGTACCAATGTACGGCAGCCCATCTGGCATCATTCTATCAGCCCTTTCGCTACCTCTTTCAGTTTCTTAGCCGACTCCACCAGCTTCTCCGCCTCTTCCCCACTCAATGCAATCGGTACATGCGTCTCCACACCCCCGATTCCCACGATCGCCGGCATACTCAGCGTGATATCTTCGATGCCGTACTCCCCGTGCATCATCGCAGACACCGGCAGAATCGAGCGCTCATTGCGGACGATACACTCGCAGATACGTTTTACCGACATCGCAATTCCGTAATACGTCGCCTGTTTTTTCGAAATAATCTCGTAAGCACTGTTTTTGACCTTCTCCGCGATCGCGTCCATCGCCGCATCGTGGTTAAAATGCCCGCGCATCTCGCAGAAATCGTTCAGCGGAATGCCCGATACATTCGTACTGCTCCACGCCGCGATCTCGCTGTCCCCGTGCTCACCGATGATAAACGAATGTACACTCCGGCTGTCCACACCCAGGTGTTCGCCCAGCGCATATTTAAGCCGTGCCGTGTCAAGCACCGTACCCGAACCGAGCACCCGGTTCTCCGGCAGCCCGCTCAGTTTCAATGCCACATACGTCAAAATATCTACCGGATTCGATACGATCAGCATAATCCCGCCAAAATCGCGTTTTACAATCTCCGGGATGATACTCTGATAAATTGCCGTATTCTTCTGCACCAGATCAAGCCGCGTCTCCCCCGGCTTCTGGTTCGCCCCCGCTGTGATAATGATGATCGCCGCGTCCGCCGCGTCGTCATACGTGCCCGCGTAGATCTTCATCTGCCCTGCAAACGGAATCCCGTGCGCGATATCCTTCGCCTCGCCGTCCGCCTTTTCCATATTTACATCTAACAGAACCAGCTCGGAAAATAACCGGCTCTGCATCAGTGTAAATGCCGTTGCTGAACCCACAAATCCGCACCCGATGACTGCCGCTTTTCTTGGATTTACCTCTCTGCTCATACGCTCATTTCTCCTTTTTTCTCCGGCTTATACTACATGTCCATGTTTCTAGCATCCGATCTCTGCATATGGACAAGCATACCTCTAGTCTCTCCTGCCATTCATATGTATTGTGCCGCTTACAAGAAGGAGTATACATGCTTTGGGACATTTTTTCAGTTGTTTAAACAACGAAAATAGAAACTACCACACTTTCTGTTTATTTAGAGAGCGCCTTCTCCGCCGCATCCAGCCCCTCATATCCATATGCCTTCACTTCCGCCTCCATCGTCAGAAGTGCCAGACTCTTTCCTTCCTTTTTCAGTTCATTGATAAACTGCCAGTACGTATGCAGAGTGCTGTCCGAGTAAGTCCGCAGTTCTCCAAGCAGGTACGTCTGGAAGGAAGTATCATACGGCGTATCTTCAGAACTGTAGAGAAGCCGGTTTCCAGACGCCAGCACCGGATATTTCGCCTGGTACTCTTCCATCCAGGCAAGCTGCTGTTTCACGATCGCATCACTCCACTGTTCGCCCGCCAGCGTCGGATCAATCAGAAAATGATGCAGTTTCTTAAACTGCTCCGGTGCGGTGCTCGCCATCATCCACGCATATTTCTCCATTACCAGATTGCGCCCCTGCTCATGGGCGCGGTCCATATCCGCCTGCACGCAGTCGATGAGTTCCTCTGTCCACGGTGCAAAATGGCTTCGTCGCATGATAAAAAATGTCTCCGGATCGTCCTGACAAGAAGCACGTCCGCCCTCGTTATTGACTTTCTGAAAATCTTCCCACTCCATCTGAATCAGTTTCTCTATTTTCTCCTGTTTCGTCATACGCTGTCCTCCCTTTCGCTTGCCAGATCCCTTCCAAATCAATTTCCTGCATCTTTTCTTTCAGTTACAGTCCATGCGCGTTCCCATTTTGATGTGTCTATCCGCGGCTTATCCTTCCATCACATGACATTTTTTCAGCTCCGGATCCTGAATCCGTTTCATGATCTCCCACGTATGCGCTTCCAGAAATGCATCCCGGCTGTCAGTCAGTCCCTGTTTTCGCAGTTCCCCAACCACCGCCTGACAGATTTCCTCGATCCGACCCACACGCGGATCTAACTGGTTTACATAAGGATTCCATCCCGGGGGAAACGGCGGCTTCCACATCTCGCTCGTATCTCCCATCACCGAAAGCTCCCGGATTTTTTCCGCCACCTCCGGCAGAATCTGAAAGTTTTCCATTCCCCGGAACATCCACTTATAGTAAGGCATATACGTCCGGTTTAGTAAATAGACCATCGAAATCGCCTGCCGCACAAATTCATCGAGCGCCAGCATCGCCGCAACCGTATCGCCCCGCCGCATACAGCGGCCATAATTATACTGTCCCGACTGCGCCATTTTCGCTGCCCGCGCCGCGATCTTCTTGATCCGGACATCCTCCGGATAATACTTCCGGATCGCCTCGCGGATCGCAGAAAATTCTCCCAGTCCATCCTCAAATACTGCCCCGCCCACGACTGCCGCCAGCTTATCTTCCGGCAGATGCAGCCAGCGCATCAGGCTCTTTGGCGGCTGTTCCATCCCGATAAAACGGCTGTAAAATGCCTCTATCTCAAACACACCGACACGTCCGCCGCCCCGCGCACTTGTGAGGCGTGCCGGAACACCTGCAAACTCCCCTGGCAAACGGTCATAGGCATCCTGAAGCGCATTTCCGTACTGGTTATAATCTTCCGCCGAAAACCACAGACAGAAACCCGCCCCGAAATCGTGATCCTGCGATATCGCATCGTCAAATCCCAGACATTCCGAACCTTCGCCCACCAGTCCCGCCGCCAATCGCGGCAGAAGCTCTGGAAAATCCCGCTCCAGCATCGGACGCCCGACTTCTTCATAATATCGTTTTGCCAGTTCTAGTCCCTGCATCTAATCCCCCTACCTGATTTTATGGTTTTTTCTATTTCTACGTTTTCTCTATTTTCAGTATCTTTTTTTCATGCGCGTTTCTTGCACGCTTTTTATCAAATCTTCCATCTGAAAACTTTTCAAAAAACGCTTTTTTCTTGTCCTGTCTCAGAATTTCGCATCCTTGAACTGACAGCTCGCACAGTGGCTCGGGTTTCCGCCCTTGTCTTCCTTCTTGTCTGCAGCTCCGGTAATGCCTTTTTCTTCCTTTTCTTTTTTGATCATCTCCAGATTCTGGCGGATCACCGCGCACGCATCGCTCTCGCCAAACCGGGACTGCGTTACCATCAGCGCTTTTTCCAGCAGCCCGATCGCCTGATCATAATTGCCGCGCCGCCATGCCAGCTCCCCGGCTGCTGCCAGCGCCGAACCAAAGTGTCCCGACTGCACGCCCTCCGGGGACGCATAAAAGGTCAGGCTTTCCTTTAACTCCTCGTCTGCCTCATCCAGCCGTCCCAGCGCCATCAAGGATAGCGCCCGGTTGACATGGGTCGTTGCCACCTCCGCCTCGCTGTTCTCCATCTTTTTAATTAGTTCCAGCGCCTTATCCAGCGATTCCAGCGCCTTTTCATGTTCCTCCTGTTCCTGATAAATCTGGCTGATATTATTGTAGAGACTTGCCATCTCATAGCCATCCGTTTTTCCAAGATTCTTAAAAATCGCTTCCGCCTCCCGGTACTGGGAAAGCGCTTTCTCCACATCTCCTGCCATCCGGCGCGCGGTTGCCGCATTTAAAAGTGTCGTTCCATGGTGGATCGAACCATCCAGTCCCATCCCCGCAATCAGGGACAGCGCCATATCCGCCATATCGACTGCCTGTGCAACCCGTCCGGTATTCCGGTAGAGTCCTTCCATCTCATTGCACATCATCAGGCAAAGGCTTTTGTTCCCTGAATCCAGCCCTTCCTTCATCCAGCCCATCATTTTCTCTTCCGCTTCGTCCAGTTTTCCCTGCGCATAAAGGCGATCCAGTTCCTGAAACATCTGCTGTGTATCCATTTTTATCCCTCTTTCTTTCCCTTCTTTATTCTTGTTTCTGTTATTTTTTTCATTAATGTGCCTTGGCACCTTTGACACAAAAAGAGATACCGCAAAACCTTTTTCCCATCCCTCTGCTCCCCATCTTCTTATTTCTGACAGGTCAGTGCACGGATTCTGTGGTTTTGCGGTATCCACTATCTGTTCTCAAACCTTGTAAAATCTATCTCTTTCTCAATAATGCTTTCTATGCCGCCATGCAGCACCCGCATTCGGATCGCGTTTCATTTCAACGATCCGGCTTTTACAAATCCTGTATTCATCAAACGAAGCAGCTTCCGATCGCCGCATCACCCCATCGGCGAATATCCAAACGTATTTACCAGCGCATCAATCTTCTTTCCTGCCTTGCAGAGCGGGCAGTCACGGTAATCTGAATACGTATAATCCGGTAAATCCTTCTTGCCAAAGACTGACTTGATCGGCACACCATCCAGCGAATCCATCGCACTGAAAATCGCCGATGCGCCCTGTAAGATACCACCGTAATACTGGATGCTCTCAACTGCCTTATTTAAGGTACGTCCCGTCGTCACGGATGCCATCAGGATCATCACATGTTTATCGCGGATCATCGGAATCAGGTTGTCACGGAAAATGATCTGGCTGTTGTTGTTAAACTCCGGGCTGATTACATAGATAGATTTGTGCGCGTTCGTCGAGAGAAAACCGCCCTTTGCCAGCTCCTCCGCCAGAAAAGCACCGATAACTTCCGTGCCCTCCATGCAGACAATCGTGTCGATCACGGTGTCATACAGATACATGCCAACCAGCGCCTGTGCAACTTCCTCCGCCTCTTTCGTTCTCGCTTTCAGGGTCGTCACATCAATGTAATAATTGATATGTGCATGGTTTGTTGCGAAATGTCCTGGCCGAATCTTTAACGGTACTGTCGCTCCAGTTGTGTAGATCTTTGTATAACTTTTCTCCATAAAAACGCCCCCTTCTCCATCTAAATAGGTGTTCATAAATGTTTGAAACTGCTTCTAAAAGTTCCATGTTCACAGTCACTTCCATCCATGGATTGATACCCTTATTATACTAGAAAATGTGGCGTTTAACAAGATAAAATCTGTCATCATATGTATATTTTTTTATTTTTCTGTCTTTTCTCCAGGCATTTTTTTCTCACAAACAGAACACACACCCGATACTAAGACTGTGAACTACTCGGTAACTAAGTTACCAGAGCATCTGAAATCTGGCGGGATACCG
>OKRX01000257.1_pt1 | contig 42466 bp, 35 predicted proteins | sample 1601241 | NCBI WGS metagenome assembly OKRX01 (sample SAMEA3541500, study PRJEB24748) | human gut metagenome | biome: human gut; feature: human-associated habitat; material: faeces | place: China | collected 2012
AAGTTACAAACTGTAAGAGAATTAAGTCTTAAATTTATTTAGTGGACACTAGTGATCTGATTATTTAAAATCTATCAGAGCACAAAAATGTCCCCAACTAAAATTTGCTCTATATTTTGATGACGGAAATCGTACAAATCACAAATTAGAGTATCTTTTGAATCGTTATAAAAATAGTGCATTTAAGAGACGTCTTTATAAGATTCTATTTAGATTACATTTGTTACATTAAGAAAAGACTTAATTATGAACATACTAATAGTAAACCAACCACCATTTAATCGTGGTGACGAATCTGCTCACAAGGGGCTTATACGTACATTGCTGAAGCGTTTTCCGGATGCTAAAATTAAAGTTATGCACGAGGCTTGTCTTTCAGAGTCATATAGACAATATGCAGTAAGGGATAAGCGTGTTGAATATTTTAGCGAAGTTGAAGGATGTATAAAATTTCCACGTTTTCGCAATTATGACGTATTTACAAATCATACATGGTTATGGAAATGGCATCCTACTTACCGAAGGATGGAGCGTATATATAAGTGGGCAGATATCGTAGTTTGTGCTCCTGGCGGTATATGCATGGGAGGCTTCCAAGATTGGAATCATCTCTATCATCTTCGTTTGGCACAACTGTTTAAACGCCCTTTGGCATACTATGGTCGTTCTTTCGGACCTTTCCCAACTGAAACTGAGCGCAATCGTCAGTTTAAGAAGATAAGTCTTGATATGCTGCATTATTTCGGATATCTATCTATTCGTGACCATAAAACAGAATTGTTGGCAGATGAGTTGAAAATTCCATATATTTCTACTATCGATTCTGCTTTCTTGGATTCCCCAAAGGTAGAGATTTCTTATGAGTTAAAATCAGTTGTTGGTGATAAGCCTTATATGGTTTTTGTACCTAACTATTTGCTTTGGCATTATGCTTACAAAGGAAGAATTAGTCATGAGACAGTTATCAATTTCTATTGTAAAGTAATGGATGAGATATGGGCAGCCAATCCTGAATTGAATATATTGATGTTGCCTCAGCTGTTCTGTGGAAGGGAATATGCTTTAAATGATGTTGAATTATTCCGTGACTTAGCTAAAGCTAAAAATGATAGCCGCATCATCATTACTGCAGACTGCTATAGCAGCGATATTCAGCAAACACTTATCAGTAAAGCAAAATATGTGATAGGAGCTCGTTATCATTCTATCGTCTTTGCTTTCAATCAAGGCGTCCCTTGCATTGCTTTAAGTTATGAACATAAGATGGCTGGTTTGCTTGAAACATTGGGTAAGATTGAATGGTGTATAGAGTTTAGTAAAACTCTGGATTCAGAAGAGAACCAAGAAAAATGTTTAGAGCAAATTAGAAAGTTGATACCTTCATTGAAGCCAGACCCTGTTGCACAGAAGAAAGCTAAACTTATTGCACAAAAAGGTATGGATAAATTTGTTGAGTTCGTTCAAAAAACTCTGGCAACTAAATAATGAAAGCATATAACACTTCTGTCAATTATCTGAAAGCATTAGGAATATCCCTTATGGTGTTAGGGCATACAAGGGTAAATCCACAGGTTATTGCTTTTATTTATATGTTTCATATGCCCCTTTTCTTTATCGCTTCAGGTTATTGCTTTAAAGAAAAATATCTGTCAACTCCTCGAAAATACATATATAATAAGGTGAAGGGTATCTATTGGCCGTATGTGAAATGGAGCTTACTATTCCTGTTGCTGCACAATGTATGCTTCAACCTGCATCTTTATAGCGATCAATATGGTTGGAAGGAATATGTGTCTCATCTCTATGCTCCCTCGGAGTTTTTAAGCCTTGCTACATCTATCATATTCAAGATGCAGGGACATGAGCAACTTCTTGGTGGCTATTGGTTTATGAATGCTTTGTTTTTCGGATCTCTCATTGTATGGCTTGTGATTCGATATGTAAAGCAACCGCTATGTGGGGGGGCAATTTTGATAGTTATATGTACTGTTTTAAATAAAACGTGCTGGCAGATTCCATTCATCAATATCTCATCGCAAGCCTTTGCCGCAGGTTTATTGATATATATCGGCTATAGTCTGGCAAAGTATAGGATAAAGCCTTTCAACTATTGGCAAATAGCTTTGTCGCTATCAATAACATTAATAGGCTCCTTTGTTTGGAATATGGCTATGGATCAGAATTCATATAGCAACAAGCGGTTTATTCCATATATTATAACCGCAGTACTTGCTTCATGGAGTTTCTATTCTTTGTTTGATAAGATGAAATCTTCTCAAGGGAAATGTACAAAAGCCTTAGATTTTATAGGAAAAAACACTCTTACGATTCTTACATGGCATTTCCTTGCTTTCAAACTGGTTTCATTAGTAATTATAAGTATCTATGATTTACCTATTGCTCGGCTTGCAGAATTTCCTGTTATCACAGAATATTCGCAACAGGGATGGTGGATTGCTTACTTCATTGTAGCAATGATAGTGACATGTGGAATTGCAAATTGTAATAAGCAGATTAAAAACAATTGGTTAAAACTATAATTTAAATATGGTAAAATATACATTTCTTCTCCCTGCCTATAAGCCCGACTTCTTCGAGGAGGCATTGAGAAGTATCAAGGATCAGACTTATTCAGATTTCAAGGTGTTGGTATCAGATGATTGCTCACCGCATGATTTAAAGTCTATATATAATAAGGTGTGTGGGGATGATGCTCGATTCTCATATCGACGTAATGAGGTGAATATGGGAAGCAAGAGCCTTGTGTCCCATTGGAATCTACTGGTGGATATGTGTGATACTGAGTATCTGATTCTTGCCAGTGATGATGATGTTTATGAGCCAACATTCTTGGAAGAGGTGGATAAATTAGCAAGTAAGTATCCTGAGGTCGATTTGATAAGGGCAAGATGTAAGATGGTAAATGAAAGCCGTAATTTTGCTTTTTATGATGGTATTTATCAAGAGCTTACAGACTCTTTAGAGTTTGTACACTTGATGTATTTGCATAATTCCATCAAGTGTATTGCAAATTACACATTCCGTTTAGATGCTCTTAAAGCAATAGGAGGCTTTATTGACTTTCCATTGGCGTGGTTCAGTGATAGGGCTACTGTCATGAAGTTGAGTGCCCATGGTGTGGCAAATACTAAAGATGTGCTGTTCTCCTTTAGAATATCTGATGTAAACATAACATTTGGCAAAAATGATGAAAAGAAGGCTTATACAAAAGAATATGCAACACAACTTTATGATCAATGGTTTAAGGACTTTATGGAAACATTTGAGAAAAAAGAAGAATCGTTAAACGCTTATCAAAGAGGATTGTATTTTTCTGCAATTGGAGAACATAATAAACTAATTAAGGATGAGACCGTACGATATTTACCAAATTTGTCATTTAGACATTTTTGGGAATATCTAAAAAAAATAGATGCACGATTGTTTAAATTCTATTGTCTATTAGTATATATAAAAACTAAAATCAAAGGTTAGATAAGCCTCAGATGGAATATTATTATTAAAGAATATGGCAAGATAAATAAGAGGGGCAACTGGCCATAAACAAAACAAAAAATCCCCAGTTTGATTTATTATGGAAAAACAAAATTCCAAATTGTAGATCAAGCTCAAGAGGGCTTGGTCTAAGAAGACAGTTGCATGGAAAATGCAGCTTGTAGCTAATGTAGTAGCTCTTACTTTTGATGTTGTATGCCTGTGTATTACAGGCGACGTATCAAGTCTTGTTTCTGTTTGTTCTGATGTTTATGCATTAGGATAGCAGGCAAGAGACTTTCTTTCAACTGTTACGGAGGCTACATGAGTCATCGAAAGAAAATTATTTCTTCCCTGGGGTGAGAGTCCCCAGGGCTTTAGTTTTTCTCCTTTAATATTTTTTATGTCAGAATTTACTTTACAACAAGTCTATACCGCCTATCGCCGACTGAAGAATCATTTCTATTTCGACAATAGCAATCTTCCCATGAGGATGAAAATCGCAGAGTTTGAGGAAGAACTCGACTTTGCTCCATCCCCTCGTGGCTCAAAGAAAAAACGGAGTAAGAATCCGAAAAAAGAAATAGAAAAATTGCTTCAGCCTTTGGTGAATATTTTAAATTCTCTTTATGGTTCAATGTCGGATGACGGTAAAATCGTTTTGGATTTTGATGCCAATGAAGAGATGAAGAAATTGCATGATATCACCTGTTATCCTATCCCAAAGGAATTGAAAAATGATGATGAAAATGACAGTAGTTATCATTTCATTACCAACAAGCCTTCCTTTGACAAAATTATCGTAGATAAATGCAATTTCATGATAGATGCACCTATTTTCATCCATATCATCAGTGTGCTTTGGATAGAAATTGTTGGTACTAAACTTTATCCTCACATTAGTAAAGAAAACTATGCGTATGATTTGAATGTGGCAGAAGATGAGTTGTCAAAGACATATAGCATTAAGGATGGCATCATGCTTTTTAAACCTTACTTTATTGGCTATCAAAAATGGAGAGACAATGCGTTGGATGAGGCTAAACGATTGTTGGATACTGGTCACGATGTGACTCTCTTGAGCTTGGATGTCAAGAGATACTATTATTCTGTCAGGTTGAATGTTTCATCTATTACCAAGGAGGTTTGTAATCTTGATGATGTAAATGATGATGAGTTGCGAAAGGTGATGTTTATGAATAATCTTTTGCAGTTGATTCATGGCGAATACCAAAGCAAAATCGAGACTTATCTTGATGAAGAATGTAAATCTTCAGCTAAAAACAATGAGGCGCAAGAGTATGTGCTTCCTGTTGGATTGTTATCGTCCGGGCTTCTTGCCAATTACTATTTGTCAAAATTTGACAAGCAAGTTGTCAAGTCTATAGCACCATCATTTTATGGGCGTTATGTAGATGACTTGATTTTTGTCTTTAGCAATAGGGAGGTAGAAGTAAAACAGATGGAAGCCAGCAACCCTGTCGATGAATTTCTCAAGAGGTACTTCTGTTCTACTGATGTCTTGGTGGATATTCCTGCGACCAAATCTAAGGAAAAGGCTTATGCTGTGAATGTGACAGGGAAAGAATTAGGTAAGACAATTAAAACCCAGATTGATAAAGAGGATTATTCTGCATTGGGTAATCTTCGGGTGCAAACCAAGAAGGTGATTCTTGAATACTTTGACCATAAAGGTTCTCATGCGGCGATAGACATCTTTTTACGCAATCTCAAAAAGAACAGAAGCGAGTATCGTTTCCTTCCTGATGAAGAGACTATAACGGAAGAGTTCGACAATGAGGCATACCAACTTCTCTATGATGATTCTGTCAACAAGATTAGAAGCATGAAGGATTTTAAGGAGGATAAATATGGGGCGGCTAAGTATCTGGCAAAACAAATCTATCTTTCCATGTTGAATGACAAAGATAATGAAATCGAAATAAAGGAAACAAAGAAAAAGGTGACTTCTCAGCTTTTAACCTTCTTTTCTGGTAAGAACGCCATCTATATGTATCCTCTATGGGAAAGAGTGGCTACGTATTTCGTATTGAATCATGATGAGGATTCTTTGTTGAGATTTTATGCCCGAGTCCATCGTACCATCGAGCAAGTATATTGGGAGGAAACGAAAAGTCAAGAACTTCAAAAAGTATTGGAGAAAATATTGCAGTTAGCCATCGCTATGCCTATGGCTCTGTGTCCCAAAAAGATAACGGCAAAGTTTAAAGAGAAAGCTGATGAACTACGTGATGTGGCTATACAAATTAGATGTGCCAATATGTTCCGCAACAACTATGTGGGATTGATGGGAATCAATCTGACAGATGCCCTCTATGACGAAGATGCTGATTTGACAGATGATAATGTGTTTAATTTGAAAGATTTAAAGTTAAACGAGGGACTTTGTTGGATGTCACCAAAGTTTATTCATTTTGAGACGCTGAATATGTTGGAAGTCTATGGGATGGTCAATGGCCGCAAATCTAATTCTGATAAGAAAAAATCAGGAAAGAATGGCAAAACTTCTAAGAATGAATTGTGGGATAATTACGTTAAATATGGAAGTTCTTGGTTGAGCTTGTTAGATGGAAATTGCGATAAAGATAACCATGAAGGGCATCAAGTCTTGGTTAAAGACGTTTCTCAATGCATAGAAGTGAACGATAGTAAGTATGTGGATGTGCATAGTGAACCAGATAAAGACATCGCCATTGTCAACAAAAAGATTGAGACTAACCATTTTATGAATATCGTAAAATACCACAAGCCTCTCCATACGCTATCAAGAAAGCAAGAATTGGTGAAAATCATCAATGATACCATAGAGCAGGGTGCTGAGATGTTGGTAATGCCTGAGTTGACAGTACCTTTTGGCTGGTTGCCATTCTTGGTAGAAAGAGCGAAACAATCCAATATTGCCATCGTGACTGGTTTGGAGTATTGTTTGGATGCCTCCAAAAATCAAATAGCCAACTATGTTGCTACGATATTGCCTTTCAGAGATCGATACGTGAAGTCTTGCTTTACGAAATTGCGTGAGAAAAATTTCTATTCACCAAAGGAAGGATTGCTGTTAGAAGCGTATCGCTACCAGTTCAATAAAGAGAATAAGACGCCTGTTTATAATCTGTTCCATTGGAGAAAGTGTTATTTTTCGGTGTTCAACTGCTTTGAGTTAGCTGATATTACAAGCAGAGCGAAATTCAAGTCCAAGGTGGATTTTATCATTGCGGTAGAATACAACAAGGATGTTCCTTATTTCTCAGACGTTGTAGGCTCATGGGCAAGGGATATTCATTGTTTCATTGTTCAAGTAAATTCATCAGATTATGGCGATTCAAAAATCATCATGCCATCCAAGACCGAGGAGAAAACCTTGGTACATGTCAAGGGTGGAAGTAATACTGTTGTTTTGACAGGTAGGTTGCCAATTACCTCTTTGCGTGATTTTCAACTTGCATCTTACGGGGAGCAAATCAATGATAAGAGATTTAAATTTACACCTCCTGGTTTTGACCATGACAGTGCCTTACAAAGGCACAATGACGAGGTAATGTCACTTGAAGAATAAATGTATATGAATAATATAAAGATATCTATCATCGTTCCTGTTTATAATGTGGAACAATATATTAAGGAGTGTTTTGACTCTATAGCAGCACAGACCTACAAGGGTGAGATAGAATGCATCTTTGTGGATGACTGTGGACAGGATAACAGCGTGGCTGTATTGGTAAAGTTGATTGCTGAATACAATGGTCCTATACAGTTTAGTATTGTTCATCATGAGCATAACAAAGGGTTATCTGGAGCAAGAAATACGGGTATTCGGCAAGCAAAGGGTGATTATTTGTATTTCTTAGATAGTGACGATACTATAACACCTGATTGTATTGAGAAACTTGTAGCCTTGGCTGAGAAATATCCTGGAGTGGAGATGGTGCAGGGAAGCACAAAGAGTCATCGCAGTTGGTTATCATTACAAGATAAACAGCTTCCTTGTTATTCATCCGATAGGCATTGGATTATGCAGGCGATGTTAGCAAGATATATCATTCCACTCACGTCTTGGAATAAAATGATAATAAAGCCATTAGTTATAAATGAAAACTTGTTTTTTGAAGAGGGTCTCGTGCATGAAGATGAGATGTGGAATTTCATTTTAGCAAAACATATACGTACGATTGCCTTTTGTTTTGAGGATACTTACATATATAGAGAGAATCCCAATGGAATAATGCATGGGGTGAATTCCTTGCAATATCATTTGAATTATAAAGATTTAGTAGAACGTATTTCTCGTAATATTTCTCGTCCATATTCTGCAATGCAAATTGAATGCCTTGACTCTATCCTTCAAGAACATATTGGCTATTTGAATGAAGATGATTATTTAAAATCAATTCCAATTAATCTATACATTGTAAAAGGGTTCTTGGCTGTAAGGCGCAAAGCTACTCATTCTTCTTGTAAGTCGTTAATGGGATTATTTAGTAGAATCTTATATCGTTTACTATATTTTTTTATAGATAATAATAGAATTCTCAACAAAATATGATATCAATAATATTAAATGTCTATAATGGCGAAAAGTATATAAAGCGTTGTGTTGAGTCAGTTCTCGCTCAAACTTATCAGAATTTTGAATTGTTGATAATTGATGACGGAAGTACCGATTCAACGGCAAAAATTATAGATAGTTACCCCCCCCACTGTCAATGTAAAAGTGTTTCATACAGAAAATAAAGGCCTCAGCGGTTCACGTCGTTATGGTCTGAGTAAAGTCAGTGGTGAATATTTAATCTTTATAGATTGTGATGATTGGGTAGAGCCGAATTGGTTAGAAAGTCTAATTAGTAATTTGCAAAAACAGAATGCAGATTTGGCTATCTGTAATTATTTTGAAGATTATTCGGGACATAGCAGTCATATTGAAGTTTGTAAACGAGAGCAAATTAGCGATTATGTGAGTGACTTGATGCATGGCCGTACATGGTGTGTTGTATGGAATAAATTGGTTAAAACAGAAATCATTCGCAAGAATGGCATCGATTTCTTTGAGCATTTGCGGTATTGGGAAGATGTGCCATTTTCTGTTTCCTATGCCTTATATTGCAACAGAATAGCTTTTGTACAACAACCTCTATACCATTATGTCAAAACTAACGAGGAATCACTTACGGCAACAGACAAGCATCAAATATCGTTCAATGAATGCAGAGTGAAGGCTGTAAGAATGATAGAGAAACATTTAAAGCTTTCAGGAAAGTCGCAAATATATGAAAGTGATCTGTTATGGCTTAAATTTTGGATTAAAAATGAATTCATACTTCATACAGTCTCAAAGGAAAGAGTAGAGCTATGGCGAATCTCTTTCCCTGAAATGAATAAAGTTTGGAGAAAATTTACAGGAAAATTTATTCTGAAATATTGGGCATTGGAACATGGTATAAATTGGTATGTCTTGCTTAATGGGAAATATTGGCAGTTCAGACATCAGATAAAAGCTATATTAAAACTTAATAGAAAGAGATAATACTTAAGCAAAGTGAATAATAATATTAAGATAAGTGTTGTAATGCCAGTATATAATGCTGAGCAATATATAGATAAAGCAATATCTTCCATACAACAGCAAACATTTAAGCATTATGAACTCATATTAGTTGATGATGGTTCACAAGACAATTCGTTGGCTATATGCAATAGTTATGCACAGAAAGATAAAAGAATTAAAGTCTTTCATCAGCAAAATCAAGGAGTTTCTGCGGCAAGGCTAAAGGGATTTGAGGAAATGCAAGGTGAATATTTTATTTCTTATGACCCCGATGATTGGATGGAATCCTCTTATTTGGATGAATTATGGAAGTGTGCTAAAGCAAACGACTCTGATATTATATATTGTAATTATGATATGGTGTATTCCGACAAGACTGTAAAGGTTATATTTCCTCTGCCGGATTTGGATAAAGTAACTTACTTGAAGGCGCAGATGGTTGGTGGAATGTGGGGTGTATATTGGAATAAACTGATTCGTTCTTCTTTGATGAGAGAACATCACATAAAACCTATTGTGGGCTTGACGATATGGGATGATTTTATTGTGGTCAATTCTTGTGCATTATATGCTGAGAAAATTAGCTATTGCGATAAGATACTTTATCATTACAATCAACAGAATTTAAATTCAGTCACTAAGGTTAACAATGAAAAGAAATATCTTGATGTTATAGATATTGTTGCCGCTTTTGAACATGAAATTATAAAATCAGGTTTATTGAAGCCTCTCAATGAGGCCTTGTTGGAATTAAAATTAATAGCTAAAGAATACTTGTTAAAGCCTCCTTTTAGAAATTTTGAAACATGGAGACAAGTATTTCCTGAAAGTAATGAGTATGCTATTCAATTCGCTAAAGAAAAAGAAAAACAGAAGGTATTGTCTTATGTTATAAAAAGACAAGATATAACGGCATTGTTTTTTAGTATTTATTTCAATTACAAGGAAAAAATTGAAAGACATATAAAAAGTTTTTTATCATGCAAGTGATAGCCCTTAATGACGATATACAAAGCGGTACTGTATTTTCATGATTTCATGAATACCATCGTGTGATAGATGAAAAGTGATTTTTAAGTAAACTAAAAAATGGAAAATAGAGATTCTACGATAGATATAGCCAAAGGCATATGTATTTTTTTGATGGTATTGGGACATACGTATTTTTATTCTTGGTTCAATGATAGAGTATATCTGTTCCATATGCCTTTCTTCTTTTTTGTTTCTGGTTTTTTCTTCTCTACTAAGAAAAACTTGAAAGATTTTGTATTAAATAAGACAAAAAGATTATTGCTTCCAATGCTTATTTATTGGGCTTTTGGTATGTTGTTGACGTTGCCAATTGCATTGCGAAATGGAAATTTGCCAGGATTGCAGATAGGTGCATTATGGTTCTTATTGTCCTTATGGACTATATTTCTTTTGTCCTATTTAATATCTAAATTTGCAGAAGGATATATCTCTAAACTATTGTTAGGATTCGTGTTACTGGCGGTTGCTTATGGCTTGAAAGCTAATAATATTCAAATGCCTTGTCATTTTGTGCAATCTCTATTTATGCTTCCGATATTTCTACTCGGTATGATTTTCTATCAAAGTAAAATTCACCTGATAAAAGATGAGAGTTATGAAGCAAATAGGAGTTTATATCAGCTATTCTTTTACAAAAGAAAGTATTATCTGCTTATCGGGGTGTTTGGATTAGTGATATTAGCTATTGGCAACTTAGATTACCTCAATGTTGAGAAACTGATAGTTCCTAATCCATTTTCTCTATTCGTTGGTGCATTTTCTGGAATATTCTTGATATTGGCAATTTCAAGAATTTGTTGTCGATTATTCCCTAAGATAACTAAATCCCTAAGTAATTTAGGAAAAAAGTCATTGCATGTCTTGGGCTTTCATTTTGCTATATTAGAAATATTGTATTTCTTAGTAATAGCTTTGGGTATTCGTATGGAAAAGTGGTTAGGGTTAGATGTACACACAGGATTAGAGATTAAACAAGATATGCCTTTATTAGCTTTCTTGTTAGCGATAGTAGCAACTTGTATTAGTTATTGTTTAGGGCAATTTTTTGAAAAAACTTGCCCAAGTTTGTGGAGTAATAAGAGAACATAATATGGAAATAACAGTTTTAATGCCGATATACAATGCAGAGCGATTTCTGCATGAGTCGATAGACTCTCTTTTGGCTCAGACAAGCAATGACTGGAAATTGATTTGTATTGATGATGGTTCAACGGATTCTTCAAAAGCTATTGTTGAGGAATATTGCAAGAAGGATTCTCGTATCAAGTTAATTTGCCAGGAGAATGCAGGACCAGCTGTGGCCCGTGCCCGTGCTATAGAAATTGCTGATACAGAATATGTATCAATTCTTGACAGTGATGATGCGTATGCTCCAGATTATGTGGAGAAGATGCTGGCAAGAGCGGAAGAAACTAATGCTTATAGTATTGTACCTGATGTGGAGTTTGGATATGGCAACACCCAAAAGCTTCCCAATATGTTTGTACAGCATCATCTGTCGGCTGATTTAGTTGTAGAAGATGGTAAGAAAGCTTTTGCAATGACACTGCCATGGCAACTTCATGGTTGGCAGATGATAAGAACTTCATTGGCAAAGAAATACTATACAGTTCAACAGGCATCATACAGCAAATTTAATTCTGATGAGTATATTACACGCTTATTGTATTTAAAGAGCAACAAAGTAGCTTTATGTTCTGCTTGCTATCAATATCGTATTGATCCGAACTCTATCACGAGGAAACCGTCATTAAAAATGATGGATTATTTAGTAACTAATGAAAAGTTGCTTTGGCTTGCAGAATATGAGCATTTGGATAAAGAAGTTGTATTGAATATCTATAACGATTACTATGTAACTTGTCGGGATATGAAAAAAAATCGTATTCTACAATTAGACAAAAAGGATCAAGCTGTAGCATATAAACTGTTGAATGACAGTTTGCTTAAGTTTAAAAAGAATTTTAAATGGAGATATCTGAAAGGGGCATCGGTCAGAACAAAGATTAAGTTTGGATTATTTTTGATGAGTATCAGAAGCTCTTTAGTTGGGGGGGCACGTTCTTCTTATTATGCAAGTAAAGAAATCCTGCGTCATCTGGCTATACGCAACAAGCAGGTTACAATTATAAGTAATAACTGTTGGGGAGGCTTTATGTATCAGTCTTGTAGGATAAAGTATAATTCTCCTTTTATAGGTTTATATATGTATGCTCCAGAATATATAGCTTTGCTCCGTAATTTGAAGTATAATTTATCCCAACCTCTTAGATTTATCAAACATGAACAATCAAAATACAAGAATATAGTTCCAACTCAATATATTTTAGGAGTATTAGGAGATACAGGTATCGAAATTGTATTTATGCATTATCATTTGGAGGAGGAGGCGCTTGAAAAATGGAATCGCCGAATGAGACGTGTAAATTGGAACAATATGATAGTTAAGTTCTCTGATACAGATTTCGGGTGCTCTGATAATTTGATAGAAGAATTTGATAAAATGCCATTTGAACATAAGGTATGTTTTACAGCTAAGAAACATCCGAAGTGTAATTCTGTAATATATATGCCAGAATTTAAGGATCAGCCATTTGTTCTTTATGAGTGGGCATATAGTTATAAATATTACGATTTTGTGAAAGAGGCAAATAAAATTCAATAATGAAGAAAGTTTCAATAGTTACACCTGTATATAAGGTGGAAAAATATATAGGAGACTGCATACAGTCTGTTATTAATCAAACTTATCCATCCATCGAGTTTGTGCTTGTTGATGACTGTGGCGGTGATAAGAGTGTGGATATTATCAATGATTTTATCTCAAGCACTCATAAGGAAGGATTAGAAATCAAACTTATCCATCATGAGCATAATCAGGGGGTTGCTGCTGCTCGTAGTCATGCGATGCAAGCTGCGACAGGTGATTATATATTCTGTTTAGATAGTGATGATATGCTAAAACCTGAATGTATAGATCACTTGGTGAAGCGTTTGGAAGAAACTAATGCAGATTTTGTCGTCTGTGATCATTATTCGGATAAAGAAAACGAAGGTCTTGGGGGACATTTATGTACGCCAGTTGATGTTCTTGAAGGTAATGAGGCATGTATTCATGCTTTAGCCGAATGTTGGTTTAATGTAGCTCCCTGGTGTAAGCTATTAAAACGGTCATTTATAGAACAATATCAATTATATTTCTGTGATGGAATTCTTAATGAAGATGCACCATGGACTTTTCAATTGTGCTTAAATGCAAGTAAAATAGCGTTTTTAGCTGAGGAATTATATTATTATAGGTATAATGGACATTCTATCATGTCGGATTCAAAGAAGCGACTTATCAATGAATCAAATATGATTGCCCTTCAAATTTTTCATGATGAAATTGTGAAACGACCTGATTTGTGGGAGAACAAAGATATTTATATACTCTTTATGCGACAAATTGTGATTTATTATACAATGTCTGCTAAACAGTTCGGTTTTTGGTTCTATATGAAACGATTTTCTGGTATAAAGCAATTGAAATATGAAAGTTCTTGGTTTGAAAAGTCTGATATTCCAACCTCATATAAAATATGGAATAAATCTTTCAGATCGCCTAAAATTATTAGTGGAATATTTACATATTTCTTAATATGGATTCAACAACTAAAACATTAATGAAAGTTGCATTTTATCTGCCCAATAAGGGCTTGAAAAATATAGATTGCCGTGATTTGGAACATGGTAATCCAGGCATTGGTGGTACAGAATATATCATCCAAGCTACCGCTCATTATATTCAGAAGCTGCATCCCCAGCATGTAGAAATAGTTGTGGGAGCTAATGAGATAGAATTGATTTCACCAGATTTACATGTGGTTAAAATTGCAGATATTAAAGATTTGGTAAATCAGACAAATCCGGATTATTTGCTCTTGAAGTATGAGCCTTCATGGTATGAGGAAGCTCGTAATGCCATATCTGGTACTTCAACGAAGTTGTTAATTTGGGCTCATAACTTTATTCCAAGAAAACAGTTAACTACTTTAGCTAAAGATGTTAAGGTTGAACGAATCATCTGCGTGAGCCGAGAGCAGCTGAATATGTATCGGGATCATAAAGCTTTCTTAAAGTCTTCTTATATATATAATGGTATGCCAGTAAAGTATATGAAGGCTCTTAAAGCAGGATTACCGCCCATTTCTAAACGTCCACATGAAGTTACTTATATAGGAAGTATTGTTGATTACAAAGGTTTTCATTTGTTAGCGAAGGCATGGCCCGAAGTATTAAAGGCTGTTCCTGATGCAAAACTCAATGTAATTGGATCAGGTAAACTGTATGACCGAAATGCTAAGTTAGGTAGATATGGCATTGCTGAAGAAAATTATGAAAATCAATTCATGCCTTATCTGACGGATGAGAATGGACAAATGTTGTCCTCTGTAAAGTTTTGGGGAGTCCTTGGAGAAGAGAAAAATGATGTATTGAAACATACTAAGGTTGGTGTTCCAAATCCGTCTGGTGTAAGTGAAACCTTCTGTATTACAGCCTTAGAAATGCAGGCTATGGGTTGTGTGGTCACCACTATTGATTTTGGAGGCTTTAGAAATACGGTCTATAACAAGACTGGAATCCTATATAAGAATACAGATGAGTTGGCTCATTGTATTATAGACCAGCTAAATGCCGAAGAGAATGATATTGAAGGTTTCTATCTTTTTATGGAACGACATTTCGCTTTTGAAAAGGTAGCTGAGGATTGGCTGAATCTTTTTAATACCTTGGGGCATCAAAATACCCCTTTAAGCTATATAAATGAAACACGCAATAGGTTAATGAGTTTACGTGAATGGAATAGAAAATTGAAAGTGGCATTACCTTTTGGTTATTGCTTACCTACAATAGATTTCTATCGTAGTATTTTACGTAGATTTGGTTTAGTAAAAGATTTTTAGTAATGCAAAACAAGATGGTATCCATCATTTTACCGGTATTCAATGCAGAAAGATTCCTGCCTCAGTGCTTGGATAGTATATTGAGGCAAACTTATCAGGACTGGGAATTGATAGCGGTAGATGATGGAAGTAAAGATGGAAGTATCGAAATACTGAAGTCTTATGAAAAAAGAGATAACAGAATACATATCATCTCTAAGAAAAATGAAGGAGTTTCTATAGCTCGTAATATAGCTTTAAAACATGCTCATGGAGATTATATCTATTTCGTTGATTCGGATGATATCGTGATGCCCGAGGGCTTGATGATTTTAGTAAAGGCAATGGAAAGTAGCAAAGCTACATTTGTTAAGTCAGATTTCTTGCCAATTGATGAACAAGGAAAACAAGTGTTTGTCAATAAGAAACAGGTGATTCGCAGACGCTATGATGGAAAGGTGATGGATTCTGAGAAATTCTTCAAAAAGATTCTGATGAAAGAGTATTTTCTCTGGACTTGTCTGTTCCAAAAGGATATTATAATAAAGAATCATATTCAGTTTATACCTCATTGCAGACTTATGGAAGATGCTGCTTTTGTGGCAGATTATCTTCTCTATTCTGATAGAAATGTATATAAGGATGCTTGTGTTTATGGCTATCGTAAATACGAGGGTACTGTTTCTGCGGTCAACAAAGACTATACTAAGGATATGATGTTAATTAAAAAACATTTGTTGGAAATACCAGACTCAGAGCTGCATATAGAATTATCGAAAATGATAGAAAGTAAATTAGATGAGAAAACCTCATCTACCATCAAAAAAATGATGATAACACTTTATCATCATATAGAGAGAGCTCGTTTTGCATTTATGTATTACATTTATAAATAGAGAAAAATGGATAAATCTTTAAGTTATAATAGAGAAATAATTAATTGGGGATATTTACTCGGATATTTAGGTCTGTTCTTGGTGCTACCACCTATCATTGGATTACCAGTCGTACTGTATATGGTATGGAAAAAGAATCATCCTAAGTATAGTGATTATTTGTTACTGATGTCATGCGTTGCTATCTACATGGGAGCTATTAATGCAACAAAGCAACCGAGTGGAGACCAGGTTAATTATTATGTGGCATATATGAATGTTCCTGTTCTTGGATTTTTGAAGTCACTTATTTATATATATGGAACTGATTATTTTGTTGATCCCGGTAAAGTTCATATTTCTGGAGAATTTATGAATGGTGTTTATAACTATTTGGGGTATTATCTAACCTTCGGTTATTATCCATTATTTGCGGCTTTATATACATTTGTAGAATATCTTATGATATATTTGGGACTTTACAAGGTGTTCCGTAAAGCACAAATGCCGAAATATCCAATTGTTTGTGGAGTTTTGACTTTGTCTTTTTTCTACCTGTTCTTCCAATATACTTTGCAGATACAAAAGCAGTTTTTTGCACAAGCAATCATGATGTATGTTCTTGGTTCTTATGCAGAGAAGGGTAAGATGACCATCAAATTATGGCTGATAGCCTTGTGTTCAATATTGACTCATGCCTCTACTGGATTATTTTTACCATTCTTGTTGCTAAAGCCTTTGCGAGGCCGTTTGACTAAAAAGTGGATGGCTTTTATCGCCTTAATGTTGTTTGCATTTATTCTTTATGGTCCAAGAATGGCAGAAAATGTAGCATCAAATAATTCTGGTGTTGCAGGATATGGTATGAAACGTTTTGCAGAGTCAGAAGGACAGGCTGGCTTGGCCAGCGAATTAGTTATGTCGCAGATATTAGTTATAGCTGTTCCTATGTTCATAATCGTATTCAGACAATTGTGGCTGAAAAGGCATATTTTTATTGATAAAGCACAAGCTTTTATCTTAAATATCACTTTGTTGTTGCTTTTGTCGGTGGCATCTATGTATAGCAAACCTTTAGCACAGATTCGTTATTTTATGATGTTATTGGCATTCATGCCATTTGTTTATCCTTTCATTTCTTCGAATGTATCTAAAAGAAATCAATGGCTGATGATTATTTCTTTAGTTATGGTTGTATGGTTCTATGGAAAGTTTAGCTTTATAGTTTGGTCTTATGCATCTGAATGGCAAATTTTAGTTTATCCTCCTGTTGGTTTAATAGCAAAAGGTTTTTAATACGAAAGAATAATATGAATAAAATAGCTTTGATCATTCCTTATTTTACGGCTTACCCCCCCCATATGGTTAAACCTAAACTTCTATACTTGTTCTAAACAGTGCAATATAGATTTTATATATTTCACCGATTGTGATGAGATTATTCATTTGGCAAGTAAATATTCTAATATTATTTGCTATAAGATATCGTTTGAGGAATATTGTGATAATGTAAGTAAACGTTTGAAAGTTGATTTTCATCCAGAGCATGCTTACAAGTTGTGTGATTTAAGGCCTTTTTATGGGTTTATTCATCAGGATATATTGGAGCAGTATGATTTCTGGGGATATGGTGACAATGATTTAATCTATGGAAATCTTAATGTGTTGACCAACGACAATATGCTCAATTCGTATGATGTTATCACTACCATGTCTGAACGTATAGCCGGGCATTTTGCTATATTTCGTAATAATGAAAAATATCGAACGCTTGGGTTTAAATGTCCTCAATGGAAGGAACATCTTCTTTCAAGTGAGCATGTTGGTTTTGATGAGAGTGATTGGGTGAGATTGGTTTTGCCTGAAAAAAGAATTTTAACTGCAATATATAAAAGTTTGTTTAAGCCATTTATGTCCTATGGGAAATGGGTAGAAATGACCTATAGACTTTATAGTAATAAGTGGAATCGTAAATTTACTAAGGAGATGTTTACCACACCTATACCAAAGGATGGTGATGTCTGGACTTACGATAACAAAACAGGAAAAATCATTGCACCAGATGGTCGAGAACTTCCTTATCTTCATTTCTTGTTCTTCAAGAAAACGAAGTATCTTGAAACGGATAAGTATTGGAAAAATGATTTTTGGAAAATACCGTCCAAAGTTAATTTTTCCAACGTAAAACAGGTTTGTTTCTCATTGAATGAAGTGAAAGGTGAATGTAATTAGCAAGCAAAGAAAGACGGAAAAGTATAGGTAAGTAAGACAATGACAGTATCGTTGAGTTTTTTCAAGAATATAAATAATATGCAGAGGTTATGGAATTTTATCCTAAAAATACTGCCATATTATTATAGCCTTATAGCTAGTTTGATGTTCTTGTGGATTGCCGAATCATATATAACTAGTGCCTTAGATTCCCTGAATGCTTGGTGTATATGTGATTTGAATAAAAATGCATTTGGGTGGACTCTCTTTCTGTGTTTTAGTTGTTATATTGGAATATCTATATGGAAACACGTAAAGAAAGGACTTTATGTATCACATCGGTATATAAGTTGGTGGAGTATATGTATAGCCTATTACTTATATTATAGGTTATTATCCTCTCATTTTTATTTTTGGGGAGTAAATGTCCATGGCTTGTATATAGCATATTTGGATTTGCTTATTCCTGCATTCGTGACACTTATAATTTTGAAGATTATCAGTTCTTGCAAAAAAACAAATCAAGTATCTAATGGTAATATACTGAGCGATGAACCTATAAATGACATAGATTCAGATTTGTTTGGCTACAAGGATATTGCTTGGTATCTAAAGGGGGATTTAGAGTCTGCTGATGTTTCAGAACACGCTTTCAGTGTAGGAATAACTGGAGATTGGGGAACAGGAAAGAGTTCTTTTCTTAATATCTTTGAGAGTTTAACAGATGAATCTGATAGCGTAGTGGTGCGCTTTTATCCACGCAGTTCAACTAAGCCAGAGAATATTCAAGATGATTTCTTCGATGCTTTTTCTGAAGCCATAGGAAAATACCATACAAGCATATCTGGCACAATAACGAGATATATTAGAGCTTTAAAATTGGTAGAAGGCGAAGGACTGTTTAATAAAATTACTGATGCTTTTGAGTCTCTTCATGTGGAAAATGAAAAAAAACGAATCTGTGACGCCATTTCCAAAATCGGAAGAAAAATCTATGTTATTATAGAAGACCTTGATCGCTTGTCTGGAACAGAATTACTTGAAGTTCTGAAACTTATAGATAGAAATGGTGCTTTCTGCAATGTCATCTATATGTCCGCTTATGACAAGCAATATGTCAATGGTGTATTGAGGCAAACTTTAGGGCATCAGATAGAAGGTGATTTTACAGACAAGTATTTCAGCTATGAGCTTCCGTTGCCTGTTCAAAAAACTTGGGTCATCAAGAGCTATATTGGCAAATATCTTCGTGAGCATACCCTGTCTATTTCAAATGATGTGTCCTATAGTAAAGAACTTGCTGGAGAATGGGAAAAAGTAGGAAGTATGGTTGTAACGGCATTGGGAACTATCAGACATGTAAAAAGGTTTATCAATCTGTTTATGTCTCGTTATGTTCATGTTATGGATGATGTGAACGTAGGTGATTTTCTTTTGCTGACTTTAATCAGATATTCGAATGTCACAATCTATAATGCTATCGTGAATTGTCAATTTGTGCGAAGAGGAGGGATCTTGAGTGGAAGTGAGACCACAATGTATCTTGTTCAAGGTTATGAAAATGTACTAAAAGAATTAGGTGCAAATGAAAATGTCATTACTATCGTTAAAAAATTATTTCCTACACAAAGTGGAAGTCCAAGTGAAGAAAATGGTTATAAGCGTTTGAGAAGGGCAGAATCTTTTGATCTTTATTTTTATGACAGGTATAGCTATAAAATTTATTATAGAGATATAGCACCAATCTTTGAAGAAAAAGATGAAGATAGGGCTTTGACTTATTTTGATAAGCTAATGAACCAAAAGACTAATTGGAGTATGGTAGAAGAGTATCTTCGCTATAGAGGCTTGGATTGGATTACCAACAGAGACCTATTAAGAAGATACATTAAACTCATTATATTTGCTTATCATAAGACCGATAGAAACCTTAATTATTATGCCTCTTTTGTTAGGCTTTTCTTCAAATATTCGGAAAAGGAATTCCTTGACATTAAGGTGGTTAACACCCCAGATGAGTATTCTGAGCTGCTTTATCATTGCCTTGATGAAATGATAACGACTTGCCATATTTCTATAGGTGTTATGCTTATAAGTATTCTTGATGAGTTTAGAAAGAACACTGCGAGACCAAGCGAATGTGTTTTGAAAGATAATCAATATACAGAATTGTCCTTAAAAGCATTGAAGGCTTACACTGACCAGGCAGATGTAGAAATAGACCCATTTATTTCCATGCAATTGTCTGTGATACATCCTATAGGAGAACAAGGCATTTTGGAAGAAGCGAGAAAGTTCATAACAGATAAGCTCAATGCTAATATAGAGACTTATGCATCTTCTATGTTTACATCTACCATTCGTAGTACTGGTAAAGAATTCACATTGATATTATCATTTCGAAGGCCTGAAATATTAAGCCAGATTTTTTCTGATTGGAATACAAAATTCCCAAAGTGGATAAAAAAACTGCCAACAAAAGACATGCAATATGTTTTCAATGAGTTGTTTGAAGCTCATAAGCGATATGAAAATGTAGTTGTCAAGGCTTTAGAAAACACTTATGCCCATAATGATTACGCAGGTTTAAAAAGAGCTATTGAGAATAATAAAAAGCAAGAACAGATAGCCAATAAGACAGAGCAAGTGTATGCCTTTATTGCCAAACATAATGAAGTTACATCTGCAAATATATCAGAATCCTTAGATATGCCGAAAAAACATGTGTCACGCATTGTAAAAACATTAATAGAAGATAATCGAATTGAAGCTTTTGGTGCACCAAGACTTCGAAAATATAAACTGACAAAAGCATGAGAATAATACATTTTTCTGATTTCCATCTACAAGGAGGGAAAATCTTAAGACTACATAAAATCAATGCAGAAAAGTTGGTAGATGCGTTGAAAAAGGTAAACAAACAAAAGAAAATAGACTTGGTTGTTTTTGGTGGAGACTTGATAGACTGTGGTGGAGATTCATTTAATTCTATTACGGAAGGATTCAAAACTTTTGAAGAAATTGTTCTGCTACCTATCAAGGGTGAACTTGGTCTTACTAATGAACATATTGTCATTGTTCCAGGAAATCACGACAAAGATGTTTCCTTGTTGACGAAGGGTGTTGACAGTTTGATGAAATCCTTAGGTACGGAGACAAAGGTAATGAAATTCTTATTCTCTGACAATTCTGCAAATGAGAACATGAAAGGCATGTTGGCATATTATGCTTTTCGAGACGCTTTTTACAATGGAATAGCAGAGTATTCTAAATCTGAAACAGATTTTGCTTCCTGTCTAAAACTTCAAATTGAAGGAAAGAAAATCGGTATAGCAATGCTGAATACAGCTTGGGGATGTACCGCTAATTCGGGTGAAGAGGTATTACTGGGAAATGCCCAAGTAATGGAAACTGTTGATACCCTCAAAGATTGTGATATCAAGATAGCTGTTATGCACCATGATATCTCAGCACTTGTTGAATATGACAGAATTATGGTCAAACAGCCGATTATGGCAAATTTTGAATTATTACTGACAGGGCATATACATGGTGACGAGTCCAACTATTTGGAAATACCAAGTGGTGATTCTATCATTCGTTCTGGAGTAGCTGGCATTACTATAATCAATAATGATGAGACTGATTACCAATACAAAAATAGTTTTCATGTAATAGACATGAATGTTGACATGCCAAGTGATGTCGCTATTACTAAATATGTTCAAGATAGTCAGTATAAATTTGGAGTTGATAAAGCATTTGGAGACGATGGAACATGGTATCCAAACAAAAGAGTCTCCTTATTTGAGTCTCTTGAAAATTGGGTGAAGAGGACAAAGCAGACACATGCATATTTAACCAATGAAAAAATAAATTCCTATATGCATGATTTAAATGACGCTACCAATAATATTGTTAAAATAGTGGCGTTTTCCGGCTATGGCAAAACCCGAATGCTTTTCGAAGCCTTCAAGAATTTAGATTCTTTCAAAAACTGCTATTATTGTAATGCCGTAAATGAAACTGGTGTAGAAATTCTGAAACAATTTAATGTGCTTTGTCAAAAGATAACGGATGGCGCAGGACTTGTTATTATAGATAACTGCAACCAAGATTTGCAATACAGGGTACTTCAAGATTACGAGAATTTCAATTATGGTCATATTCGCCTTATCTTTACTTCCAATGCAGTAAATGAAAGGAATAGTGAGGCAAGAATCAAAGAATTCCGATTGGAAAGAGATATATTAAGGCAAGAGGTAAACCAATATGTAGATGCGAATATTCCAGAGGCTAACTCTACTATCAGAGAAAATATCAAGAATATTGCAGATGGCTTCCCAACAATGGCATTAAGTCTTGTGGATGAATTTCAATCGGAAAACAAAATAAATATTCATACTGTAGATACTCTCATTGAGCGCATGGTATTTCATGATGCAGGACTTACAGATGAGCAACAAACGGTATTGCAGACATTGTCGTTATTCCAACCATTGCCTTACAAACAAGGAACACAAACACATCCAGTATATAATAAGGTGATAGAAAATTCGATATTATTGCCATTAGCTTCTCCTGATGTAAATTTCCGCCGTACAATTGTAAACACAACAATTGAAAAATGTAAGGGTACATTTTTAGATGTAGGAATGGAAAATCTTAATGTTAGACCATATCCTTTAGCATTATGGTATGTGGACAAATGGTTTGTCGGATGTGGTAGCCAGCTTGACGATTTAATAAAATATGTTGAGGCTTTGCCTGAATCTGAAGGCAGAACTTTAAAATCTTGCCTATGCAAAAGGATGGAAGCCGTAGATGATAGTCCTTATGCACAAAAAATTGTTGAGAGATGGGCTCAAGACCGTTCTTTTATTAATGAGAAAGTGATTCTTTCCGACATGGGTTCACGTCTCTTTCTCGCCATGTCGCATGTGAATCCTGTCGCTATCGCAAAAGGTTTGTACGCCTTCTTTAAGGATAAAGATATTCAATGGCTACATGACAACATCACGGATGATGTAAGAAGAAATTATGTAAACACGCTTGAAAAACTTTGTTTTTCTAAAAGCAGTTTTGAATATGGAATTTTACTTTTGGCAAAATTTGCTTTAGCTGAGAATGAGAACTGGGGCAATAATGCTACAGGCCAGTTCGTGCAAATTTTCAATATTCTTTTGCCAGGTACAGAAGTTGATTATGCTGATCGAGTTAAGGCTTTGCGCATGATGTTGGCTGAATCTAGTCAATGTGAAGAACTGGTTGTAAAAGCTGTTGACGTTGCATTCAAAAACGGAAATTTTTGTCGTATGAACGGAGCAGAGAATTTCGGTCTGGAAATAAAGCAAGACTATTATCCAAAATCTGCTGATGAAATTAGGGAATATTGGTATGCTTGTCGTGACCTGTTATTACAGATATTGAAACAGAATGAATATGTTTCTAAAATTTCAAAAATAGTAGAGACTCATTATTTTACATGGGTAAGCAATCCTTTACGATTCAATGGTATTATGCTTCCGCTGGTCAATAAAATTTTAGAACTAAGACAAAATACATGGCCGAAACTATATGACTGTCTATTTAGAATGACATTGGATACTGATTTTGAAAAGGATTACCAAGGAACCAAGAACGAAATCCTATGCTTAATAGATAAGTTGAGACCAAATAGTTTTTCAAACAGACTTTACGAGGCTTGGCTGAAATGTCAAATGGATTTTAAATTGTCAGAAGAAGAGATTGTGCAAAGGCATATCCACTTATTTGAGCAAATAGCTGTGGACTTTGTATCCAAAGATATCTATGCAAATTACTCGGAAATGAAACCAATATTAGATTTGGATATTTACATAGATTCCTGCTTTTTCCAGAAAATATCAGAAATGATGGATGATGAGTCGATGACCATTTTGTTCAACAATATTCTGAATTACGTAATAGAGTATAAAGGTGAATGTGAAAAAAGTAGATTGAGCCAATTTGCTACAGAGCTGTCTGATAGAATTGAGACTGCTGGATTCTTGGAGAAAATATACTCTATGCATTATGAGAAACTTTATGTTGAATTATTATCAAAGAAAGAAGATGATAGTTTGACCATATTACATCAATTTGAAAATATGGCGGTAGATAATCACTTATCTATAGACTTCCTTCCAATTTATCTAAATAGCCTGAGATTGTTGAATCCCCAGCAAGCATTTTTATTGTTGCCGTGGTTGAATGACAATTTAAAAAATCATGTGGATGAGGTATATTCTTTTATGCAACGATACAGATATGTAATCTATCCATTAATGGAAAAGAATGGACATATCATGGATACAATGAAGAACTTACTTTTAAAATATCCCTTAAAGCAAGAGAAAAAACTTGACGCTTATTGGTATTCACATATAGTCTTGACCATTTTAGCGAGTAGTCATGATGAGAACTTTGCTCAGCAAATTAATTCAAAGTTCATGGAAGAAAAGGACAGCATGTTGGATAGTAAGTATGTTAATACTATATATAAAACTTTATTATCTAAAGAATACATAGACTGTATTTGGGATGATTTCTCTCGTGCTCTCTATAATGATAAATATTTCATTTTCTATATGAACGTTCGCTATGACATAGGGTCTGGATTTGGTTTTGGAAATGGATATATGTTCAATGATAATGATGAAAAAATTAAGAACCTATGTATTAAACATCCAGATAAAGTGCCATATAGAATTGCGGAATTGGCTCCATGCTTTGAATATGCTGGAGAGGGAGAAAATCGAACAGTTGTTGGCTTCAGCCAAATAATCATGTGGTTGATAGACAACTTTGGAGAAGATAAAATGGTCTTGCAAGGCATTCATGCAAATCTTCATTCTTTTCACTGGACAGGTTCGCTTATACCTTATTACAACAGAAATATCGCTTGTTTCAAGCAACTCCTTACACATCAAAAAATGGAAGTGCGTAATTGGGCAAAAACATGTTTAGAGATGGAAGAAAAAGGCTTGAAACAAGAACTTGGCAATGAGGAGTTTGATGTTATGCATTACAATTTATAAAAGTTATGGATTTGCCTTTACTTGTGATATCAATATATTTGGAAAAAATGAGTTTAAGTTTAATGCAGATTAAATGAATTAATCAATATGCACATTTGTTTTGTTTGTCGTGAATATCCACCGTCTCTTCGGGGCGGGGGTATTGCTTCATATATTAAAGAGGTCGCTCATGGGTTGCACGATGCTGGGCATCGTGTGACGGTGATAGCTGCTTCTGATGATACCCGATTGTCTTCGGATGAGGATGATGAGGGCGTGAGAGTGATTAGACTTTCGGGGGGTGATTTCCTGATTCCGCAGGTGGAAGGGAACTCGCTGCTGAAAAAGTTTAGAATGTTTTATCGGTTCTATGCTTATCGCAAGAGAATCATAGAAATGATTTTAAGACTCGGAGATGTTGATGTCATTGAGGTGCCTGAATATGGTGCCGAGGGATATTTCCTCCATGATATCGGTATTCCTGTCATCACCCGATTGCATACTCCTATGCTTCTTGATCATTATCATTTCTCTCTCCAGAAATTGTCTAAAGCCAACTGGCAATACTTCTGGCAGGGATGTAAAGAACTGAAGGTGATGAAAGAGGCTCGGTATATTACATCGTGTAGTACTTCACTGAAGGAATGGTGCCTGAAATTCTTGGGTATTCAGTCAGATAAAATCAAGGTTATTTATAATCCTATCTTGTCTGAGCGATGGTCTTCTAACTCTTCTCTTCATTCTGCAGCTGAGAAGAAGGGGAAAAAGCATATTCTTTTTGTAGGAACTGTCTGTGACTGGAAGGGGTGTGGTGACTTGGCTGATGCTTGCAAACTGTTGGCTGACTCTGGTGAAATAGGAGATGTTCAACTTGACTTGGTGGGCAAGACTGGGGCTTATGCTGATGAACTGAATACTAAATATGGCAAAGAGAAGTGGTTTCATCTTGCAGGTAAACTGCCAAGGGAGGAAGTGATGAAACGTTATGCCCTGGCGGATGTGGTTTGTTTCCCGTCCTGGTGGGAGAATATGCCGATGGTCTGCATTGAGGCGATGCTCTCTGGAGCTGTTGTTATCGGTAGTAACTCTGGTGGTATGAGTGAGATTATCGAGGATGGAAAGAGTGGTTTCCTGATGACTCCAAGAGATCCGATGATGCTCGCCAATAAAATCAAGGAGGTATGTATGCTTCCTTTAGATGCTAAAGCAAAAGTGAGAAAGGAAGCGCATGAGAGAATCATGCTGAATTTTGATATGAAGGTCATCATTCCGCAGATGGTGGACTATTATCAAATGGTAATTGACAATGATAAAAAACAGAAATAATAATGAAAATTCTTTGGATTTCACCTTGGTTCGGTAATTACCGAATCCCGGTATATGAAAATTTGAATAAGTTGAGCGGTGGTAATTTCTACATTATCTGTTCGCAGGAAAATACTTCTGACTTGGTACGTGAGAAACTGAAGGCTACACTTGGTGACCATGCTGTCATTATGAGTGGAGAGAAGCGTACTACGATGGGTAGTGAGGAAAGCGATTTTGCCAATAGTGCTTTGGTTATCAAGCGCCAGCCTGGACTCTATAAGGCTGTCAAGGACATCAAACCGGATGTCGTGATAACCGAGGGCTTTGGCGGTTGGGCTCCTGCTGGTATCAGATATGCCGTGTTGCATCGCAAGAAGCTATGTATGTTCTATGAAAGAACCGCATACGTGGAGCGTAATTCTCCTAAATGGCGTTCGTGGTATCGTCGTATTGTGGGTACTCCTGTGGATCATTTCCTGATTAATGGTACGTTGACGGAAGAATATCTCAATGAGGGTTTGCATTTTCGGAAGACTCCGAAGGTGAAGGGGTGTATGTGTGCTGACAGTTTTGGTTTGTCTCAGGCTGTGGCTAAGGTTACTGTGGAAGACAAGCAGGCTCTGAGGCAGGAGCTGGGGCTTAAAGATGGGCTGATATATCTGTTTGTAGGCCAGATGGTGGAGCGAAAGGGTATTAAGGAACTCCTTCATGCCTGGAGCAAACATATTGAAACTTATCCGAATGACAATCTTGTCGTGATAGGTAAGGGTATTCTGCTTGATACCATGAAGGAACTCTATGACCGCTTGCCTTCTGTTCATATCTTAGGTGCAATCAACTATGATTTGCTCTATCGTTACTATGCACTCTGCGATGTCTTCATCATGCCTACCTTAGAGGATAACTGGTGCTTGGTGATTCCTGAGGCTATGGCTTGCGGTAAACCTGTCGCAAGCAGCATCTATAATGGCGGTCACTATGAACTGGTGAAGGATGGTGTGAATGGTTATAACTTCGATCCTTTGAAGGAAAGTTCTATCTTAGAGACTTTGGAGAAATTCCATCATGCTGACTTGGAGACTATGGGCAAGAAATCGGTAGAAATCGAGAGTGACTTTACGCCTGATAAGGCTGCAAACAGGATCTTTGAGGCCTGCAAGAATGTATTTGGGAAATGTTGAATGTTAAATGTTGAATGTTGAGTGATTCGGATAGATTATAATAATATGCCTAATGGGGTGGGCAAATGGAATTTTGTTTTGCGGTACTTATTCAATTTGGTTCGTACCTGGTACATCTTTCATTTGCGCTATCCTTGGGTAAAATATCATGGTTTTGTGAGGGTGATGAAGGGTACTCACTTTGCACAGAACATGGATGTGGTGATAGGAAACAATGTGCAGTTTGGAGACAACTGTAATGTGGCAAGTAATGTTCATTTCGGCAATGATGTGTTGGTTGCAGGAAATGTGCAGTTTGTAGGCCGTCATGATCATACTTTTTCTACTCCTGGTGTTACTATATGGGATGGTGAACGGGGCGATAATGGGGTGACTATCATTGAGGATGATGTCTGGATAGGTACTTCTTCCATCATCATTTCTGGTATCACTATCGGTAAAGGTTGTATTGTGGCTGCTGGCTCTATCGTTACGAGGGATATTCCGCCTTGTGAAATCTGGGCTGGTGTTCCTGCCAAGAAAATGAAAGATAGGTTTGCTACGGAAGCGGACAAGCAGAAGCATTTAGAATTTCTTAAAAGTAAGGAGGAGAAACGATGAGACAGAGAAATCCTTCGATAGATATCTTGAAATTCTTTGCAGCCCTGCTGATTACCAATTCACACATGGGTATGTTGTACCCAGACTCTTTAGCAAAGCTCTCTACTGGTGGTGCCATTGGAGACGTGCTGTTCTTCTTTTGCAGCGGTTTTACTTTGTTCTTAGGTAGAGGTGGAGATTTCTTTAACTGGTATAAAAGGCGTATCAACCGTATTTATCCTACGGTCCTGATGTGGGCAGCTATCATGGCTTTTGTTTTTCAAACTCGTTTTGGCATGGATTTCACAATCTTGCATGGTGGAGGCTGGTTTGTGAGTTGCATCATGATCTACTATGTTTTCCTTTATTTCATCAAGCGCTACTTTGTGAATCAACTCAAATGGGTCTTTGCTGCAGTCTGTCTGATAGTCTTAGGCTGGTATTTTACAGAAGACAGTTCTACGATATTCATGTATGGGGCAACCTATTTCAAGTGGTGTCATTACTTCCTGTTTATGTTGGCTGGTGCTGTATGTGGCTTAAGGATGAAAGAGAAAGGAAACGTAGTAAGTTCTACTAAAGGAAATTTAGGCTTATTGTTTGTTTCATTGATTTTCTTTTATGGTTTGCAAATGGCTGGTACGAAGAATGAACTGATAGCACATTTCCAGGTATTGACCTTGATTCCTTTGATGGGTATTACATTGAGCATGTATCGTCTCTGTTGCAAGGAAGGGTTGATCAAATTGTATGAGAAAAAGTGGGTACATAGGATTGTGTATTCTGTTTCTGCCTTGTGTTTAGAAATTTATGTTTGCCAAGGTTTTGTTTTCAACACTTCTTGGAATCACCTGTTTCCTCTGAATATTCTCATGAACTTCGTCTTGATAGTTGCTATGGCATACATCGTGAAAGTTTCTTCTAACTGGTTCTCCCAGACATTTAAGGATGGGGAATATGATTGGAAAAAAATGGTGAAGTTGTAATTGTTTAAAGAAATGACAAAACAAGAAACGACATATTTGAAAGGATGGGCTGTCCTTTTTATGATGTTTTTACATTTTGGTTGTGACTTCGTCATGCCTGAGTATCGGTATAGTTGGTGTGGTAATGATTATGCTGGTGCTTTTCAAATATGTGTTGCTATCTTTCTGTTTCTTTCCGGCTATGGTCTGATGGCTGGAAGTATGAACAAGGAATTTGCTGTCTTTGATTCTTTCAAGAAACAGGCAAGGCGATGCTTCAAACTATTGAAGCATTACTGGATTGTGATAACTCCATTTGTGGCTTTAGCCTTATGGATGGGTAAGTTTGTCTGGTCGTGGGAATCTCTTATTCTGACCGCTACAAGTCTTCGTTGCGACTGGTGTCCGAATGCTTGGTTTATATCACTCTATATAGAACTTATATTGCTATTTCCTTTCTTCTTTTGGATTATTAATAGGAGAAATGTAAAATGGAATATTTGCTTTTTATTGTTCTTGGTAGTTGTTACCAAGCTTTTGGGTAAAGTAGGTTGGATTGATGCTGAAGGAGGAATCCTATCCAGACAAGTCAAGATGTTCCTGATTGATATGCCTATTTTTGTTGAAGGTATGCTATTTGCGAAATATGCTATTATGCAGAAAATCTTGGCTAAATTCAAGAAAGTAAATCTGGGTTTTAACCTGATGTGGGGGGGGCATTTCTGTTGTTTTAGCCTTTGCATGTAGAGCAAAGCTACCATTGATAAGTGTCACAGAATTGATTCATGTGCCATTATGCCTGTTCGGTCTTTTACTTTTAGCTTCAAGCTTGTCACAGATGTATAAGGCGATAAGCTATGTCGGTAAATATTCCACAACACTCTGGCTTATTCATGGATATTTCTGTTGGACTTTCTTGCAGCCTGTGATTTACTCTATTCGTATTTGGCCTTTGGCTTATGTGGTGTTTGTTTTAATTAGCCTCGCATTTAGTATTGTAATAGATAAACTACGTACTTTAAAATTGTCGTTTTTATAGGCTAAATCTCGTTTTAATGAACTAAGAAACCTTATTATGCTTAAGATTTTAATCAATGCTTACGCGTGCTCTCCTGGTATGGGAAGTGAGCCGGGAATGGCATGGAACTGGGTGAGTAATCTCGCTAAATTCAGTGAACTATATATTATCACCGAAGGGGAGTTTCGGGACAAGATAGAGGAGGTGGTGCCTACCTTGGAACAGGGGAAGAACATGCACTTCTATTATAATCCGGTATCGGAGGAAATCAGGAAGATGTGCTGGAACCAGGGGGACTGGCGCTTCTATAAATATTATAAGGAGTGGCAGTGGAAGACGTATCTCTTGGCAAAGGATATCTGTAAGGTGGAGAAGATGGATGTACTGCATCAGCTCAACATGATCGGATTCCGTGAGCCGGGGTATCTGTGGAAACTATCACAAGAGAATGGGGTGCCGTTCGTATGGGGACCTATTGGTGGTCTGAAACAGTTTCCTACGGCTTATCTGCAGGGCGCTGGCTTGAAAATGAAGGTATTCAACCGCTTGAAGAACTTCCTGAATATCTGGCAATTGAAGCATGATAAAAGGGTAGGTGTGGCTTTCAAGACTGCTAAGGTATTGGTTAGCTCCATCCCTGACTCTTATCGTGCCATCAAGAAGTATAAGGGGTTGGAGTCGGTCGTCATTCCTGAGACTGGCTGTTTCTTATCTGAGGATATTCCTACGGAGCGATTTGACAATCAGGAGTTTCATGTGATGTGGGTTGGCAAGTTCGACTTTAGAAAGCAGTTGCCTCTGGCATTGAAGGCTATAGCCATGACAGGTAATCCTCATATTGTATTGGATGTATATGGTGGTGGTTCTAATGATCAGGTAGCTGCTGCTAAAACATATGCTGACTCTTTGGGTATTACTGAAAAAGTGGTATGGCATGGAAATCAATCGAATGATGTCGTGATGAATGCGATGCGAAAGGCTCAGCTTTTCTTCTTCACCAGTGTGAGTGAGGATACTTCTACTGTTGTACTGGAGGCAGTTAGCAATCGCTTACCTGTCCTTTGCTTTGATGCCTGCGGCATGGCTGCCGTCATTGATGATAAGGTTGGTAGGAAGGTTCCTCTTTCTTCTCCTTCTCTGTCGGCTCGTGATTTCGCTAAATTGCTCAATGAGCTTGAAAAGGATAGGTCTTTACTGAGGCTCCTTTCGGAGAATTGCAAGGAAAGGCAAAAGGAGCTTTCCTGGGAGGAAAAGGCTAAGGTTATGGTAGAGTGGTATAAGAAGGGGAAAATGCTTTGAAAAAGCTTTTGAAAAGCAAAGTTTTCGAAAACCCACCAGTCCTCCCTTTATTTCCTACGTTCTATCATAACGAGTGTTTCTCTCTTGTATTGTTGGAGGCTATGGAACATGGTTTACCTTGCATCTCGACGACAGAAGGGGGAATACCAGGAATTGTTGATGATGGTAAGACGGGCTTCCTTGTTCCTAAGCATGATGTTGCTGTGCTTGCAATATGACATCAGACCACCTATATATCATCGGAAACGGATTTGATTGCTATCATGGGGCTAAATGTTCTTATGCTGAGTTTAGAAAGTATCTGCTAAGACATAGGCCTTATGTGTTGGCAACTTTTGACCTCTATTTCGGACCGAGGTCGCTGATGAACAGCTTTGAAAGTTTCAAGGATTGCTTGAGGTGTCTCGAGATTTCATGGGGATGCTCATCTGGCGGTGTCTACCCAAAGACAACATGGGCCGAGAACAATCTGTGGTGGCGGTTTGAAGAGCATCTGGCTGACCTGAACAGGGAGAAGGTGCTCGATGTTCTTGATGTTGTCTTGCCTGATTGTGACGAAGATTCGGATGGGTTCAGATATTGCGACTATTATCTGGGGCTGGACGGCATATCGGACATGCTCAACTCTTGCACGTTTGAAATGAGGTATCAGCTGCATAAGTGGATTAACACGTTGGCGTATGAGAAGGGGTTTAAGAAGCGTCTGCTTGATATCGACAAGAATGCCTGGTTTCTGACGTTCAATTATACTGATTTTCTGGAGTCGGTCTATGGTATCGGGAGGGAGCAGATAAGGTATATTCATGGCAGTAGGCATGACAGATATGGAAGTTTGATAATAGGGCATAGCGCCGATGAAGAAGGGGGCTTTAAGGCTTGGGTGAAACGTAACGAGCACAGACGGAGGTATAGACCTAACCTTAAAGACAAGAAGGGACGTTATTTTGCCAATGACAAGCTTGCGTATCTTGCTTATTTCTTGAAGGACGAGGCTAAGGGCAACTGGAGGTCGTCTGTCAGGTATAATGCGGTACAGGAGGCCCTGGGACGGTTTGAGGATTATTATGCCATTAACATGAAGCCTACGGAGAGCATTATTGCGGCAAACGAGGATTTCTTTGAGGGCTTGGCGTCTATAAGAAAGATTTCTGTTCTTGGCCATTCTCTTTCTGCTGTCGACATGCCCTATTTTGACAGGATCAACAAGGCGATAGGCAAGGATGTTGAATGGGAGATTAGTTGGCATTCTGATGATGACATAAAACATATTGAGGCATTTTGCAGGAGGTTCGGAATTTCTTCTGACAGATGTCATAAATTCAAGTTAGAGGAGCTAGCTATGCTCCGAGGCATCCATTCGCCTCTGGCGATCTGATTGTTATCTGTGGTATGGATGCAAGTTGGCATCTCAACGATGCTTAAAACCAGTTCCTGTAGTGGCTCTTGCGAACAAGGGATGTTAATGGTTATGGTGGTGAGGGATCACTCTCTCACCACCTTTTACAAATTACATAAGGTCATGGGATTGACAGAGGATAAGATGATTGCATCTATGGATGTAAAGAGGGGCAAATGCTTCTTGATGAAATCTTGAGTGGAGGCAATTTGGGGCATTATGACAAACATCATGTTTTGGGGCATAACCTCCTGCGCCTGTATCGTGACGCTCGTCTTTTGAGATATTATCCTGCCGAGGCTTTGAGTGAGCCGATGTTCAGAACATGGCACTTTCTATGGAGATTGAAATGCCAGAAGAAATAAAAGGAACGCATCTTCCTTCTTTATAATATACTTTTCGAGGATAAAGTTTTGTAGTACGAATCTAAAAAATATTACCTTATGGGATTGCAAGAGTTGGGTGGATGGGAGGATAGCCATAAGGAATCCGTCGAAGGGACGGCTAATATAACTTTAAATATATTTATAAATTTAAACTTTATGAAGAAAATTGGTTTTTGTTAGGTCGGGCATAAAGTTGCCCGACTCATCGAGAAAATGAAAGGGCAGAGTTTCGAAGAGTCTGCCAAGTGTATAATCGCAATTTTGGATTTATCAAGTATTGCTATCAAGTTGTACTTCGGAGTTCCAATTGATTATGTTGACGTGTTCAACGTGAGTCAAGATGTTATGTCGATTGTGTAGTACATCAAACAGGTGATTCAAACTCATGTTTGACACCGGGGAGGCGGTTCGCCGCCTCCTTTATTATATAACTATAATAAGTATTCATGAGGGTGTGTCATAAGTCTATGACGCACCCTCTCCACCTCTCATCTCGGTCTTCTCCCCTCAGGGGAAAAGAGGAAACCGCTCCTCCTCGTTGCTCTTAACCGCTTCACTATAAGGATGGCGGACCATCAGAGGTCTACGCCAGCAGCGGAGCTGCAGTTTTTTGTGCGGGATGGGACCGCCTGGGGATAGTTGATTACAATTAATAGTTTGCTGTTTATAGCTTACTGTTGATTTGGGGGTAATTGGCTGATAATTTGCAGATTTCTTTCGATTTTTTTGGTGGCTTCGAAGAAAAAACGTACTTTTGCGGCAAGTTATATAAACTAAATAATAGGAGATAAGATTATGGCATTAGCAATTAGTGGTATCCCTATGCTTACAGGTGATGAGGCTTTAGCTTTCAGAGAAAAAGCTGAAGAAACATTGAAAAAGCGTGGTAGCATAGATTTCTCAAAGCAACGTGCTGAGATGAAGGCTATTTTGGCAAAAGCAAGATTTTAAAGTTAGTTATGGGGTTTCTTGCAGACAAAACGGTGTTTTCACCATTGACAAAAGAAATTTTGGAAAAATCTATTTCATTTTCATGTGGCAATGAAGACTTGGATGGATTCTTCCATAATGATGCTGTGGCTTATGCCTATAACTTATTTGGTAAATCTTACTGCTATTATCTTGAGGAATCAAAGGCTGATATCGTATGTGCCTTTACGGTCTCAAATGCCAGTATTTTCACGAAGTACTTGCCTAATGCGAGAAAGAAAAAGGTTGGAAAGCATGTTCCTCATATAAAACAGGATTTGATATATCCTGCTGTACTTATAGGAAGATTGGGAATTTCGACAAAATTTCAACATCTTCATATAGGAACAGAAGTAATGGACTTTATTAAGTCCTGGTTTGTTGAACCATATAATAAAACGGGCTGTCGTTATTTGGTAGTTGATGCCTATAATGAAGATGTGCCTGTCGCTTTTTATAAGAAGAATGGTTTTGATTTTATGTTCAGCACAGAAGAGCAGGAAAAATCATATAGAGGTGTTGTTTCTGATAAGCCATTAAAGACTCGTCTAATGTACTTTGATTTGATACTTATCAAGTAAGTAAAAAACAATGTAAAATATACAAATATCGACTCCTTTGCTAAATATTGTAATGATAAGGATTGGAAGTATCAGATCATCATCTTGGATAATAAAATAACCAATGATATTAAGGTTGATACATTGACGAATATTAATTTGATAGAATTCGGTACCGCTGAAAGATATGGTCTATTCTATGAATAAAAAATTATAGGTGGCCATTGGCTTTTAAATAATATATAACTAGACAATATGGCACAAGAAATAATTCCTGATAAGCAAAGTGTACTTACTTGCTTGAAACAGAAAGTGTATTACGTTGATTTCTATCAGCGTGAATATGTATGGACAAAGAATACGGTGGAGGTCCTCTTGAACGATATCTTCTATGCCTTCGAAATCTCGTATAAAGAGCATAAGGATGAGGAGATGTCACAAGAGGTGCTGGAAAAGTATAACTGGTACTATCTCAATGTCTTTATCACAAATAAGGTGGAGGGTAAGGTGTTTATCGTTGATGGTCAACAACGTCTTTCTACACTTACATTGATTGCAACAAAACTCTATCATATTACCAAAAATGATAATCTCAGGGATATCCTCCGTGATTGCATCTTTGCGAAAGATCAGTTTAAAGGCAATGTCTTTTGTATCGATAACGATAAGAGAAAAAATGTGATGCAATGTATCCTTGATGGTTCTGAGTATCAGGATGCTTATAAAAACAAGACTGAAGAGACTATCATCGAGAGATATGCCGATATCAGTAAGTTTATTGATGACAAACAGTTGGATGATGTTGAGTTGACTGCTTTCATCTATTACTTCCTCAACAGACTGGTTCTCGTTGAACTGTCTATCCAGAAGGATGATACGCCTATGGTTTTTGAGGTGATCAATGACCGTGGTGAGGCTTTGAAGCCTTTTGAGATTCTGAAAGGTAAGATGATTGGACTCCTTTCGAAAAGTGATACCAACAAGTATTCAGAGAAGTGGGATGCTGCACTGAATAGAGTCAGCGGAAGAGAGGATAACTTCTTTGCTGATTATTTGAAGTCGCAGTTTGTGTTCAAGAGAAATGCTTCTTTGGAGAAACAGATTATTAATTCTTACCATCGATATATCTTCGATTATAATGATATTGCTAATAAACTTTCTTTCAGAAGAGCTGACAAGAAACATCATGAGAACATTAAACTGTTTATCAACAATGAGTTGGATTACTATACATCTCTGTATGCTAAGATTTCGACTTGTGGTGATGAGTTTGTGAAGTATAATCTGAATATCAATGATATCTCTGGGCTTTATCAACAGATTATGGCTGCCTGCGATGTCAATGATGAGCTAACGGATGAGAAGATTCATGCGATAGCTAAAGAGGCAGACAGACTCTGGGTGCTCTTTGTACTGAATGGTATCTATGATAGCAACGATTTTCAGGATGTTTCTTATCGATTGAATGAGAAACTGAAAGGGCTGGATATGGCTTCCTATCGTGAGGTATATGACGAAATCATCATGCAGAGTATCCGAGAAAAGCGTAATGTTTCGGGAGAGGTTTCTTTGCTGGATTTCAATAGCTTCCTGAGGAAAAACTATACGAATACGAACCGCCGATTCCTGCGTTATCTGTTTTCTAGGGTAGAGAAGTTTATCTGTGAACATACGAATCAGAATATGCAGAATGATATCTACTATATTTCTACTAAAACCGGTAATAAGACGGGATACCATATTGAGCATATTCTCTCTGAAAATGAAAAGAACAGGGGATACTTCAGGGATGTAGAGGAGTTTGAAGATCAACGCAATCTCTTGGGTGGCTTGCTCTTGCTGAAGGGGTTGGATAATATCTCTTCTGGTAATGAAGAGTATTCGGATAAGCTGAAGACTTATAGTACTGGCTTGGTCTGGGGACATTCGCTTTGCGAGAATTTCTATCATGCCAACAAAGATTTCGATAAGTTTAATAAGGAGTTTTCTGATAAGTGTGATATTGGATTCAAGGCTTACAGTGTCTTTGACCAAAATGCATTGATGGAGCGAAGTAGGTTGCTGTATGAAATCGTGAAAGTGATATGGGAGGTTTCGTAATTTTTCGAATCCTCCCGTTTCTCTTTAGCCAAAGGGAACTCCACATCTCTCTCCAAGCCTCTGCCCTTCTGAAGGGAGACGATGTAACCGCTCCTCCTGTCGCTCTTAACCGCTTCGCTATAAGGTTGGCGGGGCATCAAAGCCCTCGCCTGGTTGTTTTAGCGGGGATGAACCCGCCTTGCTGAAGAGCTTCTTATGGGAACGCTGGGACACAAATAAATACTTACTATTTTGGGACCGCATTGCTGGGATTGCTGCTGATGGGACTGCAGACAAGGTGGATGGCGCATTGGTAATTAAGTCTATAGCTGATATCTGGTTTTATTGATTTTTTTATTGGAGAAATGGCGGTAGAAAAGGTATGCGAAATGAAAAAGTGCTCCAATTCTTTGTATATATAATGTTTTTTGTTTAGTTTTGCAGAAAAATAAGATTGACCAATGAGATTAGAGATACTAAATATCAATAAAATCAAGGAAGCAGATATTGCCTTGAATGGCTTGACTGTGATTGTGGGAGAGAATGATATGGGAAAAAGTACCATTGGTAGAGCATTCTTTTCTATTATCAAGGCGGTCTCTAATATGAGAAGCTTGAGTAATGAAAGTTCTGCCAACAAAGCTTCTAAGCATATAGATTCTTTGTATAAGCACTTCTATGGAAAAAAAATCATAGATGGTACTATAGATCTGTTGCCTCGTGTCAAATCGGAAATGGAAAGAATATGTCAGGACGAAGCGGAACGAAATGCTTTTCTTGATCATCTGAATGCTAAAATCGAAGATATTGATTTGTCTCCTCGCCAAAAATCCTTGCTCAAGGAGGATATTGTGAATATTCGGATTTGCTTTGATCAGGTGAATAATCCTGCTGCTGTATTGAAAACGGAGTTGGCTTATCTCGTTGAATCTGAGTTTATGGGGCAGTTCTGTTCTTCTAAGTCAGAACTTACTAATGTTATGCTTGATACTGAAGAAGAGGGGAAGCTGTCGTTTAAGGCAAAGGATAATCAAGTGACAAACGTTTCCTTTTCAGAAAGAGGATTCTATGAGGATATCACTTATGTTGAGTCGCCACTGTACTTCCATCTTCTTGATAGCTTAAAATCTTCTGTTGCTTATCGGGAAATGAAGAGGACTTTGGGATATAAACCTATGGTTCCTGCCCACGTGAAAGACTTTGTTGACAAGGTCTTGAATTTCCAGAATTTTGATACTCAGCTAAGTTTGTTTGAGCCTCAATCGAAGGATTTTCATACAGCGGATATCATTCATGGTACGTTTGCATATGATAAGAGTTCACGTAGCATCGTATATCAAAAAGATGGTATGAAAATCAAGCCTATCAATGTGGCTTCTGGTATCAAAAGTTTTGGTGCCTTGCAGCTTCTGCTTGATGGTTATTGTATTTCCAATAATCGTCCTTTGATATGGGATGAACCAGAGAATCATCTGCATCCTCAGTGGCAAGTGGAGTTTGCTAAGGTTATCGTACAGATTGTTAATTCTGGTATTCCGGTGATGATCAGTACCCATAGTCCGTATTTCCTGCAAGCCGTGAGGTATTATTCTGCTATGTATAACATTGAGAAGTATGTGAACTACTACATGGCAGAGTGTGGTAATGATGATATGGTAACTATGAATGAGGTTACTAATGACTTAAACCAGGTTTTTCTTACTTTGGCTGAGCCTTTGAATAAAATCATGAACGTGGATGAAGTAAGGGGAAGAATGAAATGAAAACTGCCAGTGAATTAATATCGTTTTTGGTGAAGGATAAGCATTTCTCTCTTTGTTCTGTCTGTGAGCTGCATAAGCCTTGTGCTACGACACCCAGGTGTTCTTGGGAGCCTGCTAAACGATTCGTGAATTTTGATGATGTAAAGACCGCCTACTGCAAGGAACATCAGGTGATTTCTTGTGCTTCGGTAGATGGATTGTCTGAAAAGAACGAAAAGCTATTGTTCGTTGAAATAAAGGGGTGGGTTGATTTTCTGCAGTATCAAAAGAAAAATGTAGAGAAAAAGATAGAAAAACAGGTGTCAGGCTATGATTTTGTCAAAAAGTTGAAAGATAGTATTGGTATATGTAATGATTATGCATCCAACCCAAAATTTTGTAATGCTGATCATCTTGCGTATATTATTGTAACTGATATTGATATCAAAGAGCAACCTCTACAGACTTTGCAGGGTAACCTGATGGCTTTGGCGCAAACATCTTCTTCGCTTGAAGTGTTATGCAATAAATACATGTTGTCAAAAATCAGTTCTATAAAGGGGATTCATACATATTATAAACAATGTAAGGAGTTAGATTCATTTATAGATAATGGCCTTTAGGATTTCACATAAACGTTAGTACTCTACCAAACGTAAAAACGAATATAATGGATACGACCCCTTTGGTTCCCCTTGTAGGGGACAGAAACGTCGCTCTGAACCGCTTCGCTATATGGATGGCGGACCATCAGAGGTCTACGCCAGCAGCGGAGCTGCGGATTTTTGTGCGGGGATGAACCCGCCTTGCGGAAGAGCTTCTGATGGGAACACAGGGACACAAATAAATAATTACTACTTTGAACCCGCTTTCACTTTTCACTAAAGGATTTGCTAAGGGGCTGCTTGCTGCTTAGGGACAGCCTTGATAGGTGATGAAAATACTTTTTATTCGACTTTGGACAGGATTGACTCTGGAGAGGTTCCCATCAGGGCTATGGCGGAAATCTTGTGACCACCATTGGCATTTAATGAATGACCACAATGATAGAGACTATCATCTATAATGAGCCAACGATCATGAGACTCGTTACGCCATTTGCGAATATCTATATGGCTTTCTGGGAACAGATGGTCATGTTCTTCCATCAAGCGTTGCATTCCTTGTCCTACACCTACTGTGTATATTGTGGCTGCTACATTTGACTTACGGACATCAAGTACACTTAGGGTTAACGAGGAAACAAAACCATCTATGATTACGACTCGATGGTTGGCTGTACGAATTAAATTCTCTAAAGCGACTCTTGCTGTATAAAAATCACCTTCAAAGAAGACCATCTCTGCTGGAGGGGTTGAGGTTCGAATGAAGAAGTCGAGCTGCTGTTGCTGCTTAGCTTGGACATCTTCTATTCGAGTCATGCGTTGTGAATGTTCGTCAAACCGTGTATCTAATTGGCGCTGCATAGCCAATAGTTGCTGATTGACAGAATATCCTTTAAGAAGATAATCTTTTAGCACACCCGTTGCCCATTTTCGAAAGGCTGTAGCATTGATACTGTTGACACGATATCCAACAGAAATTATTGCATCCAAATTATAGAACTGTGTCCTGTATACTTTGCCATCAGAGGCAGTATGTTCCAAAATGGAACTAACTGAATTTTGATCCAATTCTCCGCTTTTAAAGATATTGCCAAGATGCTTGGTTATTGCAGGACGCTTGGTGCCGAAGAGATCTGCTATTTGTTGTTGGGTAAGCCAGACCGTTTCATGACCAGCATCAACCTTCACTTCAAGTTTTACACTTTCGTTTGGTTGATAAAGCACTATCTGTGAATCGTCAGCCACTGGCTGTATATTATTATCGTTTGCCGTATTCATACATTTTTATTGCTAATATAGCGACAAAAGTACGATTGTTTTACGTAATTACAAAGAAATTATTAGCTTTTTTTCGAAAACCTACCTATCCTCCCTTAGCATTAAGAGTCTTTCGAAAACCCACCAGTCCTCCCTTGAACCTTAAGTTTTTTCTAAAATCAACTCGTCCTTCTTTTTTTGATAAAGCGGGCTGCACTCGGCAATTTGAAAGTGAACTTTCATTGCGCTCATTTGCACCGCTTTTTCCCATTAAAGAAGGCTCTTTCGAAAACCCACCAGTCCTCCCTTAGCCTTAAGGGAGGGTCCACCTCTCATCTCGGTCTTCTCCCCTCAGGGAAGAAGAGGAAACCGCTCCTCCTCAATAGTCTTTACGACCCCTTCGGTTCCCCTTGTAGGGGACAGAAACGTCGCTCGGAACCATTTCATTCTATGGTTGGCGGACCATCAGAGGTCTACGCCAGCAGCGGAGCTGCGGTTTGCGGGATGCGACCGCCTTGCTGAACTTATTGCTTGCTCGTAGCTTACAGCTTGCTGAGTTTATTGCTTGCTCGCTACAGAAAGGCTGCTTGCTCGCTACAGAAAGGCTGCTGATACCCTGCAGAAAGGGTGGCTTTAGCCGCCCTATTCCTGTAAATCTCGTTTATTCAGAACAGCAGGAATGCTTCTCGAATTGCCTTTCCCTTCGGCCGGCGAACGTTGTTTCTTAAATTCTTGACAAAAATAAATTGCCTTTTCGTTCGGACGTGCGGACGGACTTATGGATGGGAAGGGGATAAAAAAATCCGGGGCAGGGAAGCCTCGGATTTTTTTATGGTGATTCGGAAGGAGTTAGGGAAGGGATGAGGTTCGATAACTCCTTGAGAATTGCGCGGATTATGCCTTGAAGTTGTCCAGAGATTCGGGAGTGAAGTTCTGGATGTATGCGGAATGACCGAGGACTTCTTCCTCTGCCATGCGGACATATACGTTGGCACTCTTCGCAAACAGCTCGGGTGACTTGGTGGCGTCGTCGAGGATGAGGAGAGACATCACGATGTCGCCAGTCATGTTGTAGAGACGGCGAGCCAGGAAGTCGTGAACTGCCTGATCGTTGGCTTCCTTCACCTTGTTGATGGCTGCCTCGTAGAGGTCTGCCAACTTGGCTACACGGGCCTTCAATGCCTTCAGATCGTCACTGACCTCGCTCTCCAACATCTCCTTGATGATGTTGAGGTAGGTGCCGTTGGTGATGTAACGGATGGCTGCTACTACCTGCAACTGGGTAGTACCCTCGTAGATAGAGAAGATGCGGGCATCACGGAACAGGCGCTGGCACTTGTACTCCATGATGAAACCGGAACCTCCGTGGATGCTGATGGCATCGTAGGCGTTCTGGTTGGCATACTCTGAGTTCATACCCTTGGCCAATGGTGTGAAGGCATCGGCAAGACGGGTGTACTTCTTCATCTCCTGACGCTCCTCGGGAGTGAGCTTGCTGTCACGGGCGATGTCTTCCAAAGCCTTGTAGATGTCGACATAGCGGGCGCAGCAGTAGAGGAGTGAACGGCCTGCATCCAACTTGGCCTTCATTCTTGACAGCATGTCGTAAACGGCTGGGAAGTTGATGATCTTCTCGCCAAACTGAGCACGCTCCTTGGCATAGGCCAAGCCCTCGTTGTAAGCTTCCTGCTCTACACCTACACTCTGTGCGGCGATACCTAAGCGGGCGCCGTTCATCAGTGCCATCACGTACTTGATCAGACCGAGACGGGTGTTGCCGCAAAGTTCTGCCTTGGCATTCTTGTAAACCAACTCGCAGGTTGGTGAACCATGGATACCGAGCTTGTGCTCGATGTGACGAACGGTGACACCACCATCACGCTTGTCGTAGATGAACATTGAAAGACCACGACCGTCCTTGGCGCCTTCCTCTGAACGTGGCGGTGAGATCATGAGAGACAGGAAGGTATATATATTAGGAGGACTC
>OKRX01000270.1_pt1 | contig 41551 bp, 34 predicted proteins | sample 1601241 | NCBI WGS metagenome assembly OKRX01 (sample SAMEA3541500, study PRJEB24748) | human gut metagenome | biome: human gut; feature: human-associated habitat; material: faeces | place: China | collected 2012
TGTAGTCGATCTTCTCCATGAAGCGGCGCTTCTGGTGCTGCATCATGATGATGGTGTTGCAGTAGGTGGCAATGCCGTTGGCGCCGCCGGAACCGGTGAAACGGGTCTGGGGCTTGACATAGTCGCCCTTGCCGTAGATGCAGGTGGAGTTCACGTTGCCGTAGGGATCGATCTGGGCGCCGCCGATGAAGGCCACCAGACGGTCGGCATCGTGCAGCCACTCATTGGCCTCAAAACCGATGAAGCGGATGTTGGGCCACTGCACAGCACAGTGAGCCATGAAGCGGTTGTCACCCACGGAGCGGGGCACTTCCACGGGGGAGCAGTCCATCAGGCCGCTCTCTACGATGGGATGACAGGAGGGGCAGACAGCCCGCTTGGCCAGGGAGGCGCCGATCAGAGGAAGGCCGGTGCCCACGATGACGATCTGATTCTCCTTAATGTTCTTAGCAATGGCGTAAGCCTGCATCTCCTGCTTAGTGTACTTAGTATAATCAGACATGACAATATACCTCCCTACTTCTTAGTGTCTGGTGGAATAACCCAGGTGGGGCTCGTTCTTCAGGCGCAGCAGACGGGAACCGCCCACCTTGTCCAGCAGCTCGTCGTTATCCTTGACGCTGTAGACCCACTTATCCAGATAGTCCTTGAAGGTCTCGGGGATGGCCACGCCGGCCTCAGCATCCTCAGCAGCCTTCTTAGCCTTGGCAGCAGCCTCGGCCAGCTTGGCGTCGTCGGGCTTGGCAGCGGCAGCCTTCTCAGCCTTGGCAGCGGCCTTAGCCAGCTGAGCCTTGGCATCCTCGGCGTCCTGATACTTGGAGGCCTTGTCGTACTCCTTCAGAGCGTGGGAGTCGTTGTCGTAGTAGTTGTAGCACTGAGAGGGCCAAGCGCCGTAGGGGCAGTGGACAACAGCGTCCACGCACTGACCGAAGATGCGGGTCAGGGTAGGATCGCGGCGGATGTACTCGTCGCTGACCAGATCCTCGCAGGTGACGATGACCTTACGGGCGGCAACAGCGATGTCCACATCGTGGAACTCGTCGCCCTCGATGATGCAGGTGCCATCGGGAGAAGCCTTCTGCACGTGGATGATAGCGGTGTCCAGCTTGGGCACGGGAACAGCAACAACCTTCTCACCGGGGTTGAAGGGGTTCTCCACCTCAACGCACTTCAGGTCGTCCACCTTGTCCAGGGTCTTGCGCTGCTCCTCGCTGATGCCCCAGTACTTCATCAGACCGGAACCCTGCATCAGACGCACGGGCAGGAAGGGCAGGCCCAGAGAAGCGGCATGCAGCTGAAGCATCAGCACGTCCTGAGAATAGTCCTCGTAGGTCAGCTGGCCCTTCTCGATGGCAGCACGGAAGCGGCGGGAAACGTTGGTGTAGCCGGAGTTAGCGGTATAGCAGTTGATATAAGCCTTGACACGGCCCTCACCGATCAGCATATCCCAGTCGCCGCCGGCAGGACCGGCCCAGACGGTGAAGTCCTTCTGGCCCTGACGCAGGATCTCGGCCACCGCGGCGTAGGGCTTACGGTTGGTGGTAAAGCCGCCGAAGGAGATGCAATCTCCGCTCTCGACGAATTTCGCAACCGCGTCGTGCAAGGTGTAGACTTTGTTCATAATGAAAACCCCCATTACACAATTTTTTGATGTACGGTTTTTATTCCCTGACTTCGCGTGATTTCCAAAATTACACGCTTTGGTTCATCTTGTGCCAGTCTATCACAAGATGTGCAAAAGGTCTTTGGGGAACTTGGCGAAAAGTTTGCATATATTCGCTTCCCGTGCTATAATGCTATCATAACACAACCAACAAAAACGGGCAAGTCTCTGCCCTTTGTTTTTGCTTGAATTGTACAGTTCTTCCAGCGGGAGGCCCTTATATGACCAATGTTGACTTCCATCTTCAGCTCAACCACAATGAAACCTGGAGCATGAGCCGGCTCCATTTCCATGACTACTATGAACTTTTTCTGCCCCTCACCAGCCCGGGCAATATTTTTGTCAGCGACCAGGTCTATCCCCTGCGCCGCGGCACTTTATATTTAATTGGTGAAAATACCCTCCACCGCACCATTGCCACCGGCTTTCACGCCCGCTATGTGCTCCACGTCAGCCGCAAGACTCTCTCCGACCTGTCTACCCCCCAGACCGACTTTATGCAGCTGACCCGGGACAGCTTTCTTCGCGCTGCCATGACCAGCGAGCAGATGATTGAGATCATCGAGCTCTTCCAGGCTCTGGAGCGCAACAAAAACGACGGCAGCTTCGGCAGCGATATCCACCAGACCATTGCACTTTTGAATCTGCTCCTGCGGGCCGCCCCGATTCTCACCTCTGCCACCGCCGGCGACGCAGTGCGCAACAAGGATTTTCTCCGGGTCGCTCCTATTCTGGACTATATCCGCAATAATCTCTCCGAGCCTTTGACCCTGGACCAGATCGCCAACCAGTTCTATATCAGCAAGCACTATCTGTGCCGCATCTTCAAATCGGCCACCGGCTTCTCCGTAATGGAGTACATTATCTACAGCCGGGTTCTGCGGGCCCGTCAGCTTCTTAAGGAAGGTGTAAGCGTCCAGCAGGCCGGCGAGATGTCCGGCTTCTCCGACAACTCCCACTTTATCCGCACCTTTGGCCATCTCACCGGCACCTCCCCCGGACGCTATGCCCGAGAGTATCAGACCAGCGACCAGGTTCTGCTGCGGGAAAACGGGAAGTCCGGGAAAGGCTGATTTTCACACTGCGCATAAAAAATGGAGCGGCATATGCCGCTCCATTTTTTGTATTTAATCTCTGGGCCTGCGGTAGAAGTTTCCCGCCAGGCGCTCGGTACGCAAGACATTGATAAATGCTTTGGGATCCGCCTGATGGACCATACGGGTCATTTTCCGAACCTCACCCACATAGACCACTGTGTAAATCAGAACACAGCGCTCGCCGTTGTAAAGTCCCACACCCTCAACCAAGGTTGCAGTATGGTGCAATTCCTGAATCTGGGCACACACGCCGCCAGCGCTTTCCCGTCCGGTGACAATGAGCACCGTAACCTGTGTGCTGTCCGGGTCCATAACTCGTACGACCTGGGTCGAGGCAAACTGGAAAATAATCGAGTACAAGGCCGATTCCCAGCCGAACAGGGCGCCTGCGATCAGCAGCATCACCACATTGCCCGCCAGGATGTAGTTCCAGGTACTCACGTTCCACCGCTCCATCAAGGGAATAGCAATGAAGTCGGTGCCGCCGCTGGTGATGCGGACATAGAGGCAAATACCAATGGACACACCGTTAATGAGTCCACCGAACACCGCCACCAGCAAAGGATCCTCCGTAATGGGGAAAGAGGGTACCAAGTCAGTAAAAATACTGGTAAGTACGATGACAAAGCAGGACCAAAGGGTGAAGCGCTTGCCCACGTACTTCAGGCAGAAGAGGGCAGGCAAAGCATTGATGGCGATGTTAATGGGGCCAAAGGGAAGCTCTACTCCCGCAAACTCCCAGGCACATCGCATAATCAGGCGGGTCAGTCCGGTAAAGCCTCCCGGGAACAGATCTCCCGCCTGAACGAAGCTGTTGAGGTTTACTGCTACGATCAGCGCAGAAATGGTGGAGATAATCAGCCGTGCAACCACCGATTCTGCCAGATCCCGCTTTTTTATCTGGTTCACGCTGACACCTCGTTTACTTTACCTCAGACAGAACGTCCAGATTCTTCATAAAATATTCTACGCCCGACCAGATGGTGGTCAGTACGATCACCGCTACACAGATCGCGCTGAGCTCCACAAACCGGGGCAGCAACAGCATCAGGCAGATGCAGACCATGGTGGAAGCAGTCTTTACCTTGCCGGACCATCCAGCAGCAATGACCCGTCCCTTGTCGGCGGCCACCATCCGCAGTCCGGACACGGCAAACTCCCGCACGATGACAATGAGCAGCGCCCAGCCCGGCATGTGACCAATCTCTACAAACCACAGCATGGCGGCCGTCACCAGACATTTATCCGCCAGAGGATCCATAAACTTGCCGAAGTCGGTAGTCTGGTTGTAGTGCCGGGCGATGTATCCGTCCAGCGTGTCAGTGAGACTGGCTACGATAAAAATGGCCAGCGCCCAGTAGTTGGCCCCCGGCACATGCAGGTAAAGCACCAGCAAAAACAGGGGGATCATAACCACCCGAGCCAGGGTCAGCTTATTTGCGGTATTCATGAGAATATTCAGCTCCTCTTACTCTTCTTCCTTACTCTTCAATCTCACCGGTCAGATCGCCGTCGGACACGCCGGTGATGCGCACATGGACAAACTCACCGGCCGGCACAAGTCCTGCGGCGGTAAAGTACACGTGGCCGTCGATCTCCACCGAGTCGGCATAGGTCCGGCCCACGAAGCATCCCGCCTGGCTGTCAAAGCCCTCGCAGAGCACTTCCATCACGGTCCCCAGGCGCTCCTCGTTGTACTCATCCATAATCCGGGACTGGAGGTCCACCACCAGCTCTACCCGGCGGGCCGCCACATCGGGGTCCACCTGGTTTTCCATCTTCTCAGCCAGGGTACCCTCCTCCGGGGAGAACTGGAATACACCGGCCCGCTGAAGCTTCTGCTCTTTGAGGAACTCGCACAGCTCCTCAAATTCCGCCTCGCCCTCGCCGGGCAGACCACAGATCAAAGAGGTGCGGATCACCACATCGGGGATGGCTTTGCGCAGACGGGCAAACAGTTCTTCCAGCTCCACCTTCGTATTGCGGCGGCGCATCGCCTTCAAGATCCCGTCATTGCAGTGCTGGATGGGGATGTCCAGATAGTGGACGATCTTCTTCTCGCTGGCAATGACCTCCACCAGTTCGTCGGTGATGGCCTCGGGATAGAGGTAGTGCAGGCGGATCCAATGGAAGGGCAGCTTGCACAGTTCCTTCAAAAGGCCTGCCAGTGTGGTGCCATCCCCCAGGTCGCTGCCGTAGCGGGTGATGTCCTGAGCAATGACGATAAGCTCCTTCACCCCGGAATCGGCCAGAGACTTGGCCTCCTCCAGCAGATGATCCATGGTGCGGCTGCGGTAGCGGCCACGGAGTTTGGGGATGATGCAGAAGGCGCAGCCGTTGCTGCATCCCTCGGCAATCTTCAAATAGGCGGTATAGGGAGGCGTGGTGACCATCCGCTCCCCGTCGTCATAGGCCCGGTCGATCCGCTCAAAGTGCTCCGGCCGCTCTCCGGCCATCAGCTCCTCCACGGCGGTAACCACATCGGTGTAGCTGCCGGTTCCCAGCATGCCGTCCACCTCGGGCAGTTCCTTACGAATGTCATCGGGGTAGCGCTGGGTCAGGCATCCGGCCACCAGCAGCTTCTTCAGCTTGCCGTCCTGCTTGAGCTGGGCCAGCTCCAAGATATTTTCAATGGCCTCGCTCTTGGCCGACTCAATAAACCCGCAGGTATTCAGCACCGCCACGTCAGCCCCCTCAGGCTCTCCGGTGACGATGTGACCTGCCTTGCGGCACAGGGCCATCATCTGCTCGGTATTCACCAAGTTCTTCGCACAGCCCAGGGAGACAAAGGCAATCTTATAAGGCATCATATCGCTCCTAATCTCATAGTTTTTCAATCCAGATCGTCCCGGCTGTACCGGTCCAGGACCGGCCGGATCTCCTGCCATTGGTAGCCCCGACGCAGCAGCGCGTCGGAGACCCGCTTGAGTTCCCGGCGGTCCACTTCTTTTCCGGCAAGCTTCTTGGCCACAAAGGCCTCAATGGCGTTTGTAGGATCCTGAGCCTCTTCCAAGGCCTGCTCCCACATCTCCCGGGGCACTCCCCGGCGGTAGAGCTCGTCCTGGAGTTTCCGCACACCATAACCCTTTCCAGAGTAGTGGCGCACCACGGTACAGGCGTACCGCTGATCATCCAACAGGCCCAGTTCCTCCAGCCGGTCGCAGATCTGGGCAGTTTCCTCCTCACTGGCCTCCCAGCTCTCCAGCTTGCGCTCCATCTCCCGGCGGGAGATAGGCTTGGAGGCAGCCAGATTGAGGGCTTTTTCTTTCAGCCCACTCTTCCGGGCAGCCTGGGTGATGGCCCGGAGTTCTTCCTCGGTTAGTTCCTTCCCGCTGTACAAAGAGAAGTTCAGCACCTCATTTTCGCCCACACGGAGCAGTGTACCGTCCTCCAGCTGGGCCAGCCATCGGCCCTGAACACGCTGGGAGGGCTTGAGCTGTACGATCTTCACTTAGTCCTCGCCGTCCTGGAAGTCGTCGGCGGAGATATCCACCGCACGTCCCGCAGCCCGGGCAGCCGCCTGGCCCTGCTTGGACAGAAGCTTGAAGGAGTTGGCACGGATCTTGGCCTCCAGCTCGTCGGCCAGATCGGGGTTATCCCGCAGGAACTGCTTGGCAGCATCCCGGCCCTGACCCAGGCGCAGCTCGCCCATGGCAAACCAGGAGCCGCTCTTCTGCACCAGATCCAGCTTCACACCCAGGTCGATAAGCTCGCCCACCTTGGAGATGCCTTCGCCGTACATGATATCAAACTCCGCCTCCCGGAAGGGGGGAGCTACCTTATTCTTCACGATCTTGGCTCGGGTGCGGTTACCGATGATTTCGGAGCCGCTCTTCAGAGCCTCGATGCGCCGCACGTCGATACGCACGGAGGAGTAGAACTTCAGCGCCCGGCCGCCGGTGGTGACCTCGGGGTTGCCGTAGACCACGCCCACCTTTTCACGCAGCTGGTTGATGAAGATCACGATACAGTTGGTCTTGGCGATGGAGCCGGCCAGCTTACGCAGAGCCTGGCTCATCAGTCGGGCCAGCAGACCCACGTGGCTGTCGCCCATGTCGCCCTCGATCTCCGCCCGGGGAGTCAGGGCTGCCACCGAGTCCACGACCACCACGTCGATGGCGCCCGAGCGCACCAGAGCCTCACAGATCTCCAGGCCCTGCTCGCCGGTGTCGGGCTGGGCAATCAGCATGGAGTCGATGTCCACGCCCAGGGCCCGGGCATAGGTGGGATCCAGGGCGTGCTCGGCGTCGATGAAGGCCACCTCGCCGCCCCGCTTCTGGGCCTCGGCCACCACATGGAGGGCCAGAGTGGTCTTACCGGAGGATTCCGGTCCATAGATCTCAATGATACGGCCCCGGGGCATACCTCCGATGCCCAGAGCCAGGTCCAAGGAGAGAGAGCCGGTGGGGATGGACTCCACCATCACGTCCACATTCTCTCCCAGACGCATAATGGAGCCCTTGCCGTAGGCCCGCTCGATCTGGGCCATGGCGGTCTCCAACGCTTTCTTCTTATCCGAGGCGGGAGCGGCGCTCTCCACCACAGGCTTTTTGGTTGCCATATCTGATTACTCCTTTTCTTCCGTCGGCGGCCGGGCCGCCCAGCTCTCCCGCGCCGGCGGGCACGGGTTTATCCGTTGATAGTTCCCTCCACAACACGCCAGATTCCCTGGGTGTCAGCGGTGGTCTGGATCTGTTCAAATCCGTTCTGGGCCAGAATATTTTCCACATCCGGAGCCTGTCCGATTCCTACCTCAAAAATAAGAGAGCCGCCCAGACGGATAGCATTTTTCCATTTAGCAGCGATAAAGCGGTAAAAATCCAGACCGTCTGCGCCGCCGTCCAGAGCCATGTGGGGTTCGTAGTCCTTTACGCTGTGGTCCAGTCCTTCAATGTCTCCGGTGGGGATGTAGGGAGGATTGCTCACAATTACGTCAAAATCCCACAGAGAGGAGGCGGGGGGCTCCATGGCGTTCACCGACAGGCAGGTCACCCGGGCGTTAAGCTCATTGCGGCGCACATTCTGCTTGCACACCCGCAGAGCACCCTCGGACAGCTCGCCCAGCACTACCCGGCAGTCGGGGGCGTTGGCGGCGATGGCCAATCCCACACAGCCGCTTCCGGCGCACAGATCCAGCACCCGGGCGCCCTCTCCCGCTGCTCTGGCCCGCAGGATGCCCCGCTCGGCCAGCACCTCGGTATCGATGCGGGGGATGAGCACGTCGTTGGAGATATTCAGGGGCAGTCCGTAAAACTCCCACTCGCCCACGATATAGGCCACCGGCTCTCCTGCCAGGCGGCGCTGCACCAGCTCTTCCACCCGGCGCTCCATCTCGCCCGAAACATACAGGGGCATGTCCCGGTAAAACTGCTCCCGGCTCTTATCCGCTGCATAGCAAATAAGCTCCCGGGCCTCCAGCTGTCCTGCCTCGATCCCTGCCTTACGCAGGCGCGCCCGGGTATCCAGGAATAAATTGTTATAGGTGGTAGCCATTGCCTCACCTTCCGTCTTGTTTTCTATACTGAGAGGAATATCTCCTCGGTTTTCTCTGGTTTGCAATTGAAATTTGGGGTTAGGACAGGCTGCGCGCTTCGGGATCACGCTGCGCTTTGGGTCCATGGCCGGGTCGCTTTCGCTGCGTCTCGGGCAAAAACCAGCCCCGCATAGCGGGCCTTGGGTTCTCACCCTCGCTGCGCTCCAAGCTCCCCTATGGACCTAAGCTCCGCGCTTCGCGCTGTCACGCTGCGGGCTGGGCGCATGGCCGGAACGACAACTCCTCCGACTCCGGGCAGACCCGTTTCAGCCTTTGGCTGTCCCTGGGCTCTGCCCATCCGCTCCGGAGTCTGTCGCTCCTATGCGCCTGCCCTCCGCGCTTCGTATTACCACGCGTCCTCGCCCTTATTCTCCGGCAGCACCAATTCCAGAGCCTTGATGCCCACCTCGATCATAGAGTCGTCTGGTTCAAAGGTGGTAAAATTCTGAAGCCACAGGCCGGGAGCCACCAAAATCCGGGTCACAAACCCGTCATGCCGTCCCGCCCAACGGTTAAACTCATAGCTGATGCCCACAATGACAGGCAGCATGGCCAGATGGGCCAAAAACCGCCAAACCACATGGTGAACCGGCCAAATGGCAAAGACCACCGTGGAGACCAGGATAGAGATGGCAATCACCATAAACAAAAAGCTGGTACCGCAGCGGGGATGGTGTCGGGGCTGCTTGCGCACATTTTCCACCGTCAACGGCAGTCCTGCCTCATAGCAGAAAATGGTCTTATGCTCCGCTCCGTGGTATTGAAATACCCGGCGAATATCCTTCATATGGGAACACATGGCCAAATAGCCCACAAAAATCACAATTTTCAGCACGCTCTCCGCTACATTGCGCACCAGCATGGAGTCCGTGACCAACGTCACAGCGCTACCCAACAGGGTGGGCAGCAGGAAAAACAGGCCGATAGACATACAGATGCCCAGCACTACTGCCACCATCACAATGACAGAGGCGGCCTTTTCACTGCCCAGCGTCTTTTCCAGCCAAAGCTCAAACTTGGAGGGCTCCTCGGGCTCTTCCTCCTCTTCCGGGAAAAACTCGGCGGAATACATCAGCGCCTTTACACCCTCCACCATGGAAGCCACAAAGGTCACCACCCCCCGCACAAGAGGCAGGCCCAGCAGGGGATATTTATCCTTGATCAGCTTCAGCTCACTCTCCCGAATGGCCAGCTGACCGTCGGGCTGACGCACCACGATGGCCTGCTTCTTTGGCCCGCGCATCATGATGCCTTCGATCAGCGCCTGACCGCCGCACATGGTCTTGAAACCGCCCTTCGGGCAAGCGCAGTTTTTTTGCTCTGTTGACATGAATCTTGTTTCTCCTTTTTTCCAGGGACAGGCAGACCCACAGGTATTCTATCAAGTTCCCATGGGAATTGCAACCGGAAATTCGAACTTATGTTTCAATTGGCAAACGGAGCGTCACCAGGCAGCCTCCGCCCTCGGCATTTCCAATGTCCAGAGTTCCCTCATGGCGGGTAACGATCTCTTCACATACGGCCAGACCGATACCGGAACCTCTAGCCTTGGAACTTCCTTTATAGAACTTGTACTTTACGTGAGGCAGCTCCTCCTCCGGGATGCCGGGACCGTAGTCCCGGATACGGATGACTGCAAACTCCTCTTCCTGGGCAATGGACACATCGATGCGTTTGCCCGAGCCGCCGTGCTTGCCCGCATTGTCCAGCAAGTTGCAGAATACCTGGCACAGCCGCTCCGGATCGCCGCTGATGGGTACCGCCTCCTCCGGGCAATCCTGATAGGTAAGCTCGATACCCTCCCGGCGGAAGAACTCCCGGTAGGCATACACCGCGTCCTCCAACTCTGCCTTCAGGTCCAGGGGCTCCACCGACAAAGTGAATCGTCCGTCCGACATGCGGGAGAACTCCAGCAGCTCCTCCACCATGTTGGTCAGCCGCCGCGCCTCAGAGACGATAATATCCATACCCTTACGCACATCCTTGGGGTCTCGCAGTTCGCCGCTCTGGATGGTCTCTGCCCATCCGGTGATGGCGGTCAGCGGGGTGCGCAGTTCGTGGGAGACAGAGGAGATAAACTCCGACTGGGTCTTTTCCGACTGTTTGATTTTCAGGGACATATCGTTGATGGTGTCGGTCAGTTCGCCGATCTCATCATCAAACTTTTTCTCAATCTGTACGCCGTAGCTGCCGTCGGCAATGAGCCGCGCCGTCTCGGTAATGCTGGCCAACGGCTCTACAATGGAGCGCACAAAGTAGAGGTTGGAGAAATACACCAGAGCAAGGATCACTGCCCCCAGCAGGCATGCCAAAGCGACGGACAGGAAAAATTGCCAGTCAATAGCCACCAGCGAGGTTACATACCGCACGATGGCCACAGTCTGTCCATGGTAGACCACCGGCGCAGAGGCAGCCACGATCCGCTCTCCGGTGTGGGGGTCGGTTCCCATCCACGCCTTGGACTCCTGGTTGACCAGCACGCTCTGGATATCGGGCGTACCCGGCGTGGTACCGGCCGCCAAGTCATTACTGGAATACTGTACCGCTCCGGTCACATCCAGAAATTGCAGTTCCAGCTTGGTCTTGTTCTCAAATTCCTGCACCGCGCTCTGGGCGTTGCCCCAAAACTGGCTGCGGGTATAGGAGGCAAATCCCCGTGCCCGGTCCTCCGCCTGGCGCTGCAGATCATTGATCGTTGTGGTGTAATAATAGCTCCACATGGCTGCGGCAAAGGTGCCCAACGCCATGGCCAGCACCAGCAGCACCACGCCTACACTGTTGATGAGCCAGCGCCGCCGGATACCCCGGATCTTCACTTTATCGGTTACAACGACCTTCTTGGCCATTTGAGCACCTCCCCTCTTAAGTCTCGGGTTTCCGCAAGGTTTTATGGTGTTTCATGATTTTGTGTCCGCGCTTTGGGATCACGCTGTGGATTGGGCGCGCGGCCGGGTCGCTTTCACTGCGTCTCGGGCAAAAACCAGCCCCGCTGCGCGGGTTTAGTTTTCACCCTCGCTTCGCTCCAAGCTCCCCTATGGGCCTAAGCTCCGCACTTCGTCTTGTCACGCTGCGGCGGCTGCGCAACGCGCGGCTTCCCTCCCTCTCGGGCTTGGAACAGGTCCGCTTCGCGTCCCTTCGGTTCCGCGCCCTCGCTCCGGTCCATCCGCGCTGCTCCGCACGCCTCCGCGCTGCTCCGCACGCCTCCGCGCTGCTCCGCACGCCTCCGCGCTTCTCTTTAACTCCCCCACTTATATCCATAGCCCCACACAGTGTTCACATAGGTGGGCTTGGTGGGATTGTCTTCGATCTTGATGCGCAGACGACGGATGTTCACATCTACAATTTTCAGCTCGCCAAAATAGTCCTTTCCCCATACGGCATCCAGGATCTCCTCGCGGGACAGTGCTTTCCCGGGGTTTTCCATAAACAGCTTGACGATTCCGTACTCCACCTGGGTCAGCTTCACCCGCTGTCCGTTCTTTTCCAAAGTACGGTTGCGAGTATTGAGCAGGAAGGGAGGCTGGCTGATCTCGTCAGGCGAGGTCTCCTCTTCTTCCCCACCGGTACGGCGGAACAGGGCATCCACTCGGGCGGTGAGTTCCGCGGGAGAGAAGGGTTTGGTCACATAGTCGTCCGCTCCGGTCATCAGGCCGGTGACCTTGTCCATCTCCTGGGTACGGGCGGTAAGCATAATGATGCCGATCTTATTGTCCATGGCACGAATACGGCGGCAGACCTCAAACCCATCAATACCAGGCAGCATAATATCCAGCAGAGCCACCTTGATCCCCGGGTTTTCTTTCAGCGCCACCAGGGCGTCCTCTCCGGTAGCGGCCTCAATGGTTTGATACCCCGCCCGCTTCAGGTTGATCACCACGAAACTGCGAATGTTCTCTTCATCTTCCAATACAAGAACTTTTCTCACGGTTTTCCTTCCTTTCGCAGCACAGTTCAGTCTGACCATCCGCTCTGGATCAGCTTGAAGGCCGAAACCAGTTCAGTCTCGTCCATCCCGCAGTCCCAGGAGGAATTATAGAACGATGCGGCATACACCGCGTTCTCCTCCTCCCGCAGGATAAAGCGGTTGGATGTATTGGCCCGGTTGGTCTGACTGGTAAATTTGTAGATTACCAGGAAGGGACTGGGATCTCCGCTCCCCTCCAGGTGATAGAAGATCACCGCCCGCTGGCCGCTGATCGCGTCATAGCGGGAGATGGTAATACAGTCCTTCCAGGTGTCCGGAATGATCAAATACCATCCGTCGGTCACATTGTGGTACGTAGTGCAAACTTCGATGCGCTGGCCGCTGCTGTCATACTGATACCAGTCAATCAGCCAGTAGTCCGATGCGGTACTGTCTTCCTGTCCCGGCAGCGGACTGGGCTGAGGCAGCTCCAGCACTCCGTCTCCGTTCACATCCGAGGGCTCCAGGTCCACATAGCGGCTGAGAGTCTCCCGGCTGATCCCGGTCTCCGGAGCCAGGCTGATATTGGTGAGCTTTCCCTGCTGATAGGCGATCACATCCACGACATGACTGCCGTCAGACAGCTCCGAAGAGACATACAGCGCCCGGATCGGCGGATCGCCATTGATGAAGTTCTCTTCCACTCCGCCCCGGCCTACGCTCACCACACCGGTTGACAATTGAGCGGTGCTCAGTTTTTTGAAGGCACTGTCCTTCCAGCCGTACACATCCACACCGCTGTTGGTCAGGGAGGGATCGATGCGCACAATCGCAACCTCTGTACGGGAATCCTGGTCAATATCGGTTAAGATATAGTCTCCATAGGCGGTAGTCATCCACTCCGAGCCCCGCAGATCATCGTTCTGCACGGATGCAGCGCCGTTTTTACTGGAATTGGCCATTTGAAGCCGGCTGCGGCTCATGGGCGCTTCCACGGAATATACACCCAACAAATATGCGCCGGTACTCATCTGCCAGCTGACCACAACTTCTTTGTAGCCGCTGCCGTCCAGGTCTGCATAGTCCACCCGATAAATGGCGGAGCCATCTCCCTCCAGCATGGCGCTGACAGTGTAGATGTCATCTTCACCTTTGGTAAAGAAGAAAATCTTCTGGGGCTTCTCTGCGCCAGGCACACGGAAAAAGGTGACCGCGGTCTCCCGCTGTCCGTCTCCGTCCATATCCTGAAGCTGGATGAGGGCGGTGTTGTCACCGGAGAGGACCGACGTATCCTCCACTTCCGTCACACCATACTCCTGGGCCAGCTTCCCCTTGACTTCCCGAATCTTCTGGGTCAAATTTTCATAGTCCGCAGAGCGCTCCGGACTCTGGTAAAGCTCCTCGGGAGAGCGGAAAAAGCAGCCTGACAGTACCAGCGTCAGCGCCATGAGCATGGCAGCCAGCACCCCTGCTGAAATCCATCTGTTCTTCATGGCACCCGCTCCTTTCCTTCTTCTGCCTTTCGGCTCTAGTTCCATAAAAGTCCTGTTTATCATCATACCATAAAAAGAAAGAAAAGAATATGGATTTTTCGAAAAATTCCAGCTCTTTTTCCGGCATTATCACGAAACAAGCGCGCAGCAGCATTCGTATGCTGCCGCGCGCCCAGCGTAAAATATCAGGATGCTTGGGGCATGGTGACCAGTGCTTTAAACAAGTCTCCATCCACCACCAGTTCAAAGGTTCCTCCCTGCAGTTCGGTCAGGCTGCGGGCAATGGACAGTCCCAGCCCGGATCCTTCCGTGGTACGGGAGGTATCCCCCCGGACAAAGCGTTCCATCAGACGCTCTGCCGGAATGTTCAGTGCCTCTCGGGACACATTTTTGATGGCCAGCGTAACGCTGCCCTTACCCCGGATGAGTTCAATGTAGATTCTCGTCCCCTCCAGAGCGTATTTGGCACAGTTGCCCAGCAGGTTATCGATCACCCGCCACAGGTGCCGCCCATCGGCGTAGACATAGCTCTCTCCCTCCGGTTCAGTGCACACTACGGTCAGTCTGCGCTCTTCCAGCTTCTCTTCATACTCTCCCAGCGCCTGGCTGAGCAGCTGGCTCATCCCGATCCGCTCCCGGTTCACCGACAGCGCACCGGTGGACGCCTTGGACGCCTCCACCAGATCCTCCGTCAGTTTCTTGAGCCGCTGAGACTTCCGGTCCAGCACCTCAATATACTCCTGGGCCTTGGGATCGGTCTGCTGGGTAGATTTCAGGAGATTGACATAGTTGATAATCGAAGTCAGAGGCGTTTTCAGGTCATGGGATACGTTGGTGATGAGCTCTGCCTTGAAGCGCTCGCTCTTCATTTTCTCGTCTACGGCGGTGTTCAAGCCGCTGGAAATGTTATTGAGTGCTTCAGCGTGCTCTCTCAATTCCCCGGGAAGGCGGGTCGTATCGATTTTGTGGTTTACGTTTCCGGAGGCAATGACCTCCGTTCCCTTCCGGATCCGGCGGAATCCCGCAGACCACCAGCATACTGCAATCAAAGCCACAACATTCACGCACATACCAGGTAGAGGGCGATAGTAGGACAGCGGCTCCCAGTAGTCCGCAAAGAAGATCACACCCAGATATCCAAGAAAGGCCAACACACTTTTCCATGTGACAGGCAGATTTTTCACAAAATATGCCAGGCTGGACCACACCCAGACGATCAGCCGGAGAATCAGCGTGGTATGGACCAAATTATGAGTTTTGCAGCGCACCGTAATGGTCCGCACCACCAGGGCACCGATACCAGCGCAGCCAACGATAATTACTCCAGCCAAGGGGATACTTTTCCGAACCGCAGCATCCCCGTACTCCCACCAATACAGCAGAGAGTCAAGCTGTTCCACAAGCATATAGCCGCCAAAGATTACGCCCCCTACCAGCAGAAGGAGATAAAACTCCAGCGGAATCCGCTCCTGCCAGGTACCTGCGCATTCCTCCTGCTCCGGTTTGTGGCCTGAACCCCACAGGGCAAACAAAAACAGCCCTGCCGCCGCAGTTCCCAGTGCAATGGTCAGCCCCATATAGAAGTTGAAATTGGTATAATCTATGGCAAAATCTGCATATACTTCATAAAATTCATCGTGTATTTCCATCTTCTCCATCGGTATAACCCCATAGAGCAAGATTCCAGAGTATTCTTCCCAAGTTACGGTATAGACTTCCTGAACCTGTTGTTCCAAGGTTCCTGCAGACTCATCCAAATTGGTATAAATAACTTGGCTTCCGTCTTTCGTAAGAAATTGGTAGCGGAAATTGGTATTGCTCCGGTTCAGTTCTTCCTCTTTCTGCTTTACCTCGCTGCGGTAAATCTGTTCCGTCTCAAAATCCAAAGCACCTGTCAGTGCATTCTGGGAATCCACATAGACTTTCACCCGGCCTATGTAGTCATCCAGCACTCGGGAAAATCTTCCCGTATCCTGCGGTATACTGTCGTTGACACAGGACAAGCCCAGAATGGTCTTCTGTCCGAACACAGCACAGCCCCATACCGCCACCAGGAACAACACCCAGGCCGCCAGACGGATCAGCAGGTTCTCCTGCAGTTTCCGCACTTAAATACCTCCCTTATCCATCTTATAGCCCAGGCCCCAAACCACCTTCAGGTACCGAGGCTCGGCAGGATTGATCTCAATTTTCTCCCGCAGGTGCCGGATATGCACGGCCACTGTGTTCTCGGAGCCGTAGGCAGGGTCATTCCACACCTGCTCATAGATCTGCGCCGAGGAAAATACCTGGCCCGGGTGAGTCATCAGCAGCTTCAGGATGTTATACTCAATGGGGGTGAGGGATACCGGCTCCCCGTCCACGGTTACCAGCTTGGCACCGTCATCCATAGAGATAGGCCCTACACTCAAAAGACCAGGCGCCTTCTCAGCTCCGCCCAGAGCAGTATACCGCCGCAGCTGGCTCTTTACCCGGGCGATCACTTCCAGGGGATTGAAGGGCTTGGTGATATAGTCATCCGCACCGATATTCAGGCCCAGAATCTTGTCGTTATCCTCGCTTTTCGCCGTCAGCAGAATGATGGGAACATTGCTTCCCTCCCGCAGCTTGGCAGTGGCGCGAATGCCATCCAGCTCGGGCATCATAATGTCCATGAGGATCAGGTGAATATCGTTCTGCTCCACCGCCCGCAGAGCTTCATTGCCGTTATACGCCTTGACTGTCTTATATCCTTCGCTGCTCAGATAGATATCCAGGGCGGAAACGATATCTTTGTCATCATCACAGATCAAAATGGTGTGCATGCTGTCCTTCTCCTTTACAAAATGTTCTCTCATTGGTAGCATAGCACAGTCCTTTTAAGATGCAAGGCTTAAAATCTTAAGAACCGCTAAATTTTCTTCCAATCCTCCAGTTCCAATCCCTATGGTTATTTTTCTCTTGCAAATCAGGGCAAATTCGTGTATAATACATGTTGCCTTTGCCGGTGTGATGGAATTGGTAGACGTAGTGGACTCAAAATCCACCGCTGGCGACAGCGTACCGGTTCGAGTCCGGTCACCGGCACCACGTGGTCGCAAAGTTCGCTTTGCGACCACGTTTTTTTATACCCATGGCGAAAAAAACTCATCCGCCCGCTCCCTTGCTCCTCCTTTCCAAATCACAGCCGCTAATGCTGGGTTGTGATTTGGTTTTGGGTGCGAACCTGGAAGCTGCGGCATCTATACTGTTGCGATATTTCACGTCGGAGCAAAGTCCGCTTTGCTCCGGCGTTTTTATGCCTACAACAAAAAGCGTCGGCGCTGATGTACTCACTTGCTCTTCGTGCCAATCCCAATTTCTCAGCCTAAATATAATTGTGATATTCGCCTTTTCCTACCAGGCTTATTCGTTTATAACGCAACAGCTTTTCTATTATTATCTTATCCGTGCGAAAAGTAACATTTTCTCTGTATTTTATGTGATTTATTCACCATTTACTTCACGTATGGCCACTTGCTATAATATAATAGCTGCGTCATTTTTCGACCACAATTCAAAAAAATCGCAGAATATAACAATAATTAGAAATGGAGCAAAATCATGAAGCACAGATTGCGACAAGGCGTGTCAGTCTTGCTGGCAACAATTTTTCTTGGTCAATACTTTCCAACGGCTATAGCCGCTTCCGGAAATACAATTTCTGGAGAAAGCATTACCATCACTGAACATACATTCCCTGACGCCGCTTTTCAGAAATGGCTAAAAGACCCCTCTCATATCAGCGGATACGGCGCAGACGGCGTGCTGACCGCCGAGGAGTTGGCTAATATCCGCTCCATCGATGTGTCAAATCAGAACCTGACCTCGCTGAAGGGAATCGAGGTCTTTTCCGCACTGGAATCCCTCAATTGCAAAAATAACGCTTTGACCGCCCTGGATGTCAGTCAGAATCTCCGGCTGAAGTATCTGCACTGCGCGGTTAACCGGATCTCTTCCCTGGATGTGTCCGGGCTGAAAGAGTTGATTTCTCTCAACTGCGAAAGCAATCATATGACGGCGCTGGACCTGACAGGCTGTACTGCACTGGAAATTATCTATTGCCGGTATAACGATCTTCCCGCCGTGGATTTTTCAACCAACACCAAGCTGAAGTTCATTGAATCCTTTGATAATAATCTAACCAAGGTAGATCTGTCCATGCTGTCGGAGCTAGAGTTCGTACATCTCGACCACAACCGTCTGACCAATCTGGATTTAAGCCATAATACTAATCTCAGCCCCATCGGCAGCGGTTTTGTCGCCCGCAATAACTGGCTGGACACCCTTACGCTCCCGACCAGCAGCTCTCTGATCGTAGAGTCCTCTGTATATGACGAGCAAGACCCCAAGTTGGGCTATGAGTGAACCGCCTGGTACCTGGACTCAGACTTTACACAGCCGGCACCGGATAACCTGCCCGCAAACGGTCAAACGCTGTATGTCAAGTGGCTTCCCAACGACTACACTATTTATTTCTCGGCCAACGGCGGCAGCGGTTCCATGCCCTCCCAGGCTGCCGTATGGAATACAGACCTGATTTTGCCGAATAGTGATTTTTCCCGTATGGGCTATCAGTTTAGCGGCTGGGAAGACACCTTCGGCGACGGAAAGGTCTACGCCGCGCAGGAGAAAGTCAAAAATCTCGGCGGCGAAATCCAAGGAGACCGCGTCACCCTGTATGCCCAGTGGACGCCCATCCAGTATCAAATCGCCTTCGATAGCAATACAGGCAGCGGAAAGATGGATTCCATCACCGTCTCGTACAATCAGTCGGAAAATTTGCCGGATTGTACGTTCACTGCCCCCAGCGGCATGGAATTTGCCGGCTGGTCACTGACACAGAACGGCCCCGTAAAGTACAAGGATCAAGCCTCCGTCCGCAATTTGGCTTTCCAGCAGGGCGACACGGTCACGTTGTATGCAGTCTGGCGTGAGCCGGCAGTAAATCAATATTTAGCTCAGCTGGACCAGGCTTTTTCCACCTACGTCTCCACCAACTACACTGCGCAGGACTGGACCGCTCTGGCCTCTCAGTATGAGACATCTCGGGCTCAGCTGGCCGCTGCAGCAGGTACAGCAGAAGATCAGCTGGATGCTCTTCTCTCACAGGCCAAGCATGCAATGGCGCAGCTTCCTACGCTCAACCAGCGTGTGGAACAGGTCGCTTCTCAGTGGCGCACTGCATACCGTGAGGTAATCAGCCAAATTGATGGTCAGGCGATCAACGAGTCAAACGCCGCCTCTATCCGCAGCGCAGCAGAGCAGGCTTCGGAAGGCTTAACAACCGAATTTGTTGCAGCCAAGACCGATTTGAAAAATCTGGACGATCAACAGCTGGTTGCCGCATTGGCTGTACAGCAGGTGGAGTCCTCCATGCAGGGATTACGCCGTTTGAGCGCTGCGGCGCAGTGGGCCAGCGCGCTGGACGGTCTCTCCACCCGCGCGATGAGCGAAGTTACCACCCAGTGGCTTTCCACCTATGAAAATGCTGTTGCTGAATCCAACGAGCATCGTACTCAGCTGCAGGCATCTTTGCTTAACGCATTGCAGCAGCGCGCCGAGTTGGCAAAGCAAAAACAGCAGGCCACTGCCCAGCTTCACATGGATCACAGCAGCTATGATCCCACTCACTATACCCCGGAGGGGATCGAGCAGCTGGACAATATTCTGCATACTGCAATCGCAGCCATTGAACAGGCCAGCTCCACTTCCGCCGTTGCTACCTTACTGATCAATGCTCAGGAAGCGCTCCGTGCGGTACCGGATAATGGCATCCAGCCCCCTCCTGAAGGAGGCGGTGGTTCCACAGGCGGTGGTGGTTCCGAAGGCGGCGGTGGTTCCACAGGCGGCAGTGGTTCCGCAGGCGGCGGTGGCTCCGCAGGCGGCGGTACGCCCCCCACAGAAGTTTCTGACAGCACCATCAGCCTGCCCGCTTCCGGATCCGCTGACAGCGCAGGCCGTGTTTATACGGCACAGGTTTCTGCCGATACCCTGAGCAAATCGGTCCATACAGTCCTGCAGGCAGCGCAAACCACAGATACTGCTCCCGCAATTTCTATCCAGGTGGACTCGAACACCGCTGAAACCGTGCAGCTGTCGGTGTCCAGCAGCGCATTGAACGAGCTCAGCTCACACAAGAAAGCTTCTTTTACCATGGAAACAGCGATGGGCTCCATTACTCTGGATGCCACAGCTCTGGCTTCTGCTGCAGATTGGGCTCAGAGCCGCACAATAACGGTGCTGCTGACCGCGGCACAAGACAGCAAAGCCAATAACACCGCTCGTCCCCTGTGGGCATGGAAAATCCTATGCGATCAGGAAGCTTTGACCGACCTGCACGGCGGCCAAGCTAAACTCGCTATTCCCCACACTTTGGAACCGCAGCAGAGTGCATCCGGCATCCTCGTTCAAACCCAGAACGCATCTGGCGGCTGGTCTGAGGTACACTCCAGCTATGATGCTTCTTCTAAGACGGTCCACTTTACAGCTACTGCCCCCTGTGTGTTCACCGTTGGATATGACGAGACCCTGGCATGGTCGGGCAGCTTTGCGGATGTCGACAAGCAGTCCTGGTATTATCCGGCCGTACGCTACGTATGCTACCATGACATCATGACCGGAACATCTGCAAATACCTTTGCTCCGGAAGGGAATTTTTCTCGTGCGCAGATGGCGCAGATCCTATATGCATTCGAGGGTCGTCCCCAGGTTGACGCGGCTGCCTATGCAGATGTTTCTCCGGACGCTTGGTATGCAGCAGCAATCAGCTGGGCGGTAAAAGCCGGCGTCCTGACCGGCTACGGGGATGGCCGCATTGGTCCAAACGACCCCATTACCCGTGAGCAGCTGGCGGTCATGCTGTACCGCTACGCAGAGCAGAAGGGCCTCGACACTTCTGTTCAGACGGATCTGAGCAGCTTTGCCGATGCGGACACGATCAGTTCCTATGCACGCCAGCCTTTGGCATGGGCATACGCCTCGGGTATTGTCAGCGGCACCGATACCGCGCAGCTGCTTCCTGCCGGCACGGCAACCCGCGCACAGTCTGCAACCATGATGATGCAGTTTCATAAAATCATATCTGCATCATAAGTAAAACCGCCTGTGCCTTTGAATCTGCGCAGTGACTTCGCTATTGCAGTTCATATTTCAAAGCAGACTTAACGCAAAAAATAACCACACCAAATGGTGTGGTTATTTTTATGCTTAGAATTGAAAATCCTCTGTGTTCAAATTTCCGTACGCCAGATCTGCCACGGTAATGTGATCAAAATATCCATTGACCAGATCATAAAACTTCTTCCACATGGCGATGGTCTTACAAGCATCCTGCCTGCTGCACGGCTCCGCGCCGCATTCCAGACAGGCCACCGGGGCAAGGCTTCCCTCCACCAAGCGCAGAATCTCTCCTGCCGTATAGTCCTCCGGCTTTCTGCTCAGGCGGTATCCGCCGCCCTTTCCATGTACGCCTTCCACCAGGTTATTTTTTGACAGGGCAGGCATAATTCGCTCCAGATATTTTAACGAGATCCCCTGTCGCTGTGCAACCTCTTTCATGGGAATATAGCCGTCGTCGGCGTGTTCTGCAAGGTCAATCATGACGCGAAGGGCGTATCTGCCTCTTGTTGAAATCATTGCCGTAAAACACCTCGTTTTCTTGTTTCCCATTTTACTGCGGAAGGGGGTACAATGCAACTGCGTCCGGCATGGAAAAGCAGCCTGCAGAACGCTTACTTCTGCTTTTGGGCAGCCGCCGCTTCATCGGACATTCCGTTTCTTTCATAGTAGTCCTGCAGCGCCTTTTTGATCGCTTCCTCCGCCAACACCGAGCAGTGGAGCTTGTGGGCGGGCAGCCCATCCAGGGCCTCAGCCACAGCCCGATTGGTCAGCGCCATGGCCTCGGCCACCGGCTTGCCTTTGATCATCTCCGTGGCCATGGAGCTGGATGCAATGGCGCTGCCGCAGCCGAAGGTCTCAAACTTCACGTCGGAGATGATTCCCTCATTGATCTTCAGATAGATCTTCATAATATCGCCACACTGGACGTTGCCGACCTCGCCGACTCCGTCCGCGTCTTCAATCACTCCTACATTCCGCGGATTGCGGAAGTGGTCCATCACAGTTTCGCTGTAAAGAGCCATAACATACACCTCACTTAAATCACAAACTGTCTCACGCCGTTCTCCAGGTCTCTCCAGACAGGGGACATCCCCCGCAGCTGGGCCACTACCTGGGTAACCGCATCAATGGTATACCGAACTTCTTCCTCGGTGGTCGCTTCGGAGAGAGTCAGCCGCAGCGAGCCATGGGCGATATCATGGGGTCTCCCAATGGCCAGCAGCACATGACTGGGGTCCAGAGAGCCGGACGTACAGGCCGAACCGGAGGAGGCACAGATGCCCTTATCATCCAAAAGCAGCAGAAGGGCCTCTCCTTCAATTCCCTCAAAACAGAAATGTACATTTCCGGGCAGTCTTTTCTGGGCATCGCCGTTCAAGACAGAGTGGGGGATCTGTCCAAGGCCCTGGATCAGCTGATCCCGCAGAGCGGTCATCTTGACCCGATTGGCCTCCATGTTCCTGCAGGCCTCCTCCAGGGCCGCGGCCATTCCCACGATGGCAGGGATATTCTCCGTGCCCGCACGCTTGCCCCGCTCCTGCGCGCCGCCCTCAATGAGGGTTGTAAGAGGAACGCCTTTTCTGGCATACAGGACGCCCACACCCTTGGGTCCGTGGAACTTGTGGGCCGACAGCGAGAGCAGGTCAATGTTCTGCTTCTGCACGTCAATGGCAAGATGGCCCGCTGCCTGTACCGCGTCTGTGTGGAACAGGCCTCCTTTTTCCCGGCAAATCTTCCCGATCTCCCCCACCGGCTGGATGGTCCCGATCTCGTTATTGGCATACATCACGGTAACCAGGCAGGTATCGGGCCGAATGGCCGCCTCAACCTCCTGGGGCCGTACGAGACCGTCTTCGTGTACATCCAGGAGCGTGATCTCAAAGCCCTCCTTTTCCAGCTTGGCCAGTGTGTGAAGCACGGCATGGTGTTCAAAGGCGGTGGAAATGATGTGCCGCTTTCCATTTCTTGCCCCAATGTGGGCGGCGGAACGAATCGCCTGATTGTCTGCTTCGCTGCCTCCGGAAGTGAAGGTGATCTCTCTGGCTTGACAGTGAAGCAGCGCGGCAATTTTCTCCCGGGCCTCTGTCAGCGCCTCATTGGCTCTCTGGCCAAAGGAATGGAGACTGGAGGGGTTGCCATATTCCTGGCTAAAATAGGGCAGCATGGCCTGCAGCGCGGCCTCGCTCACGCTTGTGGTCGCTGCATTATCAAGATAAATCTGCATGGTGTTCTCCTTTGCGTCCGGAATGGACGCCACATCTCAGTTACTCTTGTCTTGGAAGTAAAACTCCGGCAGCCGCATCCCGCAGCTGCCGGAGTAGTTGTGTTACTCTGCAAACAGCGGGGTGGACAAATACCGGTCTCCGGTATCCGGCAGCAGAACAACGATGGTTTTCCCTTCATTTTCCTTCCGCTTTGCCACTTCTATGGCAGCCCAAACCGCAGCGCCGGAGGATATGCCCACAAGGATTCCCTCCTGCTTGCCGATGAGATTTCCCGCGGCAAACGCATGTTCATTTTCCACGGGAATGATCTCGTCATAGATCTTGGTGTTGAGCACGTCGGGAACAAATCCCGCGCCGATACCCTGAATCTTATGAGCTCCCGCAGTGCCTGCGGACAATACCGGGGAAGCGGCAGGCTCCACCGCAACAATTCGAACCTCCGGCTTCTGGGCCTTGAGATATTCCCCCACGCCAGTAATGGTGCCGCCGGTTCCTACACCGGCAACAAAAATATCCACCTGTCCATCGGTATCTCTAAAAATCTCAGGTCCGGTGCTCTCACGGTGTGCCTGGGGGTTGGCCGGATTGACAAACTGTCCCGGAAGAAAGCTGTTGGGGATCTCCGCGGCCAGCTCCTCTGCCTTTGCAATGGCGCCTTTCATCCCTTTTGCCCCTTCTGTCAGCACCAGCTCGGCCCCGTAGGCTTTCACAAGCTGGCGGCGCTCCACAGACATGGTCTCCGGCATGACCAGGATAACCCGATAGCCTTTGGCCGCCGCCACAGAGGCAAGGCCAATACCCGTGTTTCCGGAGGTGGGCTCAATGATGACAGAGCCGGGCTTAAGCCTCCCTGACCGCTCTGCATCGTCAATCATTGCCTTTGCAATGCGGTCTTTGACAGACCCGGCGGGATTCAAGTATTCCAGCTTTGCCAGAATACGGGCTTTCAGTCCAAACGCTTCTTCTATGTGTGTCAGCTCCAAAAGCGGAGTGTTTCCAATCAACTGGTCTGCGGATGTATAAATACGGCTCATGGGTTATTCCTCCTTAACGGCATCAAAGCCGCGCTGCAAATCTGCCAGAATGTCGTCGATATGCTCGGTGCCGATGGACAGCCGAATCGTATTAGGCTTGATCTTCTGATCATCCAGCTCCTCCTGCGTAAGCTGGCTGTGGGTGGTGGTCGCCGGATGGATGACCAGGCTCTTCACATCGGCAACGTTGGCAAGGAGAGAGAAAATCTCCAGGCTGTCAATAAACTGATGGGCCTGCTTCTCTCCGCCCCGGATGTCAAAGGTGAAAATGGAGGCACCGCCGTTAGGGAAGTACCGCTCATAGAGCTCGTGGTCCGGGTGCTCCGGCAAAGAGGGGTGGCTGACCCGCTCTACCTGAGGGTGGTTAGCCAAAAATTCCACCACCTTCTTGGTATTCTCCACATGGCGCTCTATGCGCAGAGAAAGGGTCTCCACGCCCTGCAGCAGCAGGAAGGCGGCAAAGGGAGAAATGCAGGCGCCGGTATCCCGCAGCAGAACCGCCCGGACATAGGTGACGAACGCCGCCTTGCCAGCTGCCTGGACAAAGGAGACTCCGTGATAGCTGGGATTTGGGTCGGCAATGGCAGGATACTTGCCCGAGGCCGCCCAGTCGAAGGTTCCGGCATCTACGATGATGCCGCCCAGCGTGGTGCCGTGTCCGCCGAGGAACTTGGTTGCGGAGTGAACAACCAGATCCGCGCCATGCTCGATGGGCCGAATCAGATACGGCGTACCAAAGGTATTATCCACCACCAGCGGCAGGCCGTGGCGGTGTGCCAATTCAGCCAGCGCATCAATGTCGGGAATATCGCTGTTGGGATTGCCCAGGGTTTCAATATAAATGGCCCGGGTGTTTGGCTCAATAGCGCGCTCTACCTCGTCCAGGTCGTGGATATCCACAAAACTGGCGGTGATGCCGAAATTGGGCAGCGTATGAGCCAGCAGATTATAGCTGCCTCCATAGATGGTCTTCTGCGCCACGATGTGCCCCCCATTCAATGCCAGGGCCTCAATCGTATAGGTAATAGCGGCTGCGCCGGAGGACAGCGCCAGGGCGGCTACACCGCCCTCCAAGGCCGCGATCCGCTTCTCCAACACATCTTGGGTGGAGTTTGTCAGTCGGCTATAGATGTTTCCGCCTTCCTCCAGGCTGAACCGAGCCGCGGCATGGGCGCAGTCCTGAAACACATACGACGCAGTGGCATAAATAGGGACCGCCCGGGCATCTGTTGCAGGGTCGGGAGTCTCCTGTCCCACATGCAGCTGGAGCGTCTCAAATCTGTAATTGTTCATTGTCATCCATTCCTTTTGTTTTGTGTAGTCGGTGTTCACTTATTCATCAACACAGACACATTCGCCCAAAACGAAAGTTGGCTCTGACCAGCGTCTCAAAAAAATGCCCCATGGTGTTCCCTGCCTTCTCTTGTAGGCCAGAAGAGGCGCCCTGTCATGGGGTCTCTTATTTGCCTACCATTTAGGTTGGTATAATCATATCTATATTTACCTACTATGTCAATAGGTAAAATAAATTTATTTCTCCCTCGCTCTTGAACCCATTCCTAGCTTTACATCTGAAGCGACTATGAGTACCTTTTTTCTTCTTGCCAGAACGCAAAAAAGGAAGATGCGACTGCATCGCATCTTCCTTCTTTTTAAAAACAATGATTAGAGGTGGTCGCCCGCCGATCCACCGCAATCCCGGCCTTCTGGCCGGCGGCGCAGATGCGCCGTACAAGCGTTTTGGCCTTTGGCCAAAACCTTGGCGCAGGCAGAATTCACTTCTGCCGAGCACTGTAATCGCCGGAGGGTGAAGGCGGCAAAGCCGCCGAAACCCAAAACAAAAAGCAGTTGCTTTCGCAACTGCTTTTTGTTTTGGTGGAGACAACAGAACTCGAATCTGTGACCTTCCGCGTGTGAGGCAATAAAATGCTCAAAAAAGCCTGTAAATGCCTTGATTCTCAAGTGGTGCCTCAGAAACACCCCAAATAGAGTGTGGATCGTTCTTAAATCGTTGTCGTATTTTTGTCGTATACTTTATTTCCTTTGTCCGTTTCTTACTAGTAATCTCCCTAGTCCACTTTTACGTAAGAAGCTGTTTCCATTAATGGGGTATATGCTTCTTGGTCAAACCAACGGGAACTGTAATAGCATATTTTTCCGTCAAGCGCCATTTGAAAAGATATTGGATACTCCAATACAGTATCTTGGCGATCCATGCTTTTGCTCGGAGAAATCACATTAAATTCTATGTAAACTTTGCTCTCAAGGGAGCGTGTACTTGACACTCCAGCAAAATCAATATAGATACTGTCTATCTTATACGGGCGTCCGTTGATTCCATCTTCAGTTATTGTAATCGTATCTTCAAGTAAGTAGGGGGTACTTTCTCCATCTTTCAGCTGATAAGTTCCATATATAAAATCTTTTATTTCTGGATACATGTCAAGGCAATCTGTAAAATTATAGTAGCGATCTTCTTGATAGAGAGTATAACCAACATCAAAGGCAAGCGTTGTGAATTCCCGAGTTGTTCCATCAGAATATGTTTTTGTATATGTGTCTTCGCCAATTCCGTAGCCGTAGACGCATACTATATCACCTACAGAAACCCATGCACGTTCATTGCTACTATAGCACGAGATTACATTATTCTCCAAGGGAGCCTCTAAGGCATCTGTAATCTGCAATAAGAAATGGGTTTCGTCACACCAAATTACTTCGCCCGAAAAACGATATATCTTATCATTGCAGAAAACATCCGGCCGTTCTACAACCGTTTCTGCATTCATCCCAACGCAACCTTTCTCGATCTCACATAGGTGAGAAAATGCTTCGGCATAATCCATCTGAGCCAACATAACGGGGGTAATACCAATCTCGTCGAACAGATCGCCTTCAATCAAATCTTCATCAAAGTTTCCTTCTGCAGAGATGGCTGACTGTAATATGATATGCATTCCACCATTTTCCTGTGGCAAAAGGGTTATGTATGTTCCGCCAGCCAAAGTAGTTTCTTCTCCAGGAATCACGGTACCTTCATCGTGAAATCCAGATGCATAGTTTAAATCCACATAAAATCCATTGATTGATGTGTCTTGCAGCAAAGAAATTCCATAAAGTTCAGATGGAGAGTAATACTTTTTGCAATATACCTCCAAATTTAAGTTGGAATAATTAGGAATCTCCTGGATTGTCAATTTCTCGTTGAATTTTCCGTGATGTTCAGAATCTAATCTCAAATAGACACTTTCGTTTTTATATGAAAAGGTAAGGGTGCCGTTGTCGATCGAATTTGAGCCGTCAAACACAAATTCTTCTCCGATAGCTACGCTACCAGATATTACGTCGTTTTGGGAAACATCAAATAAAACACTAAAATCATAAATATTACTGTCAGGAGAAGTCACATCTTTACTAAGCTCTACTGAATAAATATTGTCCAGCAAATATTTACCCGAAATATCAGGAATATTTTGAGGAGCAGTTCCGCATGCAACCAGTATAACGCAGAGAATGCACAACATAAATAATTGGAGCACATTTTTTCGAATAATGTACTTCGAATAATTATGTTTTATAAATTCCATAGATATACTCCCTTTTTCGAGTACACTGACATCTTCTACTTCATTGACTGTCTTTTTGAACTCAGCCTTGATCTGTGCATAATTTTTAGGGGGCATACTCATCATGTTATCCTCCTAGCTCTCAGTTAATATAATTGAATTATAGCACCCCTTGTTTCAAAATCAAGTATATAGGCACCAATTAATTCTCTATAGTAATTTGAAAATTGTATAAAAGTTCGCTAGCCTATAAACAATAGATGGCATGCTTATAGGCGGTGACGCAGTATGGACGATCAGAAGCGGAAGATCATGAAAGAGGTGGGAAATCGAATCAAATACTTCCGCCGGCTGAAGTCTGTCAGCCAGGAAGAACTGGCTTTGCAATCCAATCTGAATCCCGCCTATTTTGGACAGGTGGAGCGTGGGGTAAAATGCCCCACTATTGACACCCTGTGTAAGATAGCCAGCGCTTTGGAGGTATCTCCTGCGGAACTGCTTCAATCCGATGATCGCCCAACACATCCATCAGAGTACAATAGTAGGGCGGCAGCAATGCTTGCCCGAGTTCCTGCGGAGAAACTTGATCAGGTGCTTCGAATTATGGACGAGGTAACTTCTCTTTTCTGATATATCAATGACATGACACCCTGGACGACATTTTGTCCAGGGTGTTTTTTTATAGCCTTACTTGGGTTTGGATGTACTCCTCTACCGCACCCGTCCGTTCCGGTACGCTTTCAGATCATGACTGTTTACGAGACGATGCAGTGCATCTTTCCGACTCTCAATGCTTCACAAGTCTCTTCTGTGGACATAAGATCATCCTATACTTCCAGCACAAGGGTACTTCTTTCCATAATTGTTGCAGTCCGTTGTCTAGCAGATCGATCAATATCGCTTTTGGAACATCTCTTGTTCTGATGGAGCCCTGAGTCGAAAAGGAGCAAAATCTTTGAAGTATGATAATGGCTGTATTTTGTAGTTTTCTTTGATTTTATCACATAATTCATCGATTGTGTCTTCAGTCCACTTTAGCGACACCGTTACAAGACGATAAAAAGACTGCAATCCCTCTATTTCTTCCTTAGTTTTAAACATTTCGGTGCTAGCCAGCATATGTATTTCGTCAACAAACGGAGGTGTTTTCTCTTCATCAAGAACTATTCCCACAAGAGCTTGCGAGTAACGGCTTTCATCATGGGCAATAAACTTATCCCGAATAATTTTGTAGTAGTCGAAAACATCTTTTGCGGCAGGAGGAAAACCCGCTAATATTTTATCTTTTTTGAGTGAATTATCCCGAAATTTGCTTTTCCCAAAACACTTATAGAAGAGTATGATTGCATTTTGTACTAATGCCTTGTTAACAATATCGGTATTTTTCCCATTGAACGCCTCAAGGCACGACTTTGCCTCCATCAAGTCATTCCAATGCAATAACATGTCTTTTAGCCTTTTTACGACATGGTCATCTGGAAGTTCTAATATTTTACCTGCCGTTGGGCCATCCAGTATGTGTATCGTATTATTGATAACTTTAAATTTTAAAAATTTCATCTTAATTCTTACCGTTATTCGTCAGTTTCTGGTTCATCCGCATCAACTCTGACACGCAATAGCTTTCCGTGGTGGTCTTGATGTCTAAGCTGTAGGTCCGCATGACAGCCTTGTTGTTTTGCTGTTGGGCTTTGCGCAACTTCGGGGTATGGTAGTCTCGTGGTAGAAATCGGCTAGCCTAATATTTTATAAATGCTTTTGCGGCCACCCGTTGCCGCACATCTGCTATGGTATTTGCTCCTTCTGGAGATAATTTGCTAATTTTATTAAGCATAGCATAAACTAGTTAATTTTTCCATACGGAGGATTGTGATTACCAGATTATTCACCAGATAACTATTCTTTTTGGAATATTATTAAGACTAGTTAATATTCAAAAAATTCTACACATAATGGCTGTTTTATCCGAGTGAATCTCAAAATATTGTCTGTTTCAAAACAAAGTCAGTATTTTGTACTGCTTATGGAACTAGTTAATTTTTGTTTCTATAATAAAGCTACTTTATTTCATGAAAAAGCAAAAAAATACAGTTAGATATTATCCTCCTGGATATACCCTGGATCGACCAGGAAAACAGAATATTTAGGAGGAAATACCCATGAAAGAAAACAAAAAAGAAGTGACCTTTACCTGCGGTGGATGTCTTGAAGAGTTTTCGATGGATCAGCTGAACGAATTTGACGGTCGGAACCTTTGCTCGGAATGTTTTGAAGAAGAGACCACCGTCTGCTCCGTATGTGGAGAGCGGATCTGGAGCTATGACAATGCCGGAACGGCGGAGACTCCCCTTTGCCAGCGGTGCTATGACAACTACTACACCAGCTGTGACCGTTGCGGCGCGCTCATCCGACTAGAGGAGGCCTGCTACGCTCCTGATGACGAGGACGAGGAGTATCCCATGTGCCAGGGCTGCTACATCAGAATGGAGCGAGATAATGCCATCCAGGACTACTACTACAAACCCGCTCCGAATTTCTTTGGAGCGGGTCCCAGGTTCTTTGGTGTAGAGCTGGAGATCGACGAGGCCGGAGAGAGCGATCATAGCGCCTGGGAACTGCTCAACATTGCCAATGGAGAAGGAGAAAAGAGGCTCTACTGCAAACACGATGGCTCCCTGAGCGACGGCTTTGAACTGGTGACCCACCCCATGACGTTGAGTTATCACATGGAGCAGATGCCCTGGGAGAAGCTGCTGCGCCGGGCCGTGGAAATGGGCTACACCAGCCATCAGGCTGGCACCTGCGGTCTCCATGTCCACGTGAGCCGGGCGGCCTTTGGGAATACGGAGGCAGAACAGGATGCGGCCATCGCCAGGGTTTTGTACTTCTTCGAGAAGAACTGGGATGAGCTGCTGAAATTCAGCCGCCGTACCCAGAGGCAGCTGGACCGCTGGGCGGCCCGGTACGGCTACAAGGAGCAGCCCCGGGACATTCTGGAGCACGCCAAGAAGGGCTGCCACGCTGGGCGGTACACCTGTGTCAACCTACAGAACAGCAACACCATTGAATTCCGTATTTTCCGCGGGACATTGAAATACAACACTTTAATCGCCACACTGCAGATGGTTAGCCGCATCTGCGATGTGGCGATCTTTTTGTCTGACGAAGAGATCAAGGCCATGCCCTGGTCTACCTTTGTGGCGGGCTGTCAGGCTCCGGAGCTGATCCAGTATCTGAAGGAGCGGCGACTGTATGTGAACGATGTGATTTCGGCAGAGGAGGAGATCTGAGATGTGCTGTTTGTTTGGATTGATCGACTATGGCCATAGCCTCACTGGACGGCAGAAAAATCAAATGCTCTCCGTGTTGGCTTCTGCCTGTGAGGCCCGGGGGACCGACGCCACCGGCATTGCTTACAATGTGGGTGGGACACTGCGGATCTACAAGCGTCCGGCTCCAGCCCACCGCCTGCGCTTCCGGGTCCCGGACACTGCCCGGATTATTTTGGGACACACCCGGATGACTACCCAGGGCAGCGCCAAGAGAAACTACAACAATCATCCGTTTTTAGGGGTTGCCGGAAAGGATGTGTTTGCCCTGGCTCACAACGGTATGCTCCACAACGATATTACTCTTCGTAAGGGACTGCATCTGCCAAAAACAAAGATCCAGACGGACAGCTACATAGCCGTACAGCTTATCGAGCAGAAGAAAGCCCTCAACTTCGACAGCCTGAAATACATGGCTGAGGAGGTTGAGGGCTCGTTTACGTTTACGGTGCTGGATTGCAGAGATCGGTTATACATCGTCAAAGGGGACAACCCTCTCTGTCTACTTCACTTTCCGTCCCTGGGACTCTATCTGTATGCCTCCACGGAGGAAATTTTACGCCGGGCCCTATCCCAGATGGATCTGGGCGCCTATAAATCCTGCCGCATTCCTCTGGACTGCGGAGAGATTCTGCGGATTGACCGAGATGGAGCGTTGACTCGGAGCGAGTTTGACGACTACCGGTTGTTTACCCGCTGGCAAGCCTCCTTATGGGATATTCCCCGTCGGCGTCTTTGGGAAGGTGTGCGTGTTTCTCCTGCATCAGAGAGTTATCTGGCGGAAATCAAATCCGTAGCCTCTGCATTTGGCTATGCTCCGGAGGAGATCGACCGATTGTCAGAGATGGGATTTTCCCCAGAAGAATTAGAAGAGTTCCTCTACTGTGGAGAACTATAAAGGAGGGGGCTATGAAATCGATGCTAGAATTCCTGTTTTCCAGTGAGATTGTTTTTCCAGGCAGTTGGATGGAGGAAGGAAAGCTGGGACGGGAACAGAATAAGAGGGGGAACCTGGAGATTCAGATCCAGGCCAGACTGGGAGAAGAGCAGGCGGAACTCTGGAAGGCGTATCAGGAAAAAGCCAACAGTTAGAAGTACAGCAGAGCCAGATGGAATTTGAGCGCGGCTTTCTGACTGCGGCCAATCTGGCCCTGGAGATATTCCATCGCACTGTGGAAGGAACGGAATAGGGTTATTTAAAATAAGGGGGACGGGCGTCATGCGGAGCAGATTGGCACCGCTTTCATCGGGCCAATCCACTCCCGCCCTATCCCCCTTTACCCCCAACCTCGCGTTGACATCACTAGCCTATTGTGTACCAAATGTTCTTCGTTCTGCTGTTCTGACCGTTGTTACTTTCTTTTTTAAATAAGAGAGATAGGAGAATAAAGAACTCTTGGAACGCAGGAACGCGGTACGGGCCAAATTTAGTATAAAGCAAGCTGTAATATATTGGAAAATTTAACTATCTTCTTTTGTGCAGTTTGCCTTGTTACTTTCTGTCCGCAGGCTTTCGTAAAGCAATGTATATATCATTTCTTTAAACTTGTGTGATCTGCTGCACGCAATACGGGCCAGACAGTCCAAACAATCAAAATTACGAGTTCCTAAAGTCTCAAATACGGCAAGTGCGTCAGAAAAGTCCTGGCGTCTTTTTAATACATCCGGCTGAATAGTAAATTCCCCCCACGTCTCACTAAAATCTTTCGAAAGCGCTTCGTCAATGTAAGTTTCATGAAGGGCATAAAGATCCCTAAAGCGTGCAATAGTACATTTTTGAGTCGTAAATGTACTTGTAGCAAGGCGCAAAAAGGCTTCTAACAGGTCCGGAGTGTCCAATAATGTGTGGTAAAGAATCCGTTGGCCTCTTATGCGGATGGCTTTAGAAGGAAATTGCATAGGAGCTGTTACATTTTCGTGCTGATCACAGACGGATGGGGTAATGCTTTGGCAGGTGAGATTCAATGCCTTTATCACGCTGTCTGTGGGCAGATATGCATGAGGGTCTGAAACCAGTCCTACCAGGTAATGAGGAGTAACCTGAAAAAGCAGAGAAAAGGAGAGCAAATCATCTGGGTCAATTTTCTTTCCTAAACCAGATTCTTTCTTATGAATAGCAACACCAGAAATTCCAAAAGCATTCCCGACTTCTTCCAGAGTGAGACCGATCCTTTCACGCTCCTCGCGCAGCCGTTTTACATAGCATTTTATCGTTGAGAGATCCTCAAATATTGGCAACGAAGAATTGACTGTAAGTCTGTTTCTATCATTCCCACATAATATATTTGCATCTTCAACTGTAAGCTCAGAAAGCTCTTCAATAACCTGCCTTAAAGAATCTTCGGAAACTGAGGATGAGCTACTATTTTGAAAGGAAATTGTTCCCCCAGAATAACAAGAAAGAGCATGTGTTCTCTGGATTTCTTTAGAAACTGTAGAACGGGGCATTTCCAATTTCCTCCTTTTTTAACTTTGCAACGTAAAAAAAAGCTGGTGGTTTAGGTGAATGACTAGCAAGAAAAAACCTGTTACCTTATTAGCCGGAGGTGACCTCATGAAAAAAGTCATTACGGTAAATACGGACGAGTGGAATCTATTTCAAACGGCTGATCGTATTGAACGTGAAAGTCAGCAAGCTATAGAGGATGTGTCATCGAAAAAAACTGCTGAACTTGGACATCCGGTTATCATTCCCATGGAGTTTTTTTCAGAGAATGAAATGGGTATTCTCAATGCCAGAGACGAGATGGTTCAACACTACCAGCAGCTTAACAATCTTTCAGAAAAGCCCATCTTCATTTCTGGTGAGTTCCATCAGGCGGGACAGGGAGAGACATACCTTGGCTTCCACTCCAGTTCTAGCTACACCTGCCACCCCTATCGTCGTGAAAGATATGATCTTCCGCTGCCTGGAGATTTGGTCCAGGAATTTTTGCGGGCGGTTCCTACCTTCCGTAATGGCGAAAGGATCTATTTATGGGAGGGAACCCATTATAGTTACTTTCCCGATAATGAAGTGAAAGCAAAAATCAATACAGTACTCGCAGACAGGTTGCGGGTTCCCAACTCTGCAGCACTCCTTACCAACATTTTAAGTCTGCTGAAAGCACAGGAAAAAATTCTGGGCTCCCCAGATGTGTTTCCTTATCTCGTGGCTGTACGGAACGGAGTTGTAGACTTACGCCATTTACAGCTCAGTCCTCCCAATACCGGAGTTTTTCTCACCCACTATCTTGATGTGCCGTGGGAAGGTGAGCAGCCCTGTCCTGTGTTCAGAGATTTTTTGAACCATACTTCCGGAGGTGATCCAGAGCTTGCACAGCGCCTTTTGGAGATAATCGGATACCTACTGGTTCCGGATTATGGTGCCAAGAAGTTTGTGGTATTCCAGGGAGAGGGGGACTGCGGAAAGTCAGTCTTGGGCAATCTAATCTCTTCTTTCTTCCGGAGTGGAGACTACGCTTCTTTGGCTGATTATCAATTTGGAGACCGTTTCTCTATGGCGGCTATCGCCAACTGTCATCTTTGTCTCTCTATGGACCTTTCAGACGGGGTCATTGACTCCAAAGCTGTTTCCATTCTCAAGCAGATTACGGGTGATGACCCGATTTCCATTGAGGCGAAGGGTAAGGACGCATATACAGGACATATCCGCTGCAAAATTCTGTTCGGCACCAATAATCCCATAAAGCTAAAGACACGCCATCAGCCTTTTGCACGGCGGCTTCTTCTCATGCCGTTTCTATATCCGGTACCGGAATGGAAAAAAGATCGGAACCTACTGGACAAGCTCAAGATGGAGCGCTCCGGTATTCTATATTTAGCGCTACTGGCCTATTGTGGGGTAGTGGCCCACGGCTATCATTTTACCGGCGAAGCAAAATATGGTTTTACCGCAGAGCAGATTGTCCTTGATAAGGAGGCTGAGGATGGAGTGCAATTATTTGCTAATCAGTGTTGTGTGCTAATACCGGACTGCTTCACTCCCACGGAGCAGCTCCATAATACTTACTTGGATTTTTGCCATCAAAGAGGGCTTGACAGTATATCAAACCGCGCTGCGTTTTCAAGAGCCTTGAAACTCCATTTTGGAGATAAAATTTATTCTGACAAGCAGCGGGTTGGTGGCACGCCTCTCAACGGCTACCATGGTATTCAGCTAAAGGAAGGAGGAGTACTCTATGTCTGAGGAGGCGAGAACTGTTCTCTATCAGAGCTTAAATGCTCTCAGCAAGATAATCGAACAGTACCCGTGCTGTATTCCTGTTTCCGCGGCAGCAGAACTTTTACGCACGAAGCCGGAAGCCTTGCGGGCGGCTATGGAGCAGCAAAGATGCCCGTTTGGATTCTCATGGAAACTAGGAGAGCGGGCTGCCTATAAAATTCCAACGCTGGCATTCGTGTGCTGGCTTCTAAAAGGAAATCTATCTGTTTGACATTTTACATTTTATATAAAAGCGGAGGACATGACAAGTCCTCCGCTTCATCCTAAAAAGGAGGTAGTAGTTCATATGCCCAAGCAGAAAAAGCGGTATGAATACAAAGTAAATTTAGGAAAAGATATTCAAGGAAATCTGATTCGCAAATCTTTTTATAGCACAAAGAGCCTTGCTGATGCCAAGAAGAAGGGGGAGGCGTTTAAACTTCAATATGAGATGGAGATGTGCCTGGCCGGCAGCAGCAAAACGAAGTCCGTTAAATTCTCTTCTTGGGCAATCTCCAGTCTGGAACTGTATAAAAAGCCCTATGTTAAAGCAAATACATACAGCGGAACCTATTTGGCTCCTGTCAAGCAGCATCTAATCCCATACTTCGGCCATATGAACATTGACGAGATCCGCCCGATTCATATTCAAAAATATATCAATGAAGCGACAAAAAAATATGCACCTGAAACGATTAAAAAAGATTGCAATGCTCTGAAGTTGATTTTCAATACTGCAGTTGATAATCAGCTTTGCCTTAGGAGTCCTATGACAAAGAGTATCAAACAGCCTCAATACGAGACAAGAGCGAAAAAACACGCCTATACGCAAGAACAATATGACTTAGCCTATACCTTTGCAAAACAATGGGAAGATGGGTTGTCAATCATGCTGTTACTTGAAACAGGTATTTCCAGAAGTGAACTTTTAGGCCTCCGCTGGGAAGATTTAAATCGAGAGGAGCGTAGTATCAGTATCAATCAAGGACTTGTAGTATACCATTCCGCAGATGAGAATAAGCTGGTTATGGAGAGCAATGGACTAAAAAATAAATTCAGACGTCGCACGATCCCTATTACAGATGATGAACTCTGGAAACGGCTTTGTCAGGCTCCAAGAACAGTGAATTTAGGAAAAAGAACCATACTGACGGATCAAATTTTCCACAGCCCTGAGGGAAAACCATATCAGCCAAACAACTGGGAAAATCGGGTATACCGCCGCTTTATGAGGGCGCTGCACCAAGCCCATCCGGAAGTTCCTGAATTATCTCCTCATGAGTTGCGGCATACAAGAGCTACATTATGGATTGCCCAGGGAATGGACCCATATATGGCCGCCCGTCTGCTGGGCCACAGCGATTTAAAGATGCTGACCAAGATTTATGACCATACCAGTACAGAAACTCTCAGAAAGGCGATTCTGTTAGCGATGCAGACAGGACATACCACTACTATTCAAAAGGGAACTGCCTTGTAAAGCGGTTCCCTTTTTTCTATCAATTGGCATATGATGAGCGCTGTAAAAACAAAAAAATAAAGAAGAATGTCGTAATTCTGTCGTAATCTCAAAAAGTACTTATTTGAGAAATAAAAGAAAAATCCCTTAGAGCCTTGTGGCTCTAAGGGATTTCCTTGGTGGAGACAACAGAACTCGAATCTGTGACCTTCCGCGTGTGAGGCGGACGCTCTACCGGCTGAGCTATGCCTCCATATTGAACGGCTGAAAATTGGTGGTGACCCGGACGGGACTCGAACCCGTGTTGCCGCCGTGAAAGGGCGGAGTCTTAACCGCTTGACCACCGGGCCGTTGCTATATGGGAACGGACAATGTCCGAACTTTATGAATGGTAGCGGCACCTGGATTCGAACCGGGGACAACTCGGGTATGAACCGAGTGCTCTAGCCAACTGAGCTATGCCGCCGTGATTTGCTGTCCTCTCGAACAGGACAAGTGAGAGTATACCCGATTTCTCTCTGGTTGTCAACGGTTTTTTCAAAATTTCTTCAAAAAATTTTTCACGTAAAAAACCGCCCCATCACGGCCGAAAAAACACCCGCACTCCCCTCTTTCCCAACCAGGAAAGAGGGGACTTGCGCGGCGAGAAATGAAACCTGAATCAGCCGGGCTGCTTGCTGAAATTCTTGCGGTGGTTGATCATGATTTCGGAAAACAGCTGTCCGGTGGTAGGCGGCGTATATGTAATCGCATTGGCTCCCGCCTGAATGGTACGCAGGATATCCTCCTCCTTGGGACCGCCGGTAGCAATAATAGGCACATCCGGGAATTCAGCCCGGATCTTGGCTACGATCTCCGGTGTCTTGGCCGCGCCGGATACGTTGAGGATATCCGCTCCTGCCGCCAAGCGGCCGGCAATATCCATATCGCCCGAGACAATGGTGGTGATGACCGGGATATCCACCACCTGCTTCATCTTTGCAATGGTCTCGTTTGTAATGGGCGCGTTGACTACCACGCCGGAAGCACCCTGATGCTCAGAGTACTCCGCCAGACGCACCGAGCGGTCTCCGTTGGTCATACCGCCGCCCACTCCCACAAACACAGGCACCTCAGAGACACTGATGATGGCCTGGGTGATGGATGGCTGGGGCGTAAAGGGATAAACCGCAATAATGGCGTCCGCATTTACATTTTTGATAATGGCTACATCGGTAGAAAAAACCAGAGATTTAATCCGCCGCCCAAAAATACGGATCCCACTGCACTCGGAAATGCACTTGGGAACCGTAAGCAGATGGCTGCGGAGAGTACCACTATACTCCGGTATTGTTTTCATAGACATTCGCTCCTTCTCGTGACATGTTCGATAACCGTTTCTGTTTCTTTTCGCAAACCGCTTTGTGCATATTATACCACACCTTCTCGTCGTGTTGTAGAAGCATTTGTAAATTTTTTGTTAGCCATGCGGTTTCTTGATATAAAAAAGGCGCAGGCAAAGCCTGCGCCTTGAAACAAGAGAATTATTTGAAATACTCCGCACCGGACTCGAAGAGAGGCTGGTGCTTCTCGCCGGGGATGTTCTTGCCCACCAGGGGACCGCGGCGCTCCAGATGGCCCATCTTACCAAAGACGCGGCCGTCGGGAGAGAAGATGCCCTCAATGGCCTCCAGAGAGCCGTTGGGGTTGACGTCGATATCCATAGAGGGATTGCCCTCCAGGTCCACGTACTGGGTGGCCACCTGGCCATTGGCAATGAGCTGCTCCAGCACGCTCTGAGGCGCCACAAAGCGGCCCTCGCCGTGGGAGATGGGGATGGTGTGCAGGTCGCCCACGTTGGACTTGATCATCCAGGGAGAGTTGACGCTGGCCACGCGAGTGGTGACATAGCGGCTCTGGTGGCGGCCGATCAGGTTATAGGTCAGGGTGGGGCAGCTGTCATCCATCTCGCGAATCTCGCCGAAGGGCACCAGGCCCAGCTTCACCAGCGCCTGGAAGCCGTTGCAGATACCCAGCATCAGGCCGTCCCGGTTCTTCAGCAGGTCGTGGATGGCGTCGGTGAGGGCGGGAGAGCGCAGGAAGGAGGCAATGAACTTGCCGGAGCCCTCGGGCTCGTCGCCGCCGGAGAAGCCGCCGGGCAGCACCACCATCTGGGCGGACCGGATAGCCTGCTCCAGGGCCTGAGCGGACTCAGACAGCAGGCTGGTGGACAGGTTGCGCACCACAACGATCTCCGGATCGATGCCCGCCCGCAGGCAGGCCTTGGCGGTATCGTACTCACAGTTGGTGCCGGGGAAGACGGGGATGACCGCCTTGGGACGGGCCACCTTGTGCTTGCACACGGCGATGGACCGCTTGTCCCAGGAGATGGCCTTCACCTCTTCGGAGGAACCCGCCTTGGTGGGGTAGACGCTCTCCAGCACGCCGTCGTTGAGCTTGAGCAGCTCGTCAATGGACACGGCCTCGCCGGGCAGGGCCACGAAGGGAGCCTCGTTGGTCTCACCGATGCGGACGGCGCAGGGATCGTTAATGTCCTCAGACAGCTCAGCCACAATGGCGCCGGTCATGGGAACGTACCAATCCACGTTCTCCATACCCGCCTGGAAGCCGATCCGGTTACCGAAGGACATCTTCATCACCGCCTCGGCCAGGCCGTTCTCCACCGCCCAGGCGGCCTTTACCTTGCCAGCCTCACACAGGGCGTGGAAGGCTTCCCAGGCGCTCTTGGTATCCTCGGAGCGGAACAGGTACACCGGGTGATCGGCGGCCTTGAACTCAGGAGAGAGGACCTGCTGGCCCTGGATAGGAGCGATGGCAAAGGAGATGAGGGTGGGGGGCACATCCTTGTCCAGGAAGGAACCGGACATGGAGTCCTTACCGCCGATGGCAGCAGCGCCCAGCTCCAGCTGAGCATCCAGAGCACCCAGCAGGGCGGAGAAGGGCTTGCCCCAGCGCTGAGGCTCGTTGCGCAGCTTCTCAAAGAACTCCTGGAGGGTGAGATAGGCCTTCTTGTAATCAGCGCCGGCGGCCACGATCTTGGCCATGGAGGTATAGACTGCGCTGTGGGCGCCCGCATAGGGATCCACAGACAGCTGGTCGGGATCACAGCCCCAGGCCATCACGCTGGCCTGGTCGGTCTCCTGATTGGGCTCCACAGGGAACAGAGCGGCCATGGCCTGAGCGGGGGTGCGCTGAGTCTTGCCGCCGAAGGGCATCAGGACAGAGCCCGCGCCGATGGAGCCGTCAAAGCGCTCGGTAAGGCCGCGGCGGGAGGCACTCTTCAGGCTGGCAGCCAGCTCCTTCAGGGAGTGGAAGGAGGACTGGGCCAGAGCGGTACGGTCCTTCTTCTCCACACAGAGGTTGGCGTGCTTGACCGCGCCGTTGGTGTTCAGGAACTCACGGCTGAGGTCGGCGATCTTCTGGCCCTTCCAGTGCATAACCATCCGGGGGCTCTCGGTGACCACGGCCACCTGATAGGCCTCCAGGTTCTCGCTCTGAGCGGCGGCAATGAACTTCTCCGCATCCTCAGGGGCGACAACCACCGCCATACGCTCCTGGCTCTCGGAGATGGCAAGCTCGGTGCCGTCCAGACCCTCGTACTTCTTGCGCACGGCGTCCAGGTCGATCTCCAGGCCGTCGGCCAGCTCGCCGATGGCCACGGACACACCGCCCGCGCCAAAGTCGTTGCAGCGCTTAATGAGGCGGGTCACCTCGCCGTTGCGGAACAGGCGCTGGATCTTCCGCTCCTCGGGGGCATTGCCCTTCTGGACCTCGGAGGCCATGGTGGTCAGGGACTTCATGTTGTGGCTCTTGGATGAGCCGGTGGCGCCGCCGATGCCGTCACGGCCGGTACGGCCGCCCAGCAGGATCACCACATCGCCGGGGGCAGGGACCTCACGGCGGACATGGTCGGCGGGAGCCGCACCCACTACCGCGCCGCACTCCAGGCGCTTGGCGATGTAGCCCTCGTGGTAGACCTCGGCCACATGGCCGGTGGCCAGGCCGATCTGGTTGCCGTAGGAGGAGTAGCCCGCCGCGGCGGTCTGGGCGATCTTCCGCTGGGGCAGCTTGCCCTCCAGGGTCTGCTCCACCGGGGTGCGGGGGTCGCCGCAGCCAGTGAGGCGCATGGCCTGGTGGACGTATACCCGGCCGGAGAGGGGGTCGCGGATGCACCCGCCGATGCAGGTGGCCGCGCCGCCGAAGGGCTCGATCTCGGTGGGGTGGTTGTGGGTCTCGTTCTTGAACATGAGCAGCCAGTCCTGCTCCTTCCCGTCCACCTGGGCGGGCACGTGGATGGAGCAGGCGTTGATCTCCTCGCTCTCGTCCAGCTCGGGGAGCAGGCCCCGCTTTTTCAGGGTCTTGGCGCCCAGGGTGGCGATGTCCATGAGGGTCTGGGGCCGCTTGGCGGCCTTCTCCGCGCCGTAGACCTCCACCCGGGCGGACAGGTACCGCTCATAGGCGGCCTTTACGTTGTCATCGGCGATCTCCACGGCGTCCAGGTGGGTGGAGAAGGTGGTGTGGCGGCAGTGATCCGACCAGTAGGTGTCCACCACCCGCACCTCGGTGAGGGTGGGATCACGGCCCTCCTCGTCCCGGAAGTAGGCCTGGAGGAAGGCGAGATCGGCCAGATCCATGGCCAGGGCGTACTGGGCCAGCACCCCCTCCAGACCCGCGCGGTCCAGGGCGGTGAAGCCATCCAGCACGGGCACGGCGGCGGGAACGGGGTAGTCCTGGCGGAGGGTGGCGGGCTTGTCCAGCGCCGCCTCCCGGCTCTCCACCGGGTTGATGAGGTAGCCCCGGGCCTTGGCCGCCTCCGGGGTGGTGAGGGCCCCCTCCAGCACGTAGACGGTAAATTAGTTTATATTAATGCATTACGCGAATAAAATTTTTCCGGGATTTGATTT
>OKRX01000278.1_pt1 | contig 41227 bp, 35 predicted proteins | sample 1601241 | NCBI WGS metagenome assembly OKRX01 (sample SAMEA3541500, study PRJEB24748) | human gut metagenome | biome: human gut; feature: human-associated habitat; material: faeces | place: China | collected 2012
CCTTTACGAAAGCAGTTTCTAATATGGCAATTATGGATATTACGGATATTGAACCACTTCTTATGGCTGTTTATGAACTGTTGCAGGAAAGCGGAATTTTTGTCTTTGCAACGCAACACCCTTGTTTTGTCACGTTGACTGAAAAATATATGACACCGCACAGTTACTATGATATAGCGATTGAAGGGCAACCGAAAGAGCAGATTTATTATCATCGTTCCATACAAGATATTTTTAACCTTTGTTTTAGAGCTGGATTTGTCATTGATGGATTTTATGAAGAATGTTTCAAAACCAACAAAGAAATTCCTATGGTAATGATAGTAAGGCTTAAGAAGGTAAAACGTGATAGCTTAAAATAAATTCAAGTTTGTCGGGTAAATAGCAAACCCAGCCGAGCCAGTCAACGGTCAAGATGAACGGCGCATATGCGCAGCCGTTGACAGCCCCGCCCGCCTTTGCTGGTAGGCAATCAAGGGGCGACAGCAAGAAGTGCCACCGCCCCGCACTATTATTCAGAAAGGGGAATTTCCATGACCGACCAGATAGCCTATCAAGAATATATCCAGCGCAGGTACAACGCCTTTTGCAAGACTGTTATCCGCTGTGCCGCCTTGGACAAGATTTTGAAGCTTAAACGGCAATGGGAACGGCAAGTTTCCCTTGACTATCTGATGAACGAGAAGTTTGTCCAGTTTGCCGCGTCGGAGCCGGACGAGGAATACCCATTTACCGTCTGCGGTCAGACCGTCCTGCTCTGCAACGCCGCCCTTGCCGACGCGATCTCTGTTTTGCCGGAGCAGACGCGGGAAGAAATCCTGCGCTATTACTTTCTGCGCCAGCCGCAGCGCGTGATCGGCGCGTGTATTGGCCGGTCACGCAGCACAGCGGGGCGGCATATCCAGCTTGCCTTGCAGCGGCTACGCGAAGAAATGGGGGTGAGCCGGTATGAGTAGACTTCTCCCCTATGAAACAATCCTCAAAGCCCGTGAGGGCGACCCAGAAGCCGTGAACGCTGTCCTGCTCCACTACGCCGGATATATCCGCTATTTCTCAAAAGTGAACGGGCAGGTCAACGCCGAGGTCGGGTTTGATGTGGTTTTCGATTGTGTTCCTATAACGAATGTAGGTTGACTCTTTTACCCCTAATCGTTTGGCGTGTAACCACGCATCCAGCCAATATTCATATTTTTCCTTATCTTTTGTTTTTTCCAAATCACTTGATAAATCAGCATAGTTCTGAGCTTTGAGAAGTTTCGCTTTTACTTCGGTATAGGTAGGTGCGTATAGGTATTTATATTTTGCCTTTCCGTTTCCGTCATAGGAATCAATATACCTTGCTTCCCATCTACCATCTTTCCTTTTATAAATGTTTTCACCTGTTCTCGACATTGCTTTATATCCTTTCTAATTACTATTGGCTGACGGACAATGTGACTGAAAATAGCTTTTCTATGCAGCCAAGCACTCTGTTTTTTTGCTTTAAGAACTAAAACAAAGTTCTTTTTCGACATTTTTCAGGTATTTTCGTTTGACACCTTGACAAATCCGACAACACTATGTATAATTATATTAGGTTTTTCGAGAAAATTCTGCTTTCGTCAAGGAGAATACTCTACGAAATAAATGGGTGTTTGACAGATGCTTTCGGCATCTGTTTTTTTATTTGTTTCTTTCAAGCGTTTCAGCACTTTCTGCCATTTTAACTATTTCTTCATCCGGGACTGCTTCGGGGCTATACTCTAAAACATAACTTATTTCTGGTGTGTCAGTCCAGCAAAGATATGAATGTTCATCGAACTCATAGAGTGCTGCATCCCAATTTTTAATTTTCATTTCTTTGCAACGGTTCGCACTATCAGGATTTATCAAAACGCCAAGAGCATCCACATTTAATCCTGTGATTTCTGAAGGATCTGCCTCGTAGTATGTAGTTTTCAAAATATGATAGTTGATTTCGTTGCCTTCTTTATCGGCGTATTTTAGAGTACCCGCAACAACTGTTTCTGTCTGCTTTTTAACATCATCACCAAGCACTTCTTTAATCGCTGATTCTATGCGAATTATCATATCTTGGAGTGTGTCCTTCTCCTTCACCAAAGCTCCGATAGCAAAAGCAACTCCCAAAACAATAATTACTGCAATCAATGATATTATCAGCTTCTTTTTCATCGTGTTCCTCCCTTTGCAGATCACAAGCAGTCTGCAATATTGAAAACGGTCAAACCGTGTTTAGCAGCATAATCTACCGTATACGCCGTTCCTCCTTTACTTTCAGTCAAGTATGCTATACAAGCCGAACTATTATCTACAAGATGACGGTTGCGTTTGTGCATACAACCTCTCGTGTATTCTTCCGATGTATAAACAACCTTATCAGCTTGCTCTTTGATATTCTCATATATCTTTACATCTTCACTTGCCCAACCTCTTGTTTGGAATCGGCAAGGTAAAACAAGAATAAGGCGAATATCAGGATAGTGTTCCTTTAATTTCAAAACTGCGAGAGCTGCGATGGTATCAAAACCTAACGCTCCTCCTGCACCAAAGTATAGATAACCCTTCTTTATAAGCCGTTCAACCATTTCTTCAGTCTTGTCGAAAATAAGTTGATAATCTCCCAAAGGAATATCTCTGTGTCCGGTAAAGCAACAAGTTTTCTGTTTCACACTCTCACTCCAAAAATATCGCTATTAGCGTATAACTAACGATAATGGCATTAGTATATCACAATATCGTCAAAAATGATAGGTTTTTCGGCAAAAAAATAAGCCTGCGAAAAATCGCAGGCTCAAACACGCAAAATTTACTTTATGGTCTGTTGAATAAAGGCATCAAGAATAGCAAACGCCTTTTCTTGTTCCTCCGGCGGTAATGCTTCAAGACGCTCTGATAAGCGTGAACTCTTGACCTTGTAGCCAAAGTCAATAACATCAGAGAACACATCATCTGCTGAACATTCCAAAGCATTTATAATGGCAACTAATTTATCCAAGCGAGCAGAGCTTTTTCCTCTTTCAATATCCGATAAATAGTTAGTAGACAACCCGATTACTTCAGCGAACTGCTGCTGAGTATAGCCTTTTGCTTGTCTTATCTTTTGAATACGTTTGCCGATTATCTGTTCAACGCTCTTTTCGTTTTGCACACATTCCACCTCCAATCAAACTAAAGTCGTAACAGCTAATGCTGATAGTATTAGTATACTTGGTAGATATGACATAATACACAAGACGACGGCGAAGCACTAACGATGATATACTGAATTTCATAAAATATTTACGATATTTTCGTTGCTTATTCGCTATAAGCGTTATTTTTGAGCAAAAAAAGAAGTTACCCCCCAACCAAAGTTGGGGGTAGCATTTTAGTATTGTGGGATACCATAGCCGAGTATCTCATAGTGACCGACAGAATACTGATTTACCCTTACACTATCACCGGAGTTACCCTCAACGGTATAGACAATCCCGTTTTCAACCTTCTGAACGATACCCGTATGGTCGGATAGACCGTCTTGCGGACCCGACGAACCTTTATTATCCCAGTCAAAGAAGATAATCATACCGGGAACTGGCTCGGCAGAGCCGTCCATCCATTGACCTCTGTCCTTGAACCACTGCACACCGTTTACACAGCCTGCAAACTTCGGAATAACGCCGGTTTCAATATATCCGCACTCATTGGCACACCAAGATACAAAGCAGGCGCACCACTCCACACGGGAGCCGAAACCGTACCAAGACCAGTAAGGCTCGCCGCCCACATTGCCGATCTGCGACAACGCAACGGTTACGATTTGGTCGTCGCTTGCGGTAATGCCGTAAAGCACAGATGACCACAAAGAATTGTTCTTGTCTTGCAGAAGCTCGGTCAGATAATCCTTTTGCTCCTGATTAAAACCGTACTGTGCTGCCATTTCGTCCACCGTCTTATGTGATACCATTATATATAAGTAGGTTCTCGTAACGGTGGTTTCGGTCTGCACGATATTTCCGTTTCCGTCATCGGTTTCGGTTATGACCGTTTCAGACTTGCTTTCCGTCCGTGACGATATGCTGTTCATCTCCCAAAATATATCTTTGAGAAGCTGCTTTTTGCTATCGTCCATCGTGGCGACCTCCTGCGGATTATCGGGATCGGTGTTGACCTTAACGGAATACACCGAAAGCACCTCTTTCCAGACCGCACGGCTGCCCGACATTTCAAGAACATCATAGGTATTGCCGTTTCGGATTTCCAACAGCTTGTTGTCATATTCTGTGTTGATTTCCTGAACAGCAGTCTGCATAGACTGTCCCGTTCCTGAGTCCTCTCCTGAAAAGAAGATGCCGAATACCGAGCCGATGATAGCGGCGATCAGGCAAATTACGATAATCACAACAACCGCAACCCAACCTCCGGCAGCTATTGCGGCGACAAGTGCTTTAATTCCGGCGATAATTGCTTTGACTGCGGCAATCGTAGCCTTTACCGCTGCCTTAACCCCGGCAACGACCGCCTTTGCCGTAGCTTTTGCGGCTTGGGCGGCTTTCTGAGCTGCTTTCGCACTTGCCGTTGCGGTTTTCTGTGCCGCTTTTGCAGCCTGCTGTGAGGTCTTAATTGCTGTCTTTGCGGTTTTCTCGGCAGTCTTAACGGATTTCGCAGCCGTCTTTGCAGAGCCTTTACCAACCGTTTTTATCGTTTTCTTTCCGGCTGAACTGGCTGACTGCTTTACGGTTTTCTCCGCAGATTTTTCCGCAGTCCTGACCGTTTTGCCGCCGATATTCTGAGACTGCTTCTGCAAAGCCTTTTCAGCCCGTTTTGCCTTAAAATTCTCAATACCGTCCTTTGCCTTGTGGATATTTTCCTTTGTGCTTTCCACGCCTTTCCGTCCGGCTTTGTCAAATTGATGTGCGCCCTCGTGAACGGCGGTGTCAACTCCACGCTCGAACCTATCCGCAGCATATTCGTCGGCAGAATTTTCGGCGGCAGATGTGCTGTGTTCGGCTTTATCTTTGGTAGAGATATACGCCTGTTTCATTCGCTGCCCGGCTACGGCAGCTTTGTCAATGGTCTTTATCGTGCCTTTGACTGCATCTCTTGTTTTAATATCAGCCATATAATAAACCTCCCTTCGTGGAAAATTAGAACGCAAAATAAGGGGAAAAGGTATAAACACCTTAACCCCCTGACCTTTGCATATAAAAAGTGGCTTGAAATAAGGGTTTTCGGCGGTCTAATTGTCCACGCCCGACCTCTTATTTCGTTGATATTTTGCCTTGTTTTTCAGGTACATTATCCTTGCACACTCAGTACAGTATTTCTGCCTGTTGCTGTGCTTTTCAATAGGAACACCGCACCTTTCACAAACGGTTTTTGCCCCCGACATCAATATCTCTGCTTCCAGCTTTGGCTCTGCGGGCAATACCGCATTGCGGAAGTATTTGCAAAGCAGAGAGTAAGAAATAGACTGAACGCATACGCAGGGTTCTCCGTCATCAAGGAGCAGACAGTTTCCTCCGTCGTAATTTGCACACAGGCGCTTTATCAGGGCATTAGCTTTGTATCTCTGTCGCCCCGTCATTTGAGGGAGCATTGCTACCACCGCTTTCTGTTACTTTCTTTGCAACTACGACAAGCCTGCTGTTCTGACCGGAATACTCACAGGTGGATAGCGTGATGAGCTTATCACCGTAATCGGCAGAAACGCCCGTATCGTAGAAAGCCTTTTCTTTGGCTCTTTGGATATACCCGTCAAACTGCTCCTGCACTGCGGCATCCACAAACTGATAATACTTGAACTCATTTTCCGAGCCGGTATAAACCGCCGTCTTGAAAACAGCGATAATCTCATAGGTCTGTTTCACATAAAGCGTATCAAAGCGGAAGGTCTTGTGTTCCTCCCAAAAATCCTTGCTTTTGAACTTTTCAAGGTCGGAAAACATTGTACCGTTCTTCATATGATGACCGTAAACAATCAGGTTGTCCGACGGTTTATTTACATCACAGCTTTCGCTCATATAGGGACAGCCGTAATCGGTGTATTCCTTGTCAAAGCCGTGCTTCAGATAGAAGTTCGGCTCCTGCGGTGACTGCATAACGGGATAGTTGATTTGCGTATCGTCAATTCTTATCCATCCCACAATATCGCTGTTCTGCTCATAGAGTTTTGCGTACTCAGGGAGCATTACCGCTTCTCCCTCCGTAGCTTCGACAGTCTCGCTTGTTTCGTTTTCCTCTACAATCTCTGCAAGACTGTCGTAGATTTCCTCCTGCGTATGCGCTTCTTTGAAATGACTGTATATCATCACTCCGCTGAAAATCATCACAAGCAGGAAAAAGCAGATGATTGAAACATAGATATTCTTTTTCATTGCGTTTCCTTTCCGAAGCCGAGAGAGAGCTATGCGCTCTCTCCGGGTTTCGTGGTCATCAGTTTGTAGAGTTTTGTGTTCTTGGGGAACTTGTTTGCGAATGGGACGAGAGAACTGCCGACTTTCAGGAGTCCGTGTCCCGCTTCGACATTGGTGATATAGGACATCTGAAGGTCGGAGATGTTCAGAAGCTCCGCCAGTTTCAACCTATCGGTTGAAGCCTGATTGAGCATAATGATGAACTCGGAGTTGGCAAGCATCGTCCTTGCCGTATGGCTCTGCAATAGGTCATCCACATTCTGTGTGATGCCCGTCGCATAAGCCCCGTACTTTCTTACACGCTTCCAAAGGGTAAAGAGGAAGTTTGCACTGTACTCGTGCTGGAAAAGCAGGTAAATCTCATCAATGAAAATATAGGTGTTCTTGCCCTTCGCTCTGTTCTGAGTGATACGGTTGAGAATAGAGTCGAGTACGACAAGCATACCGATAGGCATAAGCTGCTTACCGAGGTCGAGAATATCGTAGCAGATCAGGCGGTTGTTGGTATCAACATTCGTCTGCTTTGCAAAGGTGTTAAGGGAACCGTGCGTGAACAACTCAATCGCAAGTGCGATTTCCTTTGCTTCAGGCTCGTCTTGCTTCAGGAGTTCAGCACGGAAGTCCTGCAAGGTCGGTACAGTACCCGTGTAATCGTTCTGCTGATAGGTACGGTAAACGCTGGCGGTGCATCGGTCGATAATAGACTTCTGCTTTGCTCCGAGGTTATTGCCGCCGATAAGCTGTTCGCACAGCGACATAATGAACTCGGATTTGAGAATAACGGGGTTTGCACCGTCGCCGTATTCCTTGTTCATATCCATAGCGTTGATATGGCTCGGAGAGGTAGCAGAGATATTAATAATCTCGCCGCCCAAGGCTTTCACAAGTGCGGAATACTCTCGCTCAGGATCAATGATGATAACATCTGCGTCCGATGAAAGAACAATATTCTCGATTTCTCCCTTTGCGGCAAAGGATTTACCGCCGCCGGATACACCGAGGATAAAGGAATTACCATTCAAAAGCTGTTTACGGTCGGCAATAATCATATTCTTTGAAATAACATTCTGACCGTAGTAAATGCCGTTTTCGTGGTAAATATCCTGAACACGGAACGGGATAAACACCGCCAATGACTCGGTAGTGAGTGTTCTGAAGGTGTCAATCTTTCGTGTGCCGAAGGGCATAACCGTATTCAGTCCGTCGAACTGCTGGAATTTCAGCACTCCGAACTGGCAAAGGTGCTTTCTTGCGGTTGTCAGGAGCGCTTCGGTGTCCTGATCGAGCTGTTCTTTGGTATCTGCTGTATGCACAAAGGTAATAACGGCAAACATCATTCGCTGATCTCTTGTAGTCAGGTCATCGAGAAACTCTTTCATTTCTTTTTTCTGCTGCTCCATATCGTAAGGAACGGTAGCAGAAAAGTTGTTGTTGGAGTTCTGCCTGCGCTGCCAGTTCGTTATATTCGTCTCAACGCCAAGCAATCTGCTCTCCGCTTCACGCACCGCTTCGTCGGTGGGAATGGGTACAACATCAATCGACATCATCAGATTGCGGTTAAGGTCTGTAAGCTCCGCCACCATACTGTCCTTGATATACGACGCATATTCACGAAGAAAAAGCACTCTGCCGTAGCGATTTCCGATTTTGAAATAGTCGCTTTCAAACTCCATAGAGTCAGGGCAGATATAATCCTTGAAATCGTGTCCTTTCTTTCGGGTTTCCTGAATGTCAAAATGAAAAGAGCTTTCCTCACCGACTCTGTAAAAGTCGTGGAAAACTCTCAGTCGTTCATCTGTTTCAAGCTCGGTGCATTTGCTTCCGAGTCTGCCGAAGTGGGCGATCAGGTCTGCGCCGACACGGGCAAAGTAGTTTCTTGCTTCCTCAATGTTTTTCTTGTTGATAGAGACAGTAATATACTTGTCCTGCACAATGGCGTTTGCTCCGGTGGCTTTTTCAAGCAGCATTTTGTTGTATTCCTCACGGTACACATCAAGCTCATCGCCTTTCAGCGGCAGAAGAATGGTTTTCTCAAAGTCCAGTCTGTTCAGCCTGCGGTTGTTGATTGTAATTTTGGTAGTAGCTCCGCTGTCAAAGGAATTAAGCAACTCCGAGTATTCAAGGAACATTGCTTCCTTGTCCTCACGGCTGGCTACCGCATAATTTATATCCGTAAACTTAAAGGATTTGGAGAACTTATCCTTGCCGACCTGAAAAATGCCGTCATCATAGATTGCCTTAATAGGAATGACATCCTGTACGCCCTTCGGTACAACAAACTTCTCCTTATCCTGTTTGAAAAGATTTGTCAGTGTCTTAATCATTGGTTTTCAATACCTCCTTGCTTTTTTGTTCCATACTCGGCTTCATCAACTCAAAGTATGTGTTGGTGGAATGGAATACGAGCTTTTTCGGCATAAGAAATTCACTCTTGATCCACGCCCACACAAATTTTTCTGCGGTCATACCGTTGTACTTAATGAAGCCCAGCGCCGCAAAGGGTGCGGCCGCTAAAATACACATCCACGACACGGTTTCAGTGCCGACATACGGTTTGAGCAGAAAATATACGCCCACCGCAACTGTGCACGCCAAGACAGAAAAGATGAATTGTCGAAGCGTTAGTCCGAAAAACATACTTTCCGTGTAGTTGCGGATTTCTCTGTTAATTTTTACTTCCATTTTTGCTCCTTTCCCGGCGGCGAGCTTTTATGATTTCTTCCTTGCAGACACACTCATCGGCAAGACAGATAATCCTCCGCTTGCGTTTGCCGCCGTAATACAGACAAAATCTGCAATCGCAATCCTCAAGGGAATATCCTGAGAATTTGTTGTATCTTCGTGTTGTTTGTTTCATTGCAAAATCTCCTTACAGTCCCATCATTTCTCGGATAATGCGGTCGCTCATCTTAACTGAGCCGACGAGTACCAACATATTAAAGACAAGCTCTCCGATATATGCCCACACCTGTGTTACGGCTGCCGCACTTGTATCTACAACTGGCGGCGATGAAGCGAACACCGAGAAGATAATGCAGGCAAGCACGATGACCGCACCTTCAAGCAAAACTGCACAGTAGCTCTTGATAAAGGACTTACCCACATTCTGCGAGGGTTCTCCCGCAAAGGTTGAAAGCGGAATCGGGGCAAGCGCCGTATACATATACAGCTTAAAGAAACGCCCGTAAACAGTCATAATAAGCAGGAAGGAAAGGACTGTAATGAAAAGTCCGCCGATAAGCGTTACCGCCCATAGCGGAATACTCTCAAAAAAGCCACAGTCCTCTATTGTCGTTACCATCTCAGCCGGGAGCGTTGTCTGCTGCGGCGAACCGAAGCCTGCGGCGTTCATAATAGTTGTAATCGTACCTTGTACGATGTTAAACAGGGCAAGCATCAGCTCCATACCGTAGGTGATCGCACCTTTGGCAAGTGCGAACCTGATAAATAGCTTCAGTGCGTGTTCCGGTTTCTTCACATCGGAGAACGAACCGCAGGTTTTTACCATACCGACTACGAAAAATAAAACGAGCAGTGCCAAGCCGATAGCCTGGACAGCGCCGTTTATATTGACAATCACGCTCCATATACCGCCGCCTTTGAAGTTCTGCGGTGTAGTTGTGATAAGCGTCCATATTTCAGATAGCTTCTCATTCCAAGTTTCAAGGGCGTTTTCGAGATTTTGCACAACCCAGTTATCACTCAAATTGACGCACCTCCTTTACAAATTTGGGGCATACCCGATTTTTCGGATATGCCCCTTTTGAGTGTTTCCTTGCTTAACCTGTAATGAGAGTGAGGATTTCCTTTGCAAAGGTGATGATGACACCGCCTGCAAGGGTAAGGAAGCCGTTGGCTCTCTGCGAAGGATCGTGGGATTTCAGGGAAAGACCGACCTGAACAATACCGAAGCCGAGCAGGATAAGTCCGATTGCACGGATGAGTCCGAAAATGAAATCGGACAGATTGTTGATAACGGTCAGCGGATCTCCGCTTGCCGCAAATGCGGTCATAGACATACAGCCGATAAGTGCCATACAAAGCACAACGGCGCAGTAGGCACGAAAGCCCTTTTTAACCTTTCCGGTCATAGGCAGCTTCTTGGTTTCCTTGTTGTTGGTTTTCTTAAAAATATTCATTGTGTTTACCTCCATAAATTTAATCATTTTCAAAGTCCTCGTCTGAGAGGAGTTCGTAATTGGTTTCTGCCACTTCTGTTTCGGGAGCCTTGTATTTATCAAAGCTCAGAAGCTCGATGGTAGCGACATCGGACTTCACTTCGCCGTGTTCGTAAACGCCGGCTTTTCCGTCTGCGGTCAGCGCCACATTGGGGTGCTTGAGAATATCGTATTTGAAATCAAGCACCGGACGCTCGCCACGGATAAAGAGAATTGCGTAACGGTTATCAAGCATACGAACCTCGTCCGGGGTTAGCAGCTCTCGACCGCTGATTTGGTAGTTAGTGGAATAACTGCCGCTTCGACCTTCGCTTTTGCCGTAGGTGTTGGTATCAATCGTGGATTTACCGAGCAGCTCGCTCACATATTTGTGTGTGGACTGTTCGTTACCGCCTAAATACAAAAACTCGTCGCAGTTACCCACGATGCTTTCCCACTGCTTCTCGAACAGTGCTTTGAGCTGTGCCAAGTTCTGCAATATAATACTGACAGATACCGAGCGAGAACGCATAACGGAAAGTATCTTGTCAAAGTCATCAGGCAAGCTAACATTGGCAAACTCGTCCATCAGGAAATGAACAGGGATAGGCAAGCTGCCGCCGTGAATATGGTCGGCGGAATAGAATAACTGCTGAAAAAGCTGTGTGTAAAGGATAGATACCAAAAAGTTAAAGCTCGTATCGTTATCAGGTATCAGGGCAAATAGTGCCGTTTTCTTTTCACCGAGAGTTTCAAGCTCCAGCTCATCGGTTGAGGTGAGTGAAGCAAGGCTTTCAAGGTTGAATTTCTCCAAACGGGCGGCAAGGGTAATCTGAATGGATTTCAGCGTTTTTGCCGAGCCTGAATGGTAGGAATGATAATACTTGAGTGCGATATGGTCGGGGTTCTCATATTCCAGTTCGGAAAAGAGATTATCAAGGGGCGAAGGTCTTGGTTCTTCCTCGTCCTCAATCACGCCGGCTCTGAGCATTTCCATTACCATTGCAAAGTTCTGTTCATCTTCAGGAGCTTCGTAATGAAGATAGAATACAAGTGCAAGCAAAAGCATTGACGCTGCCGTGTCCCAAAAAGGATCATTGCTTTGAGAACCCTTCGGCGTGGTACTCTTGAAAAGGTTGGTCACAAGTCTTTGAATATCGTTGTCGTTCTGTAAGTACACAAACGGGTTGTAGCAATGGCTCTTTTCCATAGAGATAAGGTCAAGAACCTTAATTTCATACCCCTTCGCTTCAAGCAGCTTTCCGACATCCCGGACAATTTCGCCTTTCGGATCGAGTATCACAAATGATGAGTTGCACTGCATCAGATTTGGCTTACAGTAAAATCGGGTTTTGCCTGCGCCCGATCCGCCGCACACAAGGGTGTTAAGATTGCGCCTGTGCTTTTTGGCGTTAAGCCCGATGCTAACATTCTGAGTCATCAGCTTATTTTCACTTTTGGGCGTTTGGCAGTATTTCTTATTGACAGCTCGTGCGTCGCCCCATTTAGCAGAGCCGTGTTCCTCCCGGCGTCTGTAATTCCTGCGTGTTGAGAAATAAATGCCGATACCGAAGCCGTAGCACAAAAGCAAAACGAGGACAGTTTTTAGGCTGTCCTCGCAAAGCTCTATTTGGAACGGGTTATTAAATACTGTCATCAACTTCGGAAGTATCTCCGGCAAGCCGCCTTTAACGGACGGTGCAATCAACAACGCAAGCCAGACTACGGGAAGTATGCCGATTACGGAAAGAATGACAGCAGACTGCTTATCATCTTGCTTCATCTCGGCGTTTTTCCTTTTCTATCACCTTGAACTTCTTTTGCGGGGCGTGACCGACCTTTACGATCAGTTCATCAACGGCGTCGGTAGACTTTCCCTCACTGCGAAGGTCGTTGCGCTTCTCATTGAGGGAGTCAATCACGATACCGTGTTCATATTCGTCCAAAGCGACAAAGTGCTGGCGTTCTCTCATTTCTCTTTACCTCCGTTATCTGCTGTCACGGTCTTTGGAGCGTTCCTGCTTTTGGCGGTACAGCTCCTCGGATACACGGGAATGGATTTCATTCATCGCCGTGCGGGTTTTGGAAAGCTCCGCACGGATTTCCTTCGGCTCTTTGTTCTTCCATTCCTCCGGGATACGGTTGATAGCAAAGTTTTTGGTGTCCACGCCATACTTTTTGCAGAGCATATAGCCGACGCACATTGCCTGAAAGCCCATATCCTTGCGGCTGTAAGAGTCGCTGTCGATAGAAAGCTGTGCGTGGCCGAGTTCCTGCGCTACGCACTGACAGAGAGCAACGCTGTCGCCAATATCTTTCTTGACAAAAAGCGTCTGCTTCTCATTATCATAAAAGGCTCCCATCTGCGGATGCGGAAGTTCGGGTGCGACCTCCACGATAACCGGAGATGTGTCAATCATCACGGCAACGAGAGCTTGCGGATCACGGTTGACGGTAGGAGCCGGAGTCTGTCTGCCTTTGGTCTGCGATACATCAAAGACCTTTTTGACATTGTAGGAAACGCCCGGTGTTCCGTCCGTCTTTGTGTACTCAACGGGTTCAAGAATGGAGATACTCTTTGCACCCTTATTGATAGATACCTTTTCCTCCGCCCAGTCACCGAAGTCTTTAAGCTGGGTGGCTTTTGGGTACTGGTTATAAATGAGCAGAGCGTTTGCGGCGGAATAGCGGTCGAGCCTTGCCTGTGTATCAAGAAAGCCTCTGAACTTTTCGCCGTCCTGAACGATTGCGGTCGCCGCATCGTCAATCATCTGATAAACGGCGTCCTTTTCTGCCTGTTTCTTTGCTTTCCATTCTTCGGTGGAAAGCTGCGGCTGTCTGTAGCCGCCCTTATTCGGTTTGAAATTATTAGTCATTGTAGATTACCTCGCTTTGTTTTTATTTCTGTTTTTCTTTTTCTTGGGTTGCTGATGGGTGGTCTGATTGGTACGGTTTTGGGACTTGGGTTTCTCTCCCGATTTATCAAGGTCGGTGCGGTCTGCTTCTTTTTCCGTTTTCGCCTGTGCCTTATACCGTTCGAGCTTTTCACGGACGGAAGGCTTTTCTTCGGCTGATTTGGAAATACCCTTATCAGATTTACCATCGACCTCGGCGGAGCTTTGCCTTGACGGAGGGTTTTTGTCCGTCTTGGCGACCGTGGGGTTTTCGTGAGATGCCCCGTCCTTCTGAATGGGCTTTCCCATTGCTTCCTCCACAATTCTTTCTCCCTTTGATTTGGTCGGCACTTCGTTTGCAAGCTCCTCACGCTGGGCAATACTCTTTTCCGCATTGGCAACGATGGAACCCTTGTCAACATTTCCGAGTTCAAAGCGGTCGAAGATACGCTGAATTTTTGAAGCGTCATCCGCACGGGCGATAATATCCACCGGAGCGTTATCGTCCTTGCTGTATTTGTCCCTCAGCACACAGTAAAGCACACCGTACTTCTTTGCCTGTTCGGTAAACTTCTTCAGGTCTTTATTCGGAACGGAAAAAACCTTGAGTTCCTTTCCCGATTTGAGCATATTGGTAAGGCGTGCTTTGCCTTTGGTTTTCTGTTCCTGCTTCAGCACAGAAACAAGAAGAACGGTCAGCTCCTTTGCCGCCGTTCCCGTTAGTTTTGCAGCTACTTCAAAGCCTTCAAGCGAGAGCCTGACAACCTGTTCCGCTGCGTCACCGCCTGTATTCATAATCACGGTTCTCCTTTCTGTTGTTCTTGATTTTTTCTTCATCTGCAAGCACCGCATTTAAGTTCTCCCGCATAACGCCGGAGCGCTCAGCGATACCGTCACAGAGCCGAACTTCCTTGCGAAGTTCTTTGAGCCTTTCGGACAAGGCTGAAATCTGTTGCCTTTTGCCGGACAGCAAATCATCATCAATATTTACTTTTCGTATTTCGTTTCGGAGATGTGTTCTGTCGGCAGTAAGGGTTTTGATTTCGTCCTCCACCTTTGACTTATATGAGAAAAGCTGCTCGGAGGTAGAGATGTGTTCTCTGCCGAGCAGCCTTACCTGTGCGGTTATTTGGTCGAGCTTCATCAGATCTTCACGGAGAAGATAATGGAGCCGAGCCGGATTTTGTTTTTGGTACTTCGGCAGATAGCCTAACTTATAGCAGTAATGAAGGTACAGTCCGTACAGCCCGCCGACCTTTCGTATCTTATGCTCCCGTGTCAAAAGGACATATTGCTTCGGGCGGTAGTAATAGCCTTTTTGGAACGGTTCTAACTGAACCCTGTTCCGGTTCTCATAGATACGCTCCTTTATGCGTTCGAGGGAATAGTCATCACCGAGCCTTGTCAGTCGGATATTCTTTTGGTATCCCTTTACCCTTAGTACCTGATACTTATGGTTCGGGGAATCGTCAAAGGACGCCCCCATCTGACGGAGAATATATTTGAAATCGGCATAACTGTTGCTCTTTGAAATCGCTTCATCAATCACAGCTTTTGCAGAGTCCACATAGTTGGGCATCCCTGCTTCGTGGAGCTTCTTGGCATAATAGTTTTTGCCTGTGCCACGCTTCGGATTTTCAATCACATCAAGCTGGTGCTGTCTGCAAAGCTCGTCTGCAATGTGCCGGAAATACCGCCAATGCTTCTCATTGTTCTGCATACGCTTTCCGTCAACAAAAGAAACGGAGTTCACAACAAAGTGGCAATGCAGGTGCTTGGTGTTCAGGTGGGTTGTTACCACGACCTGAAATCTGTCGCCCCACACACGCTTGGCAAATTCCGTCCCGATCTGCTGTGCCAGTTCGGGAGTGATGTTTTGTTCGTCCTTAAAGCTCAGATACCCGTGATAGGCTTGGATACCGTCGCATTTGTCAAACTGCTCCTTGACCGTTACGAACTGGTCACGGGCAGTCGAAGCATTACAGTTAATGCCGCCCACATAAAACTCACGCTCGGTCTTTTCCTCGTCCTTGGCGTACTGCAAAACATCGGCAAGCGCCTGATACTGCTCCGGCGAATAATCTTTTGCCGCCGTCTTTTCGGGATTGGTCGCATAGTCAATCACTTGGTCGAGGCGGGCTGTCACTTTCCATATCTTGCTTACTGCCATTTCATCTCACTCGTTTCGGGACGGAGAAACTGTCGCTCCACATCCGCCTGAAACTTATGCCAGCGCTCGGCTTCCTTCTGAAGTTTCTGTGCATCGACAAAGCTGAGTGAGTTCGCCTGTGCCGCAAGCTGATTGATGTTGTTGCCGATAGAGGATAACTGACGCATCACATCATAGAAACGCTCGTCAGGTCGCTCCTTCGGCTCGTACCCACGCACAAGCAATCTCACAAGTGCGGCTTCGGTCAGGCAGGTTTTCTTGGCTTTCTTTTGCAAGTCCTGTGCTTCGTCACGGGAAAACCAAAACTGCTTCTTAACAGTTCTTCTTTTCATTTGCTTCGACCTCCTTTTTCATAGAATCAGTTTTGTAAAGTCGGTTGATTTGCAGGCAGCACATAAAGACAACGCCTATACAGCCGCCAAGCAAAAGTCCGACGATAAAGAAGATAAATTCTGTCATATAGAAAATCCTTTCTTATTGGGGTATTAGGGGCAACCCCTAACAAGCGATTTACTGTTTTTTGCCCGATAGGAGTAAAAACAGTCTGCTTGCTAAGATAATGCAGACTCTCCGGGTTGCCCCGTTTCTCTTTGAGATCAGCGTTCCGCTTCTTTGGTTTTAGGCTTAAAAGGGACGGCGACTATCTCGCCGTTTACCTTTGTAATGCGTTCGGGATATTTGAATTTTCCCTTGTACTTCTCCGCAAGGTTCTTCGGCAAACTCTGAAAGTTTTCCGATTCGATAGGTGCATAAGCGATAAAGAACTGCCCGAAAATGATGTCGAGCATTTCACGGGAGTTCTCTTTCATATAGCACTTTTCAATCTTCCAACCGTTCTCGCCGCCGTGTTCGGCAGACATATATCCGTCCAAACGCAGGCAGGGATCAGTCCCGTCAAGGCAGGAAGCATATATGGAATAGCCGCCCATGCCGGACTGAAACGCCTTATTGTTTGAGCTGATTACATAGGTTCTGGACTCCTCGCTGTACGGTTTATCGAAGCTATCCTCGGTAAAAACGACATACCCGGTGAGGTGTTCCCCACGGTTATTCTCAGCTTCTCGGAAGCGTTTTGTCATCTCCTGATAGCTCATTTCCACCGTTTCCGGCTCGGCATAAACGGCACGGTTTGGCAGCATACCGTTCATCTTGCTTTCATCATTACAGATGATTGCGACCTCATCCTCAAAGGGCATATATTCTTCAATATCGCCGCCGACAATTTTCTGCATTGCTTCAAGGTTGTCCTCAATTTCAATCATCTTCGGGTACTTGTTCGGCTCAACAAGCAGTACGGAAATCATATTTTTCTTTTCCGTATCCGTAAAAGTCCTGCCGAGCTGACAGTCCTTCGGCTCAAAATCTATGGGCTTAAAGCCGACGCTGTCGCAGAAATAAAAGCAATGCGGGTGCATCGGATCTTCCATAACCTCCACCACATCGGACACCGAAAGGGAACGGTCTTTGTACCCTTCGGGGTGGTTCAGATTAAACATCTGATACACATCTTCGAGGGTTTGGCAGTCAACCTCGCCGTCAAAAACCTTATCGTAGATTTTGGCATTGACAGCTTGACTGCCTTGCAGCTTTTCCAAAAGCTCGTATCCCATAAAGGCGACATTGTTGGTGTCACGCTTCATATTAACCTGATAAATTCGTATATTCATCGTTCAAAACTCCTTTGCTTTGATTTGTAAATTCCTAATTTCATACAAAGAAAGTCATTGAAGTCCTTGCCGAATTTCGGTGGACTGTCAATGACTTCATAGCGGTCGGACAAAATGATTTGAAGCGCCTGCGACGCTTTTCTTCCGACCTCATCATTATCGAAGTGAAGCACGATCCGCTTGATTTCCGGGTGACTTTTTAAGAACCCTTCCACCGCTGCGGGGACTTTGCTTTCTTCGATTTTTTCTCTCGGTGCGTAAACACCGGCAAGGGAAACAAGGTTTTCTTTTCTCCAATCATCTCCGTTCATCTTCATTAAGGTCGCATAGGAAAGAGCGTCAATCGCACATTCGTACAGGTGGACTTCTGAATTGTTTGAGCCTTCAAGACGGAAAGAATAGTGCTTGTCACTGCCCGATGCGTCACCCATAAGTCTTGAATTGTTGGTGGCTCGGTAGGCGGCATAGCGTGGCGTTCCTTTCTCGTCCTTGCCGACAAACACGGCATTGTGATAGGGCAGGCTCTCAAAAATCAGCCCCTTTTGTATGCAGTGCGTGATGATTTCATAGTCGATGCCCCTGCTGAAAAGATACTCTGTAATCCTATCTGTGGAAGCACTTTTAGGGGGCAGTTTGAGTTCTTTTGGCGTTTCTTTTTTGGGAGTGCAGTAATCGGTCGGAAGTGCAACCTTGCAGCCCATAATCGTTTCTACGGCTTCAAGAAAGGAAAGACCTTTGACCTTTACAAGATAATCGAGGGCAGAATTGCCCCCGATACCTCTTGACCACCACATCCATTTGCCGTTGGAAATCTTCAAGCTGTCGTGGGTGCGGGTGGTGTAGGTGTTACCGGAAAACCTCACAAGCTCATTCGGCTCATAGGCTCTCAGGTAAGTGAGTAAGTCCATCCGCCTTGCTTCCGTAATGATTTCCGGCACAATATACGGCATTTACTTCACCTGCTTTCACGCTGTTTTTCTCTGCGTTCTTTTACAACATCTTTGGCAGTATCGTCAATCGAGTCACGCAGCATAGCTGTCTCGGATACATCCGATTTGAGCCAGTCCTGATACGCCCTGTCCAGAGGGTATTTTTCGAGATACAGTGCCTTTGCTTCTTTCTGATCACGCTGGCTATCCTCCAAAATGCAAAGAATGTTTTCCTTTATGACTTTCTCATAAGCTCTCTCAATGACCTGTTCACTCGGCAATTCTTTCAGCTCGGCAATCAGATCATCGTATTCTTTCTGCGCCTTTTCATAGAGCAGATCGTTATAATCAACCGCCATTTTCATCAACTCCTTTCATCGTTCACGGTCTTTGCTTTTCGGCGTCGGTTCTTCGTCGCCCTCATCAGGCTCGCCGCCGACAATCTCATTCTCACGCTTATCCACATTGAGAAGTGCGTTGAGTTCGTTCAGTCTTGCAGTTTTAGTTTTGAGTTCTTCTTCCTGATTGAACGGTTTTTCCACATCGACCTTTGCCGTTTCAAACTGTGTTTTAACATTTTCAAGCTCCTGTTCGTTTATTTCCAAACGCTTCGGAAGTCCCTCAAGGGCGTTATCCAAACGGGTAATATTACCGAAGGTATCTGTTCCGAGCGACACGGAATAACCGAGTTCGCCCTTGAGCTTGACCTTATATTCCTTTTCAAAGGTGTCAAAGGACAGCTCTATCTGAAAGCCACGGTACTCTCCGAGAGGAACCGGATCGGGACTCGTCATAGCCTGACACGCATCAAGAATTGCATTACCGGCGTCCGCTTTCTCGGAATAAAAAACACCCTTGACCGTCATTCCGATAAAGCTATCGTCAAGCGGTTTCGGGTGCTGTTTTGCTCTCTCTATATCGGATTTCAAGCCTTCTATCGTATCAGTCCGTCTTGCGATTTCCTGCGGATAGAACTTGATAATCTTATCTTCAAGAGCATATTTTTCAGAGAGGAAGTTGGATTTAAGCAAACGCAGTTTCTGCACCTGAATATCCAAGTCCATTTTCTCTTTGATATACGGATTGCCCGTCGCAAGCATTTTGATTTCAGCATAGGACAATGCGGTTTCGTCAATATCCTCGCAGGAACGGACGGGCGATTTGCTCGTCATAATCTGCGAAGCGAACTTCTGCTTGCCCTCCACAAGCTGATAGAGGTAAGCGTCGAAGGTTTCCTCGGTCACAAAGCGGTAAATATCTACCTCAAGGTTTTCGTTGCCCTGACGGATACTACGACCAAGTCGTTGCTCCAAGTCAGAAGGTCGCCAAGGGCAGTCAAGGTCGCTGGATGCGGCAAGTTTATTCTGCACATTTGTGCCGGCTCCCATCTTAGCGGTGCTGCCCATTAGGATACGGACATCACCTTTGCGAACTTTTTTGAACAGCTCCAGCTTCTTTGCTTCGGTGTCCGCTTCGTGAATGAATTTTATTTCTTCGGCGGGTACTCCACGCTCTATGAGTTTCTTACGAATGTCATCATACACGGAGAAATTGCCGTCGTTTTTCGGAGTGGAAAGGTCACAGAAGAATAACTGCGTCAGCCGTTTTTCCTTTCCATTTTCCCAAGTTTCAAACATTGCGTCCACACAGGCGTTCAGCTTACTGCCCTCAAAGTCGGGGAGCATTGGGTTAATCAGTCGTTGGTCAAGAGCCAGCTTTCTGCCATCGTTGGTGATTTTCAGCATATTATCTACGCTTGCGTCCACCATACCGTTGCGGACTTTTTCTGCTCGCTCTGCAAGCTCGGCTACCATCTGCTTTTGGATTTCAGACGGCTTAACCGAGATGTTGTGATAAACTGCTTTCGGCACGGGTAAGTCAAGCATATCTGCGGTTTTAATGTCCGCAACCTCTTTGAACATCGCCATCAGCTCAGGTAGGTTGTAGAACCTTGCAAACCTTGTCTTTGCTCGGTAGCCTGTTCCTTCGGGTGTCAGCTCCACCGCCGTAACGGTTTCGCCAAAGGTGGATGCCCACGCATCAAAGTGTTGCAGATTATTTTTCACAAGGGTGTTGTACTGCAAGTATCTCTGAATTGTGTAAAGCTCCACCATAGAATTGGAGATCGGAGTTCCGGTTGCAAATACCGTACCACGACCACCCGTAATCTCGTCAAGGTAGCGGCACTTCATAAAAAGGTCGCTGGATTTCTGAGCTTCGGTCTGTGCGATACCGCCGACATTCCTCATTTTAGTATAGAGGAAAAGGTTCTTGTAGTAGTGGCTCTCATCAATGAAAAGCCTGTCCACACCGAGTTCCTCAAAGGTCACAACATCGTCCTTTTTGGACTGGTCATTGAGCTTGTCGAGCTTCTGTTTAACGGATTTTTTCGTGCGCTCCAACTGCTTGACCGAGAAGTTATCTCCACGATTTCTTTTCAGGTCTGCAATGCCGTTGGTGACTTCTTCAAGCTGCTGTTCAAGGATGGCTCTCTGCCGTTCAATGCTCATCGGGATTTTCTCAAACTGAGAATGCCCGATGATGATAGCGTCGTAGTCCCCGGTAGCAATTCGACCGCAGAACCTTTTGCGGTTTTTGGTTTCAAAGTCTTTCTTCGTAGCCACCAAAATATTAGCGGACGGATAGAGCTGCAAGAACTCCGACGCCCATTGCTCGGTGAGGTGATTCGGGACTACGAACAGCGATTTACTGCATAATCCGAGCCGTTTCGACTCCATAGCAGCCGCCGTCATTTCAAAGGTTTTGCCTGCGCCGACTGCGTGTGCAAGGAGCGTATTGCCGCCGTAAAGGATATGCGCCACCGCATTTCTTTGGTGTTCCCGAAGTTCAATTTCGGGGTTCATACCGTTAAAGGTAATATGGCTTCCGTCGTACTCACGGGGACGAATACTGTTGAACTTTTCGTTGTAGAGCTTGCATAGTCTTTCTCTGCGCTCAGGATCAGACCATATCCAGTCCTGAAAGCCCTGCTTGATAAGCTCCTGCTTCGCCTGAGCGATTGCAGTTTCCTTTTTATTGAGAACGGCTTTTTTCTTGCCCTCGTCATCTTCGATATAATCGAAGATACGCACATCTTTAAGGTTCAGCGTTTCCTCAATAATCTTGTAAGCATTGATACGGCTTGTGCCGTAGGTACTGTACGCTTTGACATTTCCTCGGTCGTAAGATTTGCCCTCGATATTCCATTCTCCCGTGTACTCGGAAAAATGGATTTTGATGCTCCACTGTGCATATCTCGGCGTACCCAAGAACTCAAACACAAACTGCTCTACAATCTCAGGCGGAAGCCAAGTCGCACCGAGTCGGACGGAAATCTCACTTGCCGTCAGGTCTTTTGGCTGCACCTTTTGGAGCGCTTCCACATTGATACTGTATTCTTCAGGTGAAAGCTGTGCCGATTTCTTTGCCCAGGCAAGCTTCTCACGGACATTGCCGGAGAGATATTCGTCAGACATAAGATACTTTGCTTCGGTGCTGTTCCCGTACCCGTACATTGGGTTTAAGAAAATAACACCTTTAAGGTCGGCAAAGATTTCTTCCTCGGTTTTGCCTGAAAGCTCACACATATATTCCATATCAATACAGGCTTTCTCGCCCAAAGATACGGCAAGCGCTTCGCTCGAAGTGTCTACCGAGGTAACAGGGGTATGGGGTTTAATTGTCCTCTTATAGAACATATCCGCTTTCTTTTCCAGAGTCCCGTCATCGCCCAAGACTTCAAGAGCCGAGAGTAAAGAGAACGAGCTGTCCTGTGAGAAAGCAGAAGAATTGGCACGGCTGTTTATAAGACCGTACTTCGCCGTAAAGGTATCATAGAGGTTGTTTAGCTTTGCCTGTTCCTCCTTGATTGTCGAGTCGGGATAATCTTCGGTCTGCAACTCAATCAGGTGTCTGACGCAGTCACGGATCGCAATCATACCCTTAATGCGGTTTTCTGCGGTGGCAGAAACATCAACGGGAGCCATTCGGCTGTTTTCACGGAAATAAATTTTGCCGTCCACAAGCGTATAGGAAAAGTTTCTCACGGTCGGATCGGCAGGAATGGAATTATCTTCTTCGGTGAGTTCATCTTCGACTTCATAAGCCGTAATCTCACCGTGAATGTTTGCAACGGCTTCACTGAGCTGCTCTGCAAGGTCAGCACCCTCATACGGTACACAGGAGGGTTCGGGACCGAAACGCCCCGATACCATTTTCATCTCACCGAGTATCATTTCTGGATGCTCTACAAAGTAGCTGTTCATAGCAATGCCGTTCTCGTCTGTGCCAAGATGCACCCAATCAGGCTCAATATCTACAATGCGGTCACGCTTCTGCAAAATGAGAATGTCCGAAACGACTTCCGTTCCGGCATTACCCTTAAAGGTGTTGTTCGGCAGACGGATAGCACCGAGCAGGTCGGCTCTCTGGGCGATATACTTTCGGACTGCGGGATTTTCCTTGTCCATCGTCCCTTTGCTCGTAATAAGTGCCATAACGCCGCCTGGTCGAAGTTTATCAAGGGACTTTGCAAAGAAGTAGTCGTGGATCAGGAACTTGTGCTTGGCATATCTCTTGTCGGGAACTTTGAAATCCCCGAACGGCACATTGCCCACAACGGCGTCAAAGAAGCTGTCGGGAAGATTTGCCTCCTCAAAGCCTTGTGCGGCAATAGAGGTTTTTTGATAAAGCTGCTGTGCGATACCCGCCGAAACGGTATCAAGCTCAACGCCATAGATTTTACTCTCGCTCATTGACTCCGGCAGCATACCGATAAAATGACCGATACCACAGGAAGGCTCCAAGATATTGCCTTCTCGGAAGCCCAACTGTTCCATCGCCTTATATACGGCTTTAATAACCGTAGGCGGGGTGTAAAAGGCAGTCAGGGTGCTTTCTCTTGCGGAGTCGTATTCTTCAGGTGTCAGGATATTTTTGAGCATCGCATACTCGGTATGCCAAGCTCCAGCTCGTTCGTCAAAGGCTTCGGGAATACCGCCCCAACCGACATATCTCGACAAGATTTTCTGCTCGTCAGGTGTGGCAAATCGGTTTTCCTCCTGACATCTTTTCAAGACCGTAATCGCCGCATAGTTGCGGTGGAAACGCTCTTTTTTGTTTACCTCCGTAATCTCGTTTTTGGCAAGGTCAAAGTTGTGTCGCTCGGACATTGGAATTTCAGGGTGCAGGTCAAAGGATTGCACCTTGCTTTTCTTTGGTTGCTCCCAAGCAGGAACAACGGGGGCAGAAGCCTTTTCAACACGCTCAAGTTCTTCATCGGAAAGGTAAACAAGGTCATTAAAGGAAAGGTTCTTCAGACCTCGCTCGGTCATATCCTCAAGACTATCATACTGCTCGGTACGGATAACCGTACCGTCAACAAGGGTTTCAATCTTGAAGTCTACAAGGTTGACATTCGCCTGTATTTCGTGCTTATCGTCCTCGGTAGTAGTGTATGCCACATTGACTTCGGAAAGGTTAGAGTAGTCCGCACCCTCGTCACGCTCAAATTCTTCTCGACAGTATTCGTCAATAATCTCCTTTGCAATATCAAGGGAAGATTTCAGATACGGACTGTCGATAATCTCAACGCCCTGCGGCGGCGGATCAAGCTGATAGATAAAGTCGTGCTGAATAGTCGTTCCGTCCCTGTCCTTATACAGAACAATTTTCATCGGAACGCCGTAGTAGTTTTCTTCCTTAATGTCCTTTTCAAGCTGATAGGGACTTGTGTATTCGATACTCTCACGAACACGCCCGTCCGTATGAAGATAATCAATTCTGCCGATAGGCTTTGACTCCACCGGAGCTTCCTTATTCTGAGAAACAAGGTTATACACCTTGCGCTCTCCGTTTTCAAGAGAAGCAACCGCTAAATCATAACCTCTGTCGGTCAGCATATTCATATAGGTTTCGAGGGTGTGCTGTGGAAAGCCCACCATAGGTACTCTCTCGCTGTCGCTTATCGCACGGGAGGTCATCACAAGGTCAAGAGCTTCGGCAACCTTTTGTGCATCCTCGCCATAGGCTTCAAAGAAATCGCCAACCTGATACAAAACAAGGCTGTCGGGATTTTCGGCTTTCACCGCAAGATAACTTCTATACGGCTCTCGCACTCGGTTGTCCTTAACAGAAACGCCGTTATGCTCGGATAGTTCCGTAAAGTCCTTCAAGAGTTCATCACGGATACCAAGAACGCCGCCGTTATCTTCAAAGACAAAGACTTCTTCCACAAGGAATTTGTAGAACTCCTGACCGTGCCACTCGTTGTCCATACTGTCGGTTGCGATAAGTTCATCACCGTCGAAGTCCAACTCAACATCATCAATTTTCAGGGCAGAGAGAACATCGTAGAGGATTTCTGTTTCACGGTCATAAACCGGCAATGCGTTCGGCTCATTCTGCCCAGCCATTCTGTTAAGTTCTGCTTTGTGTTCCGCTACAAATTGCTGAATATCCTTGTGGATTTTGAGAATGTTTTCGGGTGTGAACTCGGTATAGTCGCAGTCCATCTCATAGTCGTTTTCCGCTTCCATAAAGAACGGCGTGTTGATGTCAGCCAAAAACTGATCCGACATTTCTTCAAGGTCGGCAACAAACCTCTCCGTGTTTTCGGGATGATTCGCAATATCATACTGCTCGATGAGTTCCTCAAAAACAGAGAAGCTCAAATCACCTGAGACATACTGACCTCCGGCATTTGCATCGGGATTAAAATATATCCAATGAACAAGGTCGTTTCCGCTATCCAAAGATATTCTCACCTTTGTGTTGTCCGTGATTTCTTCGGCTGGTAAAACCTTTACTTTCAGGTGGTCGTTCATCGGGTTTTCCTGCACCTTTTGGTCGAACTCGGCTCTTGTCATTTCCTTATTGAACAACGGGAACTGCGTATCATAGAGCATTACCCGGTCGTTGTCAAAGGACAGAATTTCATACTCGTTTGCACCGATATAGACGGTGTTGCCGAGATGATATTCATATCTTTCGTTGCTCGATTCCGGCTCTTTCTTTTCGGACGGTGCAGTAGAAAGGATTTCTCGCTTTCTGCGTTCCTCTGCGGCTTCGGCTCTGCGAATTTCGTGTTGCTCAAGCCACGCCGGATAGAGTTCCTTTTCTTTCGGGTTCAGGTATCTATCCAGTTTGATAAGCTCAGAAATGCGCTTTTCAACCTGATTCCAATTTAGAAGCACTTTGACTTCTTCGCCGTTTACATTCTTTGAGATTTTGATACCTTTGCCGTCGTGCATTTCATCAATGCCCGTTCCGGTAATGACGGGGTAAGAACCGCCCCAACCGTATTCATTTTTCAGGAAATCCACATTTTCTTTCTTTGAAAGGCTCTTTTGGAACTGCTCATAGATGCGGAACTTTCCCTCCGACACGCCGCTTCCACGGGTGAGAACAGCGTCGATGATCTCCTGAGAAAAAGAAAAAGCAGAGGGTTTCGTTACCTCTGCTTCGTAATTGAGCATTAAGCTCATCTGCCCGTCCATAGAGGGCAAGGGTTTCATTGTGTCTTGAAGCTCGCCCATAAGACGCATTGCTTCAAAATGTTTGGCTATCACACCCCAGTCGTAAAAGCTCTGCTTTGTACGGCTAAGATAATTACCTTCCCAAAGCTGAAGCACATTCTGATAAGTCTTGTAGCCGACTCGTCTGCCGTCGCCCAGTATCACTTCGGTATAATCATTATTGAAAATGCCTTTGATATACTCGGTGCGCTTGTCCTCGTCGGCTACGCTTTCATAAAATGCACGGATTTCATCTTTGGTGGCTTTCAGGTGGGGTGTGGTTGCAAGGATTTCACGGATAGTATCATCGTGACCGAAGAACGGAAGGCTTCTGTCCTCGTTGCTTCGGTCGTAATACTCTAAGCGAAGATTAATTCCTTCATCACGATTTCCTGAACTCGGCTCTTCAGGTTGTTCATCTTCCGAACCCAGCTCATCATATCCGTCGCTTTCAGGCTCTCGGTCAAGCCTTCCTTCGCCGCCATCTCTTTCGTCAGGCGTTCCTCCATTTCGGTCGCCGTCTGTTCGATCTGCGTCAGATGCTCGCTCAGCTTGCAGCTCGTCAGGAGATTGTAGTACAGCACCTTGCGGTTCTCTTTCAGGTACTTCGCCCTCATTCGTGAGTACCGTCCCATCGGCGCTTCCGGCTGTTCCGGCAGCTCCAAATTGGGCAGTCTGTAATCGCCCTGCATCGTGTATGTCAGTTCGTTCATTTTGTGGACTCCTTTCTGTGTTTTGATTTCTGCCTATATTGTAATCAGGCTTTCTGTTTTCCGCAATTATGCGATTTTGCCTTTCAAGGGACATCACTGTTTTTGCAATTTCGGTAAGTCCCATTTCGGCAATGTCGCTGGTGGCAAAGCCCAGGGCATTAAGCGTACCGGGCGTATTGAAATTGATAATATCCTCAAAATCTTCACGCTCGAAATATTCCTCTGTATCAATGCCAAGCCGTTCCATCATCATATATGCCACGCTGTTGGTAACAACTTTTCTGTATATGGTGGAAATATTGTCCTCGTCCAGTTCCTCCAAGAAGCTGTCGTTTACAGAGTATAGCAAATCACGGGTATAATCGGGAAGATTATCCTCGGCGGCATTTTGTGCCGCACTCATAACTGCGTCCGCAAGGCTTTGGCTGTTATCCAGCGTTCCAAAGGTGCTTTCAAGGGTTTCGGTGATTTCCTGCTCATATTCCGGCTTCATTTCCCAAATAGGAACGGGGCGGGAATACTTGCTCGGATGGGTGTCGGAAATGTCAAAGTAATGGATAAGACGCTGGCGGCTTCTGCTTGCATCATCAAAGACCGCAATACCGGTTGCACCTCGATTAACCCATCGACCGAAAGTTCCGTTCCAACGCTCAATTTCAAGAACTGCGGTAGCGTCCGGTCGCTGTGCGAACACTAAAAGCTGTTCATCGAAGCGCAGCTTATAGTTTCGGCAGGCAGAAGTCAAAAAGGCTTCCCAATTCTGCGGAGAGGACACCACCGTCTTGCAGGTACGGTCGTACAGTTCGGAAATAAGGTCATATTTACGAGCCATCGGGAAACACCTCCTTATCTTTCATAATCTTTGTTCCGTTTTGGCTTTACAGGTTTTCCGTTTTCATCATAGTTTTTCGGATCGGCGGCAGGGACTTTCCACCCAAACATAGAGCCTGCCTTCATTGCTTCGGCTTGCCCCTTTGTAACACCGAGCTTACGGTTCATTGAGTCGGCAAGCTCTTTCATTTCACCGGGAACGCCGTCTGTCAGGTCTGTTTTGTAATATCCGGTTTCGCCTTTTTTGATAATGCCGATTTCATTGCTTGTCGGCAAGTACACATAGCATTGCTCTGGCAGAGAGGAGCGAAGCGGAATAACGGTATTGCCGTTTTGCTCCATTCTCTCGGCAAACTCACAGATATGATAAAGATTGTCGCCCACCTCCAGGTGGTAATCGTCGATATATCTGCACTCTCTGTCATAATGCTCGCCGCTGCTTAAAGTTATGCGGATTTTATCTCCGTCAGGGATAGTGAACTGCTCTTTGTAGTGCGGATCAATGAAGCGGATACCCTTTTCGGCTTTTTGCAGATGATTGTCAAGCCACTCCCGCTGAAAGCAATAGCAGTACAGATTGTACTCTCCACGGTTGGGATTTAACCGCATTAAATATGAATGCTGTTCGGTATCAACACGGACGCCGTAATGATTACGGTCATCCTCGTAGCTGCTTTCGGGATGTTCATAGCAGAATTTTGTCATAGCACTTCTGCCGCTTAAAAATTTGCCGTCTCCAAAACGGTAGGAGTTTATCACCAAGTCAAATTCCTTTTTGAAATCGTCGGTCTTTAAGTCCTTTCTAAAATCGTTCCAAGTGGAATAAAACTCTTTGCCCGTACTGCCGAAATCTGCTCTCAAATACCCGATAAGTCCCGTCTGCATAGAAATCTGCTGGCTTTGACGGAAGGTATATTTTCTTTCGGCAGGGTTCATAATTCGGTACTCCATATTTTCACCTCGCTCTCTCGATATTCTTCTTTTGCCGGGGAATATTGAACCCGTAAACGGCGGCAATTTCATCACCGAGCCGCCTTGTCACTCTCGTTATATCGGCTCGTGTTGCCTTGCCATCGTAAATCTTTGATTTGAGATTTTCAATCTGACTGTCTGTTGCGGTGTCCTTATACACACGGTAGAGATAGTGATTTGTCCCGTCGTGATGAACGGCGTCAGCACGGAGATCTCCGTATTTGTCCACATACCACTCGCACATATCCATTTCGGAATACAAACAGTCTTTGATATTGCCTGTCTTGATTTCCGCATACCCGTCATAACGACCGTCCCAACGCCCGATGTCCGCCACAACCAAGATGGGTTGTGAGAGCTGAACATTCAGGTTCATACGCTCGTCACCGAGATATTCGGAATTGATTTCGTACATTTTCTGTATCAGTTCATCTTCGGACAGGTCGGGGTACTGTTCTTCAAGGTCTGCCCGCCAGTCCTCAAAATCAAGGTGAATATCGCTCCAGATAATATGGCGGTCATTCTGCTTGCTGCTCATCTGTACCACCGCCTAAGTAGGAGAACAGCTTGCCCGATTTGGTTGCTTTCTGAAGCTCCATAATCACCGTCATATCCTGAATGGTGATGCTCGGGATTTTCAAAATGCTTTCCATAGATAGTCCCTGCAAGTCCTTTTCGGTTCTGCATTTTGCATCAAAGAGCTTGTTTAAGACTTTGACCTTCTGCTGAAGGGTAATTGTATCTTTCATAGGTCTGTACCTCCTTATCGTTCTTTGTCTTTTTCTTTATGGCTTCGGCTCATAGCGGCAATTTTTTCTTTTGCCCAGTCCGGCATACATTCGGGCTTTACTTCGCCCATAACATCCATTCGTTCATATCGGGTGTTTTTCCCGGTATGAAGATTGGTGCAGAACACAGCGCTTCCTCGGCTGTTTGCCGAAGCACCGAAACCTCCTGTAACCAAGTAGAGCTGTCTGTCGGCTCTCTGAAATTCAGGCTTTAATACCTTCGGATCAATGGCAATAACCCTGCCGTTGATGTCTTTTGAATAATGGTCGGGAATACAGTCTGCTTCGGTAATGACCGTGATGGGAATATCCAGCTTTTTGACCTGCTCTTTGAACAGCTCCGCTTCATTGGCAACACGGCTCCCGAAAATGTGGGCAATATCAATATAGTCATCGCTTACCACACATTCCTTGCACAGTTCAAAAAGGTCGTTTCGCTCCACAAAGCCGCACAAAAATTTCTCGCCGTCCGTGCTTTGCTCATTGGAAGCAATGATGATTTCCTTTTCTCCTACATTGACCGAGCTAAGTACCGTATAATCTCCGATCATTCGTTTTTCCTTACCCATTGCTTTACCCTCCGTTAATGTTGATTACGATTACAACAGAGCCGTCCTGTTCGTTGGCACTGTTGCGGGAAAGCTCAGGAAACAGGGACTGCACACGCTGCCTTGCTCTGCGGATAGACTCAAAGCACGGAAGTCCGTATGCCTTGTAGTTATATGCCAAATCTTCAAGCGGAAATTCGCCTGCACGAAGATAGTCGGCAAAGCGGTTGTAGTAACGGTAGAAAAGCAGCATATCCTCATTTCTCGTTTCGGGACAGTCTCGAAGAATTTGCAGAACCCGGCTTTCAACTGTTTTCATTGTTTTCATAGACTCCTCCTTAAAAAGAATAAGGGGACGGAGTATTTCATCCGCCCCCGTAGGTTATTTCTTCTTTCTGTTTTTTACCTGAAGAAAGATAAAGCCGCCAATGATAAAGGCGACCAAAACGATTACGATAATTGTTTTCGGCTCCATTACTGCGCATCCTCCTTTTTCTTTTTTCTAACACCTGCATAGACTGTCACGCCGATACCGGCAGCGGAAGCACCGAGCAGAGCAAGCCACAATCCGAGCTTGCTGTTATCTCCGGTTTTCGGAGTGTCGATGACAACATTGTGCATTTCCACAATCGTGGTGGAGTCGGTCATAACATTTGCCTTTTTATCGGCAGGTCGTGAATACGGTGCAGATACCTCATCGGCTACCTCGGACACGGTGTATTCACCGATGCGGAGTCCCTCGATGAAGATTTCGCCATTCTCATCGGTTTTGAGCGTTACATCATAGCCGTTTGCTCCGGTAATACGGAAGGAGAAGCCTTCCACCTTGCCGTCAGAAGATGTCTTGACGATTTTCAGGTTGCCTTTCATCGCTTCGTTGATAAAGCCGACGCCTGCTTTGTTCTCTACGGAATAGGTCATACCGTCCGTTTCAATGAATACGGAATAAACACCCGTATCAAGCAAGAAGCCCTCCGGCGCTTTGGTTTCCTTTATGAGATAGTGACCGTAAAGCAGATCTTTCATCTCATAAATTCCTGCTTCGCTTTCGGTAAGAGTGCCGATCAGCGTATCACCGTCATCCGGCTTTCCGTCTGCGTTGTTGTCCTGATATATTTCAAAGATTGCTCCGGTCAACTTGTTGTCGGGGAAGTCTGCGTCCACTTTGGTAAGCGTGATATTGCCACGAACAAACTCGTTTGCAATTTCGATTTCGACAACCTGTTCATTTTCGGCAATGTTCACTTCATATACGGTTTCATTCAGGACAAAGCCTGTCGGCTGCTCGATTTCTCTTGCATACCAAATACCGAAAGGAATCTGCTCAAAAGAAAAACTGCCATCTTCTTTTGAAGTGACAGTCATCAAAGCGTTTTCCTTTGTAAATTCGGTATCGTTGTACTTAAAGAGTCCGATCAGCGCACCGCCGAGAGGTTCGCCGTTTTCATCGACCTTCCTGCCGGAAACAGAGCCGTAGATAAGGTGGTTTTCGATTGCTTCGCCGTCATTGACCGCAAGCTGAACCTTTGCGGTTTCCTGTCCCGCATACTCAAAGGTTACGGGGTACTTGGCATCCGAGAGGATATAATGCTCATCGGTGGCAAGCTCTTTTACATAGTAGCCGCCCATAGGCAAGTCGGTTTTAACCGTACCGTTTCCGCTTTCATCAAGGGTAACGATCTCAATTAAACCGTCAGCGGGGATAGAAGTACCGCTTGCAGATACAAGCTCCTCTGCGGAAAACAGACCGAAGCTGATGTTTTTCAGTTCACCATTCTGTCCGATACCGAAAAGGTCGCTTGTTTCAAGCGTTTTATTCAAGCTGATTTCAACCTTCTGTCTTTCATTCACGAAAGAGGTGGCAGTTTCCGTCACGGAAACATTCTGTCCGGCATACACAAGCTCTGCGGTATGAATTTCATCATTCAACACCATACCGTAAGGTGCTGTGATTTCTTTGACTTCATAATTGCCGAGATAGAGTTCACGGCTCTTGGCAAGTCCGTCTTTTCCCGTTGTAACGGTATCCACAATCTCGCCCTTTGTGAAGCGTACTGTTCCGTCAGGAGTAATAATATCCTCGGCTGCACGGATTTCATAAACTGCGCCCGAAAGTCCGGCGATTTCATAAATCGGCTGATAAATAACCTCGGCATCCTCCGAGCCGCTTACGCTTACTCCGTAGAACACTTCGCCGGTTTTCTCTACGGTGATTGTGCCTTTCTGTGCCATATTCGGCTTATCCACTTTTATCACTGTAACCCCGCTTTCTTCGGTAGCGTTATCCTGCGTTACATCGAAGTACACAGGAGTGCTGTCGAGAACATATCCGTAGGGAGCCTGAACCTCCACAAGAGAATATCCCTTGCCGTATTCCAGCTTCTCCGGCGTCACAAGACAGCCGTTTGTGTCGGTGTAAAAGGTGTCGATTGTTGTCGGAGTCGGATAGGTAAAGGACATCGTAACAAGATTTTCTGTCGGATCGTAAATCTGAAAGCCTGCTCCGGCATAAGGAATGGTCTTGCCGCTTTCTGCGTCCACCTTGACCACCTTGATATAGCTTTCAAAGTTTGCATTGTTGATAAGGTAACGGTAGGTCTGTCCGTTTTGAGCAATGAACACATCAAAGTCCTTCATCAGCTCACGGCCTTCCCAGCCGGAGGTCTGATGAACGGTATATACGCCGTAAGGCATATCCTTTGTCTGTCCGAAGCCGTTTTCGTCGCAGACGATAATATCTCTCTCATCTTCTTCGGAAGCGGTATAGCTTCCTGCGGACTTGAGGTAGATTTCAAAGGTTGCACCGCTTTCGGGCGTTTCAATCTTGGTTTCTCCATCGTCGGTATGCTTGATGATGGCGATATTGCCCTTGATAACCTGCTCGTTTACATCGTTTGCAGTCTGATTGTGTTCCACGGTATAAAGCTGCGGTTCAGCACCGACCTTGTGGATTGTAGTGTCAAGCAGATAACCCTCTGACGGAGTGATTTCACGGATTGTCCAGTCATTGTCGCAGACATATTCCTTTGTGGTAAACTGACCGTTTTTGTCCGTCACATACTTGTCCACAAGGGTTTCTCCCTTATAAATGCCGTAAACTGCTCCGGCAAGAGAAGCATCGCCCTGGGCGATACCTTCTTCACGGTCGCTCTTTGTCACGGTCACGGTAAACTTTTTGAGAATGTTTGTGAAATTGCGGGTAGTAACCTCTTTCCACTTAACAGGTGCAGTTTGATTAGCAGGGACTACATAACGGATAGCCGTATCCACTTCCTCAATGTTGTAGGGCGTTTTGCCTGAAATCAGGACATCCTTAAAGGTAGCAACACCGTTCTTATCTGTCACGGCATACTCATCAACGGAAATACCGGAAAGAGATGTGCCGTAAAGGTGGAAGGTAACGCCCTCCACAAGATTATCCTCGGAGGATTTGATTACCTGAAGGTCGCCACGCTTGAGTGTATTGCTGAATGTGACCGTTGAGGTGTTTCCCGATACAATCGTAACCCTCTGCACATTCTGCGGCTCATACTTGTCCTCGGTCAGCTCCGTAACGGTATATACACCGGGCATAAGCTCAATATCCACCGTGCCGTCCGCCTTTGTGGTGACGGTCTGATTAACGCCATTTCCGGCAATGTTGAACTTAATGTTTGCCACCTTTCCGTCCTCGGAGTGCTTCACGATATGACCGACTCCGGTGGTTTCCGTCTTGATTTTAAGATAGAATACGACCGGATCTTCCGCACCCGACATCATTGTCTGCTTTCCGGGGTATCCCCAAACGAGGAAGTTGCCGTCAATACCGGGTACATTCTTTTGCGCCGTAACACTAACGGCGGTTTCAATCATCTTGTTTGAAGTAAAGGTGTATTTGTTGCCGTTTCTTGAAACGGTAATACCGCTTGCGCTGAACTTAATATCCGACAGCGTATTATTCGTATCGGTCAGCGTAAGACTGTAATTATCTGCCGCCTGATTGTATTTCAGCGTATAGGTGGTTGCAGAGCTGCTCTTATTGGAAGCAAAGCTCGGAATGGTTGCGTGGTTCTGCATCTGCGTAAGAAGCCAGTTGTAGCACTTCTCGGCAGGTCTGCCTTTGATACCCTTGAAGTAAGTGTCGGCAGGAACACCGTAGCTGTTTGCTTTGAGAGTAGTCGGAGAGGTACGAAGCTGCTGCTGATACTCCCAAAGAATAATCTGTGTCGCCATAGAGAAATCGTCCTCGTTTGTTCCGCTGATCGGAGCCGTTTTACCCGGACGCCAGCCGTACACAGAGGTCAGCATAATTCCGTACTGTGCCGTTGTCGGCAGGTTCTGAAAATATGAGCTGTTTGTTCCGCTTTTGCTGTCATAAGTTCCTCCGGCGTTATATGGAATACCGGACTCGATACACATAATCTGTCGGGAACCGCTGCTGTCCTTAATCATCAGCTTGGTTCTCGAATTGCCTGCACTTTGAGTGTGCAGACTTTCATTGCCGTTTGCATCATAGGCGATATACTGATAGGTTGAGGGAGAATAATACATTTCTCCGTCTGCACTCACATACTTATCACCGTAATATGCGTTTACCGTCTTTCCTTCCTCTGCTGTAAAGGCGAAGGCGGAAAGCGGAAGGGACATAATGCACATAACAGCACACAGAAGTACGGCAGTTATGCGCTTTCCTTTGGATTTTGCAAAATTTTTCATTTCGGTTTAACCGTCCTTTCTTAATTTGGGTATAAAAAAGCCCTCTGTCTTTTCGGGCAGAGGGTAGGTTCTCACGAACTCAGTACAGGAAATATATCCGGTAGCTGCCGCTTCCAAGCGGTTCAATATATATCGTGAAATATTCGATTGGTGCGCCGCCGTAAGCGGTGATAATATCCGGCATCGACTGCACATAGTCCGTGAGTTTTCTTTTCAGGCGTTCTCCCTGAAAACACTCGGAAGCCGTAACAGGCGTTGCCCACGAAGCATTGTCCGGTGTAATTGCCATTCCGTCATCGGTAGTAATATGAGTAAGTCCCATAGAGCAGCCGAGAGAAATGAGGTCGCTTCGGATTGCTTCAATGTCAAACTCGTAGTCGTAAGCTGTTTTTGGCTTTACTTCTTCCGTAGGCTGTTCTGCCGGAGGTTCTTTATCCGACTGGACAGGCTTTTTCGGCTCTTTTGTTTCCTCGCTTACGGGCGGTTTGGGCGCTTCGGGCTTTGGTTTTTCTGTTTCTGCCTTTGGTGCGGCTGGAATATCCGTTTTGTCGGCTTCAACTGGTTTCTTGCTCTCTGTCGGAGCAGTTTCGTTGCTTTCCGAAATCGGCTCCGAAGTCGTTATTGCCGTTTCTGTTAATTTTTCAGGCTCGCTTTTTACGGTCGTATCCGTTTCATCGGAAGTTTCCGTATTACTCACCGAAGAAGAACAGTCGGCTATATCCGAGCTTTCCAAAATATCGGCTTTTTCAGCATTACATCCGCACATTGAGGTAAGGAAAATGAGAACCAAGCCAAAGCATAAGATTTTGTTTTTCATTGCGATTTGCTCCTTTCGCCTTCATTGTAGAAAGTTCTCTGCAATTTGACAAAGGTGCGAATAGGCTAATCTTTCATTTTAGCAACCACCTCCTTTAAGTGGGAATGATGCGAATTGTTTGAGATAGCTTTAAGTTATGGAGATAGATATATATTGAGAGATAGTTATATATCTTTCTTCGGTAGGTTAGATTGTACTTAGGGGTTAGAGTATGAGGAAGGGGAAACGGAAAATGTTACTCCTGCTACCTTGCGTCACGCTCTGCCCGTTTTCTCAAATAGCTCGCATAATGCTCCAAAGCCTTGCAGACATAATCCTCCGTTTGGCTAAGGGGAATATTCTTCGGGATATACTGTCGTACCTTATCCCCACTCAGCACAATTCTCTCACGCTGATTGGGTTTCTGCTCCGACATAATGGCTTGTATGGCTTCGGGTGTGAGCTTCTTTTCTTCAAACATCTTTCGCATACGGATTGTTTGGTCGTGGGACGGAGTGCAGTCGTTCAGGTCGATTTCATCTACCAAGTCACGCTGACAGTCCTCATCGAGAAAAGAAATCTCAACAGCAGGTCGCATTTTCATTCTGCCTTCGTCCACAAGGTCAAGCAGTTCGGGGACAAGATTGGTCAAGCGAATATATCTGCGAATTTGCTCACGGCTTTCGCCAACTTCATCACTCAAAATATCTCTTGATTTCGTTCCGTCCAACTTGTGCCCCACTGGTGCACAAGTTAAATCTTTGCGTTCGCCTTGTCTTTTCATTGCTTCCAAACGCATTTTATATGCGAACGCTTTTTCCGAGGGAAGTATCTGCGACCTTTGAAAATTGCTTTCCACCATTAAGATGGTTGCTTCATCTCTCGTTAGGTCAACAACTTCACATCTGAGCGTTTCAAAGCCTGCAAGCTCACACGCTCGTTTTCTCCTGTGACCGGAAATAAGCTCATATCTGCCATCCTCTTTTTGACGGACGGTTGCCGGGGTGATAACCCCACGCTCCTTGACGCTCTCAACAAGCTGCATCATATCTTCATCGTCACGCACCTTAAAAGGGTGGTCGGGAAAATCATCTATCAGCTCCAAGGGAATATCCCGGATTTTTGCGAGTTTCGCATCGTCTCTCATTTCCTGTGTTGAGAACAGGTCATCGAGCGTCGGCAGAGTGAAGTCGCTCTTTCTTCCTGCCATCGGCTAACACCTCCTTTGTCAATTCAGCGTAAGCCTTCGCCGCAGGACTGTTCGGTTCGTACTTATATATGCTGACACCTTTCGACGCTACCTCTGCGGCTTTTACTGCCATAGGAATGGCTGAGTGATATATCTTAATCACGCTTCCGTAGTTTTTCCGCAGTGCGTCCGCCGTGCTTTTCGCAAGGTTTGTTCGGTTATCTACAATATTCAGTAAGATACCGTCAATCTTCAGGTTCGGATTGATATGCTGTTTGACCTTCCCGATGGTCTGCATAAGCTGTGTCATTCCTTTTGCGGGAAGATACTGAGCCTGAACGGGAATAATTACGCTGTCTGCCGCCGCTAAAGCGTTCAGAGTTACCATACCGAGGGAAGGCATACAGTCGATCAGGATATATTCATAATCGTTCTTTACCTTATTCAGATAGGTTCTCAAAACAGTTTCACGGCTCATAGTCGTTACAAGCATCATTTCCATTGCGGACAGTTCAAGGTTTGCGGGAAGCAAATCAACATTTTCCTCGTGATGCAAAATACCGAAATGCGGGTTTCCGTTTTCTTCACGCATTATCTCGGACAACTTATTAGTAATGGTAGTCGGCAGACTGTCATTATCTTTCCATCCGAGGCAAGTCGTGAGGTCGCCCTGCGGATCGGCGTCTACAAGGAGTACCTTTTTACCTTGCTTTGCAAGTCCTATCCCTAAATTGACCGTTGTGGTCGTTTTGCCTGTGCCGCCCTTCTGATTGCAGATAGCAATGGTTTTACAGTTTGGCATTGGCTTTCCTCCTTTCCATAGATTTATAGCCGGCTGTGTTCAGACGGCTATGTATCAACGCAGTATTTGTTTTCAACACCCCCTGCGTAAAGCTGTTGCTTTGTGTGGGAAGCACATCGGTCACAGTTTGCGAAACCGTGTCATAGGAATTTCACCTCTGCCGGGTTATCCGCCAGCTCCGTAGAGAAGTATCATTATCATTCTGACTGTCATCGCCGTATCAGGTGCAGCCTGACGCTTTTACCGGGGATTCTCGCTCGCTCTATTATCAGAGGTCTTGGCGTACCCGATAAGGTGGCTCATCATCAGAACTAAAGTCCGATGTGCCTATATATTCAGTTGTCAAGGAACAGCGAAAGAGTTGCTCCTAATCGGAGTTAAGAAATAACCCTTTCACTAATTCCCACTGGGAGAAACCAATCGGCAAGGCAAAATAAAAAATTTTTTTGAAAAAATAAAAAAAGCCACCTGATCCTGAATAGGAAAAGGTGGCTGAATGAAAACACCGTATCGTAACTGAACGACACGGTGCAACTTGAATTACTTATTCGATTTGATATTTTCCTTATATATAGAGAATTTGAAAGTTTCTATTTTTCGCTTTCCTTACTTTCATAATGACTTCATCAACACCATCGGTATATTTGCCAAGCCGGATAAGCGAATTGCGTTTGTTTATAAGAGAAGAAATGATTTCTGCATATTCACGGTCATTGAGAGCGATGTAATACTTTTTGTTTTTCATAAGTGTAACCTCCTACGTTGATTATATAATAATCCGGTCATTTTGAAAAATGTGCGTGGCAGGGAAACCCTAACACATAATAAAAAGGGGATAAAAAGGTACAGGGTAAAACAAGTTCGAACTGTTATGAGCACTCTTTTCAATTAGCAGGATTTTTAGCACGATTTTTTGAGCGATTAGCAGGAAAGCGATTTTGATTAGCAAAAATCGAAAATTCCTGCTAATTATATTAGCAAGCTAATTGAGGGTAATGGTAATATGAACACGAAAAACATGAGCAAAAAACAGCCTTAATTCGTCATCTGTGCAAAAACACAGGCATACAAAAAATAAAGCCGAAAACCTTGTAAAATCAAGGCTTTCGGCGTTGTTTGTGGCGTCGCTAAGAGGATTCGAACCTCCGGCCTACCGCTTAGGAGGCGGTCGCTCTATCCGGCTGAGCTATAGCGACATTTATTAAATTGTATTTGTATTACCACTTGCCTTTTTTGAAAAGGCAAGTGATAAAGTAACACCTTAGGAGGGGCTTGTTATATCCATTTAACTAAGGAGGCATATACAGAAAATATTCAATTTTAAGGGGCTCCGGGATTTGAACGAGCCGATTTTTAGGAGGCGGACGTTTTATCCTGCTGAGCTACGGGGGCATATTTAATTTTAGTCGCGATTCGGGAATACTTTAGGTTCTCTTAGGAGGGGCATATCCATTTAACAATGGATGCTATGAAATTGTTCAGCTTTAAAATAATAGCAAAAAAACGGCATTCTGTCAATCTAAAAAACGCATCGCTATAAAACGTCGATGGAAACAAATCTTTTCTAAACCAGATATATTGGGTAATATTTGCATTTCTTAAATATCTAGGAGATTTTTCCCGCTGCTATCATTGCCCTCATTTCCGACAGCAGCTTTTTGAGTTGGGTGTACTTTCGTTTGAGCAGACTGAATCCCCCAATCGTAGTTATTATCCTACATTGGGGGATTCCTGTCTATATTCGTTTTTTACTGATCCAGTTCACATGGCACTTTCCAGATGGCTTCGAATATTTCCGCCCGTGTACGAATTATTTCGTGGGAAACGGAAACGCTGCCTTTTAATCCGATAGACGCCCTCAGGAATAAACAACCGTACCATTACCAGAAATCGTAGCCGTTGCAGGCAGGCCCTTATATTTCGCGCTAGCAACAACAGATTCCGAGAAAGTGAAAGTTGCTTTTACTACTTTTCCATCCTTAACTGTTGCAACAATTTTACCGTTCGAAAGTGAAATTGTGCTCTTATTCCCATCTACCGTACAAGAACCGAGATTCAAAGCACCCAAAATATCGTTTGCAACAGTCTGTGCTTCATTAAAGTCGATAAAATACAAATAGCCATTTTTGCCGTGGCTGATCTTAGTTGCGGTTTCGTTGGAAACATTCGCCAAATTAAAGGTAATCGTACCACTTTTCATCGTACCGGAAGAAGATGCACTTGCAACGGAAGACAGCTTTGTAGAACCAACCTTAATGGGAGCATTGGACTTCTTGAAAGCATCCTTAACAGCCTGCTCATCAGATAAGTCAATCTTCACGATGCGGAGCGCCGTCACCTGCCCCTTAGATAAAGTACGGCTCATGAGCGCCTTGCTGAACTTTGCATTATTAAACAAATTCATCAGAGCAGCTTTATCGGTCGGCAGTTTTTCGTCGCTGGACGATGCCGATATTGCTCCAGGTGTATTGCTAGGCTTCTGGGTCTCGCCAGGCTTCTGAGTTTCGCCAGGTGTCTGGGTATCGCCAGGCGTCTGAGTTTCTTCATCGCTTGCGCTGGGATCCTCGTTCGTCGCGCTCGGATCGGAATTGTCAACGGGAACGACCGTCTCGTCTCCGTTGACGCTTGCCGCTGCCTGATTGTCGGAGGGATTCGTGCTCTGCTCCTCAGTCTTATCTCCGCAAGCCGCAAGGGAGAAGACGAGCGCCAATGCCATCATGAGCGCCAGAAGCTTGGTCAAGTTCTTTTTCATGTGTGGTAGTACCCCTTTCGAATAAATAATACATGATTCGAGCTTGTATTTTATGTAAAATACAATGCCCCGTTTCTGCAGCCGCACATGCGAATGCTATCTATGCACACTAATTTACAGCAAACAGAATAAAAAGTCAATGGAAAATGGTATTTTTTTTTGAATGAGCATTCATTCACTTTTGACTAAAGTCCCAAACTAACTAACATATTGCGTTCATAAAAAATAGCGTATTCTGTTCCTGTTGTGGGAACAGAATACGCTATTACCTGCCTAAAAATTTGTATTACGCTGGCATCACAATTTTCTGATTGATATGTCCCTTTACATGTTGAATCGGAAGGATATAAGCTACCGTGATATCTTTTGCGTCAGCGTAAATATCGCTATTCCAAGTTGCATTCACAATTTTCCCCGTATTGTTATCAATTTTCGCGGTAACAGAAGCATTCTTGTAAGTCAGTTTAATATTGGAAGTTTCGTACTTAATCGAAACGCCCAGTTCTTGGATTGCTTTATCGACATCCCCCAAAACGCCAATTAGATGGCCGACCGGGCCCTTGTCCCAAGAGCTCTTCGCGGTATCAGTCTGTTCTTTAGCCTTCATGGTAACGGTCGTATATTTGCCGTCCGATTTTGCAGAAGCACTGCTCAGATCAGATGCCACCAACTTACTATAGGCTCCAGGAACCTTTTTTGTAACATCAGAATTCTTAGAGAGTGCATTGTTGATATTAGAGCTAAACTTGCTCACCAAGTTAGCAATTGCACCTTCACCGGTCAAATCACCAACAAGAGATAAGGTTTGCCTTTTATTCGTCTCAGTCATTTTATCCGCCGCAGCCTGATAGAACTTAATGACAGCAGCTTTATCCGTGGAGTTCAGGCCCTTATCCGCGCTGGCAGCCGGAGTCGTCTTCCCGCTATCCGGATTCGTAACCTTGCCGCCATCCGGTGTTGTCACATTTTCGCTCGGTGTCTCATTGCTTGCATCTGTAGATGCATCCTCGCTCGACGTCATTGCATCCGGATCGGCGGGATCAAGCGTCACGTCATCGTTGCCGCTTTCCGCCACTGCAGGATTCTCGGAGGGATTCGTGCTCTGCTCCTCGGTCTTATCTCCACAAGCCGCAAGGGAGAAGACGAGCGCCAGTGCCATCATGAGCGCCAGAAGCTTGGTCAGGTTCTTCTTCATTTGGTAAATTACCCCTTTCTGAAATATAGCGCTTTCTTAGTAATCCGATCGCGCCTGATTTGCACACTGCATAGAAAATATGTAGCAGCGCAGATCTTAAGTATCTATAATTTACAACATAACGCCCAAAAAGTCAATAGAATGTTTCTTCTGTAATTCTAGTTTTTGTAGGTTGTACAATGATGTGTTACAAAGGCAGATAAAATGAAATCGTCATTAA
>OKRX01000293.1_pt1 | contig 40348 bp, 39 predicted proteins | sample 1601241 | NCBI WGS metagenome assembly OKRX01 (sample SAMEA3541500, study PRJEB24748) | human gut metagenome | biome: human gut; feature: human-associated habitat; material: faeces | place: China | collected 2012
TTCAAACTCACCGCCTCACGGCGGTTCAAACAGGAAGCCTTTTCGTTTCCCCGCTACGCGAGAAAATTCCCTCACGAGCCACGTCCCCAGTTTGGCGCAATGCTAAGGCAGCAATAGAGGCCGCTCATTGCCTTTTTGTGAGGTGAGTGTGTATGCACACACAATGCTACACGCTGCCTATTCCTTAACGCATTCCACTGTGATCTTTTTAAATCCATTTTTAACAACAGAGCGCTTTTAGTAGCGTGAGGACCCATGTCAGGCCGACATGGGTTCCTCTGTTGGTTTTGGATTTTAGTCTCCGGTTGGGTCATCGATCAGGGTTGCAGCTCTGAATTCGTGTTTATGACCATCTTCGGGCCTGACACACCCCGCGACGAAATGAACGTGCCGGTCGCCAACGCGAATGGCCTCAGAGGTCCGGCCGCAGAATTCATGCTCATGATCTTCATAGGTGTCTGTTTTGAATGCGACATCATGCACATGATTGCCCTGCCCGGAGGGAATCGCTTCTCCCGTTGTCAGTGCAAAGCGGTGGCTGTGGCAGTCGCGACCGACCTCTGCGGTAAACGTGCTGCCCAGCAGCTCATGGACATGCCCTCTTTTCCAGCTTTCTTCATTACAGGAATGAGACATTGGACTTCACCTCATATCAAATTTTCAGACAATCATCATTGTCCGCTATATTTTATGAGGAGGAAGATCGATAGGTGACTGTCTGATCAGAGATAGAAAAGGAACCGGCTGCCCTTTCGTCGAGAGGCTTTGGCCTTCTGTGCGTCAAAGAGGAGAGCGCATCTCCCTATTTTGTGTGGGCGTCATCGGTTTTTACTCCGAAATGACCATGCCCTGTTCTTCCCGCCGCTTCTGCAGCTCTTGTGTGATCTTCTCCTTCTTCTTTTCTGTCAGATCGTAGAAGAACATCGGAATCGTGCACAGCAGCAGGGAAATTGCCGGGATCAACGAAACAATCATGAAGATGCCGCCGCGCACATTGGCAGCCATTTCCAACGGGTTCGGCGTGTAGGAAACGCCGATGGTATTCAGGTCGAGCTTGACGATTATATACATCAATACGATAAACGAGGTCGCCATCGCATTGCCGAGCTTTGCGACAAATGACTGACATGCGGAGCCGAGCCCTGTTTCACGCCGGCCGGTAGACCATTCCATATAGTCGAGGCAGTCGCCCACCATCGCATAGGTGAGGACGTTGATCGAGCCACAGGGGATACAGGAGAGCACGAGGAAGGGCACACACGCCCAGAAGTGATCATAGCCGATGAAGAACATGATCATGCTCGAGACAAAGCCGATCAGGCAGGTGGAGATGAGGATTGACCTATAGCTGAAGTGCTTCATCAGCTTCGGCATGAGCAGCATGGTGCCGAACATGCCTGCCGCCGTAGCCACGGCGAAGACCGTGCTGATGAGCGAAATGCTCTGCTGGATGGCGGCTTCTTTTGCCGCCGCAGTTAAGCCTTCAAGTGCCGGGCCGGTATAGAAGGCGTAGCGCGCCGCATGGATCGCGCCCGCCTGATACATGTACCGCCCAGAGGACAGCACGCCCATGGCGACGACGAGCATCATCGGCTTGCATGTGAAGAGAAGCTTCAGCGCGCCGGGCTGCTTCTTGTCACGCGCCGGGGGATGCGGGATCGGCACGCGCTCCTTGGCATGGAAATAGACATTGACGAAGAGAAGGTTGCCAAGGACTGAGGCAATGATTGCGATCGTCATATATTTTGTCTTTTCAAGCTCCAGCCCGCTCAGCCCAAGGGAAGGCAAGATAAATCCCAGCAGCATGAAGATTGCCATGGGCAGGGCGGAGCCGACGCCGTTGGTCGTGCGACCGATGGAGATCAAATTGCCGCGCTCGGCGGGATTGGGCGTCATCGCATTGGGCAGGCCCCAGAAGGGGACGTCGGACATCGTATAGATCATGCCCCAAGCGACATAGGTAACCGCTGCATAGACCATCTTCGCCGTATTGGAGATATCCGGCGCGAAGAAGAGCAGGAAGGTCAGAATCGCAATGGGCACCGGCGTTAAGATCAAGTAAGTGCGGAATTTGCCGTGCTTGGGATTGAGCCGGTCGGCAATCATGCCCATGATAGGATCATTGATCGCGTCCCACACGCGTGCCAAAAGCATGAGGAACAATACGAACAGCGGCGTGACGCGCAGGATATTCAGATAAAAATCCGATATGTAGGAGGACATGATGCTATAGACCATGCCCTGACCAAACGCACCTGCCGCAAAGGATAAAAATTCCTTTTTGGGGATATACTTTTTCTCGTCTGCCATGAAGCGCACTCCTTTCATTCACACAGCATAATCTGCATTCGGTTATGATTGATATTGTATACTATTAATATAGAAAATACAATCCTGTTTAAAATTTTATGCAGTCCGCAGAGATTAAAGTTGAGTTAAATAGAGAAAACGTTTGCGGCAGGAGATGCAGAAACTGTTTGATTTCACGCCGCATTTATGCTACACTTTTTTGGAAAAGAAAGGGGATGCAATGAAGTGTGCGTCATTCATGATACGGAATCGTGTGCTATGCAGGGGGATAAAAACGACAGGCGAGCGGCTCGTTGGCGGCTATGAAAAGGCAATCAGTGCTTCTGGGCGCCACTGCGCTCTATGATATTTTATAGTCAAGAGAGGAGAAACTGGTTATGAGTAAGCTTTGTGTCCTGACCGGCGCGACCGGCCATATCGGGTATGCCCTTTTGAAGGAACTGCTCGACAGCGGGGAAAGGGTGCGTATCCTCATTCGCAAGGATATTCCGCTGTTTGACGGGCTCGACTGCGAAAAATCATTCGGTGATGTGACCGATCCCGCGTCGCTCGAAAAGGCGTTTGCGGGGGCAGACGTCGTCTATCACCTTGCAGGTGTGATCGACATCAACGCGGGTGATGAGAGCCTGATCTGGAATGTCAATGTGCAAGGGACGAAGAATGTGGTCGAGGCCTGTAAAAAGTGTGGGGTAAAAAGGCTCGTCTATGCGTCCTCGGTGGATGCCATCCCGCCGCTGCCAGGCAATCAGGTGATGCGGGAGCTTGACCATTTCGATCCAGACATCCTCGACGGTACCTATGCCAAAACCAAGGCGACGGCGACTCAGTATGTCCTCGACAGCCAGTGTGATACTCTCGACGTGGTCGTTACACACCCGGGCGCATGCTGCGGGCCGTATGATTTCAAGGTGTCGAGCGTGGGCGAGATGGTGCGTATGTATATGCGCGGCAAATTCCCGGTGTCGCTCGCCTTCGGCATGTATAATTTTGTCGATGTGCGCGACGTGGCAAAGGGGATGCACAGCGCGGCGGAGAAGGGTCGGCCAGGCGAGTGCTATATCCTCACCTCAGAGGCAATCACGGTCGACCAGCTCCTACACATTCTCGCAGATAAAACGGGAATTCCGGCCTCCCATTTCAAGCTGCCACTATGGCTTGCACAGGCCGCCGCGCCGCTGATGGAGGTCTATTACAAGGCGGCACACAAGACGCCTCTGTTTACGCGCTATTCCCTGCGCAAGCTCAATTCCAACTGCAATTTCAGCATTGAAAAGGCGCAGCGCGAGCTCGATTATCACCCGATGAGCGCGCGCGAATCCTTCGACGATATGGTGGACTGGATTGCCGAGCATGAGCACATTCCGCTGAAAAAATAACAGGCCGCCCCGGCTGCGGGCGGAAAAGGAGGGCTTTCGATGGCTGTAACAGGCTTTGTAGCCGGCATGATCCTGCTCTGTGCGCTGGGCGTCCTGCTGACGGCCGCCGGCGTGATTGTGATGATCCTGCTGCGTAAATCGTTCAGGAAGAAAAAGCTTCTGCTACTGATCCCGATTCTGCTTTTGATTGCAGGGCTTTTGTGCGTGGGCATCCCGGGCGCCTATTTCGCCACCGTTTCCCGTGCAAAGGGCGAGCGGGAACAGGTGCGTGGCGCGCTGGTGACGGCGATCGAAAAAGACCCTTCCGATGTGGAAACGGTGCGCGATTTACTCGACGGTGGCATGGATCCTGACGAGGGGACAGAAAACGGCTATACGCCGCTCATGGCGGCCTCCTTCCGGCAGGGGACCGAAATCATGGAGCTGCTCATCAAGGCGGGGGCGGACGTCAACCGGCGGGATGACAGCGGCTACAGCGCGCTGATGCTGGCATGTAGCCCGCCGGCGGGGCATCTGCCGGATCTGGAGGGCATCCAGCTCCTTGTGAAGAGTGGCGCGGACAGGGCCCTGCGGGACAACAACGGCCGTACCGCCTACGATCTCCTGATGCTGCGGGCGGAGGACGACCGGGCGGCGCTGAAAAAGCAGCCGGAACGGCTTGCGGCCTATGAGGAGACCGTGAAGGCGGTAAAACCGGGATAATATCTTTTGGCAGGAGTCCGAAACGGCCCGTCAACACTTCGACCGAGCAGCTCTTGAACGCTGATGATTGGAGCGGCTGGATGGAAAATAGAGGCCATTGCAGGCCCATGGTGAGTATAGAGGAAGCGGCATCTGCCGCTTCCCCTTGCTTTTTTATCTGATTTTCGCCATTACGGCCTGCTGTCCCCCGTGATCGAAAAACTGTGGAGAAAGGATGCGAATTTCGCCAACGAGATTGCAAGCTGTTGTATTTGTTTGCTGTGCCTCATATAAAGGTACCGTTGGCGGGCCATCACAGCTTGTAACAAGCGTAGCTTTTTTACGGCCGGTCTTTAAAGCGCTTCCATTACCCGTTACAATAAAAAACGGTACAAAATGTAACAGCTACATTTTGCACCGCTTTTGCTTCTTTCGCGATTTGGAGAGAACCTCGGGGCTTAAAATTCGTTTTTCAGCGGTACGCCGTTGGCATCCCTGTCGATCGAGCCGGTCAAAAGCTGGATCGCTTCCACCAGCGCCCAGATGCCCGCCGCGATCGCTCCCGCGCCGCACAGCCATCCGCCGATCAGGGTTAGAAGAAGCTGTGCAATACCTTTATTGGTATAACCGAGATAAAAATTATGAATGCCCAGCGTGCCGAGCAGAAATGCCAGGATCACAGCGGCCAGCTTCGATTTTGGCTGCCCGTAGGGCATGCCGCCCGGCGGCGTCTGCTGCCCCGGCCGTCCGTAGGCATTTTGTGGCGCGCCGCAGTTCGAGCAGAAGGGCGCGCCATCCGAGCACTGCCCGCAATTGAAGCAATACTGATTGCCGGCGCCTACCGGAGCACCACATTGCGTGCAGACATTCGCACCATCCTGAAGCATGGCCCCGCAATTCTTACAAAACATATGTTATGATCATCCTTTCCATGGAAGCCAGAAGTCTTGGGCGACCGGCAAAGCCTGATTCCGGACATGCTGTTTGGCCGGAAGGCACAAAACTGCGGCTTGAAAGCATTTTTTCAGCCTGGAACCTCTATTCAATTATTGCCATCAGTGTATCATATCCACTGCTTCCGCACAAGAGTGCGCATGGAAGAAAGCGGCAGAAGTGCGCCCGGGTATTCGAAAAAAACTCCGATGTCTTTTAGGCCGTACAGACAAAGCAGACCCATCCGCCATCCTCGCGGCGCTCTTTCACGGTGAATCCATATTGTACAAACGCGGAAAGGATATCCTCCTCGCGGGTGTCGATGATGCCGGAGGTGATGAATACGGCTCCCGGCTTCATGAATTGCTTCACGTCCCTGCAAAAGCGGATGATGACATCGGCAACAATATTGGCGACGATAATATCGAACTGCCCGTGCACCTGCTCGGTCAGATCGCCCTGCAAAACGGTGAATTGCGGCGCGGAGAAGCCGTTTTCCTTCCCATTTTCCACTGCGGTTTTCACAGCCAGCGCGTCGATATCCACTCCGGTAGCGCTTTTTGCGCCGAGCAGAAGGGCGCTCAGGGAGAGGATACCGCTGCCGCAGCCGATGTCGAGCAATTCGGTTTCCGGCGTTACATAGTTTTCGAGCGTTTCGAGGCACAGGCGCGTTGTATTGTGCCCGCCTGTGCCGAAGGCGAGCCCGGGCTCCAAATGTAGGACCTTTCGATCACCAGCATCGTAATTCTGCTCCCAGAGCGGTCGGATGAGTAGCTTTTGCCCGATGGGGAGGGGCTTGAAATACTGTTTCCAATTGTTTTCCCAGTCCTGCGCCCGGCAGACGGCCGTTGAAATTTGGTGGCGAATGCCGGCTGCGTTGTAGCGTTCGCTCAGGAAGGCGAGCGATTCCGCGGGGCTTTCGTCCGGAGGCAAATAAACGTGGATGAAGCCCTTCGTACGGTCTTTCTTCAATAGCTCCTCATCAATCAGGTCAATGTGCGCGACTTCCCAGGCTTCCATTTCTAAATTCCGGTAATCCTCCATATAAATACCATAGGGGACAACCATCTGCGCGATGTCACCGGCGCGGTCGATGTCGTCTGCATCTGTTTCAATGACGATTTCCGTCCAATCCATTCTACAGCGCTCCTTTCCGGCGGGCAGGCCGCCTCTTAATTCTGCTTCATCAAGCGGGGGCAACTTGGGTAACTCTTGTTTTTGTTATTATAACATATTTCTCTCATATCGTTTGGGAAAATGTGTGAGCGGTCAATGGTAGAAGAAAAATTTTCCGGTTCACTATTTATTCGCTCGACGGAATCTCTCGTTTTTTAATAATATGTATTTTTATTCGTCATAATTTACAATTTATAGTTTTATATTTGTATTAAATGTGGAAATTTCTAGACTCTACAAATTCGTGGCAACTTTTTGTCGATTTTTATGGTAAAATATAAAACATTGTGTATGAACGGGGAGAGCGGCTGCTCACCACTCCCCTCTGCCAATTCATTTTAGAGAAGGATGATGAAACGAATGAAAAGCTGGAAGTCAGTCTGTCTGATGCTCGTTTTCGTTCTCATGCTTGCCTTGTTTGCCGGCTGCTCCGGCGGAGGCGACGCAGAACAAGAGAGCACTACGGGCGAAACCACGCCGTCCACTTCGCAGGTGTGGACGCGGGACCGCTTCACGGTTGCTGCGGAGCCGAAGGATCTTCGCTATGACGCGGGGAACCTTGTCATCGACGCAACCGTCGCCAGTGGAATTGATACCGTCGACGATGATGGCAACGCCAACGACGGCCTCAAGTATTTTGAGAATATCCGCTTTGACGTTTATCTGACCGTCAAAAAGAATGTGACTGATGAAAATGAAAAGGGTGAGGAATTCAAAGTCGCTTCCGCCACGTTCTCTGAAAATCCATTTATCCTTAAAAAGAATTCCTCTGTCCGGCATACGTTTACCTTTGCACCGGAAAGCCAGCTGGTGAAAAATATCGACCTGTCAAAGGTCAGCAGCGTACGCATCGGCCTGAGCCAGGAGCTCGACTGAGCGCTCACGGATTATATTAAGCAATAAAGAAAGGATTTCTGCAATATGCCGAAGAAAAATCTCCGGGACCATACCACCCGGGAAATTATCGCGTTTTCTCTGCTGCCCTTTGGTCTGCTGACGATCCAGACGCTGATCAATACGGCGCTGAACATGTATTTGACAGACGTTTTGGGCCTGACGCTTGCGATGACAGGCGTCGTGCTTTCCGCCACAAAGGTATGGGATGCGGTCAACGACCCGATGATGGGCCTGATCGTCGACCGTACCCGCACCAAGCGCGGCAAGTGCCGCCCCTATATCCTGTGGACGGTGATCCCGGTCGTATTGACGACCTCAATGCTATTTTTCCCTGTTAACTTTGGCCAGAAGGGCAATTTTGCCTATGCCATCATCGCCTATCTGCTCTATTACACAGCCTATACGGCACTGGATATCCCCTATCAGGGCCTGACGCCTCTGGTCTTCCCTGAGAACCAAAAGCGTGTCAAGGCGATTTCCGTGAGCAATATCGTCGGCTCGATCGGTACGGTCCTCCCCTCCGTCCTCTTCTTTACGATCGCGGGTTTATGGGGCAACCAGACGGTTGAGCAGGAAAAGACCGGCTACTTTATGGCGGCCCTGATCTTTTCCGTAATGGCTGGTATCTTTATTGCCTCTTCCTATTTCGGCATCAAGGAAAAGGTCTATGTTAAGCCGGAAAAAACCAATTATATTAAAGGGCTCAAGATTGTGTTCAGCGATAAGAAGATGGTGATCCTCGTTGTGGTAGCCTTCTTCTCCGCAATTGCGAATCTTGGCGCTATTTTCCTGCCTTACTTCGCAAAATGGAACTGCATCGGTGTACTGCCGATGGATCGGATCATGGACTTCCTAAACAACCTGATCTACAAGCTCATCCATGTGGAGGTCAATATCAACCTCACCAACGAGGGCTTGCTGACCCCGCTGCTTCAGATCGGCAGCGGCATTTCCTACATGCTGTCCATGGCGCTCATCCCGCCGCTGCTCAAGAAGATGAGCAAAAAAACGCTGTGGATCTGGATGTCCCTTCTGGGAGCGGTAGCCGATATCCTGACCTTCATCATCGGCATGTATATCATCCCTTACAATACGCCGGCGGGCCTTGTCACCTATATCGTGCTGCGCTTCTTCACCAATTTCCCGGTTGGGATGACGGTGGTGCTTCTGATTGCCATGTTCTCAGACCTGGTCGACAATCTGGAGATGAAGAGCGGCGAGCGGCTGGAGGGCACGGTGTTCTCCTTCCGCAGCTTGATCAACAAGATTTCCATCGCGCTGTTCAACGTTATCGTGCTTGCGATCGTCAACGGCTTCGGTTATATGGTGGGCGACAAGATCACCTCCGGCGGCGGCCTGATGCTCGGCATGACCTCTATGAGCCAGAACTATACCGTCCCGCTGACCGGCACGCATTATGAGACGGTGCTCACCGCGATCTTCTTCATGCTCACGGGCCTTGGCGCAATCGGCCTCATCCTGCAGGCAATTCCGATGTTCTTCTATAAATTTGATGAGAAGAAATTCGAGAAGGAGATTGCGTCCTTCCGCGAGGAGAAGGAGCGCAAGCTGCAGGAGGAAATCGAAAGCGCGGAAGCGCTGGAAGGCGTCCATTTCGAGGGCTGATCCCGATTTCTTGCTTTTAAAAATCATTATAAAGATCTCAAAACACGGCTGTGTACCATTTCGTACACGCCGTGTTCTTTTTACTTCACGCTTTCGATCAGCGCATGCAGACCGTTCACCACCGTGGAGCCAGCCCGGCCTCCCAGGGATACCACTTCCCCATTGACATCTGCAATGATGCAGCGTACGTCGTTGCCCGGCAGGATATAGCCCGCCTGATCGTTCGTAAGCCCCAGCACTAGCATATGCCGATCCGGCACGGCCGCCGATACCGGTGCGAGCGGCCAGTCCGTATGGTTCCATGCCTTTTCGGCGGGAAGGTATCCTCCATAGATCAGCTCCGGCGCGATCTCTCCGGGGACGGTGACGGCACAAAGCGTATTGCACTACGCTTTGTAATAAAAAGATAGTAGACACAATGGTTGCGTCTACTATCTCGATATCACATCAGTCGAAATGGTGCGATTTTTTTCTATTATTTGATTCGCGAAGCGGAGATCAGAGGCCAAGCATCTGGCGGTACATGCCCTTTTCCTTCTGCGCCTTTTTCGGCTTGTAGGGCGGCGGGTTGCCCAGTTTCTTCTCCGCTCGCTTGCCCGCAGGGGAATTCAGATACTGAATGACCGCCAAAACAGGCTGCGAAAGCGTCTCGCTCATATATTCCTTCGCATTTTCCACAAGCTGCGCATCCGTATGCATCGCGCCGAGAATGGTCACGGCGATGAGGCTCTGCGTTTCGTTGGTGCCGTCCTCATAAATATCGTTAAGCAGGTTGAACAGCTTCTTCATGCGCTGCTTATCGTTTTGCCGGATGGTCTGCATGGCGGCAGGTGTTCCATACCGAACAAAAAAATCTTCTGCGAGGAATTCTCCATATTTTTCAATGTTTGCCCGATACATTTCCCGCAGCTCCGGATACATCGTAGTCAACCGGCTTGCCAGCGTATTCGGATCATAGGCGAGCGCGCCGCTTCTGGCGGCTGATTTGGACACGGGCGTGGGCAGCTTTGTCTTTGCTGCGTTGCGCTCCTTTTTTCCATACTTTTGACGGATTGTATCCGAAAATTCATTTCCGATATAACGGATATCCTTGTCGTCAATCAAAGAGGGATCGAATAAAGAAAGGGATGCCTGCTTATAGTCCTCATCCGATGCCTCCGCGGCGTTGATATCCGTACAGAGGAGAAGGATGCGGTTTTCCTTATATTCGATCCGGACCGCGCCCTTGCCGCCCTGGAACCCGATACGCAGCTTGTCCGCCTGTTCCTCGATAGGTGTCTCCGTTGTTCGAACGCCCTCCGGATAGATCGGCTCAAAACCGTTTTCCGAAAGAACCGGTGCAACGCCCTTAAAAATAAGCGCCAATGCCTCTTTTACTTCCATGCTGGCTGACTCTCCTCTATTGGACTGCTTTGATCCAAAATAATTATTGATTATTATAGCATATGAAAATCAGTTTGTCATCCAATTCTTTTTCAAGAGGCCGGCTTACCTGCATTTTTAGGTCACTGCCTGCCGTTTCGCGTTTGCTTTTCAAGACAGGCAAGCCCTATCGCTACCCAGCACAGGCCGAGCAGCGCAGCTGCGGTGATCGGCATTCCGGTGCCTCCAGTGCTGGGGGAACCGGTTTGCGGCATTGTCCCGGCTGATGTTGAAGGGGGGATCAGCTCCGTTTCGGAAGACATGGGAGCGCTTTCTTCGGAGAGCGTCTGCGTGCTGGAGGAAAGAGTCTCCGGCAATGCAAACCGCCATACGCCGCTGCGCGTCTGCACGTGCTCCTGTGCCTGAAGCAGGTGATCTGTTTGATGATCCTCTGTTTCGGGAATATAGGATACAGGGACGATATTGGAGAAACGATGTGTCACATTTAGCGAAATTTCCGTGAGATCATCCGGCGCCAGCAAGATGAAACGATCCCCCTGCCGGAGCGTCGTGGCGGCGGTTCCATCCTCCAATACAACTTTTACGCCATTGTCCGGCTGCACGGTGATGGTGCCTTCCGCCTGTTTCAGGGTAAGCGTTTCTGAACGGTAAAATCCGCCCTGATGCTGAAAGGCAGGGCTTTCCGGAACCACTGAGACCGGATGCTCCTGCGGCAATTGCGCCTGAGCGGCCTGCAGCAGATCGTTGATATAGCGCATCCGAACGCTGTCCTCCATGGAATCGATCGGCCAGCCCTCGATATAAAACCAGATGGCCTGCTGCGTCACCACACGCGCGAAATCGTCAGAAACGCCATATTTTTTTTGTAGACCAAGGCTGTCAAAGGGATATCCGGCATTTAGAATCGCTTCTATACCCGCATCCTCATAGGCCTGCGCCGGTTGGAAGGCAGTATTGTCCGGTAGCGAAGCATTGGCAAACATGCTGTAGGCCGCTTCCCCGCCGACCGTGATATTGGGGATTGACCCGGCACCCGGCGCATAGATATTCCCCTGTGCGGTTCCGATTACTGTTTCCTGTGCCTTGGCGGGAAACACAAGGAAAGTTGGAAAGAGCAGAAGGAATCCTACTGCTAGGAGAAGCTTCCGGCTCATTTTATTTTAAATCATTTTATCACCATTTTTCAAAATCCGGCCCATGATAGATGCAGCCGGTTTTTTTCTTTGTTTCTTAGCATGCCCATTGCAGAAAAAGATATTTTTATCTTGCGGCGGGAATGGTTTGGCAATTTTATTGATAAAGACATGTGAAAATTTTCACTAACTATATTGTAATATCCAGTACCGTGTGATATATTGTAGATGCGTTAGAAAATTGCCTCTCCGGCGAATGCGAAATGAGGTGAACGGCTTGAATGTTCAATTCAAAAAAGGCGCGCTTGAGCTCTGCGTGCTGACCTTGCTGCGCCAGGGCGAAAAATATGGATATGAGCTGGCGGAAGCGATCAGCGGGGAAATTTCCATCTCAGAGGGGACGATCTACCCGATTTTGCGCCGTCTGCGCAACGAAGGCTATTTCGAGGTAACGCTCCGGGAGTCTCCGGAAGGACCACCGCGAAAATATTACCGGCTGACGCAAAAGGGCATCCAGACGCAGGAAGCGCTCTATGCGGAATGGATGGAGTTTTCACAGCAGGTCAATCATTTAATTGGGGGGATCCAATATGACAAGGAATGATTTTTTGAATGCGCTTTACCGCGCGCTTTTATATCTTCCGGCCAAAGAGCGGCAGGAGATCATGCAGGACTATGAGGAGCATTTCGCTGCAGGCTTGGAGCAGGGAAAGACAGAAGAGGAAATCTGCCGCGCCCTCGGCGATCCTGGGGAGATTGCCCAGACCTATTTGCAGCAGAGCAAGGCGGGCGAAGATGGTGCTTATCAGGCATCGTCCGCAGCGCCGCGATCTCCGGCAGGCGAAGCCACGGCCCCGATTCGGCCTTGTCCACCGGCCGTGTCGGATAACGGCAATCGGGTGCTTTATACCGTTTTGTTTATTCTGGATATGATCTTCTTTGCTTTGCCCGGTATTCCGGGTGGTTTCGCCCTTGCGGCCGCAGGCGCTGCGATCCTGATCACCAGTGTCGCAGCAGGTATTTTTGCATCCTCCGCCTTGCTGGCTCTGTGTTTCATCTCACTGTCGATTGCGCTCATAAGCGCTGGTGTGCTGGCGATTCTGCTGATCATCTGGAGCCTGCGCGCGTGCTATCAGCGGATGCGCTGAGGAAAGGGGGAATCACTCATGAAGAAAGCCTGTATTGCACTTGCCGTACTATTTTTGGTCTCCTCCCTGCTGACGGTTTGCTTCGGCGCTGCCGTTGGGGTGCGGGAGATCCGTAATATCGCAGAAGGGAACAGCCGCTTCAACGATTGGTTTGCATCGCTGGAGGAATGGAGCGAGCAGCAGTGGAGGGCGCGTCACGGCGGGCATTCTGTGGGAGAGACACGCACGGATTTTTCTCTCGAAGCCGATGAGCCAGTTCTTTTTTCTTTTGATTATGCAGAGGTGCGCGTTCTCCCATCGGAGGATGGAAGCTCCCATATGGACGTTCATTATTATGGAAAAGACGCGGTAGACGTCTCCACCTTCCCCTTTGCCGAGCGGCAGGCGGATGGGCTGCATCTTGGCGTACGCCTGCCGGATAGCTCTTACTTTTCCAGAATTACCGCTGATATTTATTTCTCTTCCCATAAAATCGCTTCCTTACAAGCGCATATTGACGCTGGTAGCCTCACGGTGGAGGGAATGCAGCTTGGAAAGGCCTCGGCAGCCGTCAATGTGGGCAATATCGCTTTCCGCAACAGCGCTGCCGATGAGGCGGAACTAACGGCCGATACGGGCGATCTGACCTGGAAAGACAATAGCGAGGTGGCTTCATCCCTCTCTATGTATACGGACGTGGGGAATATCCGGCTTGTATGGCCGACTGACGCAGGCTTCCAGCTGCAATATGAGACGGATGCAGGAGAGTTTAAAAATCGGTTTGAGAATGCCGTGCCCGTGCAGGCCGGCTCGCAGTTCGTCTCCTCTAAGGGAACGCTTGCCTTTGGCGACCGGAGCCGGGCGATTAGCCTTTCCACCGATACGGGGAATATCACGCTCGAATCCGCATCCGCAGAGGGATGACTCGTACGGGCAGCGAATGAAATTTAAAAGAAGCGCGCCGATGGAGAATAAACCAGCGTGAACGGGCATATGGTAATGAATATGCTGGCTACAGCCTTTCCGAAGCTTGACTTTTCGGGAGGGCTGCGTTATATTGCGCTATATACCACTGCAACCACTGTGGAGAAAGAAGGTTTTTTCAGATGTCGTATGGTTTTTATCTGCCGACAAGACTGCTCTTTGGAGCGGGCTGCCTGTCCGAGCTAGGCGATTGCGCGCTGCCCGGGAAAAAAGCGCTGCTTGTGACCTCGGCAGGCCAGTCCGTCAAAAGATTCGGCTATCTTGACCGTGTGAGGGAGCAGCTCGCCCGCGCGGGCGCGCAGGCCGTCATATATGACCGGATTACGCCGAATCCGACGAAGGATGAGGTGATGGCGGGCACGGCGCTCTGCCGCGAACAGGGCTGTGACTTCGTCGTGGGCCTGGGCGGCGGAAGCAGCATCGATGCTGCAAAGGCTATCGCCGTGATGGCGGGGAATCCGGGCGACTACTGGGATTACATTTCCGGCGGCACCGGGAAGGGAAAGGCCGTGCCGAATGAACCGCTTCCGATCGTTGCGATTACGACGACAGCCGGAACCGGCACAGAGGCCGATCCGTGGACGGTGATAACCAATGAGGAAACACAGGAGAAGATCGGCTTCGGATATGAGAAGACCTTTCCCGTCCTCTCTGTCGTCGACCCGGAGCTGATGGTATCCGTTCCTGCGCGGCTCACCGCCTATCAGGGATTTGACGCGCTGTTCCACAGCACAGAGGGCTATCTGAACCGGACGGCTAGCCCAATCAGTGATCTGCTTGCGCTGGAGGCGATCCGGCTTGTCGGAAAGAGCCTGCCGCATGCGGTTCGGGACGGTGCAGACCTGGAGGCGCGTGCGGACGTTGCGCTGGCGAACACGCTCTCCGGCATGGTCGAATCTCTGTCCGGCTGCATCTCTGAGCATTCGATTGCCCATGCAATGAGCGCTTTCCACCCCAAACTCCCGCACGGCGCCGCGCTGATCGCAATCAGCAAGGCATATTACCGGAAGCTGATCCAGCTCGGCGTTTGCCAAAATCGTATGACCGCAATGGCTCGAGCGCTCGGTAAGGCAGGCGCGGAGAAGCCGGAGGATTTTCTGACTGCGCTGGATGCACTGCAAAAGGAATGCAGCGTGGATGGGCTTGCACTCTCCTCCTTCGGCATATCGCCGGAGGAATTCCCCGCCCTTACGCGCAACGCGAGGGAAACGATGGGTGGATTGTTTGAGGCCGACCCGGTTTCGGTCAGCGACAGCGACGTGCTCGAGATTCTTTCCGACGCATTTTGCTGAACACGGTTGGGTAAAGGAAAAGATTTATGCTTGCCATCTATTTTCTTTATGGGTTTTCCGCCCTATTGTCTCTGGCGCTTGGCCTGTTCCTTTGGAAAAAGCATTCCGTTTTCCCGAACGTGCGCATCGGCTATCACGCTATGGAAGCCATGCAGGGAGAGGCGCAGTGGAATTATGCCAATGTTTGCGCCGGAAAAGCGAGCCTCTTCGGCGGATTGCTCGCGTTCGTCGCGTTCCCGGCGGCATGCCTGTTTTTTCGGCTTTCCGTGTGGCGCATGGCGTTGCTCTATTGCTGCATCTGCCTGCTTTGGGCGCTAGCGGTCGTGCTGCTACCCCGATATCTGCTGCAAAAAAAGTTCCCTCAAAGCTCGGAATAACGGATAAGACGCACCGGAAGGCCCGGCGCGTCTTATTTTCTGTGGACGAATCCATAGAATGTGTTATAATATTCGTATCAATAGGCGTTTTACATCAGCGCGGCGAGCAGGAGCGTTTCCTCCAGCTTTTCATAAATTTGCTCAAAGTCGCTCAGAGGAAGGGGATTTTCCCCTTTGCCGATCTCAAAGGTAAAGGCCGGGCGGCCAAATTCGGAGATAAACCAATCCTTAAAGCCGCCGTGGCTTGCAAGGCCGTCGTTTTCCACCAGGCGGTAGCCGCTGGAGGCGGAAAAGATCTTCGCCATCATCCTGCCCCGCTCCGGCGTGCTTTCCCCGTATTCCCAGAAGATTTCTTCCCCCTGGCTGTGAAAGGCCAGCGCGTGGCGGAAGGGTTGGCTTCGGCACAGACGAACCAGCGCCTGGGTTTCGGGTTCACTTTCGGGCGTGTCGCCACCGTATTGCCGGGGCGCAGGCCCGGTGATACCGGATTCTTGCTCCATTTGATGCAGCGTCTCCCAGCCGGCATCAAAGTTATGGTTGATGTCCACTCCGCGCGCATTGGCGTTCCAGCGGCTGAAATCATTTCCGCTCACGCGCGTTGCTAGCCCTTCATAACAGCCGGCCCCCCGTGCACCGTGCAGCGCGATTTGAACGCCGTCCGGATTGACGCAGGGGATGATCACCATACCTCGCCTGCGCAGTACGTCCTGAATCGGGATGGCAGAGAACTCCTTTCCCTCCCAGACCGCTGTTGCAGTGCGTTCAAAGAAACGCAGCAATAAAAGCGGTGTTAGCCATTCCTGCCCGTGAAATCCTCCGGCATAGAGTACCGAGTTTTCTCTGGGGCCGATTGAGAGCGTGTAAATGGAGCGCCCGGCCCAGCTCCTGCCGCAGACGCCAAGCCGGGCATTCGGAAAGCGTTTTTTCAGCGCGTCCAGCATGCCGCGCATGGTTTCATAATCGGGCGCGACTGCCCGTACGATTTGATCCAAAGTCATTCCTCCAGTCCATCGAGCCGTCCGATAATATTTGGCGGCCTTCTTCAACAATACATATGTCCCGTGGCCCGTGTTGATGCGGCCTGCCTGCGGCGACAGAAAGGAAGCTCTATGAATCTGACGGAAAAAACCCTAAAAAAGAATACGATTTATACCGGCCGTATCATCAATGTCCGCAATGATACCGCTCTTTTGCCCAATGGAAAAACGGCCGCGCGCGAGGTGGTCGAGCATCCTGGCGGCGTAACAGTCGCCGCGCTGACGCCGGAGCATGAGCTTTTATTTGTGCGGCAGTTTCGCTATCCCTATGGAGAGGAGCTGCTCGAGTTGCCCGCCGGGAAGCTCGAGCGCGGAGAGGACCCGCTTGAGAGCGGAAAACGCGAGCTGCGCGAGGAGACAGGCGCTACGGCCCGGGACTTCCGCGACATCGGCAAATTCTATCCGACACCCGGCTACTGCGGCGAAATCATCCACATGTATTTTGCGTCCAGCCTTTCCTTTGGGGAACAGGATCTTGACGCAGACGAGTTTCTCACGATGCAGCGGATCCCGTTGGAGCAGGCGGTGCGCATGGTGCTCGACAACAAAATCCGCGACGGAAAAACGCAGGCTGCGGTTTTAAAGGTCGATGCGCTGCTGCGAGCCGGGGAAATCAAGGCGTAAAGTAAAATGTAGCACGAAAGGAAGGCTTGCGGATTCATCGCGAAATCCGCAGAAAAAATGGCGATTGAACAGGTAAGGGAATTTTTAAAGGCACACGGCCTGGAGGCCCGGATTCACGAATTCGCTTCCTCCAGCGCAACAGTGGCACTGGCGGCCGAGGCGCTTGGTACTGAGCCTGCGCGGATCGCAAAGACGCTGTCCTTTGACAATGGGGATACCTGCATCCTGATCGTGGCGGCGGGGGATGCGAAGATCGATAATCGAAAATTCAAAGATCTCTTCGGTAGGAAGGCAACAATGCTCGCCCCGGACGAGGTGCTGCGATTGACTGGGCACGCCGTCGGAGGCGTATGCCCCTTTGCTTTGCCGGAGGGGGCAGCCGAGGTGTACACGGATCTCTCGCTCCAGCGATTTGATACCGTATTCCCTGCGGCTGGTAGCTCCAACAGCGCAGTGGAGCTTTCGTGCGACGCTTTATTCACACTGTCCGCCAGCAAGGGCTGGATTGACGTATGCAAGGGCTGGCAAGAGGAAAACATATAAAAGGCGGTGGTGTTATGCAGCGGCAAACGCCGCAGCGCAGGGCAATTCTTTCCGTGGTGAGCGCAGCTTCGTCACCGCTGACGGCGGAGCAGGTTTACGGCGCAGTAACAGAAGCCTTTCCGCACCTTGCTCTGACCACGGTTTACCGCGGCCTAGACGCTTATGTCGACGCGGGACTCGTGCGGCGCAGCATCTATGACGACGGAGTCGCCCGCTATGAGATCGCAGCGGAGCACCGGCATTTTTTGACCTGTACGAGGTGCAAAAAGAGCGTCCCACTGTCCGTGTGCCCGTTTGAGCAGCTGGAGGAGCAGCTGGTGCGGGAGACGGGATTCCAGATATCCGGCCATAAGATGGAGTTTTTCGGGCTGTGCCCGGATTGCGCTGAGAGAAACGAGCGGGAAGGATAAGGAGAGCCTATATGAAAACCAAAATCAACCGGCTCATCCTCCCCGCCGAAAGGCGCATTCTCGCAATGAGTGATATCCACGGGCAATTGCATCATCTCAAGGGAGCGCTTGAAAAGGCGAAGTTTTCAAAGGACGATATTCTTTTTATCGTAGGCGATCTAATTGAGAAAGGGCCGAATAGCCTGGACGTTTTACGATATGTGATGCGGCTGTGCGAGGAATACACGGTTTATCCACTCATCGGCAATGTCGACGCGTACCGGCTGGAAATGATCGAGCATGGGGACGCGCTATCCCTCTATCTCTATTTCGATCATATGATCCGTCATTGGGGCGGCTGCCTGCTGTCGGAGATGTGCGGAGAGCTGGAGATTCGGATTCGCACCCCGCTGGACCTTTTTTCCGCCCGGCCGAAAATACGCAAAGCATTTCAAAGGGAACTCGACTTTCTACGTGGGCTGCCGACGATCATTGAAACGCAGCGGTTTATTTTTGTGCACGGCGGCCTGCCGACGGATGACCTTGCCGCGTTGGAGGGGACGGATGCCCTTCCCTATTTGAAAAACGACGCCTTTCTGGAAAAAGGGCTGCGCTTTTCAAAATATGTGGTGGTTGGCCACTGGCCGGTAACGCTTTATCGCAGCCAGATCGACTGCTCCAATCCGATTATCAGTCGAGAGCAGAAGATCATCAGTATCGATGGCGGCTGCAGCCTGAAGCGCACCGGGCAGCTCAATGTTTTGATCATTCCTTCAGAGAGCTCCGAAGAGTTTTCCTTTGTTAGCTTCGACGGCTTCCCGGTAAGGACGGCGCTGGATTCACAGGAAGCGTCGGAAAATCCATGCCATATCCTGTTTACGGACAATGCCATCCGGATTCTGGAGCGGGAAGAGGAGTTCTCTTTCGTTGAGCACCGCCGGACTGGCCGGAAGCTCTGGGTGCCGAATGAAGACATCCTGAATTTTGGAAAGGACGCGCGCTGCGATGATTGCACAGATTATTGCCTGCCGGTCCGGCAGGGGGACAGGCTGTCCGTCATTCAGGAAACCTCCAGAGGCTATCTGGTAAAAAAAGACGGCACGGCCGGCTGGTATCGCGGGCAATTAAAAGGATAGCATCAGCGAATGCTTGTTTCAGGGATTATTATAAAACGCTCCGATCTGCAGACAGGCAAGATCGCAACGCGCTCTCGAAGAGAAGAGTAAACGCTCAAAAACAAATGGAGGGCATTATGCCGGATTTCAAAGAAGCAAAACAGGAAGCAGCAGAGTTCGCACCCTGTCCGCTTTATAAAAAATGCGGAGGCTGCCAGCTGCAGAATCTAACGTATGAGGAGCAGTTGCGTTGGAAGGAGCGCCGGGTGATTGGCCTGATGGGAAAATTTGGCCATGTGGAGCCGATCATTGGGATGGAGCATCCCGTTCACTACCGCAATAAGGTGCAGGCCGCCTTTGGGTTGGACCGGAAAAGGCGGATTATTTCCGGCATCTACCAGTCGAGCTCGCATCGGATCGTGCCGGTCGACCGCTGCATGATTGAGGATGAGGCGGCGGATGCGATCATCGTGACGATCCGGGATTTGCTTGCAGATTTTAAGCTTCTTCCTTATAACGTGGAAACAGGGCGCGGTTTTTTACGCCATGTCCTAATACGCCGCGGCTTTTCAAGCGGACAGATTATGGTTGTGCTCGTGACGGGCTCTCCAGTCTTCCCCTCCAAAAATCATTTTATCGGCGCGCTGCTCCAGAAACACCCGGAGATCACGACCATCCTGCAAAACATCAATCCCGGCAGGACGAGCCTGGTGCTGGGAACACAGGAGAAAACACTCTTTGGCCCCGGCTTTATTGAGGACGAGCTGTGCGGCTGCACCTTCCGCATTTCCGCGCAGTCGTTTTATCAGGTCAATCCCGTGCAGACAGAAGTGCTCTATGAGAAGGCGATAAAATTTGCGGCGCTGACCGGGCGGGAGACGGCGGTCGACGCATATTGCGGCACAGGGACGATCGGCCTGATCGCGGCGAAGCGCGGCGCTAAGCAGGTTGTCGGCGTGGAGGTAAACCGGGAGGCCGTGCGCGATGCAATTTCCAATGCCAAGCGCAACCGCATTCAAAACGCCCGCTTTTACTGCGCGGATGCGGGGGAATGGATGCGCGAGATGGCCAAGGCAAATGAGCGTGCGGATGTGGTCTTCATGGACCCGCCGCGTGCAGGCAGCGACGAAAAATTTTTATCCTCTCTGCTGGTGCTCGCTCCCCGGCGGGTGGTTTATATCTCCTGCAATCCGGAGACGCTTGCGCGGGATGTTTTATTTTTAACAAAGCGGGGATATCAGGCCCGAAAGATTCAGCCGGTGGATATGTTTCCGTACACAAACCATGTGGAGACGGTATGTCTGCTGTCACGTGTCCACGGTGACAAACATATTTTGTTAAAAATAATGAATGATAATTTAAAGGAAACGAAGTGAAAAGTATGCCGGATTTATTATTTTTGATATTTGGAATTGTAGTTGGGTTCATCGGGCTTTTAATAATGGGCGGTGAAATTTATACATTTTTTACTTGCAGAGAAAAGCTCAATGCTAAAATTTTAGGTTTCAAAACTCAAAAAACAGCATTCGTGGTTCAACTGTTCGCCTATACAGTCCTGTTGTTGCGTTCGAGTTGGACGGAAAAACCTATAAAGGCACATCGCCGTTTTCTACCTTGCGTGTTGACAAGTACAAGCTCAATGACACAGTGGAGATATTCGTAAATAAAAAGAAGCCCGGGCAATATCGCTTCAAGGGTAAAAACGGAGTCTTGTTCTTGTTCGCAGGTGCCATAATAACTGCAATAGGTCTTTTATTCGTAATTTTATATTTCATCTAAGAGAGTGTAATCAACCACACCGAAGTGTCATAGGGACGAATACATTATGGGAACATAATAAGCCTAATAAACAATTTTGGAAAAAATTAAAAATACGTTCACATTATGAGAAAATAAACAAATATAAATTTGTTGAGGTGAGGCAGATTGGAGATTGAAGAATACGGCAAAGAAAACGACAGCATTATCGTAATGCTTCACGGTGCAAATTTTGTACATTCTTTCGGCAGGCAATATCCTCTTGCCCAACGTTATCACATCATCGTGCCGCATATTATTGGATTCGGTGACGAGGCAGACAGAACATTTGATGCAGATATATGTGTCTGTGAACTTGCTGACTATATCAAAGGGCTCAGCAAAAAGGTTCTGTTGATAGGTTTCTCACTTGGCGCACAGCTTGCATTCAAGCTTATCTCGGAGTATCCTGACCTTTTTTATTCTGCAATAATTGTCAGCCCGTGGCTATTGAATAAGACGGAACCGCTGTTATCGGAGACAATGAGAATCAATGAAAAGCAGCTTGCTTCTTTGAAGAAAAAATGGCTATGCAATCTTATCGGAACGATGAATGGTCTGCCGGCTCCTCAAAGAAAAATCTTTGTCAAGCAGATGCAGAAGGTAAAGAGAGAGACCATCCGGAATGTTGTCAATAATGGCATTACAATTGAAAGCGTTCCGAAATTTGCAAAGGTTCCTTTTCCAATTGTTGCATTAGCCGGCGGTAAAGAACAGAAAGAAGTTACAGACAGCGTTAAGAGAATGTCTGAAATAAATTCTCATTGTCGATATGAAATATGGGAAAGGGCTGCTCACAATATTCCGCCGGTGTTTGCAAAAAGATTTAATACTCTTATATTGGATATGGTGCAATAAATCCCCTAGGTTGTAGACTTGTTTAGTAGGAGGCACTTTTATAGATATATTGAGTATTACGCTTGACATTCAAGGCATTGTCTCGAGGCACATCGAGACAATCGTGTTGCTACAAAGAGGAGCCTTATTCCAAGGCCTGTCAGCAGACTAGGCCGAGGAAGCAGGACGAGACAATATTTCTCTGAGCGACTGCCGAAACTCAATCACTGGAAGTAGGGTATCTTTTTTACGCAATAGGCGGCTTAAAATACTGACTCTACAAGGCTTTTGGAGTGTCAAAACCGTTTAGACGATATTTTTACCTTGCAAGAGCTGTAATACTGGAAATAACAGAGCTCGGGCATATATGTGTGAGAAATATCATTGTCAAACATGATGTTTATCAGCTAATATCGGCGAAAAAGGAGAAATGCTTATGAATGATTGGTTTACGATAGACAAGGTTGATGACGAAACATATATGATCAGCGAATATCGACATTGGGAAGAAACGCATTGTTATCTCCTGAATGGAACGGAGCGAAGCTTGTTAATTGACACAGGACTTGGTATTTGTAATATTTATGATGAAGTAGTAAAGCTTACAAATAAACCTGTTACGGCAGTAGCAACACATATTCATTGGGATCATATTGGCGGGCATAGATTTTTTCCTGATTTTTATGCTCACTTTGAAGAATTAGATTGGTTGAATGGCAAGTTTCCCTTGTCAATGGACACGATTAAAAAAATGGTTGTTGACCGCTGTAACTTACCGGATGGTTTTAATGTGGACGACTATGTGCTTTTTCAAGGTATGCCTACAAAAATTTTAACTGACCATGATTTAATTGATATTGGTGGACGGACCATTGAAGGTTTGCATACACCAGGACATTCGCCTGGCCATTTGTGTTTTTGGGAAAAAGAACGGGGGTATCTATTTACAGGCGACTTGGTATATAAAGGCACTTTGTTTGCTTACTATCCTTCTACTGACCCAATAGCATATCTTGCTTCTCTTGAAAAAATTGCATTACTTCCTGTAAAACAAGTGTTTCCAGCACACCATTCACTTGACATTCAGCCAGAAATCATCAATAGGATGAGAGATGCGTTTCGACACTTAAGAGATGACGGGAAATTACATCATGGTAGCGGTACGTTTGATTATGGTGATTGGGCGGTATGGTTATAATATCTAACCAATATAACACATGACATACGGGTATCATATACAAGATCAATATTGAAAATACTATGGTTAAGAATTGACGCAAAGATAAACATGAGGAGAAAATAACCATGGCTTTTGATTATAAAAAAGAATACAAAGAATTTTATATGCCTAAGAATAAACCGGGCATAGTGGAAGTGCCAACCATGAACTACATTGCTGTTCGCGGCGAGGGGGATCCTAACGCTGAAAACAGCGAATATAAAGAATCGATAGGATTACTCTATGGCATAGCTTTTACAATTAAAATGAGTAAGAAGGGGGACTATAGAATAGATGGATATTTTGATTTTGTAGTTCCCCCACTCGAGGGACTTTGGTGGCAAGAAGATACGGATGATATTGATTATACCCATAAAGAAAATTTTAAGTTTATTTCAATGATACGCTTGCCTGATTTTGTGACAAGGGAAGATTTTGGTTGGGCTATAGAAGAAGCGACACGAAAAAAGAAAATAGATTTCTCAAAGGCCGAGTTTTTGACTTACAATGAAGGTCTGTGCGTACAGTGTATGCATATCGGCTCCTATGATGATGAGCCAGCCACGATAAAACTTATGCATGAGTATGCTGCAGCGGAAGGTTATGAACTGGACATTACAGATAAAAGATTGCATCATGAAATCTATCTAAGTGATGCCCGTAAAGTGGCTCCTGAAAAGCTGAAGACGGTTATTCGTCATCCGATAAAGAAGGCTTAAGAACCTTGTATGAGCCGGTGCGGCATTGCCGGTTTTTGCATTTTTGTTGCTCGGCATTTGGGCATTTATCGAAACATACCTTAGCAATCAATCGGGTTACAGTTTGCAGAAGCGGAAAAATGAATTTGAAAGGATAACATTTTGAAAAAGCGAATCATAGGACATCGGATGCTCATGGAGGGATATCAATGAAAGATTATCAAAGATCGTATCCGTTATTTTCGCTCTGCGGCTTAAATTGCGGATTATGCCCGATGCACCTGAATCATTACTGCCCAGGCTGCGGCGGTGGAGAAGGGCATCAGCCCTGCGCGTTTATACGGTGCAGTCTGCAGCATGGAAAAGTAGAATACTGCTTTTTGTGCGACGAATACCCATGCGAAAGGTATCGCGGCGTGACGGACTATGACTCCTTCATAACGCATCAACATATGCACAAGGACCTTGAAAAGGCCAAAAGAATTGGGCCTGACGCGTATCAGGCCCAATTGAATGAGAAGATCCGGATTCTTCAGAATCTGCTGGACAATTATAATGATGAGCGAAGAAAAAGCTTCTTTTGCCTCGCGGTAACGCTACTGGACTTAGATGACATCAAGTGTGTGATGAAACAGCTTGCGGCCAAAGAAAATCCGGCTGCACCAATGAAAGAAAAGGCCGTGCTTGCAGTCAATCTTTTTCAGGCAATGGCGCAGGAACGTCATATTCGATTAAAACTGAATCGGAAGCCAAAAGGGAAGCAATCGAGCGCTGGTTCGGATTAAACGCAGTTTCGCGCCTTTGCGGCCAACAGAAAAATGGCGACCCATATAAAAAACCTGCATGTGATTTTCGGGTCACATGCAGGTTTTGTTTCTGATTATCGTTCCGCTGATAATTCGTCTGTCCCGACTTTTTCGTCACACAGCGGACAACACCGGTCGTCCGGCAGGACCGGTGCGCCGCAAGATGGACAGCGAAAGCCGGGCTCTGCGGGCATGGACGCTGGAACCGCCCGTGTCAGGGCCCCCTTGCGCGCCTGTTCCAGTAGGGCGGCGGTGGCCACATCCAGCCGCAGGTAATCGGGTGGTGCCTTGAGCACTTCTTCAATTAAAAAAGTGAATGACCAGCGGCTTTCATAGGATTTGGCGGAGTCGTCGCGATAGGGATTGACCGCAAGCAGCTCCAGAATTTCCTTGGTCAGCCCGAGATCATTCAGGCGGAATAGCCGTTTCATTAGGAAGATCAGGCTGTATTGATAGGTGTTGAGCCGCCCGAAGATCGCCGTACGCAAAGCAGTGTTTTGCCTGAGCGTCTCCACCATTGTGTTTTTGCACTTTTTGTGAAGCAAAAATCGCATGATGCATCTCGCACAGGCTGCCGAGCAAGCAGCCGACTGTTCCCAATCCCGTTCGGCAAGGGCAAGCGCCGTGCAGAATGCTTCCGCCGACGGCCTGCCCGAACTGGCCAGGCCGTCGAGGAAGGCCGCAATCTCCTTTTCGCGAGCAAGCATTTCCTGCGCGTTTGCTGGAATTTCACATGCGCTGCCAGACGCCGCAGCTAGCGCTTGATCAGTCATCGTCGGGGATGTCCTCTCCGTAAGCGCATACCAGATCCTTATAATGCCGGCCCTTTTCCTCAAAATTTTTGTAGACGTTATAGCTCGACGCGGCAGGAGAGAACAGGCAGGTCCTGCCCGGCTGAGTATACGTATAGGCGGCCTTTACCGCCTGCTGCATGTCGGCGGCCTGAAATAGATTTTGGCCGGTCCCCCAGGTACGCAGAGTAGCCAGAATCTGATGCCCGGTCTCCGGCAGACCGATCAGGTTACGGACAGGGGATGCCGCCAGGGCCTCTTCAAAAGCTGTGTAGTCGAGCCCGCGATCCATGCCGCCGAAGATCAGGGTATCCACATTTTCCAAAGCGTCGATCGCGCACATCACCGCATGTGGGATGGTTGCAATCGAATCGTTATAAAAGGAAATCCCTTTATATTCGCCCACATATTCCATGCGGTGCTCAATGCCCTTAAAATTCTCAATTCCTTGCAATACAGCCTCGTGGCCAACGCCGAGGCATTGCGCCGCCGCAGCGGCAAAACGGATATCCTGACGGTTGTGTTCACCCCTGAGATGTGGATTGCAGTACAAAATTTTTCGGAGAAAGGGCGTGTCGCCCTTTTCTCCAATGCGCATCACTGTGGAAGGAAGCGCAGCCAAGTCAAGAAATTCTCCCAAATCCTGCTGATCGTTGCACAGGAAAAAATCTCCTGCCTTCTGGTGGCGTACGATATTCATCTTGGCATTTGCATAGCCGGCAAAGCCATTATAATGGTCTAGATGTTCTGGATAAAGATTCGTCAGCACAGCAACATGCGGCGAGCAGGACGTGAATTCCAGCTGATGGGAAGACATTTCCACCACAGCCGTCATCGTCTGAGCTGCCTCAATATCCTCAAAAACCGGCACGCCGATATTGCCGATCAGGCAGCTTTCCACGCCAGCTGCCTGCAAAATGGAATAAATCAGTGTGGAGGTCGTCGTTTTTCCCTTCGTTCCGGTCACGCCGACGACACGGCAGCGTGCAAAGCGCAGAAACAGATCAAGCTGGCAGGTCATCTCGACCTGAGCAGAAAGCTCCAGATCCCTGACCGATATGCCGGGACTTTTGATAACAAGATCATATTGATTGACAGCATCCAGATAGCGGGGGCCACAATGCAGGATGACATTTGTGTCCTGCATTGTGACCGGATTTTGATCCGCAATCGCAAGCTCCTTTTTCGGAAAAAAGCGGCGGATATATTGATAAGTGGACTGCCCTTCACGGCCAAAGCCGAGCAGGAGGATCCGTTTCGGGGCAAGATAATCAAGCAAGGCCTGCGGCATAACGATGCATCTCCTTTATATAAGGCTGAAAAACGGCCGGAATCTGATGCTGCGCATTGAAGGCCTTCAGGGGGCTGTCATCGGCAGCGAGCGCTTCTATATCAACGTGCTGTGCATAATAATCGAGCAGGGCGGGCAATGTTTCACCGCGCGACCGATAGTGCCGGACCGTCAGGGCGAGCGCGAAGCAAAGCTCTTCCTGCGTCCCAACACACTCAAAGGGCTTTACCGGCGAAAAACCGACCAGCCCGTCGAAGATATCCCGCAGGGAGCCCTTCTCCAGCAGGTTTTCCCCGAAAACTGCGGCGAGCTGCTCCGGCGGCAGAAAAGGCGACAAAATCCCGCAGACAAACAGGCATTTTGCGCAATTGCAGCACCAGACATTGCGCTTGCTGCCCGCATTGCAGCTGCGGAAAGCTGTGTGGTACTGCGGCAGGGCGGCAAAAAATTTTGCGATCTGCAGCTCATTGAAGGGCCGCAGAAGGCTGAAATAGTGAATGTCCGGTAATAGATTCTTGTGCGCATAAGCCTGAAAATCGCGCTCAAAGGCAAAGGACTTGGAATATTGATGGTTTACGTGCGATCCGCTGATGTTACCCTCATTGGCGCTCGATTCATTGGAGAGCACAATGTGCTCCGCGCCGATCAGATAAGCGGTATAGAAGCCGAGGAATGCCACGATGGCCGAGAAGGGCGTATGCCCGTTGAGAAAGCCCTCGCGGTTCCGTTCCAACAGCGCCGGATCGATTGTGCGCAGGACATGGATCATATCCGTCTCTGTGTAACCGGCCGCCAGGGCGCATTGGTCGCGCGCGTCTTGAAAATTGACCATAAACAAGCGGTTCTGCGCATGAAACGCCCGCATCAGCTCCAGCGTGACGCAAGAATCTTTTCCGCCGCCCACAGGGATCAGATTTAGATGCGCATTACAGAAGGCTTCCGCAGGGATTGGTTCCGGCTGCGGCGCTTCGATGGTCAGGAAGGAATCTGGATCGGCTTCGATCCCATTGCGGTAAAAGAATTCGCCGAGCCCATTGAAATAAAGCTTTTTCCAGAAATCCCGATCCTCGCCGTCCAGGCCGCCGCATTCGATAACCACCCGCGGCGGGCAGGCGCATTTCCAATAGCTGATCAGCTCCACCATACCGAGGCCGAAAAGGATGCGCCGCGCGGCCGGCGTATCAGGGGCGTTTTTAATCGGCAGAACGGCGGCATTGATCCGCAGAGTGGGGTGAAAGGCGCACAGGTTTTCAATTTCAAAATCATAGCGGACATGGATTTCAGCCCCCGTGCAGGAGACGGAAAAGCCATGGTAATAAAAGGCCGGGTACGCCCGACGGAAGGCTTCGTATTTCTGCTGGTTTTCCATGCGGTCAAACCTGTCTTTCCATAATAAAATATTATCATCCATTTTCAGAAAGCGCCTGATATCTTTCAAATTGTAGCAGGTTCCTCCCGGAGCGTCAAGGCGAAACAACGCAGTTTTTGGAGAAAACCAAAAAATGAGACGGGCGAAATGCCCATCTCATTGTAAAAACTCACAAAGATTTTTGTTTAAAGCGGAAACACACCGAATTTTTTCCCTTAGAACAGGCCGACAATAGTTCCATCCGCGTCTACGTCGATGCTGTTGGCCGCTGGGATCTTGGGAAGGCCCGGCATCGTCATGATGTCGCCCGTCAGTGCGACAATAAAGCCCGCACCCGCAGAAAGGGAAATATTTTTCACTGTGATCGTGAAGCCCGACGGCCTGCCAAGCAGCGCGGGATTATCTGAAAGGGAATACTGCGTTTTCGCCATACAGACGGGCAATTGATCCTGCCCGAGCGATTCGATCTCCTTAATTTGCTTTTCCGCCTGTGCGGTAAAGGTAACGCCGTCCGCGCCGTAGATCTCCCGGGCGACCGTTTCTATTTTTTCCTTGACCGGCCGGTCCGTCTCATACAGGCAATGGAAGCTGGAAGGCTGTTCGCAGGCATCCAGCACCTTTTGTGCTAGCTGGATGCCGCCTTCGCCGCCTTTTGCAAAGACCTCGCTGAGCGCATATTCCACCTGAAGCGAAGCACAATATTCTGCAAGCAGGGCGATTTCCGCATCTGTGTCCGTGTGGAACCGGTTGATCGCTACGACGACGGGGACGCCGAATTTCCGCATATTTTCCACATGCGCGCCGAGATTGACGAGCCCTGCGCGCAGGGCGTCCAGATTTTCCGCTGCGGTCTCCGCTTTGGGAACGCCGCCATTATATTTTAGAGCGCGCAGCGTGGCGACAACCACGACCGCGCTAGGCTTGAGATTGGCACAGCGGCATTTGATGTCAAAAAACTTCTCCGCACCGAGATCGGAGCCGAAGCCAGCCTCCGTGATGCAGTAATCACCAAGCTTCAGAGCAAGGCGTGTCGCCGTGACAGAATTGCATCCATGGGCGATATTGGCAAATGGGCCGCCATGCATCAGGACGGGCGTGTTTTCAAGCGTCTGCACAAGATTGGGCTTGATGGCGTCTTTGAGCAGCGCCGCCATGGAGCCGGTCACGCCCAGATCGCCCGCATAAACGGGGGAATTGTCATATTTGTAGGCGACCAGAATGCGGCCGAGCCGCTTTTTCAGGTCTGCGAGATCGTCCGCCAGGCAGAGGATCGCCATGACCTCGCTCGCCACCGTGATCTGGAAGCTGTCCTCGCGCGGCACACCATTGACCTTGCCGCCCAGGCCTACGATGCAGTGCCGCAGCGCCCGGTCATTCATATCCATGCAGCGTTTCAATATGATACGGCGCGGATCGATGCCGAGCTCGTTCCCTTGCTGGAGATGGTTGTCAATGCAGGCGCACAGAAGATTATTCGCCGCAGTGATGGCGTGCATATCGCCGGTGAAATGAAGGTTGATGTCCTCCATTGGGACAGCCTGCGCATAGCCGCCGCCGGCCGCGCCGCCCTTGATGCCGAAAACAGGGCCGAGAGAGGGCTCCCGCAGGGCGATAACCGTATTTTTTTGAAGCCTTGCCATGGCCTCTCCAAGGCCGACCGTTGTCGTCGTTTTTCCCTCGCCGGCGGGCGTGGGGTTGATGGCGGTGACAAGGATCAGCTTACCGTCCGGCTTGCCGGAGAGCCGTTTCATAACGGCCGGGGAGAGCTTCGCCTTATAGCGGCCGTAGGGCTCCAGCTCCTCCTCTTCGATCCCCAGCCGCTGCGCGATTTGTTGGATGGGTAAAAGGGAAGCGCTCTGTGCAATTTCAATATCCGTGAGCATAAGATTCCTCCTTAGAAAATTTGGCGTTCCGATTTCGCTTCAAATTGAAAAAAGTATAACATATTTTTCCCCTGCTCACAAGAAAAAGCCATTGTATAATCCTCACGCCACGCGGCCAGAATAAAAGCGGAGGTGCGATGATGATCAAGAACGATTATAAATACACAAAAAAGAAAACCAAAATCGGCGGCAAGGGCTTTTATATTGCACTGGGCTGCTGTCTGCTCGCCGTAGGCTTAGGCGTATGGGGTGCTCTGCAGGGCCGCGCGCCTACCACGCAGGACAGTTCCGGCGTGCCGAATACGCAGATCGAAGCGCGCACGACCAGAACGCCCGCTCAGACGCAGGAGGCGCCCGCAAACGTACAGGCCACCGGCGTTGCGGACGAACGAAAGACCCAGCAGGCAGAGACACAGCGTTCTTCTGAACAGCAGACGCAGGCCGCATACTACATGCTGCCCTTGGGGACGAAAATCAACAAGGATTTCAGCAACGGCGAGATGGTGGAGTCAAAGACAATGGGCGACTGGCGCGTACACAACGGCATTGACTTTGCGGCGAAGAAGGGTGACGAGGTCAAGGCGGTCAGTGCCGGGACTGTGCTTTCCGTAGAGAACGACAGCATGTGGGGATGGGTCGTGACCATCGATCACGGCAATGGCATGAAAGCCTCCTACTGCGGCTTGCAAAAGGAACCGGCTGTGAAAAAGGGCGGCAGCGTCAAAATGGGCGATGTGATCGGCAAGGTCGGGGAGATCCCGGTGGAGATGAAGGATGAACCACATCTGCATTTTGAGGTGCGCGTCAATGGCACGGTGACGGACCCGCTTGCCGCGATGGGCAAGGCGGGATAAAGAAGGGCCATACGCTTTTCAGTAAGAGGAAGCAATCGCACTGTCTTGGATTGATGTGTAGCTTTTGCTTTGTTACTCACTGCGTTCGTAATAAAAAATAGACGGTAGCTTCTTCGTATGATGAAGCGATGTGAATCTCTTTGAATGATGTGAGAGTAATAAAAATGGAAGCGAGCAATGAAAACGGTGCAAGCGCGTTGGAAAAAGCCGGCGCGCTGGCATCGTTTTTTTCTGCAATATTCACAAAGAACCCCCCCGCTTTTGCGATAAAAGAAGGGAAAAACAGAAATATTGCGCTGGCCGGATGAATTTTTGAAGCTCCTTTATTGCAAACTTTAAAGCGGTATAGTATAATTACGATAAATATCCGAAGCGGATATGATGCATGGGAGGGAGCGTGTGACGGGGGTCATACTGCTTTTTTTGTTTTCAACAATTTGGCTTTGGATATTGAGATCAATGAAACAGGGAGGAAAAAGTTTATGAAGAAGCGTTTGTTGGCAGCATTGATGGTGTGCGCTTTGGTCGCTCTTCCTCTGGCAGGCTGCCAGAACGGAGACAACACAGGGAGCAGCGGGGATAAGATTGTAATTGGAGGCCTCGCACCTAAGACCGGTAGCGTTTCTGTTTATGGTATTGCTACAAATAATGGCATACAGCTTGCTTTTGAAGAGATCAATAAAGCCGGTGGCGTGCTTGGAAAGCAGATCGAGTATATTTGCGAAGACGAAAAGGGCGATGCAACGGAGGCCACCAACGCCTACCGCAAGCTTGTCAATCAGAATAAGGTCGTCGCCATCATCGGCGACGTGACCAGCAAACCGGCTGCGGCAGTCGCACAGGCGTCTGTTGCGGATAATATGCCGGTCCTAACGGCTACGGCTACCGCGCTCAACGTTACGCAAGCCGGTAAAAACGTATTCCGCGTCTGCTTTACCGATCCGGAGCAGGGCGAGATCATGGCGAACTATACGAAAAAGCTTGGCAAAAAGACCGCTGCAATCATCTACGACACCTCTGATGATTATTCAAAGGGCCTGCGGGATTCCTTTAAGGCTACTGCTGAGAAGCTCGGCATCACGGTAGTTGCGGATGAAGGCTACGCCAACAGCAAGGTCGTCGATTTCAAGGCGCAGCTGACCAATATCAAGGCAAAGAATCCGGAAGTTCTCTTTGTTCCGACCTATTATGAAAATGCGGCCCTGATTGCTGTACAGGCCAAGGAAATCGGCCTGAACGCGCAGTTCATCGGTGCAGACGGCTGGGACAGCGTCATCGGCAAAATCGACAAGACTAATATGGACGCTGTGAACGGCGCATTCTACTGCAGCCAGTACACGGCGGAGAGTACGGACCAGCGCGTCCAGAATTTCATCAAGAACTATAAGGCGAGATTCAATATGGATCCCAACCAGTTTTCGGTGCTTGGCTATGACGCGGCTTATATGATGGTAGAGGCGATCAAAAACGCCGGCTCTACCGATAAGCAGGCCATCATCGACGCCCTTGCAAAGCTCGAATACAACGGCCTGACCGGCCAGATGCATTTCGACGAAAACCGCAACCCGGTCAAGACGGCGATCATTATCAAGATTGAGAATGGCGCCTATAAGTTCGAGGAGACCTTTGCAAAGGAATCCATCTAAAAAAAACAGAACTGCCATACGCGTTCAACGTCTGCGGACCGGGTCCGTCGGCCCGGCCCGCAGTACATTTCCCTGCGCAAAGGAAAAGCTGCGCTTTTCCAGAGGCAGCGCGCCATTCTTCGTAAGGCAGCGCGCAGCTCTTCCTTTGCGCAGCGGGCAGGGAACGGAAAAGGGCAAGTTCGCGAAATGAGGGGGGCGGTCCCGCTTGTGAGGGACGGCCTTTCAGTAGGAAGGTGCGTTTATGGATTTTCTGCTCCAAATCATCAACGGCCTTGGCCTTGGCAGCATTTACGCGCTAGTGGCCTTGGGCTACAGCATGGTATATGGCATTATACAGCTCATCAACTTCGCGCATGGCGATATTATCATGGTCGGCGGCTACGTGGTTTTTGTCGTGATGGTACAGCTCGGCCTGCCGCTGTGGGCGGCGGTCATCCTGTCGATTGCATTCTGCACCCTGCTGGGTGTTGCCATTGAACGGCTCGCTTACCACCGCCTGCTGGTCAAAGATGCACCCCGCCTGTCTTTGCTCATTACAGCCATCGGTGTGAGCATCTTCCTGCAGAACCTTTTCCAGCTCGGCTTTTCCTCGAGCGCCCAGTCCATGCCGGCTATGTTCCCCAATAAAGTAATCGCTCTGGGCGGCCTGCAATTGAGCTTTAGCACCGTGCTGAATATTCTGACCTCTGTTGTCATGATGATCGTGCTGGAGGTCATTGTCAATAAATCTAAAATGGGCAAGGCGATGCGCGCTACCAGCGAGGATGCCGGCGCGGCAAAGCTTATGGGCATCAACACGAATTCCACAATCGCGTTCACCTTTGCCATCGGCTCCGCGCTTGCGGCCGTGGGCGCAGTGCTTTACTGCAACACATTCCATCAGATCACCCCATATATGGGCGGTATGCTCGGCCTAAAGGCCTTTGTTGCGGCCGTGCTCGGTGGCATCGGCAATATCCCTGGCGCGATGCTGGGCGGATATATCCTCGGCGTGGCGGAGAGCCTAACCATTGCAGCCGGCGGTTCTCAGATCTCAGACGCAGTGGTATTCGGCATCCTGATTCTCGTCCTGCTTGTCAAACCTGCCGGTCTTCTTGGTAAGAACGTGCAGGAAAAGGTTTAAGGGAGGCGCACGATATGTCAAAACAACGAAAGCTTTCCTATCTGTTCAGCATTCTCTGGGTGGCAATCCTCTTTGCCGTGATCATGGGCGCCGTTGCAACCGGCGTGATCAATTCGTATTATTCCGGTATTCTGGTGCTCATCGGCATTAATATTATCCTGGCAGTCAGCCTGAATCTGGTGACCGGATTTTTAGGCCAACTGGTCCTTGGCCATGCGGGCTTTATGAGTGTGGGCGCCTATTCGGCGGCCCTGTTTACGATGCATTCTGGCCTTCCGATATCAATCGCCTTTCCGCTCGGCCTGGTTTTCGGCGGCCTGGTGGCTGCGATCTTCGGCGTGATCATCGGCGTGCCGGCGCTTCGCCTGCGCGGAGACTATCTGGCCATTATCACATTGGGCTTCGGGGAGATTATCCGCGTGCTGATCCTTGCGGTCGATTTTACAGGTGGTGCGGCAGGCCTTACCGGTATCCCCTACGTAACGGGCGACTACACGCTGCTTATGTATACCTTTGTTGTTGCAATGCTCACTGTTGTCGCGATCCTCGCATTTATCCGTTCGCGCCATGGGCGCGCGGTCATCGCCATCCGGGAGGATGAGATCGCGGCGGAAGCGTCCGGCATCAATACGACCTATTACAAATTGCTGGCCTTTGTTGTAGCGGCCTTTTTTGCAGGCGTCGCGGGTGGAATCTATGCACACTATATCGGCGTGCTCGATCCCGGTAAATTCGATTTCAACTATTCTGTGGAAATCTTGATCATGGTCGTGCTCGGCGGTATGGGATCGATCACCGGTTCTGTCTGCTCCGCCACTGTGCTCACGCTTTTGCCGGAAATGCTGCGCTCCTTCGCAGACAAGCGCATGCTGATCTATTCGCTCGTACTGATTATCGTGATGCTCTTTAAGCCCACAGGCTTACTGGGCACCCATGAATTCTCTGTACGCAGGATCGTCGGAAAAATTTTTGATAAAAAAGAGAAAAAGCAAACGATCAGCACGCCTCCAGCAGGCGGCGCGCCCGGAAAGGAGGCCTGAAGCCATGGAAGAAAACAAAGCGGTACTGGAAACCCGGAACCTGGGCATTACCTTCGGTGGCCTGAAGGCGCTGGAGGGCGTTCATTTCCGTTTGCACGAAAAAGAGATCATTGGCCTGATCGGACCGAACGGCGCGGGTAAAACCACGGTATTCAATCTTTTGACAGACGTTTACTATCCCACAAACGGCGAAATTGAGCTTGAAGGCAACAGCATCGTGGGGAAGAAGACTTATCAGATCACGCAAAACGGCATTGCCCGCACGTTTCAGAATATCCGCCTGTTCAAGGACGTGACCGTGCTTGACAATGTGAAAACCGCAATGACCAGCAGGATGAAATATTCCGTCCTCTCCGGCATTTTCCGCCTGCCGGCTTATCGCAGGGAGGAAAAAGAAATTTCGGAGAAGGCCCATGCGCTGCTTGAGGTGATCGGCCTTAACGATAAGGCCTATGAAATGGCGCGAAACCTTCCTTACGGCCAGCAGCGCAAGCTGGAAATCGCCCGTGCTCTGGCGACCTCCCCAAAGGTACTCCTGCTGGATGAGCCTGCGGCCGGTATGAACCCGACGGAGACGAAAGAACTGATGGAAACGATCCGCCTGATCCGCGATAAATTCGGCCTGTCGATCCTGTTGATCGAGCATGATATGAGCTTTGTCATGGGAATCTGCGAGCACCTTGTGGTGCTCGACTACGGCAGGATCATCGCAGAAGGGCCGCCGGAGAAAGTCCGCAAGGATCCCAAGGTGATTGCTGCATATCTGGGAGGGGAATAAGATGGATTCGATGCTTTCTGTTCAGAATCTGGACGTCTATTATGGCGCAATCCATGCCATCAAGGGGATTTCCTTTGAAGTGAATGAAGGCGAAATTGTCACGCTGATCGGCGCAAACGGCGCTGGGAAGACGACAACATTGCATGCCATTTCCGGCCTTGTGAAGCCGAAAAACGGAGACATCACCTTCTGCGGAGCCAATCTGCGCACCACGAGCGCCCATAAAATCATCCGGCTTGGGCTCGCCCAGGTCCCGGAGGGGCGGCGCGTCTTCTCCCATATGACTGTGCAGGAAAATCTGGAGATGGGCGCTTATGCCCGCAAGGATCGTGGGAAGCTCAACGATGAGTTTGATCGCATTTTCCAGCGGCTTCCCCGATTAAAGGAACGCCGCAAGCAGGTGGCGGGCACGCTTTCCGGCGGCGAGCAGCAGATGCTTGCCATTGGACGCGCGTTGATGAGCAACCCAAAGATGCTCCTGCTCGACGAGCCCTCGATGGGCCTTTCCCCGCTGCTGGTAGAGGAAATCTTCCGGATCATTCAGGATGTGAATCAGAGCGGCATGACGGTTTTACTAGTCGAGCAGAATGCAAAGATGGCCATGCAGATTGCAAGCCGTGTTTACGTCATGGAAACAGGCAACATCACAATGAGCGGCTCCTCCGAGGAGATGCGCAATAACGAGCAGGTGCGCAAGGCGTATCTGGGCGGCTGACCTTATGGAGGATATATTCAAGATATGATAAAAACGATGCCGAGTTTTACCGGCATCGTTTTATTGGTTATGAACGGAAAGTCCGATGTGACCGGCGTGGTTACACCAATGCTTCTGTGCACGCAAGTATCTTTTTCAGCTCACTTCGGATCGCAATATGCTGCGGGCAATGGCCTTCGCACTTGCCGCATTCGATGCAATTAGAAATGTGGAGCTCCTGGATGCGTGTTTGCAACTCAGCCATTTGGTCAAAGCGCAGGCAGGTGTTGTACGCATCGAAGGCACTGGAAATCCGTACATCCTCTGGGCAGTCCTTACAGTAATTGCAGCCGGTGCAGGGGATCAGCGCAAGCCCTTCCAATACGGCAACTGCTTGTCTGAGCAATTCTTGTTCCTCCCCGGATAACAGCTGAAAATGATTGAAGAGCCGCAGATTTTCCTCCACCTGCTCCATGGTGGACATGCCGCTGAGCACGACCGCCGTATTGGGCAGGCTTCCGGCGAACCGAAGCGCCCAGGAAGCTGGACTCGCCTCCGGATCAGCGCTGCGGAGCAGGGATACGACATCCGGATGGGGTGAGGCGAGCGCACCACCGCGCACAGGCTCCATGATGATGCAGGGAATTCCACGCTCAGTCACCATTTCATATTGCTCCCTGGCGCGCTGGGCGGTTTCCCAATCGTAATAATTGATTTGCAGCTGAACGAAATCCCAGTCCCCTGCATGAAGGATTTCGTTTAACACCTCTGGCGTATCATGGAAGGAGAAGCCGGCGTTCCGCACGATCCCCGCCGCCTTTTTTGCGAAGATAAAGTCGACCAATCGTTCCTTTTTGCAGATATCCCAGTTTTCCTGATTGAGGTTATGCAGCAGGTAATTGTCGAAATAGGAAACACCCGTTCGCCTGAGCGACGTTTCCAGCAGCTCCTGCGGCGTATGCCCCTCTGGTAGAAGCCACATGGGGAGCTTGTTTGCAAGATAAAAGCGTTCGCGTGGATAACGCTCTACCAGCGTGCGGCGTACCGCATGTTCCGAGTCACCGTCTCCATACACATAGGCGGTGTCAAAATAATTGATGCCGCCTGCAATACAGGCATCCACCAACTTTTCCGTTTCCGCAAGGTCGATTTTGCCGTCCTTCTGTGGAAAACGCATGCAGCCCAGTCCCAGAAGCGAGGTCTCAAATCCGAGTTTATCAAAAATGCGTTTTTCCATTTTTGACCCCTCCAACTATGATTCATTTTCGTCGTAAAGATTATAGCATACATGCAACAACTTGCAAAGAAGTATAATTCATAACTTTCCATATGCAACAGCCTTCCTGCAAAGCGGCAGAAAAAACCGGCGCCGTTTGAAACGGCACCGGTCGATTTCTGCATTCTGTTTTCCAATCCTACGGCTATCAAGCAGGCATACCATTCTTCAGATCGCATTCCACTGCTCTGCCTTCTTCCAGAGACTGTTTTACATTGATGGTGCGCTGGTTACGCGAGCCGCGGAACAGAAGCGCCAGTGACTTCTCCTCCAAGAGGAACCGCCCATCGACGAGCACATCTGATTGCGCTAAAAGCTCCTTCCAGCCGGGATGTGCATCGAGCCCTTCGACAATCTGCTCATAGGTCCAGCCCGTATAGGTGACTACATTCAGGCCCAGCTTGTGCACCTCAGAGGCAAGGACGGCGAATGGCTCTGCCTGTGCGAACGGATCGCCTCCGCTCAAGGTTACGCCGGAGAGGAGCGGATTTTTTTTGATCTCAGCGATCAGATTGCCAACCTTGCTGTCGTAGCCGCCTTCAAAATCATGCGTCTGTGGGTTCTGGCAGCCGGGGCAGTGGTGTGGGCAGCCCTGCGCGAAGACGACAAAGCGCCAGCCCGGGCCGTCCACAATCGACTCACGGATCACGCCTGCAAGCCGTAGAGGAGTTTCCATCGTATCCATCAGACCTGCTCAAACTCCCCTGCGCCTGTGCCAATGGAATGCTTGACGCGATCCATCACTTCTGCATATTTGGCGTCGTTGAAATGATCAAGCGTACCGACCAGATAGCCGGTGATGCGGCGGATGCGCTCAAAGTCCGGGTTGCCGTCTCCCTCATGGCGGCCGCATTTCGGGCATTCATCGTTGATGATGCCGGTATAGCCGCAGACCGGGTCATGATCGACCGGATGGTTGACGGAGCCGTAGCCAATATTGTTTTCCTTCATGCAGCGGATGACCGCTTCGAAGGCGTCGAGATTTTCCGTCGGGTCGCCGTCCATTTCGATATAGGAGATGTGGCCGGCATTGGTCAGCTCGTGATAGGGGGCCTCGATCTTGATCTTATCGAAAGCGGAGATCGGATAATAAACCGGAACGTGGAAAGAGTTCGTATAGTACGCGCGGTCCGTGACGCCCTCGATCACGCCATAGCGTTCCTTATCCATGCGGACAAAGCGGCCGGAAAGGCCTTCTGCCGGCGTTGCGAGCAGGGTGAAATTGAGCCCGGTCTTTTCCGACTCTTCATCCATCCGGTTGCGCATGTGGGCAACGATCTCAAGGCCGAGATTGCGCGCCTCGACGCTCTCGCCGTGGTGTGCGCCAACCAAGGATTTCAGCGTTTCCGCAAGGCCAATGAAGCCCAAGGAGAGCGTGCCGTGCTTGAGCACCTCACGCACCTCATCGTCCGGGCCAAGCTTATCGGAATCGATCCAGATGCCCTGCCCCATCAGGAAGGGATAGTTGCGGACCTTTTTCTTCGACTGGATCTCCAGGCGCTCAAGCAGCTGGTCGATTACCAGGTCGATCTTGCGGTCGAGATCCTCAAAGAAGAGGTCGATATTGCCATGCGCCTTGATCGCAAGGCGGGGGAGGTTGATCGAGGTGAAGCTCAGATTTCCGCGGCCGCCTGTCGTCTGGCGCGTTTTATCATAAACATTTCCCATCACGCGGGTGCGGCAGCCCATATAAGCAATTTCTGTATCGTAGTCGCCCTCCACGTAATATTGCGCGTTAAAGGGTGCGTCCATGAAGGAGAAATTCGGGAACAGGCGTTTGGCCGACACACGGCAGGCAAGCTTGAACAGATCGTAGTTCGGATCGCCGGGATTGTAGCTGATGCCTTCCTTGACGCGGAAGATATGGATCGGGAATACCGGCGTTTCGCCGTTGCCAAGCCCCGCCTCCGTAGCGAGCAGGACGTTCTTGACCGCCATACGGCCCTCCGGGGAGGTATCCATGCCGTAATTGATGGAGCTGAAGGGAATTTGTGCACCGGCGCGGGAATGCATGGTGTTGAGGTTGTGCACGAGGGCCTCCATCGCCTGATAGGTGGCGCGGTCCGTCTCCTTGACCGTGCGGCGCAGCGTAAATTCCTGCGCGCGCCTGACGACTGCCTCGTCGAGATGATAGTCACTTTGCAGGATCTTTGCCTCCGCCTCCTGATAGCCGTTGTCATTGGCCAGCTTGGGGGTCAGGTCGCTCTCCTCTTTGATGCGCTTGCAGACTGTATCCGCGATTTCGCAGGAATTGTCCAGATCAGCCAATAATTCGAGCGCCTTGCTCATGTTGCGGCGATAGAGTTTTGCATAGGTTTTGGCCACGCCGAGCGCCATGCCGTAATCGAAATTCGGGATACTCTGGCCGCCATGCTGGTCGTTCTGGTTGGACTGGATGGCGATACAGGCGAGAGCAGAATAGCTGGCGATGTCGTTGGGCTCGCGCAGATAGCCGTGCCCAGTGGAGAAACCGCCCTTGAAGAGCTTGATGATATCAATCTGGCAGCAGGTGGTGGTCAGCGTCAAGAAGTCGAGATCGTGAATGTGAATATCGCCTTCGTGATGCGCCTTGGAATGCTCCGGATTGAGGACAAACAGCTCATTGAACTGCTTCGCTCCCTCGGAGCCGTATTTGAGCATCGTGCCCATGGCGGTATCGCCATCAATATTGGCGTTCTCGCGCTTGATATCGTTATCCTTTGCGTCTTTAAAGGTGAGCCCCTCGTAGATTTTCATCAGGCGAGTATTCATCTCTCGCACACGGGAGCGCTCCGCACGGTACAGAATATAGACCTTTGCGGTGCGGGCATGTCCATTTTCAATGAGAACCTTCTCCACCGCATCCTGGACCTGCTCCACCGTCGGTTTCTGGATGCCCTGTTTCTCCAGATAATCCACGACCTGATTGGCCAGGGATACGGACTCGTCGTAATCCTTTCCGCCCATAGACTGCGCAGCTTTAAAAATTGCATTTGCAATCTTTTCAAGTGAGAAGTCGACCTCTCGCCCGTCGCGTTTGATGATTTTTGTTAACATACGCCCAGCGCCTCCTGTGTGAAAGTATAGTATATATAGTCGAAATGGGCTCGCCTACATACTAGATATAGTGGAATTCCTGTGTGGCGATTGCTATTATATAGCACATCTTGATGCCTGTCAAGGGCATGCGTGTGTAAAAGCAAAAGAAAACTGTAGGTTGTACAATGATGTGTTACAAAGGCAGATAAAATGAAATCGTCATTA
>OKRX01000294.1_pt1 | contig 40225 bp, 38 predicted proteins | sample 1601241 | NCBI WGS metagenome assembly OKRX01 (sample SAMEA3541500, study PRJEB24748) | human gut metagenome | biome: human gut; feature: human-associated habitat; material: faeces | place: China | collected 2012
CGCTGTATGAGGGCTGTTCCCTGCGCTCGCTTGGCGAGCTAACCTATACCCGGTTAAAGCTCTATGGTACAACGACCAATATTAGCGGAGCAGCGCGGATGCTCGGCGCCATTGGGAGTTCAATTGCTCTCTGAGCTTTCGGCAGGCTGATTTTGGGGTACCGTTCCAGCATTCTCCCATTATTATTTCATCAGACGCCAAGAGGGCGGAGGCCGCCGGATGGCACTCCATCCGCCAAGCGAAAAGCTGAGCCAACAGATGGAGCATGAAAAACCCCGCCGGGCTGCTCAGTGTGGCCAGCCCGGCGGGGTCATCATTTTATACGTGGGTGCATATTCAATACAAAACACGACCTACAAAAGAAAGGGCCGTGCAGAAACGGCTGCACGGTGTTGGCGTGTTCATTCCGATTTTTCTTTCTTCAGCTTCATCAGCTCTTCCCGAAAAGTATCGATATCCTTAAACTGGCGGTACACGGACGCAAAGCGGACATACGCCACCTCATCGATCTCCTTGAGCTTTTCCATCGCAAGCTCTCCAATGCGCGTAGAAGTCACCTCGCGGTCCAACGAATTCTGTAAGGACGCTTCGATATCGTCCACCGCGGCGGTCAGCGCAGCGGCACTGACGGGCCGTTTTTCGCAGGCACGCAGCATGCCGTTATAGAGCTTGTCCCGGTCAAACACTTCACGCGACTTGTCCTTTTTGACAACGACCACCGGCACGCTTTCGATGATCTCGTAAGTCGTAAAGCGCTTTGCGCAACGCATACATTCGCGGCGGCGGCGAATCCGCTCGCCCTCGTCTGTGGGACGGGAATCAATGACCTTACTCTCCTCATAGCCGCAAAATGGACATCTCACACTGATCACTTCCAGCAACTTTTTATTGATTATACCATAGGTATTTGAATGTTCGCAAGCCTTGCAAGATACAAAACGCATGAATCCATCGTAAATATTCTCGAAAATCTGGACAAGCAGTATCTCTAGAACATCCAAAAAATGGTTGAATGTTCGGTATCGATTTGATCTGAATATCAGCGATGTGAAAGCCGGCCTTCGTCCCACCCGATACGGCCAGAAGAAGCCGGTGCTTGCGCAGGCACCCAGTTTTTATGATATTAACAGCTTCTCTAAAAAGGCTTTCGCCTCTGTCAGCTGCCTGTCCTCTTCGAAATTCCCTGCATACAATTCAATCACAAAGCTCCCTTGATACCCGCTCTGCTCCAACACATCACAGAGTGCGCCAAAATCAAACGCACCCTCTCCCGGCGGCAAACAGTCCCTACCAGGCAGATGATCGCTGACATGGACATGGACGATTTCCCCAGAAAACCGCCGCGCGAGCGCGAGCGGGTCAAGGCCGGAACGCACCGCCTGCTTGATATCGAGCACCATATGGAAATCCCCACCCAGTGCGCTGCGCATTCTAATGAGAAAATCGGTGGATTCCGAAGCATGCTGTACCACGTTCTCCTGCGAAACCGTGATCCCCTGCGCTTTGCCCAATCGCACAAGCTCGCCAAAGCGGTCGAAATACTGCGCTTCCGTAATTGACATGCCCCTTTTTGCTCCGTGTATCACTAAAATCTTTGCACCGAGGGCATTCGCAGCGTCAAAATACCGCTTATAGTATTCCAGCGTATCCTGAAACCGCCGTTCATAGGCGCTGAATAAGAAATATGGTTCTGTCCCGGAGGTAAAGGGGTGTACGGAGACAACTTGCATCCCATAGGCCTGCTGCTCCCGGCGGATTGTCTCCAGCAGGGGGCCGTACAATTCAGAAAACGAATTAAAAAAGACCTCTGCAACAGAAAAGCCCAACTCACCTAAATGCTTCAGGGCCTTTTCCGTCTCCATCGGATAAAAACAGGCGGTTGACGCGCCGAGTCGTATCAAAAAAACCATCCTTTCAAACAGGTTCCAATATTTATCCATTGCTGTGGACATCCGTCTCTGATTATAATGGAGTCGGAGTTGATTAACATGCAAAAAATTTTATTGGATCTCAACGAAGCCCTGCATACCATGCACCGTCTCCCAAAGCTGCTCCTGAAATACGGCGGGTTACTCATCCTTGGGCTGTTCGCCGCTTCTCTCGTTACATACCTGTGCGCCGGAAGGCTTGGGGAGTATTACGCCCTGATGATCCTGAGCAACGATCTGTTTGTCTGCGGTAAGGAGACACTTTCCGCTGCCATTGTCCCGGCGCTGCTCATCGAAATCGTCCTGAAGGCCGGGAAAACAGACGGCGTGCTATAAGAGTTATGATGCAGGTATCCGCCAGGGGTGCAAACCCCGCTCGAACGGCCAGCTTCTGCGAGGCAGGTTGTCCCGAAGTGGTGTCCCATTGCGGACAGCGTCCGTTGCGTCAGGCCGTCTTGGCACATCCGTGCAACGGATTTTCTGACCTTCCTCCAGAACTGCACCAAAGAAACATCCTTTGCATGCTGATTGAAACATGGTTCCAGCCAATCCCAGCTGCACGCCTGCGGGCGGGCGGCTCTTTTTTATAGAAATTTTGAAACAGTGGAAAAGCAGCGTGCCTCTCCGGCCGCAATGAAAAAGGACCATCACCCGATCATTGGGAGTAAGATTGCGTTTTTTCTCCCCCCACCGCAGCGCACAAGTGCGCAGCTATGCTATTTTTCCTCAACCACGCCGTATGGCCAATCCGTAATTGCTCCGAAATCGTACACGTTCGTATAACCCATCCGGATCAGCGTTTGAGCTGCTGCTTTGCTGCGCACACCACTGGCGCAATAAACCAATATGGTCTTATTTTTATCCGGAAGCAGCTCAGGCGCCTTCTCCTCGATCTCGCGGTGGGGGATTAGAATATCCCCGTCAATATATTTCAAATTGTGCTCAACTTGGCTGCGCACATCGAGCAGGACATACGGCTTCCCGCTGTCCATAATTTCCTTTGCCTGCTGCGCTGTGATCCGGCGGTAACCCTCCACCGTTGTCTCCTCCGAAACAGCAGCCGACGTCTGTTCGCCGGATTCTGAAAAATTCCCGCAGCCGGAAAACAAAGCCGTCAGCGCACATACAAGTGCCAAGATCAAAGCTAAAATAACATAACGTTTCCTGACCGGCATGCTCTCGTCCCTTTCCCGCGGGTCAATCCGCCGACTTTTCCCCATTTTTTTCAATTTTGAGCCTTAGTGGCACCTGATCAGTCTGGACGGATGACGTCTTATTTTTGCGTGCGCCCGGCCGCCGCTCGAGCCTGCGCTTCTTCCCCTTTTCGTCGACAACCCAGGTATGATCCAGTTGGCTCGTCAGGCTCTGGCGGAAGGCTGCAACATATTCCTGCCGCAGGGCGAGCTGCTCTTCCTTTTCCGTATCCGTCAAGCCATCCGTGCGCGATTTGCGCGCAAGAAAATTGATCCGGTCAATCTTTTCCTGATTCAAAATAGCCTCCCCCTTTTGCGTATTATTCTACCTTTTTATCGATAAATTCCGGCTTGAGCTTGGAATAGACGATCTTCTGCTCACTGTACAGCCCATAATATCCGGAAAGCATAAAGCTTACCGCCACTACAACCGCGAAAAAGCCGAAGCCCTTCGCACCGAAGAGCTCCACGCTGAGTAGTAGAGAACTGATCGGGCAGTTCGTCACGCCGCAGAAGAGCGCGACCAGCCCCAGCCCCGCGCCGAAGGATGGCGACAGGCCCAAAAGCTTCCCCATCACGTTTCCAAAGGTTGCTCCCGTGAAAAAAGCGGGGACAATTTCTCCTCCCTTGAAGCCCGCGCCCAGCGTCAGCGCAGTAAACAAGATTTTCAGCGCAAAGGCCTCCGGGCGCGCCTGGCCCGCAATCGCGCGCGCGATCACATCCATGCCAGCACCGTTATAGTCGCGTGTGCCTACCAGCAGGGTGAGCAGCGCCACCAGCAGGCCGCCCACAGCAGCACAGAGGTATTTATTGGGGATCAGCTTTTTATAGATTGCGGCGGACTGGTGCATGCAGACGCAGAACAGGATACTCAGCACCGCACACAATACACCGAGCAACACAACTTTCGTCACGCCGAACGCCGTCGCCTCCGGCACGCCGGAGAGTGCGAATTCCGTGGGGGCGATTCCAAATAAGGAGGAGATCCGATCCCCAACCACGGCGGCGATCACGCACGGCACGATTGCAGAATAATACATTACGCCTACGCTGATGACCTCCATGGAAAAAATCGCAGAGGTTACCGGCGTGCCGAACAGAGCGGAAAATGCCGCGCTCATGCCGCACATCGTCAAAATCCGCGCATCCTTTTCATCCAGATGCAGGAGCCTACCGAATTTAGCCGCAAGGCTGCCGCCAAGCTGCAGCGCTGCCCCTTCTCTGCCGGCGGAACCGCCGAAGAGATGGGTTAGAAACGTTGTGACGAAAATCAGCGGGGCCGTCTTGAAGGAGAGCTTTTCATTCGCGCGCACAGCGATCAAAACGAAATTAGTGCCGCGGTCATTATTGATGCCGCTCCATCGATATAGTGCCGTAATCACCACACCGCCCGCCGGAAGCAACCAGACGAGCCATGGATGCGCCTGCCGCAATTGCAGCGCGCCATTCAAGCAAAAGTGGAAGGCCGTCCCAATCAATCCGATGACAATGCCGGAAACCAGCGCGAGCGCCGACCACTTCAAAAAGGCAAGGAGGTTTTTGACCGCCTCCTTACCGGGAAATTTTTCTTTTTGGATCTCCATTCTAACGACCGTCCCTCTCTCGGCCACAAGAAGCTTTCAGGCGGCCCTGCGATTGCCGGTCATCACAAATTCCGCTTTGGAGGAAGCGAATCCCCCAGACTTCTCTGCCCCTCAAAAATTGCAGTCTACAGGCAGCCGCACCGCCTGTATCCTATATTTTAGTATATCATATCTGAGTACCTTTGCGCAAATTTTATGCGCTTTCTCTCCCACATGGAAAACGGCGGGGTGCAATTGCCCCGCCGTACAATGGCCAGTGAATTACTGGATCTATTGTGCTTATTCGTATGTGACATTCGTATTTTTAAATGTGCTGTTTTTCCGCTCGGAAATGAATTTATCATTATAGAAATTACTTCGTTCCTTCAATTCCTGATTCACCTTTTCCAGGCCGTCCCGTTCCACAAGTGTTGGTACGCCGGAGAACAGATTCGTCCCCAACGCCAGCCTTTCGCCGTTGATCTGCACACCCAAGCTGGCTAAAATAGTCGGATAAAAGTCAAATGGAGCAAATTCACGCGCAAACGGCTTCTTTGCCTCCACCGGCGCATTCAAGAACAGATTGAAGATCGCGCGCCGGTATCCCTTGTCGACATTGCGGAAGAATTTCTGGTCCATGCTCCAGTGGTCCCCCGTGAGGACAATCGTCGTATTTTTATAAAAGTCCTGCTGCTGGATCCAACGGACAAATTTAACGGTTTCGGCTGTCGAATACGAAATAACGTTGGCATATTGATTGCCATGTTTGTTCTTGACATGGGGGCTCAAATAGCCATCCGGGAAATGGGTATCGGCCGTTTCCATATCTAAGTAGAAAGGCTTTCCGGTCTTTGAAAGGCGTGTCAGCTCGTCCTTGGCAAATTCATAGAGCTTATCGTCCTCATAGCCCCACCATACCTTATAATCCTTGGGGATCAGGCCCTTCGCCTTGACCGCCTTATAATCCATAAAGTTAAAATCGCCGTGATTCTGGAAGAATGCCGTAAGCCCGCCGAAATCGGAATCCGCGCCGAACATGATCGTCTGCTCATATCCCTGTGCTTTCAGGATATCGCCAATCGCAACGGCGCCCGGCAAAAACTTACCGGACTTGCCGTAAGAATTTCCATCCATCGGAATCTTCAGAGGAAGGCCCATTTCCATATTCACCATACTGGCCACCGACCAGCTGGAGCCCACCGTCTGATTCGGCCCACCAAACTTGTCCTTATTATGGGAAAAGCTAACGCCCTCCTTTGCAAGCTCAGTCAGCTCCGGCATCAGGTTCGTCTTCATGTAGCCGCCCTGTTCCCTGGACAGATAAGTGGTTTCGACCGACTCGAGATAAATATGAATCAGGTTGCGTTTATTCTTTGGGAAAACCATCTTGACATCACGGGGACTCACATAATTGTCCTTGATATAGCTGGAATCAGAAACGTAAGCATGATAAACGTCCATCAGCTGGAATTTTTCAAATCCATATGCAACACCGCCGCACAAAACCGCAACCGATATCACAATGCTGACGACCAGACGCGCGATCCGTCCAAAGATAACATGCACCTGCTGGCCACGGCGACAAAGCAGCCGATAGGCGGAGCACACAAAAATGCTAAACAGCATCGTCAGCACCGCCGTTTCAAAAACAGGGCCTTCAAAGGCCGTCACCACGACATCCGAGCTGGTGCCGACAATTGGGGATTTCAAATTGACCAGGAACTGATCGGGTGTAATATCGCCAAACGTCCGCTTTCCCCAGATCGTCGCTGTAAAGGCAGCGGCACCAAGCGCAAACAGGAGAATGGATACAACCCTCCCCACGGTGATGACGGCCTTCTGCTTTTTGTCCTCATGCTCATAGAAAAGGACGCCTTCCAGAATACATTTCACAAACAGAACCACCAGGCCGACACACAAGGCAAGGCATATGTATTTCAGGAAATACAACGGGCCATGGCGGCTGATATAAAACACATTCGGAATCTTCAAAAGGTATTTCATCACTGCGATCGTTAAAAGGTTTACAATAACTGTGTCCTTGAAGATTCGATCAGGTAAATCCGGGAACCATTTTCCCCGCCGCAATAGCCAATATTCCGCCCCGCCTATCAGCAGGCCAACCAATAAACAACAAAGAATCAGCATTTTTCTCTCCCTTTCCCACCATTTTGCCCATTTTCTTAAGATATGGTTTTGTATTTTATCATATTATTACAATGTTCGCAATACATCGCGCAACACCTTACTCAATCTAAAAAGTTGATATGGATAATATGGAAGATAAAAAGCAATCAGAAACTGAAAAACCACCGTGCGCAAATCATTTTGCAAGGCCACAGGGCGAAGGCTGGCTGCCGCCGGCCGAGGCTGAGAACGCGGTAAACGTGGCTTTGCGGCTATCAGGCGGCGCTGTTTCCGCTTGTTTACCGATGTACGCAAATAGAGGCCGAAATACGAAACGACCAGCCTTTTCATTCCGCATTTCGGCTTCCACCGGGACTATTGCCTGTTTGAATCCCTTTGGTAGGAAATCAACTGCAACTGTTCAAAATTCATGACAGGCGCTTTGCACGCCCCGTTTTCACAGAGATAATAGACCGCGCCGTCTTCCGGTACGGGATAATCCCTTGTAAAGGGGGCGCATTGGGAAAGAAGCGCCGCGTTATCGGCCGTCTTGATCAGAATGTGAAGTTCGTCTGCCGGATTTTCTTTCAGATACGCTTTCAGTTCCCACGGCATATTTCCGTTTACAGCGCAAATCAATTCTCTGTGCGGGTAAAGGGCGTCCGCCATGGCAAGCAGTGCAAAGCTGGAGCCCGCCGGGTAACCGGTGATTTCACCCACCATAAACCCGAGCTGCCTGTTAGCCGCCTCCTGCCATTCGGTTTCGCCTGTCAGCATGGCAAGCCTTTGCAGAACCATTGCCGCAACAGAATTGCCGGAGGGGAGTGCGCCGTCATAGGTCTCTTTCGGACGGGCGATCAGCCGCTCAGCGTCGGACGCAGTGATAAAATAGCCGCCGTTTTCCTGATCTTCGAAAAGCTCTATCATTTGCCTCGCTCTGCAGATCGCCTCATTCAGATATTCCGGCTCAAAGGCAGCGCGGTAAAGCTCGAGTAAGGCGAGTGCGTAAACGGCGTAATCCTCCAGTTGCCCGATATGGGCCGCCTCGCCATCCCGCCAGCGTAAATACAATCGGCCGTTTTGATCTGTCATATTGTTTTCAATAAATTGCTGCGCCCTTCTTGCAGCATGCAGATAACGGTCATCCCCGAGGATTCGTCCTGCCTGCGAAAGCGCTAGAATCGTCCAGGCGTTCCATGATAACAGGATTTTATCATCCTTATGAAGCTTGACGCGATTTAGGCGGTATTGATATAGTTTTTGCAACCGTTCATCCTTCGCCTGCCAGCCATCCTCTGTCTGCCCGATGCGGTTTGGGATGCTTTTTCCCTCAAAGTTTCCTGCGGCTGTGATTCCGTAAAGTCGATTAAATGCCTGCCCGTCCTCTTTGCCGAGAACCGCTTCCGATTCCTCCGGCGTGAAAACGTAATATTTGCCCTCCACACTGTCGCTGTCTGCGTCCTGTCCGCAGTAAAAACCGCCCTGTTCGTCAGTCAGCTCCCGAAGGATATAATCCGCCGTACGGCGAGCGGTATCGGCATACCGTTCCAGTTTGGTGAGCTGAAACGCTTTCAGATATGCCATGATCAATAGCGCATTGTCGTAAAGCATTTTTTCAAAATGGGGAACCAACCATTTTTCATCAGTGGAATACCGGGAGAATCCGCCGCCGATGTGGTCTTGGAGGCCACCGCATGCCATTGCGTCTAAAGTGGTTTGCGCCATTTGAAGGGCGTCCGGCGCAGCCTCTAAAAGAGAATACCGCATTAAAAACAACAGATTGTGGGGAGCCGGGAACTTCGGCGCCGAACCAAAGCCGCCCCATTTTGAATCGAACTGTCTGTGAAAGAGGCCATATGCCTCATGCAGCAACGCCCGATTCGGCTCATTCCCGCCGGATGGCTGCCCCTGGTTGATGGCTGCCACAATTTGATCTCCTGCGTTCAGCAGTTTTTCACGGTCACTCTTCCATAAATCCGCAACCCGTTTCAGAAGCTCTTTCAGCCCTGGCTGCCCGTAGCGGTGTTGCTTTGGAAAATAGGTTCCCGCAAAGAACGGTTTCTGTTCCGGAGTCATGATAATCGTCAAAGGCCATCCGCCCGCGCCCGTAACTGCTTGACAGACAGCCATATACACCGCGTCGATATCCGGCCGTTCTTCTCGGTCTACTTTGATACAGACAAAATCCCGATTGAGCTGTTCCGCGATTTCCGCGTCCTCAAAGGATTCGTGAGCCATCACATGACACCAGTGACATGTGGAATAGCCGATGCTTAAAAAGACCGGTTTGTCCTCATCGGCGGCTTTCTGAAATGCCTCTCTGCACCAGGGATACCAGTCCACCGGGTTATCCTTGTGCTGAAATAGGTACGGCGATTTTTCATTTTTTAATCTATTAGACATCTTAACTCCCCACACATTCTTCCAGCTTTTATCTACTTACAGTTCTATTCGACACACACAATAGCATATTCAGATTCAGCCCTACTATTCCATAAAGGGCGGCGAAGCCAAAAAATTCTGGAAAGCCCGTAAACTCTGATAATTATCGGACAAAACGTCATAGTCGGCTTGGGCCTGTTCAAAAGCCCTTTGCGGGGCAGACAATCCTGCAATCCCTGAACGCCCAATATGGAGGTTGACCGGAATTACAAGCTGCATATTGACTTTAACATTGACCTTGAGCAATTCAGCGTAGGCATGGACATTGTAGAAAGCATAAAGCAAAAAACCCGTTTCTTTTCAGAAACGAGTTTTCGCTGCTTCTTCTTGAAGTTGGTGGAGATAAGCGGGATCGAACCGCTGACCTCTTGAATGCCATTCAAGCGCTCTCCCAGCTGAGCTATACCCCCAGATGTGAAGAAGCAAAATATGAAGTTTTAACTTGTGGCATAGCGATCCAACGCGATTTATAATACCACAGTTTCATCTGGAAATCAAGTGCTTTTTTCGTTTTTTTCGCATCCTCTTTGATTTTTTCCGCGCTTGATATCGTGTGTTTTACACACGATTCAACCTGTCGAAAAAGTTCAATCAATGAAGTTGTTAGCGCTTCACGCAGTGAAAAAGGAAGGCTGCAGGCAGCCACTGGGAGCCCTCATCTTTCGGCGGTGCAGAATGCCTCTGGGAGGCCAAGGCAGCATCAGAAGAAGCTTCCTGTGCGCTCGTGTGGGGATTTTTATCTAGAGGATCAGAACGGACCTTTCTCGGGAATCACTTTGTGCGTTTTGCCGAGATTAACTCGCTTTTTCAACAGACTGAGGCTGCTACAGTAAACGAAACTGTGGCAGCCCTTTGCGGTCTCATCCTGAAAAGTGCAGATTTTACACGTGCGTCTCAAGCACGGTGAGCACTCCTTCAATCCTGCATGCTCCGCTTCCGGCCGGCAGGAATATGCTTTCCCCTTTTCGAAACGGCAGCGTCTGTCCGCAGCAGGTAAGCGCTCCCGCGCCTTCCAACGCGATAACGGATACAAAGGATGATTCATCCGCCATCAGTACAGCCTGGGAGGAAATATCTAGCACGTGCACAATAAATAAATCGCAGGAAACGAGCAGCGTTTTCGTATATCCATCCAATAATTGCGGCTCTCCCTGCGGCTTTGAGCTATAGGCCGGCGGCGCGCAACGTGTCACATCTACGGCCTTGTCGACATGCAGCTCGCGCGGCTTTCCGTTCTGATCGACGCGCCCGTAATCATAGACCCGGTAGGTCGTATTGGAATTCTGCTGCACCTCCGCGAGCAGAATGCCTTTCCCGATGGCATGCAGGGTTCCCGCCTCAATAAAGAACAGATCGCCCTTTTTCACTGGGACGCGATGAACGACCTCCAGAAGGGTATTGTCCACGATCCGACGCTGGAACTCTTCCCGCGAAATTTCCTTTCTAAAGCCATAGATGAGCTCTGCGCCCTCCTGAGCATCGAGGATATACCATGCTTCCGTCTTGCCGAATCCATGCTCAACCCGGCGTGCGTATGCGTCGTCCGGGTGCACCTGCACGGAGAGATTTTCCTTTGCATCGATGAGCTTGATCAGGATCGGAAAATAGTCGAATTTCTGTGCATGGGTCCCGAGGCAGGCAGCGCCCATCTGCTCTACGGCCTGCGACAGCGTAAGGCCCTGATACTGTCCGTTTTCAATGATGGCCTCTCCCTGGGGATGGCAGGAAAGCATCCAGGCCTCCGCAAGTTTGTCAAGCGGCGCATGAATGCCATATTCCTCCCGCAGCCGTGTACCGCCCCAGAGATAATTTTTCACAGCGGGTTGTAATTTCATGGGTTCCATTCTTCATCCCCCTTCCCGGCATTTGAAGCCTTCTTTGATGCGGTTACTATCCTATCAAATCCACCTGAAAATAGCAAGGAAAACATAGGCGGCCCCATTCCTCCTTCCGGAGGAAAAGGCCGCCTACAAAGCCCTATGCTTATATGCAATATGCAAACAGGTCGGAAAAAGCACATGCGCCTTTGCGGGCGTAACACCATGCTTTTCCGACCTATCTACGATCTCTCCGTCTTTTTCATCAAGCTTATACCAGCACAGGCTGGAGTTGCTCACCGTTCAGGGCGGCCATGGCCGCGTCGTAGGTTTTTGTAAAATCCGCGACGATGGAATTCGGCTTTTTGAAGCAGTCGTCCTGGCGCATCGGGACCATATAGATGTTTTTATAATTGCACAGCTGTCCGATATTCTTCGCGGCCGCGCCCAGCGCATCATTGGTTGAAACGCCGATAAGGACGGGGCGATTGTTGCGCAGATGCGCCTTTGCCGCCAGAGTAACCGGCGTATCCGTAATGCCATTGGCAAGCTTTCCGATGGTATTGCCCGTGCACGGCTCGATAATCAGGATATCCAAAAGCTTCTTCGGGCCGATCGGCTCCGCATCAAATAGCGTATGAATAATTTTCTCTCCACACATCTCCTCGATCTCCGTCCGGAAATCAGCCGCTTTTCCAAAGCGTGTATCTATGCTATAAGCCGCCTGCGACATGATGGGCACAATATGCATCCCTTTCTCCAGAAGCACCCTTATCTGAGGGAGCACCTTGGAAAAGGTGCAAAACGAACCGCACATCGCAAAGCCGGCGGTAATTTCACTCATGTATAACTCTCCTTTTTATGAAAGTGAGCAGGTTCGGGCGCTCTGCGAAGCCGGATTTCGGCGGGACGCTCCGGTGCAATGTGCAAAGCATCGGCCTGAAGGATCGCACCCTCAGCCATCGCCCTCTCTGATCACATTCTGTATCGTATCGCTGATGATCTTCCCCGCCGTTTTCGGCGCGACCTTTCCCGGCAGGGAGCTGGCTTTGACAATCTTCAGCCCACACGCCCCGGCGGTCTTAACGTCGATCCCGCCCGGCGCGGACGCGATTTCCACGAGCAGGCAATCCGCTTTCAATTTTTCTAGAACCGGTCTGCCCAACACAAGGGCCGGCACGGTATTGACCACATAGTCAAACGCGCCCGCACACGCGGGCAGTTCTTCATAAAAGACGCCCTGCATCCCCTCGACCCGCGCCCAGGCAAGATCCGCCTGTTTGCGTGCAGCAACCGTGACCTGCGCGCCGAGCGCACGCAGCAGGGTACAGACGGTTTTGGACGTTCTTCCATAGCCCGTAACGAGGGCATGCGAGCCGTGTACCGTAATCGGAAGCTCTTCTATGAGGATCTGCAGCACACCCTCCGCCGTGGCCACAGCGTTGCGCACTGTCAGCTCCTCGCGCGCGAAATAATCGTATGCAAGAATTCCCCTGTGCTTTAAGTATTGCTTTTCCCGCTCGCCGAACATGCCGCCGAATACAGTCTGTCCGCCTTCGACCGCGTGCAGAATATCCGCTAAAAGGATCTCTTCCCCGGCAAAGGGCGCATTGAGCGACACATTGTCCCGGCTCAGGGGCAGTGGGAAAATCACGGCATCCTTGCCTTTAAGCGCCTCGTAATAATCCGCATAGTCGCTGTGCCCTGCGTTGCCTTCCTCCAGATGCTCAAATCCGTACAGGCTCACTTCAAATCCGGCTTGCTCCAGCGCTTCCGCCATATAAATCTGGCGCATATCTCCACCGATCACCAGACAACTGTGTATCTTTTTCATAAAATAAGACCCCCATAGAATGCTTCGTTACCATTCTATGGGGGCTGACCCAGCTATGTTCCTATTCGCTTGTTTTTCTTGATACGGCGCAGTGAGATACGCCATTTCTATAACACCACGCCATACTGCTGCGCAATTTGTTCCAACCCTTCCTCTATCTCCGTGCGCGTAAAATCATGGGCCTCCAGGTAGGCATCGTCCCGTTCATTCAATTGCAGATAGAAATCGATCGCTATACGCAGATAGCGGATATCTGACGGATCCAGCTCCTCATAAAGCCGATTTTCCGCTTCATTAATCCGGCCCTGCGACAGAAGCCCGCAAAGTTCCTGATAGAAAAGATCCATCTGCGTATAGGGAGCTTTCGCAGGAAGCTCATATTTCACCTTGTCGGAATGCAGCAGGAGATGGGCGAGCAGTTGCCCGAGCATCTTGATCTGACGCATGATATAATCCTTTTCATAATGTTCAAACATCGTTCGTTAGCCTCCTGCCTGGTGATCCATCCGCTTCGATACGATTTCCAGCAATTGCTCCTTTATATTCCATTCCGGATGCTCCATGACGGCCTGTAACAGCATCTGTAGGGCATTGCCCGTCTCGCGGCCGGGCAGGATGCCGAGCGCACGCAAATCGTTTCCATTCACCGCAAGCTGGCTGAGGCACCAAGGCTCCCGTTTCGCAAGAACATCCTTCCACTGCTCGCGGAGCATTTCATTTTTTTCTCCCAATAACAACGCCCTCGCTTGCAGCAGCCCACCCCAGCATTCCGGAGGCAGCTTGGAGAAGCGTTGCTTCAGCTCGCTCCTCGTGCGCGGGGCAGGCTCCGTCAATTGCCGGTGATAAGCCGCCGCCGCTTTTTGCAGCGCATTGCTCATCTTCAGGGCGGCGCAGACCGGACGTACCTGCGCGCTGCATAAAAAGCAAAGGGAGGCCAGCCGCAGAGAATCAACTAGCGGCAGGCGGTCAAACGCTTCAAAACTTGTTATGTTCGGCGGCATGAGGCCGCAGAAGGCAAGCGCGCCGCTCTTCAGCAGCGGAAAGAGACGGGACGGCCTGTTCCCCATCAGTGCCTTTACCAGCTCCGCCGCCACACGCTCCGCGCTGATCTTCGATAGATTCCTGCCGCAACTGAGCGCGGCGGTAATCGTATCCTCCTCGATAACAAAATCCAACTGAGACGCAAAACGGAATGCGCGCAAAACGCGCAGCGCATCCTCTTGAAAGCGGAGCGCAGGCTCTCCCACTGCGCGGATGACGCGGGCCTTCAAATCCGCTTCCCCACCAAAAAAATCGCACAGCCCTTTTGCAGGCGTATATGCCATGGCGTTGACCGTAAAATCCCGTCGCGACAGGTCGTCCCGCAGCCGTGATGCAAAAATCACGCCCGACGGCCTGCGAAAATCCAAATAGGCTGTTTCCGTGCGGAAGGTCGTGACCTCCAGCGGGCCCTGCGGCGTGATGACAGAAACCGTACCGTATGGAAGGCCGGTGGGGACGACATGGGGAAACAGCCGCATCGTATCCACCGGCAGAGCACTCGTCGTCAGGTCGTAGTCGTGCGGATTAACACCCCGCAACAGATCGCGCACACAGCCGCCGACCGCCCAGGCCTCAACCCCCGCCTGTTCCAGCGTTTCAATGCAGGCGCAAACATGGGGAGGCAGAGAGATGATCATCCTTCTCTGCCTCCCCTCTCTTGCTGTCATTTTGATTCATCCGGATGCACCGCCTGCGCATCGTGCTCCACAGCCTGTGCTTCTTCCAGCAGCGCTGCCTCGTAGGCCGCAAACACAGCCTGTTCAATCTCTTCACGCGCCGCGCGGTTGAGCGGATGCACGAGATCGCGGTACGTGCCGTCTTTTTCCTTACGGCTGGGCATCGCAATAAATTTGCGGTTCGGCCCATTGATGATCTTCACCTCATGCACCGCGACCGCATTGTCTATGACGATAGACGCCATTGCGCACAGCCGTTCATCCTGGTGATAAATCCGCCTGATTTTCACTTCGCTGATTTCCATCTGTTTCATCCCTGCCCGTCAATACGATTCAGCAATAGTATTTTCCCTTTTCACCGTTTTATCCGGGCTGGATAAGGATTACAGGAGATACACACCAGAGGACAGGACAACCAGTTCTTCCTTTTGCCAGCGAAAAAATTTGTAGACCGGCTCATGGAAGTGCTGATAGTCTCGCACCGCATACCGGTCGAGGCTGAGCGTACAGATATTACAAGAGCGCTCATTGCAGACATAGAGCACCCGGCCATACCGCACAACCGCGCATGGCCCGTCGAACGCGCGGGAAGCGCCGCCGCTCACCCGCAGAACCACCTTTTTGGTAGCAGTGGAAAAGCGGATCACTGCATCCTGCTCCGGCACGGTGGACCAGAAATAATCGCCGTCCACCGCGAGATCGGAAACGCCTGATCCGTGGTAGGTCAATTCGCCGCGCCAGAACGGATAGCCCTCCCGGGAAAAAAAGCCAAGCTCCCCGCCCGGATAGAGCACCACTGCATTTCCATTTGACAGCCGGGCCGTATCGCAGGATACATAATCGCCAAGGCTCCGCACAATCTGCTCATATCCGGGGCCAAATTTCCGGCGCAGATAAACGTTGCGCCGGACCGGGAGGATCTCCCGCGTTTTGATCAGATATTCGTGGAAGGACAGGCGGATATGCGCCTCGTCCAGCATCTTCCTGCGCACAAAGAGAAATCCTGCTGTTGTCGGAAGGATCTCTAAAAATTGCAGATCAAGCAATTTTTCCATACAAATAGTCAACCTCTCACAGCAATCGGAATGTTTGATCCGGTTTGCAGGCCCGATCCACTCGGCTCTCAAATTGACACCTTTTCTTGCCGCATAAAAAGGCGAAATTCCCGTTTGACAAAACGGCAGCGTCCTTTCACTGAATGCCCTACGCTTGCATCAAGTATAGGTTTTTGGATGCTCCTTATCTTTTAAATGAATAGGATAGCCCCTTTTTGGTATCCAGCACGATCGTATCCGCATCAATCACGGCAAAGGCGACCGGGCTCCCGTTTTGATCCGTCATGTGCACTGTATGGATGCCGGGGTAAGAAAGCTTGCATGCACCGCCCGCGCGGGCATAGAGTTTGCCCTCCACAAGCTTTTTCTCCCGCCAAACAAGGTCGACGACGAAATTGCCGCGCGCCACAAGCCCTTTGAAGCTGCCGCTTGCCCATGCGTCGGGCAGAGCGGGCAAGAGCTGAATACAGCCGGTGTGGCTCTGCAGGAGCATTTCGGCAATGCCCGCCGTTGCGCCGAAATTCCCGTCGATCTGAAACGGCGGATGCGTGTCCCAAAGATTGTCGAGCGTACTGTGCTTTAAAAGCTCACCGAGCATTTTATAGCTGTGGTTGCCGTCGAGCAGGCGCGCCCAGGCGCAGATTTTCATGGCCTTGGACCAACCGGTTCCACCGTCGCCTCGGTCCTCAAGGGAAACGCGCGCGGCGTGCTGGTATTCCGGTGTTTTCGCCGTGATATGGTTGCCGGGATAAAGGCCCAATAGATGGGATATATGGCGATGATAGCGTTGGACATTTTTCGTTTTGAAGCCGCGATCCGGCCACTTATCCTCCATAAACCATTCTTTAATCTGACCCCATTTGCCCACCTGAAGCGGCTTGAGAAGTGGCAACTGCTTGCGGACGGTTTCCAGCAGGGCCTGGTCGGGCAGATCCTCCCATCCGCTTTCCATGAGTCTCCGCGCCGCATCCAGCACATCCGTATAAAGCTGCCAGACGAGCTCCTGATCATAGGTATCCCCTGCGGTCACCGGTCCGTTTTCCGGGGAAAAGCTCGGCGAGGAAACCATGCGGCCGCTCTTTGCGTCAAAAATAAGCAGCTGTGTCCAGAGCCGCGCGCACTCCTCCATCATCGGATAGATTTCCTTTGCGAGTAAGGTTACGTCGCCGCTGAATGTGAAGCAGTCATATGCATTTTGCATCATCCAAGCACCGTTTGCCGGCGCCCAACCCCAGCGCCAGTCGCTGCCAGGGCCAACCACGCCCATAGGGCTGGTCTGGGTGTGGACCATCCAGCCGGTCGCCTTTGAAGCGTCCGGCTCTCCGTTCGCAAGCCGCTCGCCAATGCCCGCGTATTTTGCCGCGACAATACGGCCCGGCTCCCGCAGCGACTGCAGATGCCGCACCAGCGGGAGGGCGGTCTCGCTCAGATTCGTCGTGTGCGCGAGCCAGTAGTTCATTTGCAGATTCACATTCAGGTGATAGTCGCTCTGCCACACGGGCTGATTCTTAGCATTCCACACGCCCTGCAGATTGGCGGGTAGGCTCCCCACGCGGGAAGAGGCGATCAGCAAATAACGGCCATACTGGAAATAGAGCATTTCCAGAAGCTTGCTTGCCTTGCCCTTTTTGTATCTTTTCAGGAGCTTGTCTGTCGGCAGAGCGGTGCCGTTCTCCTGCCCGACATTGATTTCCACACGGCCGAACAGCTCCTGATAATCGGCCAGATGCGCTCTGTAAAGCGCGTCATATCCTTTTCCCGCCGCCGCCTGGACGCGCTGCAAAACCTGCAGCATGGGATCGATCCCGCTGCGGTATGCCGGAAACCGGTCTTCATAATCCGTCTGCGCGCACAGATATACAACGGCACTATCCGCATCGCTGACCACCAGGGAATCCTGCCCATGCGGTTTTACCGTTCCTCCGCTGACTGCAATATGGAACGCGGCGGCATAGCGCAGATTGTTTGCCTCCGGGCTGTCCTTTCCGCCCACGCAGCCGCGAGGCGACCCGGTGAGGATGAGCGTATCCGTTCCCTCCAAACAACAAGAGCCCTTCTGCGCGGATTCCACCCAGAAGCGGAAGCTGATTTTCTCGCTGCCGTCCGCGTCAAATTTTGCAACAAATACATTATCCGGGTAATTCATGAAGCAGGTGCGCGTGTGCCGCAGGCCTTTGCGCTCAAAGCTGACGCAGGAAACGGCGGTGCGCAGGTCGAGCTGGCGGCGGTATTGCTTGCAGGAACGCTCACGAAGGCCTGGGAACTCAAAAAACATCGTCCCAAAATTCTGATAGGCGCCAAGGCCCGCCTCCGAGCCCTGCAGCCGCTGCATCGCCTTCTGGGCGGCGTCATACTCCTCCGCAGCGAGCATATTCTGGATTTCATGCATCGCCTGGCCGTTGTCATCCCGGGTGTTGCCCAGCGCATAGCCGGGCGTACCGGGGCCGCCAGTCCAAAGCGTTTTTTCATTGAACTGAATCTGTTCGCGGCGGATGCCGCCGAAGATCTTTGCGCCCATATATCCATTGCCGATGGGCAGCGCCTGCTGCTCCCAGCCCTTATAATCCGTGCGTGCGGGCCGCTCATACCAAAGCACCAGCGCATTCGAGCCTTGTTCGCCTTCCCTGTCATGCTTCATTTTACCCTGTTCTCCTCTCCAATCGTTTCTGATTCTCCTTTAGTATAGCATATCTGCGAAGCGGAGGTAAATATATTTTCCAGTGTTATCCCCGATTTTCTCCAATTCATCCTTTTCAAAAACGTTTGCATGGCTGCAAAGCGTATCAAGATAAAAGCGCGGTTTTATGCTCGCAAAAATACAAAATGCGAGCCGCAATCGCCGGCTCGCAAATGCTGTTTAAGGTGCGTTTGATGATGCACTGCCATGCCGGGCAGACGGGAAAAGCGTGGTTTTGCTTGTGTAAGGGCGCAAAATGTGCACTATAACCGAAGGCTACAAATGCTTTTCAGGAGCGCGTGAAACGCGCTCTACATACTCCGCCACGCGCCGGGCCGCGTTGCCGTCCGGCCGTCCGAAATGGAAGGCACGGAATTGCTCCAGGCGTGCAAGATCCAGGATGCCATACTCAATCTCGTCCACCAGCTCCAGCATCGTCCGGACAATTTTTCCCGGCACAAACGTCTCATAGTCAAAATAAAAAGGACGGTCCCGCTCATATTCTTCCAGATCAAACGCATAAAAAATACAGCGCTTGCGCAGTAGCGCGAAATCCATCACAATCGAGGAATAGTCCGTTACCAGCACATCGCACAGGAGAACCAACTCGCTGACATCCGGATAGGAGGTCAGATCCACAGCGCCCGTCAGCGTCCGCGTGTCCGCATGAACCTGCGGATGCAACCGCACAAGGAGCGCATACTCCTCCCCCAGATGCCGGGTGAACAGGCCGGTATCCAGCCTGGAGAGCAGGTCTCTGTCCTGATCCGGATCATCCCGAAACGTCGGCGCATAGAGCACCAGCTTTTTCCCCCTGCACTGCGGGTAGCTCTCGTCAAAACGGGCGCGCAATGCAACGAGATCATGCGGGCGAAAGAAAAAATCCGTACGCGGCGAGCCGAGCGGAAGTACCTGTTCCCTGTTCACATGGAATGCACTTGCATAATGAGGTGCAACGCTTTCGGAAGAGCAGACGACGAAGCTAAGCTTTGTATTCCCAGCCGCCTCCCGTGCGCGGATTTCGGGCGGCTGGTCGATATCCTGCCCAAACCGTTTGAACGCGCCCTCCGCATGCCACAGCTGTGTAACCACCGCCTTCTTGCTCAGGCGGAGGCTGGCAAGCGGCATGAAGTTATCGTTGAGAAAAATATATTTCGAACGGGCCAGTCCATATGCTTTTACGGTAAAGAAGCCGATGGCGCGAAGGATGGAGCGCACCAGCGCGGAAACACCCGCATCCGTTTGCAGGCTCAGGTCTTTTCGCGTGATTTTGACAAAGAAAAATCCCTCGTTCTGTTCCCGAAATGCGCGTTCCATTTCACCGAGGCTATCGTGGAACCCCGCGTTATGCATGGAGATGAGCGCAACCCGTTTCTTCTGTACCGGAAAAATCCGGCATAGGTGAAACACCGCGGCATACAATGTAAAAAAAAGCTGCTTCATGAACAACGCCCCGTTTCTGCCCTCAGGCCATCTTCTGCCTTCTGAAATAGACGATCAGCGCCTGCACCAGCGCGCCGAACGCCGCCTTTTTCACCGCGCCCGGGAGCGGAAAACGGTAAAGATAGCGCAGCAGGCGCGGGTCCAGCATACCGCAGCCGCGCAAATGGGCATGCAACTGTGCACGTGCCTGCTTCCTTGCTGCGGAGAGGAAGCCGCGGTCCGGTAAGACATGCAGATTTGCGCACTCCGCCCACTGCGCAGGGATCAGCCCTGCATCTGCTGTAGACTGTGGAACAAACACCTCAAAGCAGGGCATCGTCTGCAAATAAATGGACTCAAACAGCGATTCCATCTGCTCCCTGGTTCCTTTGGCGGTGACGAAAAAGGACACGCGCGGATGCAAAGCCATCAGCTCCTTGTCCGCAATCAGATCGCGTACCTGAATATCGCTGTTGAAATCGCAAAGCTGCCCAAAGCGCTCCTCCGACATCCGCTCCCGCAGCCTGTGCATGGATTGGGCGATATAGGCGATGCAGTCATCATCCGCCCGCCAGAACAGGCGGTAGAACTGCGCGATCAAGACATAGGCCGTTTTATAGAGCACCTCGTCCAGATAGGCATCCCGGTTGACTCCCGCAGGAGGTGTCTGAAGGGCCTGGGCGGCCGCATCGTAAATCATCTCGTTTGCCGCCATATAATCTCTAAGCAGCGGTAGGCTGATGGTCTGGCTTACAGAAAAGCCCTCCGACGCCACCCGGCGGCGGTAGCGAAGCCAGGCATCCGGACAGCCGCTGATACGTGTGCAGCAATAGGCATAGCGCATATTGAACGCGCCATCCTCTGAATAGCGCAGCGGCGGAAACAGAACGCCGCTTTCCTTGAGATGCTGTGTCAGATACAGCTTATTGCCGACCAGATAGTTCCATAGGAGATCGTAATCATAGGTGCCGATCGTTTCCCGTTCTGAGAGCAGACCGGCATGCTCCTGCCAGCTCGTCCCCGTCCGGCTGAAATTTTGGATTTTACAGATCACCAGCTCCGCGCTGTGGCGTTGAGCCGTGTCATACAGCTTTTCGAGTGTATCCGGCTCGATCAGATCGTCGGAATCGAGAAAATAAATGTATGTTCCGGCCGCCTCCTGAATGCCGCGGTTGCGCGCGGCAGCTACGCCGGCATTTTCCTGGCGGATCGCACGGATCATGGGATATTTTGCGCTGTATTCCCGCAGGATGTCCGGCGTTTCATCGACAGAGCCGTCGTCAACGACGAGCACCTCAATTTCCCGCAGCGTCTGCACAGTCAGGCAGTCGAGCGTTTCCCGCAGATACTGCTGCGCATTATATGCAGGAATCACAACGGATATTTTTGGCGTCAAGCGATCCTCTCCTTCTCATCATCAACCATACAGACAAGCACCGGACGCAAGCGCAAGGTGCGCCGCAAAAATGGATCGATACACATTTTTGCAACACACCCCCATATGCCTATTGATGCGCTTTATCACGAGCCTGTTTCCTTATTTTTCCCATTTCAACACGGTCTTTCCAAAATTCCGGTTGAAATCCAAATTGAACGCGTGGTGGATATCCGCAATCTCGCGCACATTGACCTGAGCGCCCACAAGATTTTCAAAATAATGCCCCAGCTCCTCATGCGTATCAAGCAGCTCAACCGTCTGCAAAAAATCCTTGCGCCCGCTGCGGCTGCTGCCAAACATGCGCAGGCCCTTTTCCAACATCATGCGGGTATTAATCTCAACAAAATTTTCGGAAACGCCCATGATGGCGATCGTACCCTCCGGGTTGATGTGGTCAATAATCTGATTGATTGCGCTGCGGGAGCCGGAGCCTCCGACACATTCAAACGCATGATCCACCCATACGCCGCCATCCAGCCTGTCCACCAGGAAGGTTTCCTGCGCAAAGGTAAAGTAGGACAGCTTTTCCTCCACTGTGCCGAAGATATAGAGTTCTGTTTCCGGATAGAGATAGTGCAGCAACAGTGCCGTGAAAAAGCCGAGATTTCCGTCGCCCCAGACGCCGATCCGGTTGCGCCGCGCATGGGCGATCGAATCGAAACGGGAGATGGTATGGCGGCTGACGCTGATCAGCTCCGTAAAAGAGGCCACCTGCAGCGGAACGGTTTTCGGCGCTGGAACCAGGCGGTCAGGCCGTAGCATCACATAGTCCTGCAAAAAGCCGTCGTACCCGCTGGAGCGAAAAAAGCTCGAACGCAGGTAATTCTCCGCAACAATATCATCCGTCTGCGTCGGCGAATTGGGGATCGGGATCACACGATCCCCGATCTGAAACGTGCCGGTCGGGTCATAGATGACTTCCGCCACGCACTCATGGATAAGCGCCATCGGCAGCTTCGCCTTCAGCGCAGCCTCCGAGCGCATTCCCTGATAATAGCGCTGGTCGGCATGACAGATAGAAAGATAGAGCGGCCGAACCAAAATATGATCTTCGGAAAGGCGCAGCTCCTGGTAGGTCACGTCGATCATGCGCGGGGCGATCAGCTGATAAACCGCATTAATCATCGGCTGCATCTCCCTCCAGCAGCGTTTTGGCAACCTTCAGATCATAGGGATAGGTGATTTTGATATTGAAGACCTCGCCCTCCACCAGGTAAACCGGCTCGCCCTTCATCACAAAGATTTTGCAGGCATCCGTTAGGCTGTCCTTCTCCTCTTGCGTGAGGCTTTCATAGATTTCTTTAAGCTTTTTGGCGCGGAAGGACTGTGGCGTCTGCCCCTGGTACATCTGCGCACGAGGCGGAATGTTGGAAATCTCCGTACCATCCGTGCTTTCCACAATCGTATCCGTAGCCGGAATCACCGTATCGCAGGCGCCGTACTTTTTGGCGGCGGCGATATTTTCCGCAATGATGCGGTGGGTCACAAAGGGGCGCACGGCGTCATGCGTGACGATCACCGTGTCCTCATCCAGCCCATAGCGCTCTTCGATATGACAAAGGGCACGGTAAACGGTGTCGTTTCGGGAGGAGCCCCCCTCGATGACCTCCACCCGATCCGTCTGCCCCAGGCTTTTCACAATCATATTTCGCGTATGCGCCACCCATGCCTTCGGGCACAGGACGATCACCTTTTCAAAAACGGAATTGACGTAAAACTTCTCTACTGTATGCACGATAATCGGCTTACTTCCTAGCGATAGATACTGCTTGGGCGTCTGCGTATTGCCCATCCGGCTGCCGACACCGCCTGCCAGAACTACTGCAAAAACCATGAAACTCACAATCCTTTCTGTACCGAAAAAAGGTTTTCGATAAGGCCGCCTGAATCAAGAAACCAGGCGGCCTTCTATGTTACTTCTTCTCGATCATTTCATCATAAATCGCGCAGACCTCTTCGGTGGTTCCCTGTGCAATAATCTGCCCCTTTTGCAGAAGGATCGCCCGGTTACAGATGCGGCGCACCTGATCTGTATTGTGAGAAACAAATACAACTGTGGTGCCCTTGTCAAACATCTTCTGGATTTTCGCTTCACTTTTCTGACGGAACCGAGCGTCCCCAACGGAAAGCACCTCGTCGAGGATCAGAATCTCCGGATCCACGACCGTTGCCACCGCGAAGCCGAGGCGCGCACGCATCCCGGAAGAATAGTTTTTCATGGGAACGTCAATAAATTCCTGCAATTCGGAGAATTCCAGAATCTCATCATATTTGGTCTCCATAAACTTCCGGGAAAAGCCCATAGTCGCACCGTATAAAAAGATATTTTCCTTGCCGGTATAGTTCATATCAAAGCCCGCACCGAGCTCCAGCAGCGGCGCAATTGTGCCGTGAACGGTCACCGTGCCCTTCGTGGGCTTCATCACGCCGGAGAGGACCTTGAGCAGCGTGCTTTTCCCCGCGCCATTAAAACCCAGCACGCCGAGCCGTTCCCCCTTTTCAAGGGAAAATGAAATATCGCGCAATGCCCAAAACTCCGTAAAATGCAGCTTACGGGTCAGAAATTTAATGACATATTCCTTGAGGTTGTCTATCTTTTCCTTATTCAGGTTAAACATCATGCTGACGTTGTCAACATCAATTACCGGATTCCCCACGTTTTCCGCCTCCTAAATGTGTAAAATGAATTTATCCTGATTCTTATAAAACACATAAAATCCGATCAGGAGTGTGACAAGGCTGAAGCCGAGGGAGTAACAGAACCAGTGCCAGTTCCACATCCTGCCGAACAGGACGCAGGAGCGAAACATGGAGACAAGGGAATAGAGCGGGTTTGCCATCAGGGCGAGCTGCATCCATTTATAAAGATGGAGTTGCTCCACCTGATAAAAAATAGGGGTCAGATAAAACAGGAGCATGCAGAAGACATCATAGAGATATTCAACATCACGGAAAAAGACGTGCATCGTCGCCAAGATCATGCCGACGCCCATACACAGGATCAACAAAATCAGCACCGGCACAATGGCGAGAAACACATAGGGCGTCAGGTGCATTTTCGTATCGGTGAAAAGCATGAAGTATCCCATTACCACAGCCAGAACCGTCAGGGAAATTAGGAAGGTGACAAAGGTCGAAATGATATTCGACAGCGGATAGATATACTTTGGTACATAGACCTTTTTAATGATCGATGCATTTCCCACAATGGAACGCATCGATTTCTTGGTGGCCTGGGTGTAAAATTCATAGAGTAGGCGGCCGCACAGCAAGTAGGTTGGATAATTGAGAATGATCGATTCATCATGGCCGAATATCTGGCCGAATATCAGGCTCAGCACGATCATTGTAAGCAGCGGCTGTAAAAACGTCCAGAACAGGCCTAGAACGGAATTGCGGTACTGCAGCTTGATATTTTTGTTGACCAGCTCTCTAAGCAGGTAGCGGTATTTCAAGAAGTTCTTAAAATATTTCTTGCGCGGGGGCTTGGCTGGTTTGCCCGCCGCGGGGGATGCCGATGTAACTGCCGTCATTCATAACGCCTCGTTTCTTTAACATTAACATTTTAGGCCTCTTTGCGGCCGAACCATTTGGTAAAATAAGAGATCATCGAATGGACATGGATCAAAAAAAGCTTTGTATTATGCGCGCTTCCCCGCTCCCACGCATGGTAGACGGTGACCAGTGGATAGCAGACGGCCTTCGCATATTTCCGGATCGTACGCGTCAGGTCCGCATCCTCAAAATACATGAAATAGCGCTGGTCAAATCCACCTATTTTTTGAAACAAAGAGGTACGCAACAGCATAAAGCAGCCAGAGGCATTTTCAATTTCAAAGGGGTGATCCGTCCCCTCGTCGAGCATTGCGTATTCGCGCAGCGTCGAATCGTCCGGATCGTCCCTCTTAAACCGGCTGGCAATGAGGTAACGCAAGGAGGGATTGCGCCTTCCCAGAATCTGCTCCCGTCCGTCCGGGAAGCAAATGCGCGGAGACAGCAGGCCGATATCTTCATGTTCATCCATATAGTGTGCCATCTCGGTCAGCACATCATCCTTGAGAAAAATATCAGGATTGATAATTGCGTGATATTTTGAATGGAGCTTGGGAAGAACCAGGTTATGCCCGCCGCCAAAGCCGTGATTCTGCTTCTCCTGTAAAATTTCCAGTTCAGGAAATTCCTTTGCCGGAAAATGCCGGTGCAGCAATTCAATCGTATCGTCTACAGAACCATTATCCACGATATAGAGATGGCACGGCACGCCCTTTGTGCACTGAAAAAAGGTTTCAACGGCTTTCACGACGCATTTTCGGTTATTATGCGTTACAATACAGCCCGACACTGTATATTCTTCCATAAATTGTGATCGTTCCTTTCAACAAACCGGACAGGCTCTCGGACCCACAGCACAAAATGCCTATCCAATCGCCTATTCAGTTTTCCAGCTTTCCTCTGCTCTGATGGGAAAGCAGAGCAAAACGCCCCAGCAGCCGATATGCCAGCAGCAGGCGCCAGCGCAATTTTGTGGAAAACGAGGTCCCGCCGCCCGTCACATTCCCGCCATGACGGCGATAAAAAAGCAGCGGCTCTTCCAAAAACGTTACACGGCCAAGTCTAGTCGCAATCAGTCCGATCCACTGATCATGCATTGGGACATCTGCCGGAAACGGCAGGACGGCCGCACACAGTTCCCTGCGAAATGCCATGCAACAGCCCATAAAGGAATTACGAATCAAATTGTTCCAAAAGCCCGGTTTCGAGCCATGGATAGCAAAAAAAGACGGCTCTACCGGATGCATATCCGCGTCTGTCACACAGGCGTCATGCAGCACGAGCAAAGCGCCCTGCTCCAACGCAGCCTTCACCCTTTCGGCCTTGTCCGGCATCCATATATCATCCTGATCGCTGAGAAAAATAGCATCGCCGCTGCACAGGGAAATGGCGTGCGCAAAATTGGCGGTAACGCCGCGCCCCGGTCCCTGTACGTAACGCACACGCCGGTCCTGCTCGGCTTTCCGCCGTACAATGTCCTCTGTCTTTCCGCCGGGGCAGTCATCGGACACAACGACTTCATCATCCGGCATCAGCTGCGATAAAATAGAATCCAGCTGCGCTTCAATATAAGCTTCTCCGTGATAAACAGCCATCGCAACCGAAATACGCATAGCTATGACCATCCTTTTCATACGAGGCGGAAGTTTTGCGCGGTTTGGCAAAGCCGAATTCCAGCCTGTCTCTTGGGTTAAAAAGCACAACCTAAATGAAAAGCCAACTTTCAATTTTTAATTTCAAGCGATGCGCCTTCCGTCGTACGCCCTTCCGAAGCGTAATCTAAAAGAGCGCTCTTTTCTGCGGGGTGCCGGATAAATACCGGCCCGGACTTAGCGATAAACACGGCGGTGGTAAGCTCGTTTCGCTCCGGACAGATTTACGCCTCATTATAATATTTTTATCCTGATTTTACAAGTATTTTATCTGCATAAAGCAAGCTGTGGGCAAAAAACGTATAAATAAACTGAAAAGGGATTCAAATCATCAAACCTTTCCACTTCTTATACAATTTTTGCCCGTATCCTGAATTTTCCACAACGAAACCAGGGGCATATCTGCGATACAGATAAGCCCCCGGTCAGAGATTCCCGTAATCTTTTACACGCCGCTGAGCATCTCGATCGCCTTTTGCAGCTGCGCATCCTGATCGTGCGGCAGGATTTCAAGCTGATCAAGCTGCTCCTGCGTCAGCGTTACCGCCACATCCGGCGCAACGCCCACGCCGTCAAAGCTTTCGCTCTTATAAGGAAGGATGGATGCGGTGGTCAGTACAATCGCACCGCCGTCGGAAAGCGTGAAGACCTGCTGCCGCTTCCCGTTGCCCTTGGTCTTTTCTCCGATGAGCTGTGCCTTATCAAAATCGCGCAGATCGCAGGCAAAGAGCTCTGCCGCGCCCTGTGTATTCTGATTGATCAGCACACACATCTGGCCTGCATAGTCCTTTGCGTCGGAGGTGAAGGTTTCCACTGTCTCGCCGTCCCTATTGACGGCAACCGCGATGGCCTTGTTCCCCTCTGTGGCGAGCGGCACAAACAGATCGATTACCTTTGCAGCATACTCCACCATGCCTTCCGAGGTATTGCGGACATCGAGAATGATGCTCTTGACATTCTCCTTGGCAAAAGCATCCAGTGCCTTCTGGCACTGGGTCGCCGTGTTTTCATAAAAGCTGGTAATCCGGATATAGCCCGTCGTACCGATCGTCTCATAATAGACCGATTTCACGCTGTATCCGCGCATGACGTTTACCGTTTTTTTCTCGCTGCCGCGCTGATAGGTGATGTCAATGCTGGTCAGCTTATCGCCCTCCAGATTTTTGACCATGGTTTCGTAATTTTCCTTCGTCACCGCCGTATCGCCGATCGCAATGATCTGGTCGCCCTTTTGCAGACCCGCATTTTGGGCAGGGGAGCCTTCGTTAACCTCTGCTACGGAGATGGAGCCAGTTTCCGAATTGAGCGCGGCGCTGATGCCAATTCCGGACATTTTGCCATGGATCCGGTTATAAAACGTGACATACTCGTCTGCAGTCATATAATAGCTGTATTCGTCGCCCAGGCCCTGCATATAGCCGCCTGAAAGCTTTGCGTTGAGCAACTGGTCGTCGATCTTTCCAAAGTAATTCTTGCGGACAATATCGTCGAGCTCCGAAAGCCCGGCATACATTTCCTCGCGCTTGGGAAGATCCTCGATCAGCCCGTCATAGGTGTGCATTGCGACGGACATTGTGATGGCAATGGATGCGGTGATCGCAACGAGGATCAGCGCAATCGTCACACCGAGCGGTACTTTCTTATTCATAGGCTAACCCTTTCTTTTGTCACTTATAATCCTTCGGGTCGAGATAATTCAGCGGATTATAGCGCTGATCCCCCTCATATACTTCAAAATGGAGGTGCGGCCCCGTTACATTGCCGGTATCGCCCACCTTGGCAATCACTTGCCCGCGCGTGACCTTATCGCCCTGGGAAACCAGAAGCTTGCTGCAGTGCGCGTAGCGTGTGAGCATACCGTTGCCATGGTCGATAAGGATGAATTTGCCCCAGGATTTGTCCGTCTGCGCGAGCAGTACGGTTCCGCTCTCCGCCGCAACGATATCATGCCCGTATACGCCGCTGCCACTGATATCGATTCCATAGTGATAGGTATACCCAGCCAGGTCGCGCGGCCCAAAATACGAAGTAATTTGGTGAAAACCAGGCAGAGGCCACAGCAGGTATTTGCTGGTCGTCCCCTGGCTGCTCGAAGCGCTGGACGGGGAGCCGCCTGAATTACTGCTGCTGCCTGAATTCCCGGAGGAAGATGCATGCTCGCGTATGTATGCGGCGATTTTCGCGTCGATTTCGTCCCTGTCGGCCTGCAGCTTTTTCATCTGGCTCCGGTAAGCAGAGCTGTTTTTATCGAGCTGCTGGATATAGGAATTGGTCTTCTGTACATTCTCGTTGATCTCGTCTTCCTTGGCGCTCAGCTGCTGTGCAGAGGCCTGTACGTCCTTCTTGCGGGCAACCAGCGTTTCCTGCTGTGTCTGTAAGGAGGCCTTGTCCGCCTCCATGCTCTTGATCAGCTTATTAAATTCCTCGAGCTCTTCAGATAGCTGGTTGGCAAGCTCTGTATCATGCTTCGCCACGCCGCGCAGCAGCTCGGTACGGGTCAGAAAGGTCTCGAAATCTCCCGCTTCCAGCAGGAATTCCAGCTGTGTGCCGCCGCCGGACATATACATAGCGCGCATACGTTTTTTCAGCAGCTCAAAGGTCTCCTCGATCTGCTTTTGCTGGTCGTCGGCCTTTGCCTGCGTCTGGGTGATTTTCGTATTCAGGCTCTCGATCTGCCGGTTCAGACTGCTGATATCGCTGTTGAGCAGGCCAATGCGTTCCTGCAGAACGTCCGCTTGCTTCTGAGTCGCTTCGACCTGCGCGTTGAGCGTGTCGATATAGGCCTGCTGATTTTCCATATCGGAAGCAATGGCGTTGAGTTTCTTTTTATTTGCTGCAATCTGCTGCTCAAGCTGGTTATATTCGTCCTGCAGATCCTCAATATTCGCCGCCTTTGCATAGGGCATACGCCCCGGGCCGAGCAAAAACATGCCCAAGGCAAGACAAGTGCAGAGAAACGAGCGAAACGCTCTTTTGGCCTTATCCAAGGCTTCCACCTCCATCCTTCAGATAACGTTTCATCGAAATGGTACAGCCCAAAACACCCGTCAGGAGGCCGAGCAGGACGAAGCCGAGCAGCATCCATCCCACATAGGATCCAAACGGCACAGCGCCCATGCCAAAGATATCCAAAAAGCCGCCGAAGGCTTTAACGGCAAGCGCATAGAGCCCCCATACAGCGCCGAGGGAAAGGAAGCCGGAGAGCACGCCGATGGCCATGCCTTCCACCATAAACGGCCAGCGGATGAATCCATTGGTGGCGCCGACATCCTTCATGATACTAATTTCCAACCGGCGGCTGAAAATGGTCAAACGCACCGTGTTGGACACGATAAACAGAGAAACAATCAACAGCATGCCAATGATAACCAGGGCGATCGCCGTAATGGATCGGCGCATTTCCATCACCTTCCCGGCAAGCTCGCTGTTCTCCTGTATAGAGATGACGCCGGGCAGCTTTTTCAAGCTCTCCACCGTTCCCTTGAACCGGGAAAGGTCGTCCACTGTCACACGGTAGGCATCGGGCAACGGATTCTCGCCCAGGCCTTCCAGCAAGGCGGCATCGTCTCCGAGGCTCTCCATCTGCTGATCCCATGCGGACTCCTTGGAGATAAATACACAGTCCTTAATATTCGGAAGGGCTCGGATCTCCTCGCCCAACTTCTCCGCCTGCGCATCGTCGGCGGTATCCTCCAGGTAGACCATCACAATATTCTGATCCTCAATGTGGCCCAGAATCCCATTGATATTGATAAAGATCATCGACGCACAGCCGATGATAATCATACACGACATTAATACGGCGATAGATGCAACGCTCATCAGCCGGTTCGACCAGAGGCTGCGGAAGCCTTCCCTGGTCAGATACGTAAAACTGCCACCTGTTTTCATATGGCACCTCCCGTCTGAGCCGCGTCGGAAAGCGGCTCGATGGGTTCCTGCGCAATCATTTCCGCAGGCGACTCTTGAGCGTCCTGCGCCGCCGTATCACCGACGATGCAGCCATTGCCCAGCGTAATGACGCGGCGGTCGAATGCACGCACCAGCTCATGCTCATGCGTGACCATGACGACCGTCGTACCCATCTCGTTGAGGCAGGTCAACAGCTTTACCACCTCATAGGACATCGTAGGGTCGATATTGCCCGTAGGCTCATCCGCGATGATGAGATTGGCATTGTTCGTCAGCGCCCGCGCAAGGGCGACGCGCTGCTGCTCGCCGCCGGAGAGCTCCTCCGGATAGCAGGAGGTCTTCGTCATCAATCCCACCAGGCGCAGGACAAACGGCACACGCTGCCGGATTTCTACCGGACGCGCGCCGATGACACGCATCGCAAAAGCAACGTTGTCATACACCGTCATCTTAGGAATCAGGCGGAAATCCTGAAAGACCACGCCCATCGTACGGCGTAGCAGCGGAATTTCCTTCTTTTTCATGGTGGCCAGGTCGAATGACCCGACGCGGATAGTACCGCTTGTTGGCATCTCCTCATGCATAATGAGTTTGAGGAAGGTGCTCTTGCCGGCGCCAGACGCGCCGACGATAAATACAAACTCGCCCTTTTGAATATGTAGGCTTATGTCTTTGAGTGCCATGGTGCCGTTTTCGTACGTTTTAGAAACGTTGTGAAACTCAATCACTGCGCACAATCCTTTCTTCGCATAGGACGCCCAAGATCATTTCCCCTCCACAGGAACCGGCGGCCGCCTTGCCTGATACAGCAGGGGCACGTCCGGAAAATCCAAAGGCACATCCTAAGGAATCACCCCCCGGCAGAGCCGTCCGCCGGGGGGATGACAGCCGGTACCGGATCAATACTTTACCGGGTTGGAATCCAAATATTTTTTGACCATCAAGGCCACTTTAAAGACGATCGCATCATCAAATTCGCGCAGGTCGAGGCCCGTGAGCTTCTTGATCTTTTCCAGGCGGTACACCAGCGTATTGCGGTGTACAAACAGCTTGCGGGACGTTTCGGAAACATTCAGGTTGTTTTCGAAGAAGCGCTGGATGGTGAACAGTGTCTCCTGATCAAGATTCTCAATCGAACCGCGCTTGAAGACCTCGCGCAGGAACATGTCGCACAGCGTCGTCGGCAGCTGATAGATCAGGCGCGCGATGCCGAGATTGTCATAGCTGACAATGGTCTTCTCCGTGTCGAATACCTTCCCGACCTCAAGGGCAACCTGCGCCTCCTTGAAGGAACGTGCGAGCTCCTTGATACCGCTCACAGTCGTGCCGATACCGACGAGGGCGTGCGTGTAAAACTCCGTTCCCAGAGAATCGGCGATGGAACGCGCAAGCTTTTCAAGATCCTTCGGCTCGATATTGGCGCGCACCTCTTTGACAAGCGCAATATCCGTTTCGTTGATATTGATCACGAAATCCTTGGTCTTGTCCGGGAAAAGGTTTTGAATAACGTCATAGATGGATACGTCGTTGTGCTCCAGAATCCGGATCAGCAGAACGACACGGGTTGCATCGTTATTAAAGCGCAGCTCCCTCGCCTTGAGATAGATATCCCCGGGAAGAATATTATCGAGAATAACATTTTTGATGAAGTTGCTGCGATCGTACTTTTCATCATAATACTGCTTTATGCTGCTCAATGCAACGGCAATTATATCCACATAACGGCGGGCAATGTCATCCGTGCCTTCTACAAAGACGGCGTATTCCGGATGCATATGGGTGCCAAACGCGCGATAAGTGAAGGAATCGATCGTTACCACCTCACCGCCGGTAAAGACTTCGGAGAGGGACGACTCGTGTACCTCGCCGATCCGGCCGAGTTCGCTGCAGGAGATGATGGTGCCGGTTTCGTCAACCACGCCGACCATGCGGTCAATGGCGTCCTTCATCTGGTGAATCACGCCTTGGAACAATCTGTTTGACATAAAATAGCCCCCTATGCTTCATTGATTTGGCTTCATAAAATTTTTATACATTATGCCCATGGCCTCGTTATACATTTTACACAATCCACTAGTCCTTTGCAAGTTTTTCTGCAAGAAAAGTTATGGAATTTCAAAAAATATTCTTCATCCACCCAAATATTTCCTTTTTTCTATTGAGATTCTACAACAAACAAAAGGCTTTCTTGGCGGTTTCTACGAAATAATAAGTTTGTATAATTTCACAATAACTTTCCACCCGAGCAGATTCATAGGAATTTCATACAATATAGGGCTGTACGGCAAAAAAACGCTGTACAGCCCTATGGCAATCACTATCGGATTATGACCTGCCAAACAGCCCCGCTGCGCGCAGGGGCACCACGCGGTCCACCGGATACAGGCATCTGTTGAAGGGCATCGTGCTGTATTTCGTCGCGGCGGACTCAAACAGGCAATGGGTAATACGTTTCGTCGGGAAAAATTTTCTCCAGCATCGGCGGCAGAGCCATCATGTGCACAGCCTCGCCCAGGTGGATCTCCAGCAGATAGGAAGGCTCGTAATAAGCCGCAACATTATTTTTGCTATATCTGATAGCCTTCCTTTCCGTGCGGGAATCAGCGCTTCTTTCCGCTATGGCCTGATATAACGGCTCAGCCACTCGTCAAGCACTGCAATATATTCCTCCGGGCTGTACGTCAGCGACTGCCCATGATTTGCGCGGGAAAACGCATGCTTCTCCCGCAGGGAAACGGGAGCCGCATCGTACAGCCGCTGCATCATGGAAAAGGGCACAAAGGTATCCGCTTCCCCATGGATAAATAAGATCGGCGTTTTGCTCCGCGCCACCTGCCGAAGCGCACTGGCCTCCCTGAAATCATAGTAACCGTGCAGACGCGCCGTCAAACGCGCCGCCGAAAGAACCGGCTCGCGTGGCAGATGGAACATCAGATCCAGCAGATGCGCAAATTCATCCTCCACACTCGTATATGCGCAATCGGAAACCGCGCATTTTACCTGCACGGGAAGCGTCTCGCCGCAGGCCATGCAGACGGTTGCGCCACCCATGGATACACCGTGCAGGACGATCTGCGCATCCTCCCCGATCCGCTCGATGATCTCCTGCAGCCAGACCAGCTCGTCCAACCGGTCCGTCCAGCCCATGCCAATGAATTTTCCTTCGCTTTTTCCATGCGCGCGCGCATCAGGAATCAGCAGGTTGTAGCCACGCTCCCAGTATATCTGGGCGAAATTCTGCATATGCCGCCCTTTGCCGCCATAACCGTGCAGCAAAAGAGCAACCTTCTTCGATGGGTTTTGCACCTGGCGGAACCAGGTGCCGCTCAGCCGCACGCCGTCATGTGCAAGCACGGAAAGCGGCTGGCCTTCATGCCTCTCCCACCAATCTTTTTCAAAACGGGGATTCTGGAAATCCTCGGTCGAAACTGGAATAAATTTCATTGTAAAGCTGCCGGGCGCCATCATCGGCTTTTCTCTGCGCTTGAGGGCAAAGGAAAAAAGCCCTTCCCCTGCAGCCGCCAGCGCCGCACAGCCCGCTGTACCGGCAAGCAGAGCGGCTTTCCAAATTTGTTTCCTTTTCATTATGCAAACTCCTTACTGTTTGTGAGAATGGATTTTCCTCTTCCTCTGACCAATCCGAAAATCGCATTCAGGTCTTTTTCTATCTGCGCTCCGGTCATACGCAGTTTTTCTTCCGACTGCTGTCCATTGGGAATCAGGATGCACTGTGTCCCAAGCTCCTGTGAAAGCTCATAGTCATGCACCATATCTCCCACGGATAACGTCCGCTCCGGGCAAACGCCCAGCTTTTCAAACAGCGCACGTGCCCGCTCGATTTTTCCTTCCGAGATGTAATTCCCCGCGCCGCTGACCGCCTCAAAATAATCCTCAATGCCAAAGCGCCTGAGATATCCATGCAGCGTAGCCTCGTGAAAGGAGGATACAATGATTTGCCGCACTCCGCTTTCATGCAGGAACTTCAGCGTCTCCCGCGCGCCTCGCATCAAATCGGCCGACTGGACATAGCGGTCATACCCCTCCATAAAGCCAGAGGCCAGCTCCGCAAAGGGCGTCTGTTCAAAATCGAAGAGCTTACGATAGTAATTGATGACTGGAATGTCAATCATTTCGCGGTATTCCTGCCGCGAGGTCAGGGGCTTACCATAACGGGACAAAAGATCATTCATTCCTGAAACAGCTGCGTCCACATCGTCGAGCAGCGTGCCGTTCCAATCCCAGAGCACCGTATCAATTTGCAAATTGCTTCCTCCTGCCTTACAGCATTCCCAGCGTCTTCAGACCGCACCTGCCGCAGTCCATGATGCTGTCGCCCCAAAAAGGATGGTCTGCCCTGCCTCAAAAACGCTTGCATTTGAAATCCTCCAGGGATTCACACTTCTACAAAGCTGACGCGATTTCCATGCGCTTCGATCAGCCGGCAGATATCTGCAAACCGCAGAAAAACCGTGGCATGGTTGTCATTTGGATGAAAGCCGACCCTTTCCAGCCCCTGCAGGTCCCTGTCAAAAACGACCTCCACTGCACACTGCCTATCATTGATCACGCCGATAGGTGTAACGGAACCTTTTTTCAGCCCCAGATATCTCTCCAGCCGGTCTTCAGAAGCAAAGCTCAGGCGCGAACTTGGTAGCTGACGGGCGATGGCCTTCAGATCCGCCTTTTTATCGCTGCGGATGACGACGAGAATATGGCGCTTGCCGCAATTGTCCCTCAGGAACAGGTTCTTGGGAATTTCACCGTGCTCGAGAATCCCCATCGAAGCGATTTCGTCAATCGTCCCCGCCGCCGGATGGCTGACCACCTCATAGGGAATATCCAGCTGTTTCAGCGCGTCAAACGCCTTCTGCTGCGCTTCTAAGTCCGGTTCCATCCCTATTCCTCCATATCAGCATATTGATTCGCATATCTTTTGTTGTAGTACGGCTGAATTATAGCACAATTCCGCCTTCTATCCAACCAAAAACGCGCATAATCATCGAAAAAGGGCGTGTCGCAGAAGGGCAAAATCTGCGGCACGTCCTTTTGGATATTATGAAACATTATCATCGGTGCACAGGGGCAACAACGGTTTTGCCGAAGGCCTCTGCCGGCGTTATCCTCCTCGCCTTCCTTGCCTTTGCTTTTATGTCTACCGAGATATCTTACGCAGCGCTTCGAGCGCGGCGTCATAGTTCGGATGGCTGGTGACCTCCGGAACATATTCCGCATAGGCGACCGTCCCATCGTTATCCACCAGGATTACGGCGCGGGTCAGAAGCCCCAGTTCCTCCATCCGGGTGCCGGTGGCCTTTCCAAAGCTGTGATCCCGGTAATCGGACAGGGTCTGCACCTGCTCCACGCCTGCCGCGCCGCACCAGCGCGATTGTGCAAAGGGAAGATCCAGACTGACCGCATAGATTTGTACAGCTGGAAATGCGGCGGCAGCCTCATTGAAGCGCCGCACCTCCTGATCACATACGCCGGTATCGAGGGAGGGGATGGTGAGAAACACACGCACGCCAGATAAATCCTTTCCGCGCACCAGCTGAAGATTGTTGTCCGTCAGCGTGAAATCGGGCATCGCATCGCCGGGTTGAAGCTGTTTTCCGCAGAGGGTGATTGGGTTTCCTTTGAACGTAACGGTCATTGAGCATTCCTCCTGAATTTCATTGCGATAGAAGCGATGGGCGCGAGTGTATTCTCTTCCAGAGAAAACTGCGAGATATATTCGTCGACCGAATTTTCTTCTTCCATAGCGTTTCGCCCCCTTTTGCCTTAGTATCAGCGAAAGAGGGCGGAAAAATACGGAGCTTTCGTTATTGTTTTTGCATTTCGGAGCCTTTCAGGGCAGGTTCAGAGACGCATTGTGCAGCGTCTTCCTTTGTGCGATGGATGGTTCCTCTTGGATGATGGGGAGGCGCGTAGATGGAGGAGAGCCTCAGCGGGCAATTTCCACTATTCACTATGTTGTGCCATGTGCCTGCCGGCACAAATACTCCATCTCCGCGGCAGAGGTTTTTGCGGGTGTCCATACGCTCTTTGCAGGGCCCCATCATGACGGCGGCTTGCCCAGCCTCTACTCGTATGAACTGATCGGTGTCCGGATGTATCTCCACACCGATTTCACCGCAAACCGGGATACACATCAACGTCATCTGTAAATGGCATCCCGTCCATAAAGCCGTGCGGAAGTTCTGATTCCGCTGTGCCGCCCGTGCGATATTAACGGCATACGGCTTCGGGCCGTGGTCGGTCTGGTTTGCATTAGTCGTGTTTCGCGCTGTTTGTTCCTGTCGGTAGAAATGTTCCATATGATTCTCCTTTCTCGGTTCTCCATAACAGGATATGCCGCTTTGTGAGGAGTGGTGCAGCAAAATGGGCCAGCAGGAGACGCCCTGCCGGCCCATTGCTGTTTCATTCACTTTTGGAATGGATGCAGCCTCTTGTTATACATACAGGCTGAGCTGGTTGTTCTGGTCGCACAGGCCCAGATAGACCTCTTTTGCAGAACGGTACCCCTGAAGCTCCAGCTGCTTCTGGAGCCACTGCTCGTTAAGCCCCTTTCGATGGAGGTTTTCGCCCATTATTCTACCGTCCATAATCACCTCGGTAAAGACGCATGCGGGCGGCGGCGTCAGGCTGAGATCATCCGGTGTGGCGGGCCGTTGCCCGCTGGTCGGAAGAATGGTCAGCTGGCCATTGTACTCAAATATCGCCGTCTGAATGGCGCTCAGATCGAAATAGCCGGACTGGCGGCACAGAACCAGAAATTCGCTCAGATCTAGCCTGGCTTTTTTCATATTTTTCCTGTAGAGCTTCCCGTCGTTCATCAGAATGGTGGGCGTACCATTGATGTATTTGCGTATCCGGGGGAATTTGCTGGTTAGGATACTCAGGCAGACGGCGATCAATCCGTACACGATCATGGCAATCAGCGGCTTAATCGGCTTTTCCAGCTCGGTGGCAAGCTCTGCCGCAATGGAGCCGATGGTGATCCCGGTGATATAATCGAACAGGTCGAGTTGGACGATCTGCTTATGTCCCATGAGCTTTGCCAGAATAAACAGAGTAACGGCAGACAAAAGGGCTGTCAAAATGACTTTCAATGGTTCCATAATGTTCACCTCATCCCTCAGTGTTTCACCATATCATCAAAATAAACAGGGAAGAGGTGATTCTTTGAAAAATTGATATCTTTTTATTTCCAATTTGAATAAAATTAAAAATCCGGTTATCCGCTAAAACATTGTATGGTAGGAGATAAGAGCTGATTTTAAATATATAAGTTTAAACTGAGATTTTATTTTTTCTTCTGGTAGTGGCAATCACATACTGAGCCGCCACCCGCAAGTGTCTGCTCCCTTGTAAAAACCGTATTCGTCAGTTTTGTCATTCCATAATCATATCTGCATAAGGCAGGAGTTGCTTCTGGAATCCCAAGCTGATTCATCATATGCCAAATACCGCATTGATCAAAAATTGCATCGAAACTCTCCACTGTAGGACCTTCATGCACTTTAAATCTCCATGTATAAGGATTGGATGAAAGCAGCAGACCACGATACAGAGTCCGCTTCACTCCGTTTCGGAAATAGGTGGTTTCGTAGCGGTCAAAAAAACAAATAATCCGCACCCATCCCCGATTGGAAATAGGTCCGAATTATATTGGTTTGGTACGAATGGCGATACAGAACTTTTTAAAAAACCCAGTAATATCAAGGGTTTGCGGGCATCCGAACAGAAAAATATCTTGTATATCCCCCCACTTTAGGGCGACTGTTTTGAAACAGCCGCCCTTTTTTTACGCCCAAAATGAATGTGCCAATTAGGGTTGAAAAGCCCTCTCTTTTCTTCCTGTGCTGTCTGTTGGAAAGCAGGCGCAGGTGATTTATCCTCCGGGCATCCGTTGGATACAGAGGTCATCTTTTCCCCGAAAACAACACTTTTACAGACCGCCGAAAGGAGGTGATACCATGGCGGTATTTCGCATTGAGAAAACCCGCGACTATACGGTGATGTCCAACCACCATCTGCGCAACGCGGGGCTGTCCCTGAAATCCAAAGGGCTGCTCTCCATGATGCTGTCCTTGCCTGAGGACTGGAACTACACCACCAGAGGCCTTGCAAAAATCTGCAAGGAGGGCACGGACAGCATCGGCTCCGCCCTGAAGGAGCTGGAGCGGGCCGGGTACATAGTCCGCAATCGCCTGCGGGACAGCAAGGGCAAGATCGTGGATGTGGAGTATGTTATCTACGAGACGCCCCATCCCCCGGACACGGGCCAGCCGTGTGAGGACGAGCCGGATACGGCTTGTCCAGATACGGGAAACCCGGATATGGATAACCCATGTCTGGAAAACCGGCCGCAATTAAATAAAGAGAAAAGAAACCCTGAAGAACAAAATACTCATTCACCAAGTATGGAAGAATCAAATCCTATCCAATCAAGCCCCCAAGCCCCCGTAGGGGCCAAGCGGACCGGACGGGACTGGATGCGGGAGCGAGAGAACTATCGGGAGCTGATTTTGGAGAATATCGAGTATGACTATCTATGCCGGGATGACCGGCTGGATCGGGATATGCTGAATGAATTGGTGGAGCTCATGGTGGATACCGTCTGTTCCCGCAGGGAGACGATCCGCATTGCCGGGGACGACTATCCGGCGGAGGTGGTCAAATCCCGGTTCCTGAAGCTGAACAGTTCCCACATCGAGTATGTGTTGGACCGTATGCGGGAGAACACCACCTATGTCCGCAATATCAAGAAATATCTGCTGGCTGCCCTGTATAACGCCCCGGCCACCATCGACAGCTACTATGCGTCCCTGGTGAACCACGATCTGTACGGCAGCGGGGAAAGGAGATGATAGACCATGCAGGAAGAAGTCACCCAGCGCACCGTTGCCCTCTGTGTGGAGGCCACCAAACTCTCCGCCGGAATACTGCAACAGGCTATGAAAAAGGTGCTGGACGAGATGCAGAAAGGAGTGACCGGCCACAAGACCAAGCTGCACCACGGCAAGCAGACCCTCCGGCAACTGATGAAGCACAACACCGGCGTTTCCAACATCGAGATCACCGACCAGAACATCCGGGCCTTTTCCGCCACTGCCAAGAAATACGGCATTGATTTTGCGCTGAAAAAGGATACCAGCGGCGAGATACCCCGCTACCTGGTGTTCTTCAAGGGCCGGGATGCCGATGTCATCACGGCGGCCTTCCGGGAGTTCTCCGCAAAGAACCTGGAGAAAGAGAAAAAGCCCTCTATCCGCAAGGAGCTGGAACAGGCAAAGCAGCAGGCCAAAGCCCAGCACCACCAGCGGGAGAAGGTCAAAACCAAAGACCGAGGGGTGGAATTGTGACGGAAACCTGGAAAAAAGCCCTCATTCTCAATCTCCCGTATCTGCTGTTCGTGTATCTCTTTGATAAGCTCTGCCAGGCGGTGCGCCTTGCGCCCGGCCTTGACGCCTCTGAAAAGTTCCTGCATTTGAGCCAGGGCTTTACAGAGGCGTTTTCTCATGCGGCGCCCAGCCTGCATCCGCTGGATCTGCTGGTAGGCATCGCCGGGGCGGTCATCGTCCGGCTGGCGGTGTATGCCAAAGGCAAAAACGCAAAGAAATATCGCCGGGGCGTGGAGTTTGGCAGCGCCCGGTGGGGCACGGCGGCGGATATTGCCCCCTATGTCGATCCGGTCCCCGACTGGAACATCCCTCTGACCCAGACGGAAAAGCTCACCATGTCCAGCCGACCGAAAAATCCCAAGTACGCCCGGAACAAGAACATCCTGGTCATCGGCGGCAGCGGCAGCGGCAAGACCCGGTTCTTCGTCAAGCCCTCCCTCATGCAGATGCACAGCAGCTATGTGGTCACCGATCCCAAAGGACAGCTTTTGT
>OKRX01000317.1_pt1 | contig 38784 bp, 27 predicted proteins | sample 1601241 | NCBI WGS metagenome assembly OKRX01 (sample SAMEA3541500, study PRJEB24748) | human gut metagenome | biome: human gut; feature: human-associated habitat; material: faeces | place: China | collected 2012
ACACCTCGGGCAGAAACCGGATGCGCACCTTCACGCCCGCCGACCAGGTGCTCGTTTACTGTCACAACATGATGCCAGCCCACTATGCCTGCGCCAAGCTGATGTACGGCTCGGTTCGGGAGTGGGTGGAGGAGAGGCTCTCCTCCACCTCCCTGCGCACCATCTCGGTGCATCTGGGTTGCGGACCAGCCACCAATGCCCTGGCTTTCATGCAGGTTTTCGGCGACAAGATAGGATGTTTGGAGTACGAAGCAGTCGACATCTCGGAGAGCATGCATCAGATGGGCGAGCGGATGCTTCATGCCGCTTACGCCGACCGGGTGGTTTATCACAAGCTGAGCCATTTTGAGGAGTTGAATGACGATGATTGGAATGCTTTGTCCAACGTTCCTACGGTCATCTTCTTCCATTTCTCGTACATCTTTGCGAAAATCGGTCCCCAGTCAGCCGAGAAGTTGGCTACACGCATCGCTTCCGTCATGGCTGCCCATCCTCTCAACAGATATGTTTTCTTCATCCAGCAAGCCGATGCCGACCGTAGTCTCAAGAGTTATCGTGTGTTCCGCAAGGCGCTCTCCGCCCGGGTTCATTTCTTGAAGGTGGGCTACGCCTCGGCAGTATGGAATGCGGATGCTTCTCAGGTGCAGGCGGATGCTTCTCAGATGCAGGCGGCTGCCCTTGCCTTTCCGTTCTCTTATGAGATTTGGGAGGGATAGCTTCCTGAGGAACCCAGCGAACATACTGTTTGCTCAAGTTTCGCAAGAGTCCCGTTTTTTCTCTCTCAGGGCTTATCATTTTTTAAGGGGGCTTAATCTGGTGAACGACTGTTCTAAATGTCACGAAAAAAGAAATATATGTACTCTTTGATTTCTTTTCGAATGCAAAACTATTTCGTAATTCAGGTTTTTTGATTACCTTTGCAGCCGTATGAAAAAAAGAAAGATGAGATTTATCTGGGCGATGGTTGGCCTGTTGGGACTGTCGCTCGTCAGTTGTGACAAGGTGTTCGACGTGCATCCTTATGATGTGAATATCAAGGGAGAGAAGAATGTCAACGCCAAGCAGATAGTGAAGATAGAGGAGGCGACGAAGGACAAAACCACCTTTCGTTTCGCCTTTATCAGCGACTCACACCAGTGGCTCAATGACCTGAGTGACGAGGTGAGCGACATCAACCGCAGGCCAGATATCGACTTTGTGATTCATGGTGGCGACATGACCGACTTTGGTGGCACAAAGGAATTTCTCTGGACTCGCGACCGGCTCAAGAAACTCAACAAACCCTTTGTGGCACTCTTGGGCAATCACGACTGTCTCGGTACAGGGACAAAGGCTTACCAGGTGACTTTTGGCAATCCCGACTTTGCTTTTATCGCAGGCAGAGTGAAGTTTGTGTGCCTCAATACCAATGCCATCGAGTACGATTATTCGCAACCAGTTCCCAATTTCGACTTTATCAAGGCCGAGTGGACCAATCGGGCTGATGAGTTCGACCGCTCAGTCGTTTGTATGCATGCTCCTCCTTTCTCCGAGCAGTTCAACAATAACGTGGCAGAACCCTTCAATGATTACATCCACAAGCTGCCCCAGCTGATGTTCTGTCTCGACGGTCATGGCCATCACATTCGCATACAGGACCTCTATGATGACGGTACTATCTTCTATATGACAGCAAGTGCCAAGGAGCGAAAGTATTATATATTTACCATTACTCCCGACGATTACAGCTATGAGATTATTGATTTTTAGGATATTTCTTCTTTTGTTTCTGATGCCAGCATGTGTTCAGGCGCAACAGAACGCCGTGGCAGATACAGCGTTGGCTGCTCGCGACACGGTGGTGAAACATAGTCGCTATTACAACCGCATTCACCGTTATCGCCGCTACTGGGGAGCACTCATCCCTACGCAAACCGTCCTGCAGACTTGTGGCAACATGGGACTGTTCTCCTTTGGAGTGGGCTGGGATTATGGCAAGCATCGCCAGTGGGAGACGCAGTTGCTCTTCGGTTACATACCGAAATATGACTCCAACAGTGCCAAGATGACGATAACCCTGAAGCAGAATTATATACCCTGGTCGGTGACGATGGGTCATGGCTGGGCCTTCGAGCCTTTGGAGTGTGGCTTGTATTTCAACACCGTCTTAGGCTCAGATTTCTGGACGAAGCAGCCGTCAAAGTATGGCAGTGGCTATTATCCTTTCTCCACACGCATCCGCCCCAACATCTTTGTGGGAGAGCGTTTCACGGTGGATGTGCCCGAGAACCGCCGCAAGTTTGTGAAGAGTGTCACCTTCTTCTACGAGTTGAGCACCAACGATATTTATTTCATGCGTTTCTATCGCAATGGTTCTGCCGGTTTCTGGGATGTCTTCGGCTTGTCGTTAGGCATCAAGACGCAGCTGTTCTGATGGGACATGTGATAGTTGATACTCCTTTTGGTTTGGAAAAGTATCGAGACTGTGCGCTTTTGGATAAGATAAGCGATACTGTCTGAGATTGATTATGGGTTCCAGAGTTGAATATCCATAACTTTGTTGCCACTATGGTTAGCACTGTCTTCTTCGAGGTTCTGCTCCGTAGTGGCTTCTTTTTGTTTGGTCACTTGGTGCCGATGATAGTAGGATATGCCAATGGCTACAGCCAAGAGGAAGACTATGCAGCCGAGAAGTATGACGATGTTTTGGTTCTTAGGCTTTTCTGATAGTCTTTTGCGTAGAATCTCAATGCTGCCTGGACGCAGTAAGTGATTGTGGGTAGTGCATATCTTAGCAATTTTCTCCAGTTTTTTATCTCCGATGGTCGTGGCTATTTCTTCGATGACTATTCCCAAGGAAAAGATATCAGTCCTTGGTTCAGCCTTTGCATCTGGCATGAACTGTTCTGGGGCGATATATCCAGTAGTGCCAGCAGAGTGCTTGAGAATGCAGAAAGCATCGCTGTCGGATAGTCCAAAGTCGATGATTTTCACATGCTGTCCTGTATGAGTAATCATGATGTTAGAAGGCTTGAGATCCCGGTGGATGATCTGTTTGCTGTGCATATACTCCAAGGCGTTCATCAATTGAAGGATGATTTTATGAGCAAGCTCATGGGTCAGTGCTTTCCTGTTGATGAGGCTTTTGAGCGTCTCGCCGTCTATGTGTTCCATCACGATGGTGGTTCCTAATTCTGGAAGTTGCTCAAGGCTGAGGGTTCTACAGATATTGGGGTGTTCCAACTCCAATCCAATCTCAAATTCCTTGGTGAGGGCTTGTTGATAGACTGGTGTGTAAAGAAAGTCCTTCTTGAGGCATTTCAAGACGTAGCGTTTGCCATATTTGGTGGCAGTGAAAAGTCGAGTGTCCGGATTGAGACACGTAGTATTCCTGTAGATTACTATAGGTATTTTCTATGGGAGAGGATTCAGAACCGTTTGTCTCCTTGTCGAGATCTTCTGTATATCCAGAGTTTGACTCGGGATCATTGTTCTTTCCTGTTACTTTATCTTGCTTGTCAGGCATATTCTAAAAAGTTGATTTAGAGTGATTATTACTTCATGACGTTGATAAGTGTGAGACCGCCATTCCTTCCTGCCACAAAGGCTGCGGTTCGTTTGCCTTTTCTTTCGATATAAGGCAGATACAGAGGCTGCTCCTTGATAAAGCATCCTGTGACAAACTTGTCGCCTACCTGCAACTTACTGTTTTCTGATGTCAGGACTTCATAGGTGCTTTCGCCCAAATAGCGCAATCGCAGTATTCGGTTGGGACTCCAACCGATGGATATTTCCTTTCCTTCTTGCAGGTCGTTGCTTATCACTTGTTGTGACATGAAAAAGGATGAGTTATACTTCGTGCTGTTCTTCAGCCATTTTGTAAACTCTGCGTAGTTATTGTAACCTATATATTGAGCCAGGGCATCAAGTGTTATATTTCTTGGCTTGTGGTCGTCGTTTACGTAACCGTATAGGCGTTTGAGGGTGGAGGAGGATATGCTCTTGCCCCATTTTTGTTTGAGGTAGATAGAAAACTCCTCGAAGTCTGTAGTGGTACAGAGCATCTTTCCGTATTTTTGCTCGATGAGCGATTTCAATTCTTCTATTTCTGGAGTCGTCATAATCTGTCGTTTTTATAGTCCTTTTTTATCTGTTGTTTATCACTTGGAAGAGTCACTTTTGATGTTCTTGAATTGTTTCCAAATGACATCTCCTTTGTAGAATGCAGCTTTTCCTGTTGGCACATGAACGATGCAGGTATTGAGAAAACTGGTGCCTCTTGTGGTGAAGGCATGTGAACTGCATACAGGTGGAAGTGTTGCCTCTATATAGATGTCGGTGAGAGGGCAGAGGTCGAAGGCATAGTCGGAAATAGCCTCTGTCTTACTGCCTATCCTTACTACTTTCAACTGTTTGCAACCTTGGAAAGTACTTGTCGGGATTCGTTTCAGATTGGCAGGTAACTTTACTTCTTTCACCTTGCTGTCCATAAAAGCCCCTTGACCTATTTTGTTCATGTTGTCTGGAAGAATGAATGTCTCGATGCTGCATTCCTTGAAGGCATAGTTACCGATAGAAGTGATGGTGCTTGGCAAGGAATATTCTCCTTGTTTGCCCATTGGAAACCATACGATGTTGGTTTGTTGTGCATTGAGTAACACCCCATTGACGTTGCTGTAGTTGGAGTTGGCTTCTGAAACTTCTATGTCTCTCAGCGCCGTACAACCGCTGGATGGAAGCAGATTGCTTACCGAAGCTGGTATCTCTATCTTGGCGAGTGACTTGCAATTCATAAAGGCATCCTTTTCGATGGTTGTGACATCAGTAGGTAGGATAACTTTTGTGAGATAATCGCAGTTGGTAAAAAGTCCTTGTCCGATGACGTGGTCTTGTACATATCTGTTTGCTCCGTATGGTCCGCCTCCTGCCACAATCTTTACATCTGTCATGTCTATGGAGGCTAATTTGCCGGGAGTATTGGTCTCGTCCAAGTTTCTACCCATCATCTTTCTGAGGCAATTCAGGTCGTCTCCATTCATTGGACCTGCCAAGGTGAGTGATGTATAATCATATAGATTGTTGCCCAAAAGGGACTGCAGTTCACCCGCTTCTTTTAGCATGATGGCATCGCTTGTTGTCGTATAGGTGATACACTCACCGATCGTTTCTCCCATACGGCTTTTGGCATACGGCCAAATCTTATAGGTCGTATTGAGAGTAAGTTCGTCTATAAGGAGCTTCTGTTGTCCCAAGCCTCCAGAGTAGTTGGTAAGAATTTCTTTCGTGGCATTTTTGCTTGGAAGTTCTTTCTCGATGTTTTCTTTTTCAGACTGTGGACCTGTTGTGTTCTTTGATGCCAATTCGTAGTAGCATCCTGTTTCGGTAATGTTCTCTCCACCATCTTCCAAGATGTCGTAACTGACGAAGGCACTTGTTGGTCCATGACTTAACAAGGTTGTATTTCCTACCTTTGGTTTCTCGTTGGGTAGTGTCGTAAAGTTCATGATGTTTCCAGATGTGATGGTTCGCCCATTGCTGCCTTGCAACATATAATAATAGGTATTGCTTGCAATGAGATTTTTCAGACGAACGGAGACGTTGTTTTGCTTTGATATCTTTTCATTTTCTGTTGTGATAGGGACTGTCTGGTCCATATTCTCCGTTGTTCCATATCTGAAATAGAGTTGAGGCATGTCAGCATCTCCTTCTATTTCGGCAATACCGTTCAGGGTCGCTTCGTTTCGAGTGATGTCGGTAGCAGCCAAAGTCGATAGGTGCGGCTCTAAGTAAGAAGGCTTGTCGCTGCTGCATGAAGCCATGACTATGATAATAGCAAGATTGATGATATGATGTTTCACTTCTTTAAAATATTTTGATTCCTAATCCGATACAACCTTCCCATTGTTTTCCTGCAATGGTAATGGTGGAGGCTGTCATCGTAAACCTGTTGAAGGAAGCAAGTACGCCTGCTTCGGCAGCTATGCCCTTATGGGTCAATCCTTCGTTGAGTAGATAACCGCCACCTTCGCTTTCACTCCTTTGCCAGGCCGTTGCGCATCGTCCGTATCCTATGCCCTCGAATAATCGTATGTTGCGACTTATATGGTGGATGGCTCCAAGGGTCAGCGTGTAATTGCTATGTCGTGTCTCGCCTGTGAAGTAGGGCTTATTGCCATTGGCGTCGATGCTTCCGTCTTTTTGGCAATTACCTTCTGTATTCCCGATGGTTCGCAAGTCGCTGCTTGCATGGAGGAAGAAACCATGGCGTTTCATCATGGCAAAGAAAATTCCGTATGATGGACCGTCTTGGTGGAGTGCCACGGTAGCCAAGGTGTAGATGGAGAGTGGCATCTTGGGCTTAGTTCGTGATATCGTTATCGTGTCGGTCACGGTCTTTACTTCTACGATGGTGTCGTGAACTTCTGTGATAGTAGGTTTGGGGAGGTTGAGTTTCAACTCGTAGGTCATACGACTCTCTAATGGCTTGTCCAACTTGTAGTCTCTGATTACTCCCCATTCCGGGTGTTTCAAGGTTAGCATCTTCGTACCTTTGGGTAGATAAAGCCATATTTCGCCCACTTCGTCTTTGCGTTTCACAATTCCTAATGGGGTGGAGAAAGCAAAGTCGCTTGGAGCCTCTATCTTCATGAGGGCACAAGCCTCGTCATTGAGGTCGCGTACATTGTCAATGAAGGCACTTACGTCGTTGGGCAACAAGCGGAAACTTGCCACTGAGAAGTCTTGGGCTGAACAGGAGAAGGGCATAAGCAGTAAGGACATGATGGCAATCACGACTCCCGCTTTTCTTTCCTTTAACCTTTTGATGATTTCTTGAAACTTCATACCTTATTATATTATATGTAAGTCTTATTTCTTATATAGAACTTTATTGTAAATTGAAGTCTTGAATGTTGATGATGTCTCCTTTCCCTCCTACCGTAGAGGCAGGTTGCCATGTTCTGACATGGATGAGTGGCATCGATTTGTTTCTGAAATCCCACAACAGAAAGAGATAACCGTCATCACTGTATCGGTCGCTCTTGTATTGTTGTCTCAGAGTTACACCATAAATGCCGTCCATGGTAGGATGTCGCATGATGCGAAAGCCGGAGAACTTGACATCTATCTTTTGGTTTGTCGCAAACACTTTGCCGAGACGGTTGATGTAGTCGTGCTTGGAATGGATGGCGTATGTCACCTTATTCTCAGCTTGTATCTTATTGTCATTTGCTGCAGTCTTTACTACATTGCCCACGATGATAAGTGCTTTGTCGCTAAACACCTGTCTTAGAAAATCAATGTCTTTGGTGGTGTAAGCGGTGCGGAAATGCTCGCAGTAGTTGAGGATAGTGTGGCGTCGGTTGGCGTCGGTCTCATTCAACTTGCCTTGCATGATTTTGGCTGCTTCCTTGTAGAAGGGGTTGTTTTGTGCCATCGTGTGGAGAGCCACTTGTGAGAGCGTTTTGCTCCTATTGGGCAGTTCGTTCGATCGCACCATAGATGTTCCCTCGTGTACGGTAGTTGTTGTCCCTTGGTAGGTCGTACTTGTATTAGAGGGATCTTCTGACAGTGTGTTGGCGGAAGTTGTCTTCAGGTTCTTATTGTTCTCATGAATGGAAACAAAGCCCTCATGTGTGAATGTCACCATACCTTGTCGGTCAATGAAACCCTCTCGATGCGTGACTTGTTCCCGAAACCGTAACTGTCCGTTGCGAAAGCGAGTGTCGAGCAGACTGTTGCGCAGGGGTATGACGAACAGTTCCTTGCCGTCGGCATCCTCCACGACATATCGCTTGCCTTCCTTTCCGTTGTCTTGTTCCACCAATTCCAGTCCTTCGTTCAGACCATATCTTGTTTCTTGTCTGTCATCTTCTTGAGGTGTGAATGACGGAAGCCACAAAACTACAAGCCATGTTCCGAGAACGAGAATTAGTAAAGACAAAACATATATCGTTTTTCTCATTCGTTATGATAGTCTGTTATTTTCTATTTCTATGATAATCTTTGTATAGATGAAACTATTGCCAGTTCTGGATTTCTCCACCAATTTCAATCTTCACTTGGTCAGGGTTGTCCGAAATGATAAGATTGACGAGGTGCTCTGTTCCTGGTTTGAACTGGAACTTGCTTTCAAAGAGATAGCTTACGCCCTTCATTACGACTTCGATGAGCGGCATGCGATTCTCAATTCGTTGCGGAACGATGATAGCGGAATATATGTAGTTGTCATCTTGGTGGGCAATGATGGACTGGCGGTTGCCTTTCATATAGCGCGTTGCCACCCCTGCCTGTAGGTCGATAGTAGCTGATGGAATGGTGTTATGAACATACACATCGGCAGTCGTTGGCATCTCTCCCTCGAAATCCTCTCCCTTGATGAGCCTGATGGTCAGTTTGCTCATGATATGCTTGAAGTTGAGAGGTACTGGTGCTGTTGAAGCTGCAATCCCTTCGGCCTTGGCAAAGAGCAAATCGCTTGCCTCGTATCCGCCGAGTGTCGTCCCTGATTTATGGGCATTTTGGTCTGTACTCACATTGAACGGTTGGTCCTCGATACTACTCAATTTATTGATATAAGGGTAGTAAGCATAGGCATTGTAAGTGCCTTTGTCCCAATACAGAGTATGGGCAGGGGTCCACTTGCCGCCATCGTAGGTGAGGGCAGCATTGTTCACGAGGTTTCCGCCGATTTCGAGAGGTGAGTCGGCTTTTGCTACAAAAAGTCCTATCTTGTCATTTTTCTCAAAATCAGTTTCCGTAGCACGTGTATTCTTGGGGGTAATTTTCTTTCCTGGGTGACTTACCATGAAGGTCATCGGAGTCGATTTTGCATCCAGGGAATGAGCATCTTGAAGACTTTCGTCTCCACAAGATGCTAAACCTAAGATGAGGCTCCATGCTATGCACGTATGTTTGATGATATGGTTTCGTCTCATGTTTCTTTTTTTATATTTCTTTTTCTTATGAATGAGAAGAAGTTATTTGCGTCTTCTTACTTTTTGCTTTTTCAGAGGACTTCCCTTGTGGAAAACAGGAGCGTGCTGGTAGGTTCCTGCTATTCGTTCATCTCCATTCATTCCGAAGGCACGACTCTCCACCACACCAGCGTCTCGCTTGTCATTCTTCACGAAATCCTCGAAAGTGAAAGTCTCTCCAGCGTACAGCTTGATACGCTTCACGATGCTCTCACGGCTGATGGTGCTATAGTAAGGAATGTCGTTGTTCATGCAAGAGTTCGGTTCCGAACGGAAAACGCCTCTGGTGTGCATGAATCCACCCTCGTAAATATCCACGATATCGCTATAACGGTTGTCGTAGATGAGGTGGCTCCAATCCACTTCGTGCATTTTGCCCGTAAGCGAAAGGTTGTCGTACCATCCGAGACTCTTAGCCCAGTTGAACTCATCCACGTGTCCGCAGCAAGAACAGCCACAGGCATCAATGAAAGCATTGTGGTAAATGTATTCATCGCCGAGCTTGCCAAATCCATGACCGCCTGCCTCATGCTGGATGACTCCACGAGTGTCGAGTGGATAGTCATACGTGCTAAGAGGACAAAAAGCGATGGCTGAGCCATCTGCCCACATCTGGGTGATACCACCATAATCGGTAGAATTCGGTATGATGATGATAAGCGTCTGGTTCAAGTTGTCCTTGTTGACGGTAGGCGCACCTAATACGTAAGAGAAAATCTTATCGTAATCAGCTTTCAGACCTACGCCCGCAGTAAAGGTCGTATTGAAGCGATTGTAACGGATCGTGTTCACAGTTCCGATGCCACTTTCTGTAGATAGCGGCATGGCTGTGTAGATGTTGAAATATTCACGATAAGTCTTGTAAGGTTCGATACCAAAGAAATATTCCACTTCTTGCTGGATATTCTTCAGATAATCACCATTAGCAATGTCCTTGGCATTGTATCCATCACCAATCAATACGATATTGATGCCACCGTTTCTGCCCTTTGTAGCCTTTTGCAAGGTAACCCATTCGTCCTCACCATATTCATATCCATATTGCGATACATTGCACTCGTGAGTGTATTCCTTGTCTTTCAGTTGGAATACAACTTTTCCATTACGGTTGCCAGCCCCTTTTGCCATCGACTTGATGGTCAATGTCACTTCCGTCTTCTTGTTTCCGTTGGAAGGAGAGACCTCGCACCAGTCTGGTTTGCTCGCTACCTTCCATTCTCCCTCGGCATTGATAGTCAAGGTCTGCTTGTGTTCTGTGCTGAGGGCGCAAGCCACGGAAGGGCGACAAACCAACTCATGGTGGGCAGCGATGCGCTTGAAGTCACGCCATCCGTTGGCAGTCTGGTATTGGGCGATGGCAGATTCTGGTACTTCGAGCGTGAAATTGTCCTTGGCAATTCCCTCGAAAGCATTCTCCTCTATATAGGCAGGCATGTCACCACGACAAATGATGGAGTTGATGCCGTAACATCCACTGAAAGCATTTTGCCGTATGGTTTCCATGGACTCCGGAAAGATGATACCTTCTATCATTTTGCAGTTGACAAAAGCAAAATCCCCAATGCTTTGCATATCTTCCGGAAATTCTAAAGTGCCCATTAATCTCCAGTTGTTGGCGAAGGCTCTGCTGCCTATATGACCGATGCTTGAAGGTAACTTCAATTCGCCGGAAAAATCATTATTGCCGAAAGCATTGTCGGAGATGACTTTCAGGCTTTTTGGCAAGCGAAGCTCTCCTCTGAAATGACAATCGGCAAAAGCGTCATTGGCAATGTTGACGATGCCGTCATGCAGGGAGAGGGTTCCATTGAATCCGCATCCGTGGAAGGCCTCGGAAGGGATGGACACGATGTTTTGTGGGATGGTCAGAGAACCTGTGAGTCCCGAGCAACCTTGGAAAGCGCAGTTTCCCATTCTCCTGAGATGTGAGGGCAACTTTAGTTCACCATAGAATCCCGAACAACCTGCAAAGCAATATCCTCTGATAAGTTCCAGATTGTCTGGTAACCTAAGATTTCCTGTGAGATTATTACAACCTTGGAAAACTCCTCCGTAGTAATCTGTTCCTTCGTCTTGCATGTCATCCTCGCCTCGATTCCCTAATTTCTTGAGAGTAGAAGGAAGGGTCAAGGTGCCATTGAGACCAGTACATCCTTTGAAAGCTCCACGACGTATCTCAGTTACTCCTTCCGGAATGACCAAAGACCCCGTGAGGTATTTGCAACCATAAAAGGCATTTGAGCCTATAGACTTGAGGTGATCTGGCAGTATAATCCTGTTGAGGCTGTTGCTTCCTCCTGTGGTTTGGATGAAGTAAAAGGCACTGTTAGGGATTTGATCGTCCTGATTTTCTTCGTATTCTTCATTTCTTCCATAAGCCTTGATGCGAACTTCCTTTAGGTTTAAGGCAGAAAGGCGAGGCATGGAATCACGCATGAAGTAGAAGTCTTTGGCATTGATTTCTCCTGTAATCTTGAGGTTTCTTACTTGGGTATAGTCCTTATGTGCTGCCACGATGGCATCTTTCAATCCTCCTGGAGTAGAGTTGATGATAATATATTCTTTGGCAGTGGCATTATGACTCACGAGGTCGCTCTCCCAAGGGGTGATACTCTCGCTGATCAATGTCAACTTGTAATCTCCGCTTGTAGATAGTTTATCCACCTTGATGCCGAAGTTCATCATCTTTCCTGCTTGGTAAGTGAAGTCGCCGGATTTAGAAAACTTGTATGGCTCTCCTCCTATGGTTATACTGAAGAGGGTAGTGCCTGCAGGTATAGTCTGTGGAATGACGATAGTGCGCCATTCATTGTTATGTCTGGAAGGAATGGTGGCTGTGTTCTCCACGCTGCCTGCTACTTTTACTTCTCCTGTGGAAAGGTTGATGCTTGCTTTACGAGCTACATTGGCAGTCAGAACCGTCTTCTCGGTGTTTGCCCACTCCTCGTCGGTGAAACCGGAACCTTTCACCAAGGTCACCTTGGCATTCGACATGCGGTGGGTCAAAGGCAAGCGAATCGTGTTGGCGGTAGGAGTGACATCAGCAACTTTCCCCCAGAGGAAGTCGCTACTTTCATAGCCTCCCATTTCACCATCTTTCGATTCTTTGCTTTGGTCTTTTTGTACCTCGAATGAGCAGTCTTCTATGCTCTCGGGATTGGCAATAGGGTAGTATCCGTAGATATCTACGTGGGTATGCTTGTCTTTCCAGTAGATGTCGTAGGCAGAATTCCACTTGTTCTGTGATGCGTCGAAGGTGTGCTGTACATTGTCGGCACGGTTGCCGCTCACTTTCAATGTGCCAGGGTAGTCACCCTCATAATCTACGATATAGACACCCATCTTGTCGCCATCACAGAACCCATTGTCGTTTACTCGGGTAACGGCAAGTTGCTCAATATCTCCTGACAGCAAGATGCGATTGCTGTCTGCCTGTTTTTCATCATCGAAAAGGTAATCGCTGCATCCTGTCAGTATCACGATTCCGACGAGTAATATATATAATAAGGTGTATTTCGATAATTTCATTGATATGTCCTTTTTAGTTGGCAGTTCCGCCGTAGTCTATACCGTCATCTTCCCATTGAGAGATGTTGACATTGATTCCACTGCTCGTTTTGCTGAGTGTGACGGTGAAATTATATTTTTTCCCCTTCTCGAAAGCGTGGAATTTGGAATTTCTTGTAAGGTAATAGTTGCTGCCATCTACGCTGATGGTAATAAAATTCCCTTCTTTTACGTCTTGAGGTACGATGATAGCCTTGTAGATACAATCTTCCTTTAATGGAATGATGTCTGTATCATTTCCTGTTGCGGTGACCTCCCCGGTGGAGAGGTTGACCAAGGCAGTACTCTTGAGTCCATTGATTCTGACATTCACAAGGGATGATGCAAGCGATGCGTCGGTAAAACCATTGCCAGCTTTCAGCGTGATGATGGCTTGGCTCATCATGTGCTTGGCTTCTATCTTCACAGCTTGATCTGTTGGAGCGACATCTAATGTCTTGCCAATCAGCATGTCGCTGTTCTTGTAATCGGCAAGGTCGCTTTGGTCGGCCTTCACTTGTACCGGCACGGCAGTCACATTGTTTATGTATTTTTGGTAAGGGTAATACAGATAGAAGTCGGCATGGGTAGTCTCGTCTTTCCAATAGATGGATGAGGCTGCTTTCCAAGTTCCATCGTAGGTGAACTGCATATTGTCTATATAATTGCCGAGGGTTTTCAAACTGTTGGCAGTACCGTCTGCCTCCCGATTGACAACAAACAATCCTATTTGATCACCAACCTCAAAAGCTTCGTCCGTTGCGCGAGTCGCAACAGACGTATTGATACTGATGGGCAGTTTCTCCTTAGTTGTAGGAGAAGGCTGTACAGGGTCAGTCCCGTTTCCGCCATCGGTAGAGCATGCTGCTATTGTAAGTAGGGTGCAAATGCATAGAGATATGTATTTGAAGTTTACCATTTACTTTTATGATTTATAGTTATGTGTATTATGCTTATGCAGTTAGCGTGCAATTGCAAACGAGCGCAATAAAAGCTTGCTTTCTGATTGCCGAGTGCCGCTTTTCCTTCTGCAAAGGTAGAAAGAATCTTGGAATTATGCAAGTTCACTTTGGTTCATTTGTGTGTTTTCCTTATTTTTTGTGTTATAATTCTGCTTTATGCAGTTGAAAAACTGCAATCAAAGGGGAAGAAACTGTATGGAAGGGTTTCTGCATCCTTATAAGAGAGTTAACACATCCTTATGAAAGTGTTAGTATATCCTTATGCAATCTTCGTTCAACGTCTTTGAATGTCCGTTCAACGCCTTTGAACGGCGGTTCAGAGGCTTCGAACGGAGAAATGATAAGGATGCGGAAACAAATTCATTGTGGTTTAATGATTTTAGTTTGTGGTTTAACGTTTTTAGTTGCCCTCTCTTAGTACTATTTTTTATGATTTGTTATGCGTTCTCATATTGTTTATTTTCCGAAATGATAGCTGCGGAAAATAGCAGTGAGCCAGCGCAAGGCAACTTTTTTACCTTATGAACCATTATGGACTTGATAGTTTCAAATATTCTCCTTACCTTTGTCGGAAAATAGTAAGCTTATATTAAAGTATATGGTAGAATATGTGTCTAAAGAAGATTTGAAGTTCGCTTATGAACAGTCAATAAATGCCTACCAATCCCATGTGCAGCGATATAATACATGGATGAATATGTATGCCATTATGACAGGTGCATTGTTTGTTGCTTTTTATAGCATTTATGGCGATAATAGCAAGAGTACACCTGTTTACAAAGATGTTCTTTTGTATTTAGTATCGTTTTTGGGATTTACCTGTTCTTTGTGTTGGCTTGGTACAGTGAAGGGACATTATGAGTGGGTGAAGAGTTTCATTGGAATCTTGAAATATAATGAAAAGCGGTATTTTGGTATTCATAATCCAAATGCTCCTTTTGTGTATTCGAAAGTAATGGTGAATGATGATATGTGCCCAAAAACAGGGAATTATCTCTATGGCTTCTTTTCTACACAAAAGATTACATTGTTCTTTGTGTCTTTAGTGATGTTAGCATGGATTGCCGTAATGCTTTTGTTTGTTTTGAGCGGTAATATTCATATTTATTGGATAGTATTGGTTGGGCTTTTAGTAATGCATATAATCATATATTTCGGGTTGTATTATTATGGTCGTAAGCCCATTTTCTATTTATTAGAGTGCTTTCATTCAACAATTCAGCCTAAAGAAGTAATAAAAATTAAAATATAAAACAATGAACAAAGGTAAATGCTTATTTATGCGATTGGTCCTTATAATTGGACTTATCGTGCAATGTGCTCTTTTGCAAGCGAGTACATTGATTGATGGGTTGTACTATGATTTGGATACGTCCAATCGTACGGCAACGGTGACTTATGAAGTAGATGGAACGGGCAATTATTCCTCTTTGTCGGCTAATGTCAAGATTCCAGAGAATGTCGTGTATAATGGCGTGATCTTTACTGTGACAAAGATTGCTGACAAGGCGTTTGCTAATTGTACAGTGATGGAATCAATAAGTATTCCTGGTTCTGTTGTTCAAGTGGGAAATCTTCAATGGTGGAAATATAAAACGGATTGTTCTGAACTACCATTTTATAATTGTACTTCATTGAAGAAAGTGAGGTTTGAAGATGGTGTGCAACCTATAGTGTTTGGTTCGCACAATTGTGGTGGTATTAATAGTGGTAATAATTATTTAGCCTACAATAAAGGCTTGTTTTCTTCATGTCCATTAGAGGAAGTTTATGTCGGCCGCAATATCACTTATTTAGAGAATGTGGACTATTCTTTTGAGGCTAATCCTCAATATTATGGTTATTCCGCTTTCTATAACCAACCTAAGTTGGCAAAGATTACGATTTCTCCATCTGTAACAGATATTCCATCATATTTATTTAAGGATTGTAAGAATCTTGTTAATTTGAAGATAAGTGGTTCTTTGGTAAAGATACCTGAGCATGCTTTTGATGGGTGTAATATAAGTTCACTTATTTTGCCAAACTCTGTCGAAACGATTTCTGATTATGCTTTTACAAATAATGTAGGCATGAAATCAGCAAATATAGGAACTGCTGTGAAAATAATTGGCAATAATGCTTTTAGCGGTTGTACGGTATTAGCTGATATTACTCTTGGTACCTCTTTACTGTCAATTGGCAATGAAGCTTTTATGTCTGTTGGTTCTTTAGCGACATCGTGGAAATCTCTTATTTTTCCAGAAAGTTTGACTTCTATCGGAAATAAAGCTTTTTATGGCAGTGGGTTAACGGATATCGCAATACCTAATAAAGTGTCTACTTTGGGAGAATCATGTTTCGCAGAAAATAAAAATTTGCAGACTGTTTTTGTAGGAAGAGAATGTCATATTCTTCCTAAAAATATATTTAGTGGATGCTCATCTTTGAAACAAGTGCAGTTGTCTGCGGGATTATTGACGATAGATGATGCTGTGTTCGCTAATTGTACGGCGATGGAGTCGATAAGTATTCCTGGTACTGTTGCTCAAGTTGGTAATTTGCAGTGGTGGAAATATGAAATGGATAGCTCTGAACTACCATTTTATAATTGTACTTCATTGAAGAAAGTGAGGTTTGAAGATGGTGTGCAACCTATAGTGTTTGGTTCGCACAATTGTGGTGGTATTAATAGTGGTAATAATTATTTAGCCTACAATAAAGGCTTGTTTTCTTCATGTCCATTAGAGGAAGTTTATGTCGGCCGCAATATCACTTATTTAGAGAATGTGGACTATTCTTTTGAGGCTAATCCTCAATATTATGGTTATTCCGCTTTCTATAACCAACCTAAGTTGGCAAAGATTACGATTTCTCCATCTGTAACAAAGATAGCTCCTTACTTATTCTATAAAAATGCAGCTATCACAATGACGGAATTGCCAAAGGTAAAGGAGATTGGACGTTCTGCTTTCGAAGAATGCTCGAAGTTGACAACTCTGAACTTAGGTCAAGCTTTGGAAACCGTAGGTGAATATGCCTTTCTGAATTGTTCCAATATTACAAAGCTAACATTTCCATATGCGACAACAACTATAGGTAACCGAGCTTTTCAAGGTTGCTCTAGTGTAACAGAAATCACCATAGGGGAAGGTTTGAAGTCTGTAGGTGCTTATTCTTTTGCTGATTGTCCGTCTTTTACAGCTTTGGTTTTGCCTAATGGATTTATAACAATGGGTGAGAGTGCCTTTGAGGCATGTCGTAAATTGACAGTGGCAAAATTAGGAAAATCTTTAACTTCTGTTCCAGAACGTGCGTTCAAAAATTGTATTGCACTTTCAGAGATGGATATGCCTGCGACAGTGAAATCAATTGGTGACCAAGCGTTCTACAACGATTCCACTATTGCGGTCGTTACGATGAGGGAAGGATTGGAAACCATCGGAAACGAGGTGTTCTGGAACAACTCAGGCGTAAGAAGCTTCGTTATCCCCGGAACCGTACAGACTATCGGAACCAATAGTTTCTATGGTTGTACTAATACTTCAACTTTGAGATTCAAGGATGGAGATGGCATCTTGACGATTGATACAAAAAAAACTCGAAGTCGCAAGATTGACGATATGCTTTCTAATATCTCAAGTTCTTATGATCGTGAGCGATATGAGGATCGAAAATATGACTACTTTTATGACTGTCCGATTAAGACATTGTATTTGGGAAGAAACTTGAAATATGATTATTCAGGTTCTGTTAGTATATATAAGAAAGTAGGAGATAGAACTTGGAATAGTGAAACGAGAGCGTCCGCTCCATTTGTCAATAGTACGACTCTTGCAAGAGTAACAGTTGGACCAAAGGTAACATTCGTGTATAATCATCTTTGTGATGGATGTAGCAATTTGTCTAATGTTGTATTAGGTAATGCGCTCCAAGATATCAATGATTATGCATTTGCTAATTGTGTCAAATTGCCAAATATCTCTTTTCCAGCTTCACTTGCAACTATAGACAATTATGCTTTTGCTAATTGTCAAGTACTTGCTTCAACATCTTTTCAAGAGGCATCTGATCATGAACTGAAAATTAACAATGCCTCATTCAAAGATTGTGTAGCCTTACCTGAGGTCAATTTTCCTGGTCAACTTTCTCTTTTAGGAAATAATACATACCAAGGATGTACGGCATTGAAGGATGTTGTGTTCAACAAGAATGACCAATACAAGCCAACATTGACGATTGGTAATTATACTTTTGCTCAGTGTTCTTTGATTAATGCACTTTCATTTCCAGGAAGATTGAAATCCATCGGAGACTATACGTTCTCAGATTGTACTTATCTTACAAATTTGACTTTTGAAGATTCTAATGAGGCTGTAACATTAGGTAGTGGTGCTACTGGCGAAACTGACAGAAGATATATGCTGCCTTTGTTTGGTAATAGCAATTTGACTTCTCTCTATATGGGAAGAAATGTCGATTATACTGCGGATAAAGATTATAGTTATTCTCCTTTCTACAATCAGCAATTCTTGACCGATGTTCGCTTTTCACAAGCTGGTACTGTGACTTATTGTAAGGACTACTTGCTCTATAAGGTGAATAATTGTGAGTCTCTTATCTTGCCAGAAAGCTTGACTACCATAGGAAACTGGACTTTCCGTGGTATGAGTAAACTTGGGGGTATCGTGATTCCTAACGCTGTGACTACAATCGGAACATACGCCTTTGCGGATGACATAGCATTGGAAAGTGCCAAGTTATCCACTTCATGCCCTTGGCTCAAAGAAGGTTTATTCTCTGAGTGTGGAAAATTGCAAGCTATCACGATTCCAATGGTAGTGAATAAGATGGATACCCAAATGTTTACCAACTGCACATCCTTGGCTACTGTGACATTTGACGATGATAAAGATTTGATAGAGATGGCGTATGGTTCTTCTGATGCCAACAATGGATTGTTCAGGGATTGCCCTGTCGAAACCCTTTATTTGGGACGTTGGTTGTCTTATAATACGGAAGTTCCTTCTCATTCTCCATTCTATTCAATTGCAGAATTGAAGAACTTGACTTTGGGCAAGTACTTGAAAGTGGTAGATAAATATATGTTCTCTTATTGTACAGGATTGGAGAATGTGTATGTACCTGACAATATCACTTCCATCAATATGTGGGGATTCCGTGGCTGCTCTGCTTTGAAGTCTGTAAGATTCAGTGAAAACCTTAGTCAAATTGGTGATTATGGCTTCTCGGAATGTACTTCCCTTGATAATGTGACTTTCCCAGCGAGTATGACAAGTACCTCAGACAACAGTTTCTCAAATTGTAGTTCTTTGAGAAATCTTGACTTGGGTAAGAACTTGTTGGTAATAGGTCCTTCGGCTTTCGAAAATGATTCAATTCTTAGTGGGGTTAATATACCAGAAACCGTGTATGGTCTTGGTGTGGGAGCTTTCAAAAATTGCGTCAGTCTTCCTTACGTGAAGATTCCTAAGGGTGACCTCACTACGGTAAGTAAGGAGTCATTTAAGGGATGTAATGGTATAGAATGGATTTCTTTGAGCGAGAATATTACATCTTTAGGTGAAAATGCCTTTGAGGGATGTACAGGCATCAAGTATGTGAAGTCATATGCTATGACTCCACCAGAGGGCTTGGTGAATTTTCCTTCAGATGTTGAAACTAATGGTACTTTGTTTGTCCCTGAGGATAATGACGAGTATCCTGATGTCTTGGGAGATTATCAATATTCTCCTACGTGGGAGAATTGGGGAACATTCAAGAGAATCACAGAGAATACTCTCTTATCTTCTCTTACCCTGAACCAATCTGACGCCCATTTGAAGGCCAGTGAAACTCTTGCTCTTGCAGTAACCGTAGGTCCTGATGAAGCTACCAATAAGAAGGTGGATTGGAAGTCGGATGATGAGACTGTGGCATCGGTATCTGCTGATGGTGTAGTAACAGCTCATAAAGTTGGTCAAACTTCTATTCATGCTATAGCAAATGATGGCGGTGGTGCCAAGGCAACTTGTACTATAACTGTTGACCCTACAATGGTTTCCTCAATCACTTTGAGCCAAGAAAACTTGAAAATCAGAAAGAATCATACGGCGCAACTCTCTGCTATTGTTGCTCCAACTGATGCTACCAATGCAAGTTTTATCTGGTCATCTACCAATGAGGACGTGGCTAAGGTGTCCGAGGATGGAGTGATTTCTGCAATAGCTCCTGGTGATGCAGTCATTAAGGCTACTTCACTGGATGGAAGTCAGGTGGAGGCATCTTGCCAGGTGAAGGTCTTGCCTGTATTGAAAGGTGACTCTAATGATGATGATGAAATCAATGTCGTGGATGCTGTTAATACCGTCAATTATATATTTAATAAGGTGACAGGAACATTCGCTTTTGAGGCTGCCGACGTGAATAGTGATGATCATATCTCAATTTCCGATGTAACGGGTACAACTGACTTGATTATGCAACAGGTTTTGCAGGTGAAAGAGCAGGTTGCTATGGCTAATGGCTATGGTGTTTCTGCAATGGATGACGCTTCTTCTTCAGACCGTTCTTTGGATTGCTTAGTATTGTCTCAACAAGACAAGTCTAATATTGATATAGCATTAGACAATAATAGTAACTTTGTTGCTTTGCAGGCTGACATTACTTTGCCAGTAAATGTAAATGATGTGGAAGTGAAGTTGAGTGGAGTGATGGCTACAACCCATCAGTTGAGTTACTCTAAGTTGAATGCTCATACTTTGCGTGTTGTCGTTTATTCACTTAGCAATAGTACTTTCATGGATGGACAGCCTATCTTCTGTTTGTCTTCAAAGAAGAATTTGGATGCAAAGAGTATAGGTGTAACCAATGCTATCGGCTCTGATGTTGAGGCTAAGGGCTATCGTTTGACCTCTCGTAATAATGAAGTAACTTCTATTGATGGTATTGGCGTGGACGGAACTTCTGTCAAGGTTGTTGCAGACGGTCTGATGTTTACAGGCTTGAAGGGTACACCTATTTATATATATACCACTTCTGGTATCCTTGTGAAGACATTCAGTCTTGCTTCTGAGACATCTAAGATAGCTTTGCAAGCTGGTGTTTATCTTGTGAAGATGAACGGACAGGTAGTCAAGATTACTGTAAAATAATGGTTAAGGTATGATAAGACTAAATAAAACAATGGTACTTTTGTTCTTGATGCTGTTGGCTTTGCCGCTTGCATCAAGAGCAAAGGATACCTTTTATATAGAGCCAGTGAACGTAGTCCCTGGTGAGTCGAAGACGATTACCCTAAATTTGGATAATAGTCAGGTATTTCGTGGCTTTCAGACTGATATCGAACTGCCTGAAGGTTTAAAAATTGCCTCGAAGTCGAATGGCAATTTTGATATCTCTCTTACAGATAGGGGATCATCTTCTTTCTCTGTGAGTTCTAACTTGATGTCGGATGGCTCTGTTAGAATTTTGGGCTATTCTACTCAAGGTGAGTCGATAAAAGGAAATCAGGGTGCTTTAGTACGTATTTCTGTGCGAGCTTCCAGTGATTTTTCGGGTGGCTATATTAAACTGAAGAATTCTATTTTCTCAGATGTAAATAATCGAGATGTGAAATTGGATAATTCACAACTCTTTGTGGGAACGAAAGAACAGAATGATGTATCTGTCAAGGGTGGTGAGATTTCGCCAGAAGTTAGTAAAGCTTTCTCCTTTGAATTGTCCAACGAGAGTGAGATGACTGCTTTTCAGATGGATGTAGTTTTGCCGAATGGCTTGTCTCTGGATTTAAGCAAAACAAGGTTGACTGGCCGATGTGGTAATCATCAATTGCAGACAAAGCAATTGGGCAATGGTAAAGTTCGCATTATTTGTATGTCTTCGGACAACACATCAATTTCAGGGAAGATAGGTTCTGTCATTGATCTGTGGATTAAGGCAGAGAAAGGCATAACGGGCAATCAGATTGTTAAATTAGAAAATATCATTTTCTCTGATGTCAAGGCTCGTACCTATCGAATGGATCCTTTCTCCTTTGTTGTTGATGTGAAGTATGTTCCTGTAACTTCAGTTTCTATTAGTGAAAGTAACATGCAGTTGGAGGTTAGCGATTCTCGACAGTTGACGGCTTCTTTGTTGCCAGAAAACTGCACAGATAAAACGATACTTTGGAAATCTGATAATGAGAAAGTGGCAATTGTCAGTGATAACGGTATGATTATCGCAAGGTCTGCTGGACAGTGTAGTATTGTTGCTTCCACTGCAGATAATTTGATTCAAGCGAAGTGTGTAGTTACTGTAGTGAAAATACCATTGACTGCTCATGTTGCTAATACTACTAAGGTTTATGGTGATGCTAATCCTGAGTTTAATATTACTTACTCTGGTTTTAGAGATGGGGATTCTGAGGTTGGCTTTTCTGTTCCTGCATCCATTTCTACTATTGTAGATAATAGTAGTAAAGTTGGAAAGTATGACATTGTAGCTTCTGGTGCAGTTTCTGATAAATATGAAATCTCGTATATTCCTGGTACTCTTACCATTACTAAGGCTCCTTTGTCTATCTCCGCTGGCAATTATACCAAGAAGCAGGGTGACGCAATGCCAGTGTTCAAGGCAAGTTATGCTGGCTTTAAGAATGGTGAGAATGAATCCGTTCTGACCAAGCAACCTGTCTTCTCCTGTGAGGCTAATGAGGCAAGTGCTCCGGCAGAGTATGCTGTTACTATCAGCGGTGCTGAGGCAGAAAACTATGACATCAGCTACGAGCAGGGACGCCTGACAGTAGTAGAGGCAGATGCCGTAGTTGTTCGTGCCAAGAGTTACAACCGTCAATATGGTGATGAGAATCCTGTGTTCGAGTTTGAGACTGAGGGTGCAGCCTTGGATGGTACTCCGGAGATTGTCTGCTCCGCAGTTGCCAACTCTCCTGTAGGATCTTATACTATTGAGGTAAAACAGGGCAGTATCAAGAACTACAATGTCCACTTCGAATCAGGTGGTCTTGAGATTACTAAGGCTCCATTGTCTATCTCCGCTGGTAATTATACCAAGAAGCAGGGTGATGCCATGCCTGTGTTCAAGGCAAGTTATGCTGGCCTTAAGAATGGCGAGGATGAATCAGTTCTGACCAAGCAACCTGTCTTCTCCTGTGAGGCTAATGAGGCAAGTGCTCCAGCAGAGTATGCCGTTACAATTAGCGGTGCCGATGCAGAAAACTATGATATCAGCTACGAACAGGGTCACCTGACAGTAGTTGAGGCAGATGCCGTAGTTGTTCGTGCCAAGAGTTACAGCCGTCAGTATGGTGAAGAGAATCCTGTGTTCGAGTTTGAGACCGAGGGTGCAGCCTTGGATGGTACTCCGGAGATAGTCTGCTCCGCAGTTGCCAACTCTCCTGTAGGTTCTTATACAATTGAGGTGAAACAGGGCAGCATCAAGAACTACAATGTCCACTTTGAGTCAGGTAGTCTTGTGATTACTAAGGCTCCATTGTCTATCTCCGCTGGCAATTATACCAAGAAGCAGGGTGACGCCATGCCTGTGTTCAAGGCAAGTTATGCTGGCTTTAAGAATGGTGAGAATGAATCAGTTCTGACCAAGCAACCAGTCTTCTCCTGTGAGGCTAATGAGGCAAGTGCTCCAGCAGAGTATGCTGTTACTATTAGCGGTGCCGAGGCAGAGAACTATGCCATCAGTTATAAGCAAGGTGTGTTGACTGTGACAGGTATGCCGAAACCAATAATCTCAACTGATGAAGCAACGTTGCGCATAACAACAGAGACAGATAATGCTGTCATATACTATACTTTGGATGGAACGGAACCTAATGAGAACGCAAGAAAATATACAGAACCTATTAATCTGTATGCCTCTTGTGAAATCAAGGCGATAGCTGTCAATGGTGATGCAAAATCTGAAGTGTCCTCTGCGGAATATCATGATGCAGAATATCCTAACATCGTGAAGGTAGGTGATATTATTACAGCCAATATCATCAACAATGGTGAGGAGAATTTGCCTATGATATTTAAGGTGACGAGTGTGTATCCTTTCAATGTTGAGATGGAGAATAAAGAAGATTATGTTGAAGGATGGAGTAATGAACGTGATGTTTCTGGCACATTAGAAATTCCTGTTGTTGTAAAATCTAATGGAATCAGCTATTGTGTAAAAAAGTTAGGTGATAATTCTTTGGCAAGGTGTGTTAATGTAAGTTCTTTAAAGCTAAATGAAGGATTAGAGAGTATTGGACATCAAGCTATACGTTGGTGTAGAAATATCAAGGAGTTGATTGTACCAAATTCCGTTAAAGAGGTTTGGGGGGCATTCTTAACAGAAGATCATGGATTGGTATCTGTAGTCCTAGGGTCTGGTCTTGAAACTATTCATACTGATGCTTTTTGGGGCGTGTCTATGAATCTAAAGTCTTTTATAAGTTTGAGTACTAATCCTGCGAAATGTGTGGAGCCTGATAGAACATTCACGTCTCTTCCAGAAGACGTAACCCTCTACGTCCCTCTTGGTTCAAAGTCTGCCTACGAGACAGCTCCAGGCTGGGATTACTTTGCAGGTCATATTGTAGAAATGGATATGTCTCCTGCTACAGTCAAGGTGAAGGATTGTTCTCGTGAGTATGGGGATGATAATCCTACACTTGAATTTGAGACAGAGGGTGCTACTCTTATTGGTGAACCAGAGATAATCTGCTCTGTTGATAAAAATTCAAAAGTAGGAACTTATGAGATAGAGATAAACAAGGGAACGATTAAAAACTATCTTGTAACATTTGTTCCAGGTACTTTGACGGTGACAAAAGCACCATTAGTTGTAACTGCTGAAAATTATACCATTACGCAAGGAGATAAACTTCCTGAGTTTACGGCAAATTATAGTGGTTTCAAGAATGGTGAGGATGAATCAGTTCTGACCAAGCAACCTGTCTTCTCTTGTGAGGCTAATGAGGCAAGTGCTCCTGGTGAATATCCAATTAACGTATATGGTGTAGAGGCAGATAATTACAATGCTATTAGCTACGTTGCTGGAACTCTTACGGTTCTGAAGAGAGAGTTAAAGAAGCAAACAATCACTTGGGAACAAGAGATAAAAGCTAAGGTCGGTTCTACGATAGAAATGAATGCAACCGCATCTTCTGGTCTTCCTGTAAGATATTCGTACGCTCTGGTACCAAGAGTGGAAAGTGCTTATCGTGTTCCTCAAATAGAAGGCAATAAGATAACATTCCCTCAAAATGGTATGTATCTCTTGGTTGCTATTCAAGACGGAAATAATGAATATGCGGCAGCTACGGACACATTGGATGTCTGTGCAATCAGTGACGATGAGGGCTTGATGTATATTGATGGTATCTACTATAAATATACTGATGATGGCTCTGCGCTAAAGGTGGTCAGAGGTTACAAACCATATCGAGGAAAAGTGGAAATTCCTGCAACCGTTAATGGTCTTCCTGTGACAGAAGTTGACGGGCTGGCTATGTATGCTTGCTATTATCTGAAAGAACTCGTTATCGGTGACAATGTGAAGAAATGCGGACATGAGGCTTTTGGAGCAAGTATAAACTTATGTAATGTCACATTGCCTGTTGCTGATGTTGAGTTTACACATAATTGGATGTTTAACTGTGATAGAGGAATTCGGGAGATACATTGCCGTTCGTCCATTCCTTATGTTGTCGATGAAGGCATTTTTAATGGTGCTGTTGATTACGACAAGTGTATTCTCTATGTTCCTGTTGGCACTAAGCAATCTTATGCTAATTCTGAGGTATGGAAAAACTTTACGCACATTGTGGAGGAAAATGTTTCTACGAATATTTCTAATATAAATGTGGAAAAGAAGAGTGTATGGCACACGTTACAGGGTGTTAAGTTATTTGCTAAGCCAAATATTCCTGGTGTATATATTCACAATGGGAAAAAGATTATTGTAAGATAAATTTAATGTAAGCGGTGGGTGTATTATGGTATTCTGTAGTACACCCACCTTTTTTTGCTATAGTAGTAATAGCCCCAAGTATAGGTTATTCCGACAAAACCCTTCACCCCTCAATTTTTGTTTGGAAAGGTATTCTTTTAATGCTTTTGCTCTTTCTGAAATATGCATTATTGGCTGAAAGGAGTGTAGAATTTGGCCAATAATGCTTAAAAATATGTATTATTGGCTTAAAACTGTGTAAGATATAGCCAATAATTGCTTTTTCTTGCTATCTTTGTAAGCGATAAGAAATTAAAGCAGGAGAAAAGGAAATGAAGAGCAATATAATAGGCAGAAAGAGTGAACAAGATACCCTGACTCGCATATATGAGTCAAGGCAGTCTGAATTTGTGGCTATATGCGGACGCCGCAGAGTGGGGAAAACGTTTCTCGTGCGTGAATATTTTGAGCAGGAAATGGTTTTCCAGGCATCCGGACTGGCAGGAGGAAACACTCAGGAACAGTTGAAAAACTTCTTTTATACACTTCGTCGTTATGACAGGAAAGTATCTTCGTTGCCCCATGATTGGCTCGATGCCTTTGAGATGCTGATTTCTTATCTCGATTCATTGTCCCAAGTAGAACGCAAGGTGGTTTTTCTCGACGAACTGCCTTGGATGGATACAGTGGGCTCTGACTTTATCTCTGCCTTGGAGCACTTCTGGAATGGATGGGCTTCAGCACGTCACGACATCGTTCTGATAGTCTGTGGCTCTGCCACTTCCTGGATGATGGACAAACTCATTAATAATCATGGTGGACTTTATGGTCGTCTTACCCATCGTCTATTGCTGCAACCTTTTTCTCTTGGAGAATCAGAAGCGTTTCTGAAGACCAAGGGGATGATGCTGTCAAGATACGAGATGGCAGAGCTTTACATGATATTGGGAGGCATCCCATACTATCTTAATCTTTTGGACGAGCGGTTAAGTTTAGCACAGAATATAGACCGTATGCTGTTCAATCCCAACGGTCAGTTGTATAATGAGTTTTCGCTACTCTATCGCTCCCTGTTCAAGGATTCTGAGGCATATGTCAAGGTGGTAGAGTGTCTGAACGAGCATGGATATGGAATGACTCGCACAGAAATAGCTAATGCAGCCCAGATGAAATCAGGCAAGACATTGACCACGATTCTTGACAATCTGGAATCGTGCGGATTTATCAGAAAATATGTCAACTTCGGATGTTCTACCCGAAAATCTCTTTATCAGTTGGTGGATTTCTTCACCTTGTTTTATTTTCGTTTTCTGCGAGACAGTTCGTTCCGGAATCTTCTGTATTGGAGCAAGTTGCAGCGCACGCCCCGTTTCTATGCCTGGGCAGGAGTTTCATTCGAGATATTGGCGATGAATCATATCTCTCAGGTCAAGCAGCGGTTGGGTATAGCTGGTGTATCCACCAATTTATATTCATGGCGGAGCAAGAGTAGTGGGGAGGCTGATGAGCGGGCCGCTCAGATAGATATGGTGATAGAGCGTGGCGACAACACCATCAATCTATGCGAAATGAAATTCTCGGAAGGAGAGTTTGCCATCAATAAGGATTATGATAAGATTTTGAGAAACAAAATTGCCCGTTTTATGGAAGAAACGAAAACTCGGAAGTCCATACAGCTGACGTTTATCAGCAGTTATGGTCTTCAGCGCAACATGTATTCGGGCATTGCCCAGAACGAAGTGGTACTTGATGATTTGTTTTAAGCACCATCTTATAGCCACAATTGCCACATTGAGTGTAATAGTTCGAATGACAGTGGCCTGTGCTTGGCAATACGCTTGGTGTTGTTGCCACAAAATGCCATACTGTTACCACGTTCCCCCCCCTGTGGCTTTTAATGGAGAAAAATACCAAAAACAAGAAGAAAAAACAAAAAAATGAGATAAAGGTGGCATGTTATCCTATTTTTTTGCTAACTTTGCAGAAGCAAGAAAAAGTCTTGCCGATTCCATAATGAAGTAAAAAGACCCATTTGAAACCGAAACCTTTTAACTTATAATCAACAACAATATGACACAAGCTGATTTAGTAAGACTACTTTTCGCAAAAGGCGATGAGGGATTCTACTGGAAATATTGTTTCAATGAACAATGTCCTCTTGCCAATGAATGTGCCCGTCAATTATCTGTCGTCTACAAGAATGCTGACAAGACGGATGGTTATGCCGTTTTTCCTGACGCATACAAAAATGGCAAGTGCGAACACTTCATGCAAATACATCTTGTCAAGATGGCATACGGTCTGGAAAAAATGCTCGACGAACTGAGAAAGAAGGATGTGAAAGTGTTCAAAAGCACTATGATTTCCTATTTCGGAAGCCGAACTTCATATTATCGCTACAAACTGGGGCAGACTCGTATCATTCCAGAACAACAACAATACATCTTGCAGTGGTGTAAAGATCAAGGATACGAGAACATGATGTTCGACCGTTATACAGAGGAGCTCGATTACTAATTTCTGAAGAAAACCAGGATGCACATCATCGTGCAAATGCCACAGCATTCATGGAAATCTCGAAACCTTATCGGGAAAATTGACTTAATGTTGAGCATTTTTAGCCATAACGATGAGCATTTCAGCCCATAACGATGAGCATTTTTGCCCATAACGATGAGCAAAGTTGCTCATACCTGTGAGGAAACTTGCCCAATGCTTCGGGTAAAAGTGCCCAAAGGCTTGGATAGAGTTTGGGCAAAACGGGTTGATCCTATATCGATGCCTACGAAACAGCCATCATCATGCAAAGCAACAGGCTTTTTGAGCAGATTTCGACCATCAAGCAATGTTTTCTGGAGGTTTTTACACCGAAAGACGTCTCAGAGAAGAGAGAATATATGATGGCTGCAGCTATTTTTGATATCTTGAAGCAGAAATACGGTTCCACATTGCTGGTTTCCTGTTTGCAGCGATTTGGCAGAGAACTTCAGAATATCGATGAATTGAAAAGCAAGAAAAACAGATTTGGTACTGAGTATCTGGTCGTTAGAAAATAATAATCTGCTGGACAAAGTAAAGAGCACGGATAAAGTAAACCAAAAGCGCCAGTCTATTTCCATCAATCGTCAGGATGTTTCTACATCCATCAATACCATGATGGACAGTCTCATTCCACCGAGCAAGATTAGCGGACTCACCCAAGGAATGTTTGTCGGCTCTGTTTCCGATAACTTCAACGAGCGTATCGAGCAGAAGATATTCTATGCCGTGATAGTAGTTGATACCGAAAAGGTGAAACGGGAGGAAAGTCGTTATCAGAAACTCCCCATCATCAACGATTTCTTGGATGCGGATGGCAACGACCGCATGAAGCAGACCATACAGGGCAACTACAACCAAATCAAGGAGGATGTCAAGCAGATAGTCAAGGATGAGCTGGGGCGTATCGCCAACGATGAGAACTTGAAGCACTTGATACAGAAGGCATAAATGCGCTTTTCACAGTTGAATATAAATAGGTTTGTCCTATTGCTTTTTTCCGCGAGTGCCAAGAATAATAGTTAAAAATGATTATAATATAGCTAATAATTAGTTATCAATTTTGATAATCGAAATATTTATCGTAACTTTGCACACAAATAAAAATAACATGGCTGAATAATATATGAACATAACAAGTGAAGACGAGGCTTTGTTGGAACTGTTCGAAAATGGAAAGACATCTGACAAGAAGTATAAAAGACTTCCTATAGCCGCAATCAAGGGTTATGTTAAGGCTGTCAACAAAATGAGAGCTGCCACAAGAATTGAAGACATTATGCGTGATCATGGCTTGCGCTACGAAAGATTGCACGGAGACAGAAAAGATCAAGAATCCGTAAGATGCAATGATGTCTGGCGATTGATTTTCCAAAGCTCTCCTGCCGATGGCAGTATTATCATTACCGAAATAGAATTAATTGAAATATCACATCATTATGACTAAGTTTAGTTTCAATCAGGCAGTCCCATTTGAGGCTACTCATGTGGGTGAGGTGATTAAGGACGAATTGTCTGCTCGTAATATGAAGCAGAGCGAATTGTCCGAACTCACTGGCATACAGAAATCCATTCTGAATGATGTCATAAAAGGTAAACGTTCTCTGACACCTGAAATGGCATTGTTGTTGGAAAACGCTCTCGGCATTTCTGCGACATATCTCATGAACATCCAGACGCAATACGAATTGGATTGCGCCAAACAGAGCGAAAGGGTTGTGTTGCAGACTAAAATGCTTGAGATTTGGAATGTACTCAAAGACCAAGTATCAATTCCCTTTTTCAGAAAAGCCGGTATCGTTAGAGGAAATATCATCGAGGATGTAAAACGCATCTTCGAGGTCTTTTCCGTGGATAATTTGGATGATTTCTTTGGTTTGAAGGCAGAAGAAATGGAACTTTCTTATTACCGCAAGTCAGAAAAGGTGAAAACCAATCCCGTGGACATTCTGTCTTGGAAATATTATTGCTATCATCTCTCTAAAAATGATGATTCAACTTTATGCACATTTGACAAGGGGGCAGATACAGAGATGCTGGCAAGAGAGCTGAACAATGTGTTTAAAGAAAACAAGAATACGGTGAACAAAACACAAGAGGTTCTTAACAAGTATGGCATTCGTTTTCTTGTAGTCAATAAGGTTGGGCAAGTTCCTGTTGATGGAATGTCCTTTTGGATAGGAGATACACCAACGATTGTCATCACTGAGAGAATAGCTTCCATTGACAATTTTGCTTTCACCACTTTACATGAGGTCGGTCATGTATTCAAGCACCTTATCCAAAATGGTAAGGCAATGATTAATCTCATGGAGGACAAGAAGAACATCGAGGAGTCTGAGGCTGACGAGTTTGCTTTAAATGCGACCCTACCAAATGCGGACTGGAAAAAGTTCATGGCAAGGACTCGTGATGTTGTACCTTATAAAATAGCACCATATATTCAGACAGAAGCAGACAAACACAATGTCAATCCACAACTTCTGTTCGGACGCTATAAGCATGATATAGGTATATACAAGATAAAGAATTTCTTTGAAACGAAAATTCTATAACGATTCACAAAGCACCATTGGTTACACATTTTATAGCCAATGGTGCTTTGCATTTTCATCTTCTCATTCTCTCCAATTCATCATCCCTCCGCATTTTCTCATTCAACTTCTCCTGCATCTTGTCCTGAAAATAGGTGCGACTATAGTTCTTGCGTCTTCTGATGTCGGTATAGAAACGATAGCAGTCCTTGGCTTTGATTTGGCGGTTCGAGGAACAGAACAGAAATTGACTATATCCCTTTGCTTGTTAGCAATGACACTTTGGGAGTGTCAGAGTGTCTAAGTTGTTCTCAGAAGTATCTAAATCGGTGCCAGAGTATCTAAGTCGAGTGTCAGAGTCTTCGACTTGGTTACTTTCTCCTCTCCAAACCGTGATGATAAATTCCTGTGCCTTGTCATTATTCATAAACGTGACATTGATATCTTCGTCCAGAGTTCTTCGTGCATCGTATAGACCAGTATCTTGGTGTTGATGTGAGTCTGGTGGATGTACTTGATCAGTTCCATGCCATTGGCATCCTGCAATTCCAGGTCGATGATGGCGATGTGGATGTCTTTTTGCCTGAGCAGGAAGCGGCTTGATGTGATGTTGTTGGTGACATATATTTTGCCGTATTCTCCTGTGTGTTCAATGAGGGCTTGTAGCCCTGTTGAAACGATGGGATGGTCATCTACGATGAGAATGTTCTTTTTCATGTCTGTTTCGTTGCTGTCTGTGATAGGTTTGAGAAGGCTTGGACTATAGTGGAAAACGCACCTCTACTTTGTATTCTTCGTCTTGTTCGCTGATGGTGAGAACGGCTTTCAGGGCTTCTGTTCTCATCTTCAGCGTATCTTTGCCTATACCCATCTTACCCTGTGTGATAGGGTGTTCTGGGGATATGTCATTGGCAATGCAGAGGGAGGCTTGGTTGTTGCTTGCGTCCAGGGTCACGGTAATCATCTTGCTGTAGCCATACTTGATAGCATTCGACACACTCTCTTGAACGATGCGATATACTTCTAAAGCCGTTCGGCTTGGGAGATTCAGCTTCTCAAAGGAACGGCTGACGAACGGTTTGACGATAGTGCCATTCTCGGCGCTCATCGACTGGCAATAGGTGCATACCAGCTCAGAGAGAGAGGCATTGTCGAAACGAGGTGGTATCAACTCGTGTGAGAGGCGACGCACATCGTTTCCTACATTTTTGAGCAGGCGTTCTGCAGCTTCCTTGTCGGTCTGCATCATGATGTTGACGGCGAGGATGTCGTTGCATACGCCGTCGTGCAGTTCCTTGGCAAGTCGCTTGCGCTCTGTCTCCACTCCATTGATATAGGAGGTTTTCTCTGTCAACTCGGCACGTTGCTTCTCCAGTTTCCTGCGGTAGAGGATGATGAGAATGGCGATGAGCAGGATGATGATGGCGATGGTGAGGCAGAGAATGCGGATGTAGAGCAGGCTCTGCTCGTGGTTCATCTTTTCTATTTGCACCTCTTTCTCCAAGGTCTTGTATTTGACGTTGAATTCGCTCAGTTGCTTGTCGATGTCGCTTTGTTTCAGGGAGTCAGCTTTCTGATAGGCAGCTTTCATGGTGCTGTAAGCTTCGTGTGTCTTGCCCAGGTTGTAGAGGCACTCGGCCTGGGTGGCAAAGAGTTTGTCTTGTGGCATCGCCATGTTGACATTGTTGAATCTGCTGATGCTGTCAAGCAGGATGCTCTGCTCGGTGTATCTCTTCTGTTTGCCCAACATTTGCGCCTTGATTTCCAGGATGCCAAGTATGCCGTTGCTGGTTGGACCCAAGTTGCGGCAAGCCTCGTCAGCATAAGCCATATAGTGCATCACGGAATCTGTCTTTCCCAAAGCTAAGTATGACTTGAGCAAAGGTGACAGATATTTGAGGGTCAGCACATTATAGTTGGCTTCTTTTACCATGCCCCAAAGAGGGGTGAGGAAATCGATGCTCTTTCGGTATAAGCCCTGTCGCATGAATATAGCCCCCTTGTTGGCGTGAGCAGACAGTCTTTCGATGGTGTCATTGGTGGCTATCGCCTTGTTTTCTGCCTTGTCGGAGTATTCGATGGCTTCACGGTATCTTTTTTGCTCGTTGAAGAGCACGGAGATGCAGTTGTTCAAGTATATCTCGTATTCTGTGTTCTGACTCTCTATGGCTGTTTCCAATCCCTTCTTGTAGTAAAAGAGCGAGGAGTCGAGGTCGCCCAGTCTTCGGTAGCAGATGCCCAGCGAGCCGCACATCCCCATCATACCTTCTTCGTCCTTGATTTTCTCAGCGAACAGTATGCCGTTCTTGCCTATGGCAGTAGCTTCTTTCAACTTTCCGAGGTCGACGAGTGCCGTGGTCTTCTCGCAGGTAAGCCAACTGCGAGTCGTATCGGCGGCATTCATCTGCAGAGCGCTGTCGATAAGGGTAATCGCAAGTTTTTTGTCGCCGGCGGCATTGTGGTTTATTGCCTCAAGGAACAGGGCATACGCCTTCTGCTCGTCTCCTGCTTTGTGGTTGGAACAGGCGGAGAAGAATGCCAATATCGGCAGCATGACGAATAGCCATGCCAATAGGGAGGATGGATGCTTGGATGTCATTATAGTCAGTTTACGTTGCATTTACCTTGCAAAGATAATAAAAAAAGAATTGAAAGTATATTTTTCTGCGATTGAAAATTTAAAGGAAGGTGTCCTTTTTCTGTAACTCGGGTTTCAAACTACGGAAAACCATAGGTACAAGGCTATGGAATAGCATAGAATTTTAAGGAAAAGATGACTTTTATGTCATGTGGAAAGACTTTCATCTTATTTTGTCTTACCTTTACAACTCAAATTTTTAAACTAACATGATATTTTAATATGGAAAAAGAAGAAAAAGAACAGTTGGCTATCCGTAGAGAAGCTTTGAAGGGATATGATAATTTTTTGTTGTCAATAGGATTCTTCTTTACATTTGTGGTGTTGGAGAGAGGACTGTTTGTGATAGATGTTATCCTCATTGCCCTTGGCGCTTATTTTGCCGTGAAGCGTTCTGCTGGTATTCGCAACGAAGTGATTGCATCATGGGTGAAGAGTAGTGGAATGTTGCTGGCTGCTTATGGCGTGGCAGGTATTGTAGCTACCTTGTCCTTTGGTGTTGTTTGGGGAGGGGGATTGGCTGGCCTTATTGTGTTGATAGCGGGTTGTAAGCATCTTGGTGCTCTGCAGCAAGTTGGCAATTCTCTATGTTCAAGAGGTATGTTGCAGTATTTGCGCTATTGGCAACAAACCTATATTCTGTGGTCTGTCATCGCTTTTTTGGTGAAGGATACGTCTTCGGTTGTATATATCAGTTTGGCACTTGCCATCTTGCTTGCTAAAAATCATGCAGGAATGCTCAATGATGTGAAGCTGACATTCTTTAGGTCTGTTGGTGCGGAATGGAGTGCTCCTGACGATATGGAGGACAGTCATTATTGTGACGAGAAGAAGGTTCTGTGTGTAGGAGGTGTGGTGCTTGGTATTCTTTCGGTACTGATAGCCGACTCCCAACTATCGATTTCTGTGTCTGGATTATGGGACGTCTTTAACAAGAACTTAGGCGGACCGGCTTTGGTAAGTCCCATACTCTTTGTCGTCATGTTCCTTCTTTATGAGCGTATTGATCGTTTCGTATTGAAAGTGGATAAGGGGGATAAGTCTTATGAGCGTAGTGGCAATATGCGACTTTTAGGGTCTGTAGCCTTGGGTCTTTGGTCTTTCTTATGCTTGCTTTTTGGCGAGGACGCCAATGTGTATCTTATAGCTTCCTTCTGTGTGATCTTGTGTGTTGTTTTCGCTTATGAGGATACTCCCAAGGAGGTGCGTTGGCGCAAGATAGTTTTCCAAGCTGTGGCTGCAGGTATTTCTTACATGGCAGGATTCTCCATTGTCGGAGTGCTGATCCTGTTATTCTCATTGATGTTTCTCTTCAAGTTCATGAAGTTTGAGTTGCATGATATGTTCAGTTTTGGTAATTCTGTACAGGGATGGACCAATAAGGGCAATTTCCATATTATCAATACTGTCACGGGATTGGATGAGGATGGAAACCGTTGGGTTGTGAAATAAGTTTTTTAAAATGATAATGATTTAATACTTGAATTTATGAAGAAAATCTTTAGTTACTGGGTGCTGTGCCTGATGGCATTTGCTACCTCGGCATTGGTAAGTTGTAGCTCCGATGATAATGGAGACGAGTGGGGTGGATTTAAGTTTGAGAATGTTCGTGATGGCAAACTGTCTGTTGCCGCGGATCAAACCTCTTCAGAAATCATCATGAAGGCATCCAAGGCTTATCGTGCTTATGTTTCAGCTACGTCGGATGGTTCGTCTACAGAAGAAATCAGTTGGCTGCATTATGAAGGCTCTCGCCTTGATGACGGAACCTGTTATATCAATATCCGTCTTGACAAGAACGATACAGGAAAAAGCCGTTCTGCATACATTATTATAGTATGTGACGACAAGACGGTGCCCATATTGATTACTCAGACTGCTGAGGATAGCTCAAATGTTGGAGGAGATTCCGATGTTGATAATGGTGGCATTACGGCTCTCTTTACTATTACCAAAGAATGTTCTGTCATTACTGGTACTCATGTAGAGGATGATGGGACGGAGACTTATGAGCTGCAGTATCAGAATGGCAATTTGACGAGGTTCAAGCATGTGGAGCGTGATGATATGGCTGGTGCCAGCGACAAGTATTGTATTGAGACTACTACCGGAACCATCTTCAACTCGGGAGCAAGCATCAAGACGGATTGGAATAGGAAATTTATCTATTATCCTTCTCAGAAGACAGAAGAGGATGTGGCAGACTTTAATGCCAAATTGGAGAATGGAAGGATTGTCAGTGGTACTATCTTCAAGTCATGGATGAACGGCACAAGACCCTTAGAGATATCTTATAATGCTGATGGTACGATGAAGCAGACTCGTTATAATGACATCAGTGAGTATGATGGCTCTGACGACTGGGACAATCATACTTTCATTTGGGAAAATGGTTATCTCACAAAGGTGAAGTGTGAAAGCATGGATGCTGTCTCTACATTCGCTTACGACAAGACAACAGCCATTCCTGCACCTTTTGATAAGGCTCTTGACCTGAATATGTTGCTGCTTTTGGAGGAAGCTGAGTTCTTTGATGGCACCAATGGTGAGATTTTGAATGTCCTGGCTATTAGTGGCAAGTTGGGCACTCGCTCCAAAGGATTGATCAAGGAGTATCACTGCGATTGGACAGAAGACACGCCTTTCACTCTCAAGATGACCTACAAGAAGTTGACCAGTGATGAGGTCATTGTGGAAGTAAACCATTATGAAAATAATCAATTACGTTTTGGTTATAAGTGGACTATCAAGCGTTCTTGATCAATTAGCAAGAAATGAAATATGAAAAAGCGGACATCGGAGTCAATCCCAATGTCCGCTTTTTGGTTAAAGCCAATAATAGTATCCGTTTCTATACTCAGCACCGTTTTCGGTGTAGCCTGACGGTACTTACCGATAAGACGAAAGTTCTATATTCCTCTTTCAGCCCAGTCGCCACGGTCGAGGGTGCGATAGCCGATGGCCTCTGCCAAGTGGTGCGACTCTACATGTTCGCAGCCTTCCAGGTCGGCAATGGTGCGTGCTACCTTCAGGATGCGGTTGTAGGCGCGGGCAGAGAGAGACAGACGTTCCATCGCCATTCTCAACATGCTGATGCCAGCCTCGTCGGGTTCGGCATACTGATGTATCATGCGCTCGCTCATCTGTGCGTTGCAGTGGATTCCTTTTTGTCCGCTGAAGCGTTCCGCCTGGATTTCCCTTGCCCTTATCACACGTTTGCGTATCTCGGCACTTGGCTCACCTTGTGCCGCTTTCGAGATGTCCTTGAAGGGAACGGGAGTTATCTCACACTGGATGTCGATGCGGTCGAGCAGGGGACCAGAGATTTTGTTCATGTAACGCTGTATCTGTCCTGGGGTGCAGACACAGTTGTGGGTTGGATCGCCATAATAGCCGCAGGGACAAGGGTTCATACTTGCCACAAACATGAAAGAACAAGGATAGTCGATGGTGTATTTGGCGCGGCTGATGTTGATGTGCCGGTCTTCCAAAGGCTGGCGCAGCACCTCGAGGGTCGTCTTGTTGAACTCGGGCAGCTCGTCGCAGAAGAGCACGCCATTGTGTGCCAACGAGATTTCGCCAGGCTGAGGAGTTGCTCCTCCACCTACTAAAGCCACTTGAGATATGGTGTGATGGGGAGAGCGGAATGGGCGTTGCGAGATGAGCGATACGTTCTTGCCCAACTTGCCAGCTATGGAGTGTATCTGTGTGGTTTCCAAACTCTCAGAGAGCGTGAGAGGAGGAAGAATGGACGGCAGACGTTTAGCCATCATCGACTTACCCGAACCCGGAGGTCCTACCATGATGAGGTTGTGTCCGCCTGCAGCAGCTACTTCCAAGGCACGTTTCACATTCTCCTGACCTCGCACGTCAGCATAGTCGAGGTCGAAATGACTTTGGTTCTCGTAGAATTCTTTGCGGGTATCGACGATGGTGGGAGAAGGATTGCTCTGGTTGTTCATGAACTGGATGACCTCGAGCAGTTTTTTCATGCCGTACACCTCTAAGTTGTTGACCACGGCAGCCTCGCGCACATTCTGTTCGGGTACGATGAGTCCCTTGAAATGTTCGGCTCTTGCCCTTATGGCAATAGGCAGTGCGCCCCTGATGGGCTGCAAGGTTCCGTCGAGACTCAGCTCGCCCACCATCATATATTCCTTGAGATGATCTTCTATGATGTTGCTGTTGGCTCCCAATATGCCGATAGCTAAGGGCAGGTCGAAACTGCTTCCTTCCTTGCGAAGGTCGGCTGGAGCCATGTTGATGGTAATGTCAGCCACGGGAAACTTGAAGCCACTATACTGCAGGGCAGCGGCTATTCGGTCGCGACTTTCTCTTACAGCCTCGTCGCCAAGACCCGTGAGATGATACTGTACGCCTCGGTTGAGGCTTACTTCTATGGTTACGGTGGTTACTTCCAGACCGTTTACGGCTGCGCAATAGGTTTTTACTAACATGTCTTCAGGTTTTAGATGGTGATGAAGATTGTTGTCGTTTCGGGGGGTGTTGATATGCTTTATTTCAGCAGTTGGTCCAACTTGCTGTTCAGCTCATTCTTCTTCAGGCTCCGCGCCACAATTTTGCCATTCTTCAGCACGATGTTGTCGGGGATTCCTATCAGTCCGAGTTTCAGGAGAGTCTTGTCGGCAAGCAAGTCTCCGTTGCATACGTTGGGCCATGAGATGGAGTCGCGCTCCAAGTTTCTTTTACAGTCGGCCTTATTGCCGTCTATACAGATACTCATCAGTTTGAGTTTTCCCTGCGAGCTGCGCTGGCGCTTCTTGAGTTCACGCAAGAGGTCCATGCTGTCGAAGACGGAGGTCGACCAGGTGGTGATGACGGCTACGGGTGCCGAGGCAAGAGATGTGCTTGATATGAGTTTCCCGTTGGTGTCGTAGGCTGTGAATACAGGCAGTTGTGAGCCGATGCCTGCGCTCTTGAGCCATTTGATCTGCTGTGTCAGTCTTGCGAGATTGCCGTTGCCGGGCTGTTCCTTGCTCAAAATGCTGAGCAGTTGTGAAGCCTTGGCGTAATCGGGCGAAAGAGCAGCCACGAAGTATTTTCTGACGAGGAATACGCTTACTATCGAGGCGGGGTTGTCTTTGATAAACTGCTCGGCTATTCGGGTTTCTTCGGGAGGTGAAACGTTGAGAATCTGTTCGCGGAACGAGTTCATGAGCTCATTGTCCTTGCTTCCCTTTACAGTAAGTTCCTTGAGGTGAGAGGCGTCAGCCTTGATGTCTACCGACTTTCCCGGTTCAGCGAATACTGGCTGCTCGGAGAAGTTGGGGAACACAATCATCAGGGTAAACTTGTCTTTGCAGGGAGCCTCGTAGGTGAAACGTCCGTCTATCACCTTGATGGTGTCGACACCTTCGATGCCGCCATCAGGACTGTAAACATAAAATTCACCTTGGTCCATGTGAAGAAATCTGCCTTCGAGCTGAAATCTGTTGCTGCTTACCCCACAGGCGGTAAGTGTAAGACTTGCTATTAGAATAAAAAAATAAGCAAATTTTTTCATATGTAGGAGGAAAGTGCCGCGAGCGGGACTCGAACCCGCACAGCCATTACTGGCCAAGGGATTTTAAGTCCCTCGTGTCTACCAATTCCACCATTGCGGCATGGTAAACAATAAAAGAGAGCGGAAAACGGGACTCGAACCCGCGACCCCGACCTTGGCAAGGTCGTGCTCT